>Ga0194132_10002624_pt1 | contig 33241 bp, 30 predicted proteins | sample TA2KigOf80mmetaG_FD_148612 | JGI IMG/M metagenome (GOLD analysis project Ga0194132, IMG submission 148612) | Freshwater microbial communities from Lake Tanganyika, Tanzania - TA2015054 Kigoma Offshore 80m | ecosystem: Environmental > Aquatic > Freshwater > Lake | place: Tanzania: Lake... | reverse complement strand
GGCCCGACGCCGGCGCGATTACGGCGGCGTTGTTCTTGGACGAGTTCACCGCGGGCACGCCGTGGGCGCACATCGATATCGCCGGGCCGATGTGGGCTGATAGTGATGCAGGTTGGTTGCAGCGCGGCGCGACCGCTTATGGCACGAGGTTGTTGATTAATTTGGCGGAGAACTTCAAGCGCCGCTAACCCGCGCGCGGGGTCAAGACCTAAGGCTCGTGCGGGTTGCGGGTTGGCGCGGGGTTAGGGCGCGACGGTTGTAGTTGTCGCGTCGGTCGTGACTGGCGCGACGGTCGTCGTTGTGGTTGGCGCGACTGTGGTTGTCGTGGTCGTCGTAGTAGTTGGTGTCGTGGCGATGATGTGGCGGTCGTAGATTTCGGCGGCGAGTCGGCGGTGCAGTCTGGCGCGGGCCTGGTAACCAATTGGTGTGAGATGGATCTTGTCGAAAGCCATCCATTTAGAACGCTTGGCGATCGACGAATACCAGTCTTCGAGCACCAGATTCGGATACTCGCGGGTCATGCGGGTCAACACCTGATTGAACAGAACGCTGCGCTTGGCGATCGCGGGGGTGTCGCGTCGATTGACCGTCAACCATGTGACGGGCTTGTCGCCGATGGTCGTTAGAAGGTCGCGGATGATCAACTCGTAAACCTTTTCTTCGGTTTCGAGCGCCACGTCGTTGCTGCCGAGGGCGACGATCACGGCGTCGGCACGCAGGCCGCCGTCACTGAGTTTTTTGAAGGTTTTAACGCCCGAAAACTTTGTCGACGCATTCGGGGTCGGAAACGCGACACGGCGCGAGTATTGGCCGTCGATGACGACGGTCTTCCATTGACCGTCGGCCTGGATCAACTTCAACGATTTGGCGAAATATTCGGTGCCCCAGGTGATGCTGTCGCCGAGTATCAAGAGCGACGGCCCCGTGTTCGGCGTGAACGGCGTCGAGATGCCCGCCCCGACGACGACGCACAATGCGACCGCGCCGACGACGAAGCGACGAAATTTCTTGAACCTGTGTTTCATCAAAAAACGCGGAAGACTACCGACGACCTTGTCAGAGCCAGTGACTCGTGTTTGCGAAGAATGCAGGCCTGGCCTTGTTGCAGCGCACCAGAACCGCCTTGCACGCATAAATATAGTTCTACCTCGTGTTCGGCTTGAATCTGCATCGAGTCGATAGCAGTGATCTGCTGCACACGAAAAGATGTCGCGCCGATTTCATATTCGAGGATTTCGCAACCGCCGGAAACTTTCGCACCCGCGTCGCCTCGCATTTGTTTTGTCGCGACTTTGTCGGGCAAATTTTCGACGAGCGACGCGGTGGCGAAGAATTCGGCGAGATCGACATGCTTCTTGGTGAACGCCGCGCGCATCACGTTGTCGCTGCTCGACATGACTTCAACCGCTAGGCCGCCAAGATACGAATGCACGTTGCCAGGCTCGAGAAACATCGCCTGACCAGGTTGCAAGACGACATGATTCATCAACAAGGCGACAAAGATGCCGCCCGAGTCGGCGTAAAGTTCGCCCGCCGACTGCAAATGCTTGGGCAGATTCACCGGCGTCTTGTGTCGCTTGGTCTCGAGCGCCCAGCGAACCGTGGCGTCGAGACCCTGCAATTTGAGGCGTCGCGCGAGTTCGAACCAGCCGTTGGCCTCGGCGAGCGCGAGCGACTTTTTGAGCGGAGCGAAACCGCAGAGCATCTCGAATTCGCTGAGCGCGCAGAGCAATTCGGGTTTTGAATTCGTGTCGCGATAAACACGGTTGGGCGCGGCGCGGTCGATGCCGAGATTGTTCTCGCGCTCATAACCGGCGCGGGCCTGGGCGACGGTCGGATGCGTTTGAATCGAAAGCGGCTTTGCCACCGCGATCAGTTTGACCAAAAAAGAAAGTTCGCCGACCACATCGGAAAGCGCGACGACACCTTTGCCCGTCTGCACGCTGGCTTGACCGTCGGGGTGCGTGCCGAACCAGAGTTCGGCCCACGGTCTGGCGTCGCGCGGTTGGCCGGTGAAATCGGGGAGGCTGATGATGTCGCCCCATTCATAGTTTTTGAGGGCGGGCGAGATCAGCGTCGTCATCGAACTCAATTCAATTTATGAAGCGGGCATTTTGGCGACGTAATCAGCCGCGTCTTTGAGCGAAATCTCGCTGGCGGTGCCGGCACGACGATCGCGAACTTCGACCACACCCGTGGCGACACCGCGACCGGCGATGACGATGCGGGGTGCGCCGATGAGTTCGGCGTCTTTGAAGCGGACACCGGGCGAAACACCTTTTCGATCGTCGAGGATCACCGTCAAATTTTTCGCACTCAGCGCGGCGGCGATTTTTTCTGCGGCCTCGGCCGTGTCGTCACCGGGTTTGCCGGCGATCACGACATGCGCGTCGGCGGGCGCCACAGCCGTCGGCCACTTGAGCCCGAGTTCGTCGTGGTTCGCCTCGGCGATAGCCGCCACCGCGCGCGAGACGCCGATGCCGTAAGAACCCATGGTGACGACCTGCGTCTTGCCGTTTTGGTCGAGCACCGTGAGGTCGAGCGCCTCGGCGTATTTGCGACCGAGTTGAAACACATGACCGATTTCGATGCCGCGTCGAATGCGAAGGTGCGAGCCGCACTTCGGACACGGGTCGTCGTCGCGCACCTCGGCGGCGTCGACCACGCCGTCGCATGAAAAGTCGCGGCCGTACACGAGGTTGGCGACGTGGCGACCCGGCGCGTTGGCGCCGGTGATCCACGCGCTGCCGACGGCGATGCTGCGATCAAGCAGATATCGAATGCCGGACGGGTTCTTTTCGCCCAGCGAAGTCGGCCCGATGTAGCCCTTGACGAGGTTCTTGTTTTTGGCGAAATCTTCGTCGGTGAAGTCGACGATTTCGGCGGGCGCGACCTGGGCCTCGAGTCGTTTGAGATCGACATCGCGGTCGCCGGGCACGCCGACGGCCAGTGGTTCGATGCGACCGTCGGGGTGGCGCAGGTTTACGACGACATTCTTCAGCGTGTCGGCGGCCTGCCAAGCACGATCGGCCCGCTTGAGATCGGCGCGACCGTTGAACAGATCGACCAATGTGGCGATCGTCGGAGTCGCCGGGGTGTCGTGCACGACGGCGGCGGCCGTCTTGGAGAAATCAATTTTCGCCGGCTCGCCGACGCGAACCGCCTCGGTGTTGGCCGCATAGTCGCACTTCGAGCAACTGACGAACGTGTCTTCACCCGACTCGCACGGGAACAAAAACTCTTCAGACGCCGAACCGCCCATCGCGCCCGACATCGCCGAGACGACGACGTAGGGCAGGCCGAGACGATCGAAAGTTTTCAGATATGCGGCGCGATGCGCGTCGTAACTTTTTTGCAGACCGTCTTGGTCGATGTCGAAACTGTAGGAGTCTTTCATCAAAAATTCGCGACCGCGCAAAAGGCCCGCGCGCGGTCGGGCCTCGTCGCGAAACTTGGTTTGAATCTGATAGAGCCAAAGCGGAAGATCTTTGTAACTGCTGTAGAGATCTTTTACCAGGAGCGTGAACATTTCTTCGTGGGTCGGGCCGAGCAGATAGTCGACACCGCGGCGATCTTGCAGACGGAACAAGTTCGGGCCGTAATCTGTCCAGCGACCGGTGGTCTCGTAGGGCTCGCGGGGGAGCATCGCGGGGAAGTGCACCTCTTGGGCGCCGATCGCATCCATTTCTTCGCGGATGACGGCCTCGACGCGATTCAGCGTGCGCAGACCGAGGGGCAACCAGGTGTAGCCGCCGGGGGCCGCCCGACGGATGTAACCGGCACGAACCAAGAGGCGGTGGCTCGGCACCTCGGCATCGACGGGATCATCGCGCAATGTCCGCAAAAACATCGTCGACATACGCAAAATCACAGGGCCTCACCTCGTAGCGCATGAAATCGCGCCTTTAGAAAACTTTACTAAAGGCTCTATACTTGAAGTCACCTTTACAGTTCGAAGACTCGAAGGCGTGGGTTTAGACCCACGCCTTTTGTTCTCTATCGGGTGCTGTTTTGGTGGGTAAAAACGAGTTTTTAACGGTCTACAGAGAAAGGAGAGATGGCAGATGGTCGAGAGTGCGGTGCTTGGGCGAATCAGTGAACTTGTCGAGCCGATCGTCAACGATCTCGGCCTCGATCTCTACGATCTCGAGTTCGTCAGCGGCGTGGTGCGTGTCGTGGTCGACACGAAACCCGGGCAACAGGGCGAGAACGGCCAGCCTGCGGGCGTAGATCTCGAGAAGATCGGCCTGTTGACGCGGCTCGTCTCGCGCGAATTCGATCACGCCGAACCGGTGGCTGGTCGATACACCCTCGAGGTGACGAGCCCGGGGCTCGAGCGCAATCTGCGTTTGCCGCGACATTTCATGCGCGAGGTGAGCAAACAGGTGAGCGTGCGACTGAATACGGCGCTCGACGAATCGGGCACCCGTCGGGTGCATGGTGTGCTGGTCGCGGCCGATGACCGACAGATTCGTGTGCGCAAAGAAGATGGCGCCGAGGTCGCGATCGACTATTCGCTCGTGGATCGAGCGAAGACGGTCTTCGAATGGAAGCCGACGTCGAAAGAAGACGCGCGACACTCGAAACAAAAAGGTTTGAAGAAAAAGATGGCGAATACGACGGAGGCAAAAGCATCATGAGCAACCTAGACATGGCAGAGGCGCTGCGCATGCTCGCAGCCGATCGGGGTCTTTCACTCGACGCGTTGTTGCAGGTATTGGTCGAGGCGTTGGCGACGGCCTACAAAAAGCGACCCGGCGCGGCCGAGGAAGTGATCGTCGGCATCAACCCCGACAATATGGATATCACCTTCACCGCCTACGACGTCGACGACGATGGCAACTGGATCAACGAGCGCGACGACACGCCGAAGAAAGACGAACTCGGTCGAATCGCAGCGGTGACATTTCGCCAGGTGATGAGCCAGCGCATTCGTGAAGTCGAGCGCGAAAGAAAATTCGAGGAATACGCGAACCGCGAGGGCGACATCGTCTCGGGCACGGTGCAAAAGACCGACACCCGATACACCCTGCTCGATCTGGGTCGAGTCGAGGCGTTGTTGCCGCAGGCCGAACAAGTTTTGGGCGAGACTCGCGAACCGAACGCGCGGCTCAAGGCATACATCGTCGAGGTTCGTCGCACACCGAAGGGCCCGCAGATCGTCGTCAGCCGAACGCACCCGGGTTTGATCATGCGTCTGTTCGAGATGGAAGTGCCGGAGATCGCCGATCGCATCGTCGAAATTAAATCGTGCGCGCGCGAACCGGGACAACGAACAAAAATCGCGGTTTGGTCGAACGACAAGAACATCGACCCTGTCGGCGCCTGCGTGGGTGCCCGTGGTGGTCGGGTGCGCATGGTCGTGAACGAACTTCGCGGAGAAAAAGTCGACATCATCCCGTTCAGCGAAGACAAGCGCGATTTCATCGCCAAGGCGATGTCGCCGGCGAAGGTCAGCGAAGTTCGCCTGAGCCCCGACGAGACGCAGGCCGACGTGATCGTGCCTGATTTTCAGTTGTCGTTGGCCATCGGCAAGATGGGCGTGAACGCGACGCTGGCCGCGCGACTCACGGGCGTTCGAATCGACATCAAGAGCGAATCTGAAGCCGCCGCCGAGGGCAACGCGGTCGTTCGTCGACCGGCCGAGGCCGCCGCGGGCGAGACGCAATACGCCGAAGGCGAATGGAAGACGAACGTCGAGACCGGTGCGATGGAATGGCACGCGGCCGACGGGTCGATCCTTAGTCAAGAGCAGGTCGCCGCGCAATCGAGCGGCGCCACGGAAGAATCGAAGGGCTAGAGACTTTGCCAAAAGCCAAACGCGTTCACGAGATCGCCAAAGAACTCGGAATGACAAACGCCGAGGTCATGGACCTCAGCGGCAAACTTGGCATTGGCGTGAAGGGCCCGTCGTCGACGATCATCGAGGCGCAGGCCGACCGAATTCGTGCGCGCGCAGAACGCGAAGGTTTGATTCGCGATGTGCAACCCGAAGAAGTTTCGGACAAGCCGGCAAAAAAGACGACAGCCAAAAAAGCGGCCGGCGAAAAGAAAGCCGCGGCAAAGAAAACTGCCGCGCCGAAAAAAGCGGCGGCGAAAAAAGTTTCAGGTGCGAAAACCGACGACGCGACAATTGAATCGAATGAAATTGCAGACGCGACCAAGACCGACGTGGTCGCGCCGAGTGTCGCCAAAACCGACGAGCGCAAAGATGCCGAGACTCGCGCCGACCTGACGCCGGATGGTGGCGTGAGCCGAGTGGTTTCGTCGGCGCAACCGGGTCGACCCGCACCTGCGCCGATTTCGACGCCGCCGCGACACATTCAGCCGTTGCAACCCGAGCCGGTTCGTCCCGCACCGAGACCGCAGGCGCCGGCTGCACGACCACCGCAACCTGGTGCGCCGCAGGCGCCGGCTGCACGAGCACCGCAAACCGCAACCCCGGGTGCGCGACCGATCCCGCCGCCGCCTGGTTCTTCACGACCGATACCGCCGCCGCCGAACGCACCAATCAATCGTCGACCAGGCGGAGCACCAGGTGGGCAGCCGCCTCGAGCACCGCAATCTGGCGCGCCGGGTTCACGCCCACCGTTCAATCGCGGACCACAACGGACAGGTTCGTCGACCAACGCCCGCATGGGTCGCATTCCTGCATCGCAACTTGGTCGCGGACCATCTGGCGGTGGCGCGCGAACGGGTGGCGATCGCGGCGCACCGGGACGACCGGGCGGGCGACCAGGCGCGCCGACAGGAGGCCGAGGTTCGGCACTCGGTCGCAGCACACCGCAAGGGCCGGGCGGACGACCCGGTGGTCGCGGACCTGGTGGCGGAAGTCGCCGACCTTCACGAAAAAAAACCCGCGGAGAGCGTCGTCGCGAGTTTGAAGAGCAGCAACCGCAGACCCCGACTAGTTACACACCAAGTTCGATACCGCCACCCGAGGGCATCGTCGTAATCGAGCGCGGGTGCTCTTCGCAAGAGTTTGCTCCCAAACTGAATCGCACCGCCGCCGATGTCGTGCGCTTTTTGCTCGAGCATGGCGAGATGGTGACGGCGACGATGACGCTGGTCGACGAGCAAATGGAATTGTTCGCCCTCGAAATCGGCGCCGAGATTTTGCTGGTTGATCCGGGTCAACAAGAAGAACTCGAGTTGCAGGCGCTGTTCGACGATTCAGACGACGACGATCCGGATGCGCAGTCGATTCGACCACCGGTGATCACGATCATGGGCCATGTCGACCACGGCAAGACGACGCTGCTCGACAAAATTCGCAACGCCAATGTCGTCGCTGGCGAAGCGGGCGGCATCACCCAGCACATTGGCGCATATCAAGTAGTCAAGAACGAAAAGAAGATCACATTTATCGACACGCCTGGTCACGCCGCGTTCACAAAAATGCGTGCGCGCGGGGCCGGTGTGACCGACATCGTGGTGTTGGTCGTCGCCGCCGACGACGGGGTGATGCCACAGACGATCGAGGCGATCAATCACGCTCGAGCGGCGGATGTGCCGATCGTCGTGGCTTTGAACAAGATCGACAAACCGAACGCCGACGTTCAGCGCGTGCTGGCGGGTTTGGCCGAACAACAACTCACGCCCGAATCATGGGGTGGCGACACGATCGTCGTCGAGATGTCGGCACAAAGCGGTCTGGGCATCGACGACCTGCTCGAACAGTTGAACGTGGTTGCGGAAGTCGGAGAGTTGCACGCCAACCCGACGGGCCGCGCCAAAGGCGTCGTGCTCGAGGCGCAACTCGATGTCGGTCGCGGACCGGTGGCGACGATTCTTGTCGACAAGGGAACTTTGAAAGTCGGCGACCCGATGGTGGCCGGTTCGGCGTGGGGCAAGGTGCGGGCGATGCTCAACGACCGCGGCGAGCAGATCAAAGAGGCGGGGCCATCGACCCCGATTCAGGTGCTAGGTCTTTCGAGCGTGCCGAGCGCGGGCGACGAGTTCAGGTCGGCACCCGATGAGCGCACGGCGCGCACCGTGGCCGGCGCACGAGAGCTTCGTTTCAAGGCGATGAACCAACGTGGCGACGCCCGCGTGCAGCGCGGCGTGAAACTCGAAGATATCTTCAGCCAGATTCAAGCCGGCGAGGTTGCGACATTCAATGTGATCGTGAAGTCTGACGTGCATGGTTCGCTCGAAGCGGTCACCGAGAGTCTGCGCAAACTCGAGCGCGACGATGTGCGCGCGGCGTTCGTGCATCGCGGTGTCGGCACGATAACCGAGAACGACATCTCGCTGGCCGCGGCGACGAACGCGACGCTGATCGGTTTCAATGTTCGACCAGACCGAAAGATTCGTGAACTCGCCGAAAAAGAGAACGTCGAGATTCGAACATACGAAATTATCTACAAGTTGCTCGAAGACATCGAGAAAGCGATGAAGGGCCTGCTCGCGCCGGAATTCGTCGAGGTGGTCACCGGCGAGGCCGAGGTGCGCGAGATCTTCAGGGCCCCGAAGGTCGGCGCGGTGGCGGGTTGCGCCGTTGTTTCTGGCGTCGTGACGCGCGGTTCGCGCGTGCGATTCTTGCGCGATGGGGCGGTTATCTGGAAGGGCAACATCAACACCCTGCGCCGATTCAAGGACGACGTCAAAGAAGTTCGCGAGGGTTTCGAATGCGGCATCAGCCTCACCGACTTCCAAGATTTGAAACCTGGTGATGTGATCGAAACCTACGACCTCAAAGAGGTCGAGCGAGTCTGAGTCGTCTAATCTGTCGTCGTGGCAGATCTCGAATTCTTCTTTGATCCCGGTTGCCCGTGGGCGTGGGTGACATCGCGATGGGTCACCGAGGTCGTCAGCCAGCGCAAGTACGAGGTGCAGTGGAAGTTCATCTCGCTGTCGATGATCAACACCGACAAGGGCTATAAACCAAACGACGACTATCACAAGACAGTGCACGGTTTCGGTCTCAAGGCGTTGCGGGTGGCAAGCGCCGCCCGGGCGGCGGCGGGCAACGAGGCGGTCGCAAAGTTTTATACGGCGATCGGCACGACGATACATGTGCAGAAAAATCGCGACGGATACGACACCGCGCCGCACAAATATCTGGTCGACATCCTGGCGAATCATTCGCTGCCGACGGTGTGGGCAGATTCGTTCGAGGACGAGACGCACACCGCGTTGATTCGCGAAGAGACCGATCTGGCGTTGTCGAGAACGGGCAAAGATGTGGGCACCCCGATTTTGACCTTCAGGCCCGGGCAACCTGACGAGGGAAGTTTCTTCGGGCCGGTGATTTCGAAGTCGCCGCGGGGCGAGCAGGCGGCGAAACTTTGGGACGCCGTCGAGTTGATCGCAACCACATCGGGCGTGGCCGAGTTGAAACGGTCGCTGCGGGCACCGCTAGATTTTTCGTAGAAGAGAGGTCGCGTGAAGGTCGTCTATTCGGCGTCGCATCTGTTGCATAATCCCGAGGTCGAGATCGAGAGATCATCGGCGCATTCGCCGTTTGAACACACGGGTCGGGCCGAAAAAATCAGGGAAACCTTGGCGGCTGACGATGCATTCGAGTTCGTTTCACCCAAGGCGTGGGGCACCGAGCCGATCACGGCGATTCACAACGAGGGTCTGTTGCGATTCTTGTCGACGGCGTGGGCCGACTATCAGCGCGATGTCAAAGAGTCACGCGAAGTGGTGCCCGACATGTTCTTCAAATCAAATTTGCGCGAGAAGATGGGTGACCGTGTCGAACCCGAGTCGGTGAACGGAAAACTTGGTTGGTGGTGTTTTGAAACGACGACACCGTTGACAGTCGGAACATACGAAGCGGCACGCGGTGCCGTGGATGTGGCGATGAGCGCGACCCAAATCGTTTTGGACGGGGCGAAAAATAGTTATGGTCTGTGCCGACCGCCGGGTCACCACGCGACGAGCGATCTCTACGGCGGATACTGCTTTTTCAACAACGCGGCGATCGCCGCCCACCATGTGGCGAAGTCGACAGGCACGAAAGTCACGGTTTTGGACGTCGACTACCACCACGGAAACGGAACGCAACAGATTTTCTATGAGCGCAACGACGTTCAATTCGTCTCGTTGCATGGCGACCCGGCGCGGGCGTATCCATATTTCACTGGTTATGCAGAAGAGACCGGCTCGGGCAAGGGTCGTGGTTCGACGTTGAATTTGCCGTTGCCCGCGCGAACCGACGACGACTCTTATATGTCGGCCTTGGAGCGGGCCTGCGAGAGCATCAAGAAGTTCGGTCCGTCGGTGTTGATCGTGTCGTTGGGTCTCGACACTTTTATCACCGACCCGATCAGCGATTTGGCTTTGACGACCCCGGGCTACGACAGGTGCGGGGCTTTGGTCGGCGCGCTCGGGCTGCCGACAGTCGTGTTGCAAGAGGGCGGCTACGACGTGAACGCGCTCGGGGTGAATGTGCAGTCTTGGTTGCACGGGCTCGCACGGGTGAACATTTAGCGAATTTTCGCGCGAGAACGCTCGCCGAGAATTTTCGCGCGAGAACGCTCGCGCTGGAAATCAACGATCGCGCAGATACTTTTCGAATTCGGCTGCGATCTCGTCGCCGCTCGGAATCGGCGCACCGAAGTTGATTTCGGTCGTGCCGTTGGCGACCTGTTCGTCGAATGTCTGCTCGAGTTGGGTCAGCATTTGCGAGTGTTCGTTGTTGCCGGCGATGAGTTGGTCGAGCCGTTCGCGCTGGGTCTTGGCCTGGTCGCGCATGCCCGACACATCGATCGAGATGCCGCCCGTGTCGCAGAGCGCCGAAAGCAGCGCGGCCGACGCGGCCGGATACGGCATCGACGCGACATAGTGCGGCACGCGAGCCCACAGGCTGAGCGCCGCAATCTTGCGGGCATGAAGCGCGTGTTCGAGCGCGGCGGCCATGCCCGCGGGCACGTCGACCGAACTTTTCAGATAGGGCAAACTCGCGACCAACTCTTTGTCGGGGCTCGTGCAGGAAATGTAGACGGCCCGCGTATGCGGCGTGGCGAACGGATATGCGCCGATGCCGATCATGCGACGCACGCCGAACTGCACGCTGATGTCGGCGATCGTCTCGGCGAACAGATTCCAATGGGTGTCGGGTTCTGGGCCTGTGAGAAGCAGAACATCTTTTTCGTTGATGTCTCGACCGAGCGCAATCTCGGGGGTCGACCAGACCAATTTGGTGTTGACGCCGTCGCGCAACTCCATGATCGGGCGGCGGGCGCGAAAATCGACGAAAGTGTCGATGTCGAAATCGATGATCTTTACGGCGTTGGTTTCTTTGGCGACGGTTTCGATGGCGGCGCCCGCGGCCGAACTGGTGTCGATCCAGCCCGACATCATCACGACCAGAAGCGGATCTTTGATCTGTGGCAGTGTGCCAATGATCTTGTAAGGCTTGTTCATCGGGGTGACCTTAGTTTAGGCGTGAAAGAGATTCTTCGGCACTGTTGGCCGCGGCCTCGGTCTGCAATTTGAACGGTTCGAGATCCGCGGCTTGTTTTTCGCCGAGGGCGCCGCCGAGGTATCGCGCATAGACGCCCTCGATGATGCAGGCGAGTTTCCAATATGCGAACGCGCGATAGAACTCGATGTTCGAAATGTCACGCCCTGTTTTTTTGGCGTAACGCGCGATCAAATCACCGCGATCGAGAAAACCCTTGACGGTCGTGTATTGCGACATCCACGGCGAGGCCTGGTCGTTCGGGCCCGTCCAATAGACGGTGAGCAGGCCCAAATCGGCGAGCGGGTCGCCGAGGGTGCAGATCTCCCAATCGAGCACCGCCTGAATCTCGCCCGCTGAACTGACGATGCAGTTGTCGAGCCGGTAGTCGCCGTGCACGATCGTGGCCGGGCCCTGTTCGGGAATTCGCTTGGAGAGTTCTGCGTGCACGCGATCGACGACGGCTAGTTCGCGGGTCTTCTGCGCGTTCCATTGGCCGTACCATCGCTTGAGTTGACGGGCGATGTAACCGTCATGGCGACTGAAGTCGGTCAGGCCCACCTTGGCGACGTCGACGCCGTGAATCTTGGCCAAAGTGTCGACAAGAGACTCGCTGGCCAACTTTCGCGTCTGTTCGGTCAACACCCGCTCGGCGATCGGTATATCACGGACAATGTGCCCGTCGACGAAGTCCATCACATAGAAAGGCGCGCCGTTCACCTCGACGTCGGTGCAGAGCCCGCGCGTGCGGGGCACCGGAACATCCGAGTTTTGCAGCGCCGAGATCATGCGGTGTTCGCGACCCATGTCGTGTGCGCTGGCCAAACCGTGGCTCAACGGCGGTCGACGCAAAACATAGTGGTTTTTCCTGGCGTCGTGGACCGAAAAAGTGAGATTCGAGTGGCCGCCGGCGATGAAAGAGAATTTGAACGGAGCGGTGGCACCTTCGACATTTTGTTCGAGCCACGCCGTGACTTTGGGAGCGTCGATGCCCGCGCTGACAGTGTCGCTCATCACCTTGCAAACTACTTAACGGCGGTCTGCCGACGCTAGTTGCGGCGCGTCAAAACTGTAAAGTGGGCGCATGGCGATAGATGTAACCGATCAAACTTTTCAAAAAGATGTGATCGACAGGTCGATGACGACCCCGGTGATCATCGACCTGTGGGCCCAGTGGTGCGGGCCTTGCAAAACTCTGGGGCCGATTCTTGAAAAGTTGACCAACGAGACGAACGGCAAGGTGGTTCTGGCGAAGGTCGATGTCGACAAGTGTCCGCAGGTCGCTCAGGCGTTTCAGGTGAAGTCGATACCTGCCGTCTATGCGATGAAAGACGGCAAGATCGTCGACGGTTTCGTCGGGGCTCAATCTGAAAATGTGGTCAGCCAGTTCATCAAGAATCTTTTGCCCGAACCCGAAGTCGTGGACGTGAAGGCATTGTTGGCGCGCGGCGACGAGCAGAGTTTGCGCAAGGCCCTGGCGGCCGAGCCGACCAACGAGCGGGTCGTGATCGCGTTGGCGACTTTGCTGACCGCACGAAAAGATTGCGCGGCGGCGCTCGAGATTCTCAAGACGATTCCCGAGACCGCCGCGGTGCGCGACGCCGTGGCGGCTGCGCGCGCGGCTTTCGTGCCCAAAGATGATTTCGACAAGCAACTCACCGACCTGTTGGTGCGGGTCAAGACCGACGAACAGGCGAAAAAAGAGTTTCTGGAGTTGCTCGAAAAGATGGGGCCGAACGACCCCCGCACGGGCGACTATCGCAAAAAACTGACGACAAAACTCTTTTGAGCGTTGCCCCCGCGGGGGTTTAGCGCCCACATGGGGCGATGAAAAATTTCGCCGAGACCACAAAGAAATTGCGACGGCGCGCGAAACACGGTTTCTCGCGGTTCGTCGGGGTGACGGTCAGCATCGTGGCGATCGCGGTGGCGGGTTGGTGGTTGGTGCGAGTTCCACCGCCGCCACCCGAGACGAAATTGCCGTTTGCAACGACGACAAGCGTCGGTGCCGAAGTGATTTCTGGGTTCGACGGCGCCGACGTTGTCTTGGACGAACCTGAGTTCATCACGGTGCATATCGCAGGTGCGGTGAAATCACCGGGTGTTTATCGACTGGCGCGTGGCGCACGGGTCATCGACGGCGTGTTGGCCGCCGGCGGGGCGACGAGCGTCGCAAATCTAGATGTGATCAATCTGGCGACGGTGCTCAACGAGGGCGAACAAATCTACGTGCCCAAGCGGGGCGAAAAGCCGCATGCAATAACCAGTCGACCACAGTCTGATGTGGTGGTTGACGGTGGCGAGACGACGAACAATCAACCTTCGCTAATCAACATCAACACCGCGAACGCCGTTGAACTCGAGCAATTGCCGGGCGTGGGGCCGTCGACAGCCAAGGCGATCATCGAATACCGAGAAAAAAACGGCGGCTTCGTCGTGGTCGAAGATTTGTTGAAGGTTCGCGGCATCGGGCCGGCAAAACTTCGCGAAATGTTGCCGCGCGTGCGGGTTAGTTAGCGCGAATATTCAGAGAACGCCAATAAAAACCGCGGCGAGTGCGAGCGAAAAGAGCGAACCGAGAATGCAACCGATGGCAAGCGGCGAGAACTCGCGACGCCATTCGGGCCAACTGGCGATTACCGCACGCATCGCGCGCAGGCTGGCAAAGTGACCGATCGCCCACCACAACAACATGCTTGTCGCGAAGCTGAACGCATAACGCGAGAAACCGCCAGCGGCGGGAACGCCGAACAAAGGCATTGTCGGCAGGGCGAAAAATGTCAACAAGAAGCCGAGAGCCCCGGTGAGCGCACCCGGAAGAAACAAGAGAATCAAACCGATTGCGAGCACGATCATGGCGAGGGCGACCGCGGTGACGCCGCCGCGCCTGCGCAGCCGGTTTCGATGGGCGACAATGCCGTCGGGTACGACACGGAGTTGTCGCGATGTCGTTCGTGAACTGTCGGCCATGACTACATCGTATGATGCGCGTCGCGCCGACTGGATGACCGTGTTTTTTGTCGGTACCTATCTGGTAGCCACACGAGCGCCGCTACAAACATCGATCGCCATTCTGATTCTGTTTTCGATCGTGATGTTTGTTTTGGTGAAAATTTATCGATTGGCAAATTTCGTGGCCGCAGCGCTGGTTTTGTTGTTGATGTTCGGTCTTTTGAATTCACGCCACGCCCAAGCCGAATTGCACGATGTCGAGTTGGGGCCCTATTCGGGGTTGGCGACGATAGTCAGCGACCCGCGACAGGTTGGTGCGGCGACCGAGGTGGTGATCGCCATCGGACCGGATCGTCACATTGTTTTCGCCTACGGGCGGCCAAGTTGGCGCATAGCGGGGGCGAAAGTAGGAGAGCGGATCTTCGTCGATGGACATCGCGAATCGATCGAGCACGACCGACATGCCCGTTACTATTCGCGGCACATCAAGGGTCTGTTTCAAGTGACGCAAGTCGGCGAAACGAGACTGCCTGCTTCACCGCTGTTGCGCAGCGCCCAGCGAGTTCGCGATCTTGTGGCCAAATCGGCCGACTCTTTCGATTTCGCGGACAAAACACTTTTCACGGGCTTGGTGATCGGAGACGACACCCGGCAGCCGAAGGCGATGACCCAGGCGTTTCGCGATTCGGGTTTGGCGCACCTCGTGGCGGTCTCGGGACAAAATGTCGCCTTCGTGTTGGCCGCGGTCTCGCCGTTGCTTTCGCGACTTGATCGCAAATCGCGGGTCGTGGTGACGATGATGATCTTGTCTTGGTTCGTCGTGATCACCCGAGTCGAACCGAGCGTTGTTCGCGCGGCGATCATGGCGGGTTTGGCGTATTTGTCGGTGGCGATCGGGCGGCCGACGCGAACCTTGCGGTTGATCGCGTTGACGGTGCTTGTCGCGGTGATCGTCGATCCGTTGTTGGCATGGTCGATCGGGTTTTATATGTCGGTGGGGGCGACGCTCGGGTTGTGCGTCGGTGCCGCACCGTTGACGAAGGTCATCCCTGGACCAAGATGGTTGGCGCAACTCGTTGCGGCGACAGTCGCCGCGCAAATCGGTGTGATGCCCGCAGTATTGACCGTGTTCGGCCTGCCGTCGGCGACGGGAATCATCGCCAATGTCTTGGCCGTGCCCGTGGCCGGCATGGTGATGTTGGTCGGGCTTCCGATGGCGGTGCCGTCGGGTTTGATGGTCGGCGGCAGCCTCAATTTTTTGGCGACGATTTTGATGTGGCCCGTGCGGGTCGGGGTTCGTTGGGTTTGGTGGGTGGCGACGGTTTTCGCCGAATTGAGATTGACGGGCGCGATAAATGTCGCGCTGTGGGTCGCGCTTTTGTCGGCTCTCTTGGCGATGCGACACCGAAGTTCTAGTTTGGTGGCGTGACTATTCATCTCGTGACGGGCTCGGATCCGCGGTTGATCTCCGACAAGGTGAGCGAGATCACCCGCGAATTGATCGCCTCGATGGAGACCAAAGAGAGCCGCAGCACGATTCTTGAGACGCACGACGCCGGCGCGGCAAGTTCGCCCGAGCGCGAAGATGCGATTCGCAAAGCGGTGGCATCGGCCGAGACGATGTCGCTTTTCGGCGAGGAGCGCGTCGTGGTGCTGCGCGAAATTTCAGAGGCGACCGTGGCCGAGTTGGCGAGCCTCGTCGAATATCTGAAGCACCCGTCGGAGAGCACGCACCTGGTTTTGAGCGCCAGCGGCAAACTGCCGAAGTCGATTTCAGACGCGTTGAAGCGCAGCGGCGCGACGACTTTGGCGACTTCGCCGCCCGATCGACGGCAAGATCTGGTGACCTGGTTTCTCGAGCGGTTCGGCGAATCTGGTCTGACCCTCGAGATCAGCGCGCTGAACCAGATAATCGACTGGCTGGGCGAAGACCAGGCACGGTTGCCCGGGTTGATCGACATTCTTGTTTCGACATACGGCACCTCGCGCAAACTGACCAGCGAAGAAGTGACGGCGTTCTTGGGCGACGCGGGCAGCGTCAAGCCATGGGACTTGACCGATGCGATCGACGCAGGCGATTCACCGAAGGCGATCGACATGCTGCATCGCATGACCAGAAGCGGCGAGTATCACCCGCTGCAGGTGATGGCGCTGCTGAACACCCACTACACGAAGTTGATGCGCCTCGACGGCCCCGAAATTCAGTCGCCGCAACAGGCGATGACGCTCATCGGCAGCAAGAGTGATTTTCAGGCCAGGAAATACCTGAACCAATATCGACGACTGGGCTCGACCGGCGTGGGTCAGGCGGTGCAGATGTTGGCGCGAGCCGACCTTGATTTGCGAGGCGGCAAAGATTTGGGCGAAGAACTGACGATGGAGATCTTGGTGGCCAGACTTTGCCGAATGGGTACGACGACCAGGTCGTCGCGCGCTACTTCGCCGAAGCGGCGTTGAGTTTGCGCATCAGGCGGCTCTTGCGACGAGCGGCCTGACGGGGGTGAATCGTTCGATTTGCGGCGGCTTTGTCGAGGCGCTTGACCGCCAGACGAAGGGCTTCTTTGTTCTCGGGTGTGCCAGCCGTCTCAACGGCGTTCTTGATGCGGGTGCTGATCTCGCTGCGAACTGCCTTGTTTCGCTTTGTTGCTTTCGCGTTGGTGATGATGCGCTTTTTTTGCGATTTGATATTTGCCACACCGCAAGGCTAACAGCGGGTGAGGCCTTGCCAAACATGAGCCGAGTAGAATTTGCAGAAATCTCGCGCGCGGTTCGGGCATGACCTAGCGAGTCGAGATCTCGGAGAAACGGCGCAATGGATTTATCTCGAATACGAAATTTTTCGATCATTGCGCATATCGACCATGGCAAGTCGACTCTGTCCGACCGAATTCTTGAGATGACCAAGGCGGTCGACGCCCGCGAGATGCGCGCGCAATACCTGGACAGCATGGATCTCGAGCGCGAGCGGGGCATAACGATCAAGGCGCAAAACGTGCGGGTCGACTGGAAAGACAGCACCCTGCACCTGATCGATACGCCGGGACATGTCGACTTTGGTTATGAAGTGAGCAGGTCTTTGGCGGCTTGCGAGGGGGTCGTGTTGGTCGTAGATGCGGCGCAGGGCATCGAAGCCCAGACTTTGGCCAACTGTTATCTCGCGCTTGAAAACAATTTGGAGATCGTCGCGGCGCTGAACAAAATCGACCTGCCGGCGGCAGACCCCGATCGTTACGCGATGGAAATCGAAAAAGTTCTGGGCATTCGAGCCGAAGATATTCTGCGAATCTCGGCCAAGACGGGTGAGGGGGTGGCCGAGTTGTTGGACGCGATCGTGCAAAGAATCCCGCCGCCGAAAGGCGACGCCGACGCGCCGCTACAGGCCCTCATATTCGACAGCCAATACGACCAATATCGCGGCGTTGTTTCGTCGGTGCGCGTGATGAACGGTCGAATGCGCAGCAACGAAAAACTTTTGTTCATGCAGACCAACGCCGTGCACGAGGCGCTCGAGGTGGGCGTGCGCCGACCCGCGCCGACACCCGTCGACGAACTGGGCCCGGGCGAAGTGGGCTATCTGATCGCGGGCATCAAAGATGTCGGCGAGGCGCGCAGCGGCGAAACCGTGACGCACGAGTCGCGACCGGCCGATGCGCCGCTCGACGGCTATAGCGACCCGAAGCCGATGGTGTTCTGCGGCTTGTTTCCGATCGAGGCCGACGACTTCGAAACCTTGCGCGAGAGTCTGCAGAAACTCAAGCTGAATGACGCGTCGATCAGTTATCTGCCCGAGTCGTCCGGCGCGTTGGGTTTCGGCTTCAGGTGCGGATTCTTGGGGTTGTTGCACATGGAAATCGTCAAGGAGCGCCTCGAGCGCGAGTTCAATCTGGCGTTGATCGCCACGGCGCCGTCGGTGCAATATCAGGTGACGAAAACAGACGGCAGCGCGACGATCTGCGACAACCCGAGCGATCTGCCGCCGACGAACTACATCAAGTCGATCGAGGAGCCGTTTTTCAAGTTGAACATAATCACCCCGAAGGACTACACGGGCACGCTCATGGATCTATGCCAGACGCGACGCGGCGAACTCGACAAACTCGAATATCTTTCGCCCGAACGCGTCGAGATGCACTATCTGATGCCGCTGGCCGAAGTGGTGGTCGACTTCTTCGACCAGATGAAGAGCAGGTCTCAGGGTTATGCGAGTCTCGACTACGAGTTGCACGGGTATCGCGAGTCTGACCTCGTAAAAGTCGATCTGTTTCTCAACGGCATCGCCGCGGACGCGTTCAGCACGATCGTGCATCGCGAGAAGGCCTACGACTACGGCCGGCGGATGTGCGAAAAACTCAAAGAGTTGATTCCGCGGCAGATGTTCGACGTGCCGATTCAGGCGGCGATCGGCGGCAAGTTCATCGCCCGCGAAACCGTGAAGGCCAAGCGCAAAGACGTCTTGGCCAAGTGCTACGGCGGCGACATTTCGCGCAAGCGCAAGTTGCTCGAGAAACAAAAAGAAGGCAAGAAAAAGATGAAATCGATCGGTCGGGTCGAGATACCCGGCGACGTGTTCATCTCGGCGTTGAAACTAGACGGCTGACGACCTTGACCGAAGTCGTCGACCAGAAGCACGCGAGCGTTTTTCGCTCGCTGAAATATTTCAACGCCCGTTTGTTCTTTGTCGGCTTGTTGCTGTCGAACATCGGCACCTGGTTGCAGTTGACGGCCTCGTCGTTGCTGATTTATCGGCTGACAGGAAACGCGGCCGATCTCGGCTACAACGTGGCGTTTCAGTTCTTGCCGATGTTGCTGCTCGGCACATGGTGCGGGGCGTTGGCCGACCGTCACAACCGACGACGCATCGCGTTGATCTCGCAGGCGCTGTTGGCGGTGCAGGCATTGTTGTTGGGCGTGCTCGATCTCTCGGGCGTGATCAATGTGTCGATGGTCTATGCGTTGTCGTTGCTGCTGGGCATCATCGGCGCGTTCGATAATCCCGCGCGGCGGGGTCTGGTCACAGAACTGGTGCCACAGGAAGATTTGCCGAACGCGATGTCGTTGAACACGGCGGTGATGACCGGCTCGCGCATCTTTGGTGCGGCGATTGCCACCGCCTTGATCGGGCCGCTCGGAACGGGGTGGTTGTTCATCCTTAACGGTCTCTCATACGCCGCCATGATCTACGGTCTCACGGGTTTGCGCAAGGCCGAGATGTATCCGGCGACCGTGCGACCCGCGGGTGGCTCGCCGGTGCGCGAGGTTTTCTCGTATGTCGCCGGCAATCGCCGGTTGCTCACAATGTTCTTGGTCTATGTGGTCGTCAGCACCTTTTCATTCAATTTCGGTGTTGCGTTGCCCAAACTCGCCGACCTGAATTGGGGCGACGACCGGGCGTTCGGATGGTCGATGTCGGTGATCGGTATCGGCAATTTGATCGGCGCGTTGTTGACGGCTCGCCAGCGGGTGGTTTCGCTGCGGTGGTTCGTCGGCAACATCGCCCTGCTCGGTGTGGCGAGCATCGGCATGGCGTTCGCGACGAACTATTGGATCGCATTCTTGTGGAGCGTGCCCCTAGGTATCGGCGGGGCGGCGATGATCGCAGCGGGAAATGCAATCAGCCAGCAAGAGTCGCCACCCGACATGCGCGGCCGGTTGCTGGCGCTGACGGCCGTCGCATTTTTGGGCAGCACGCCGATCGGCGGACCAATAACGGGTTTGATCGCCGACATGTTCTCGCCCGAGTGGTCGCTGGCGTACGGAGGAGTGATTGCCCTAGTTTGTGCGGTGGTCGCCGCGTTGGCGTGGCGATAGAGAATAAAACGAACAAAAATCATGGCGGGCTGACAAATGACTAACTCGGTGATGTGGTTTCGTCGCGACCTGCGACTTGAAGACAACCCCGCGCTGGTGGCGGCTGCCCGCGTCGGTGATGTCACGCCGCTGTTCGTGCTAGATCCGATTTTTCTCGAGCGCTCTGGTGCGCCCCGACTGGCATTTTTGTATAGATCGCTGCGTGAGTTGAACCGCGAGATGAACGGCGCACTCGTGGTGCGAACGGGCGACCCGATAAATGAGGTGGCGAAGGTCGCCAAGCAAGTCGGGGCGACGGAGGTCTTCGCGGCCAAAGACTTCGCCCCGTACGGTCAAAAACGCGACGCCGAAGTCGAAAAGAAACTGAAAAGTGTCGGTGCGAGTTTGAATCGCGTGGGTTCTCCGTATGCGGTCGAGCCGGGCACGGTGTCGAAGGCCGACGGTACGCCGTATTCGGTGTTCACTCCGTTTTCGAAAGTTTGGTTGGCGCACGGTTGGTCGGCGCCGGTCGACAAACCCAAGGTGAAATGGCACGGCGCACCCGCAGTCGCAAGCGACGAAATACCCATCGACCCGCCGTTGACCGCGGACATTGCCGCGGCCGGATCGCGCGCGGCATGGGATCGCTGGCAGCACTTCGCGCAAAGCAGCCTGGGCAAATATAAGACCGAGAGAAACAACCCCGACCGCGACGGCTGCAGCCAGATGTCGGTGTATCTGCGATTCGGCGTCGTGCACCCCCGGCAATTGTTGGCCGAACTCGAGCCGAACGCGAATCACGACCACTATCGCAGCGAACTTTGTTGGCGCGAGTTTTATGCGGACGTCTTGTTTCATCAGCCGCATACGACATGGAAAAACTTGCAACCGAAAATGGACACGCTCGAGGTCGACACCGACGCGAAAGCGAAAACGAGATTCGAAATCTGGTGCAGCGGCAAGACGGGATACCCGATAGTTGATGCGGGCATGCGTCAGATGTTGGCCACCGGCTGGATGCACAACAGGGTGCGGATGATCACCGCAAGTTTCCTGGTGAAAGATCTGCACCTGCCTTGGCAATGGGGCGCGAAGTTTTTCATGAGACATCTGGTCGACGGAGATATCGCCTCGAACAATCACGGCTGGCAGTGGACGGCGGGCACCGGCACCGACGCGGCGCCGTACTTTCGGGTGTTCAACCCGGTGTTGCAGGGCGAAAAATTCGACCCTGACGGCAATTTTGTGCGCGAGTGGATACCCGAACTACGAGATGTGCCAAAAAAATTCGTGCATGCCCCGTGGCTGCAAGAAGGTGGTTTGTTTTCTGAGTATCCCGCGCCGATGGTCGATCACTCGGTCGAACGCGACGAGGCCTTGAGTCGATACAAGATCAGCGGGGAAATTAATCGCTCGGTAGGCTGAAGAGTTGTAAATGCTTGACGATCGTAAGACCGCAATCCTCAGGGCAGTAGTTGAGGAGTACATCGCCACCGCACAACCGGTGGGCTCGGCGCACATAGCAAAAATTCGTGATTTGGCGGTCTCTTCGGCGACGGTGCGCAACGAGATGGCGGTGCTCGAACGCGAGGGCTATCTGACGCACCCGCACACGTCGGCGGGTCGAATACCAACCGACAAGGGCTATCGATTTTTCGTCGACAATTTGGTGCCGACCGGGAAACTCGGCACGATCGAGCAGCAAAAAGTCGGAAGCTTTTTCGAAAATGCGCATTTTCGGCTGGAAGAGACCTTGCAGCGCACCTCGATGCTGTTGACCCAGTTGACCAACTACGCCTCGGTGGTAATCGGGCCGACGGTCGAGGTCGCGGTCGTGCGCTCGGTGCAGATCGTGCGGTTGTCGGCTCATCACATGACGGTGGTGGTCGTGCTGTCGAACGGCTCGGTCGAAAACGCGCAAATCGAGATTACAGAAGACGTCACCGACGAGTTGATCGCTCGTGCAAACGAGAGACTGCAGAAATTACTGGTCGCCAAGCCGTTGCGCGACTTGAAGCAGCGTCGTCGTGATAACAAGCGAGGTGTCGAGGTCGAAGCCGACCTTTGCGAGAAGGTTTTAGGTGCTCTCGATTATGAACGCGACGACGGAAACTTCTTCGTCGGTGGCGCCGCGCAGATGGCCGAGGCGTTCGACGCCGTCGAGATAGTTCGCAACGTGTTGCACACTCTCGAACAGCAATATGTCGTGGTCACGCTCGTGCGCGACATGTTGAACCGTGGTTTGTCGGTGGCGATCGGTGCCGAACACGGCGTCGAACCGTTATCGGCCTGCTCGGTCGTGCTGTCGCCGGTGCGCGCAGATGGTGAAACGGTTGGCACCGTCGGCGTGCTCGGGCCGACGCGCATGAATTATCCGCAGGCTCTGGCGACGGTCGATTTTGTGAGCGATCGTCTCGGGCGTCGTTTGACCGACAACTGAACGCGATGGCGGCCGATTTTTACCAGTTGCTCGGGGTTTCACGCGGGGCGAGCCAGGAAGAGATAAAGCGCGCATATCGAAAGTTGGCGCGCGAACTTCACCCTGACGCGAACCCGAACAACGCCGACGCCGAGGAGAAATTCAAAGAAGTGAGTCGGGCGTATGAAGTTCTGTCAGACCAAGACTCGCGGGCCCGATACGACCAGTTCGGCGAGGCGGGCATTTCGGGCGGCGGCAGGGCGGGTGGCGACCCGTTCGGCGCCGGAGGGTTCGGAAGTATCTTTGACGCCTTCTTCGGAGGAGACTCGCCGTTTGGCGGCGGTTCGCGACAGCAGTCGGGGCCGCAACGAGGACCGGATCTCGAGACGCAAATCGAAATTGAATTTGTCGACGCCGTGTTCGGGTGTCGAACATCGGTGCCGATCAGGGCCGCGGTGAGTTGCGAAGAATGCGGCGGCTCGGGCGCGGCGGCTGGCACCAAGGCGACGACCTGCTCCGATTGCGGCGGCTCGGGCCAGGTGCGTCGAATGCGACAGAGCATTTTGGGCCAGATGGTGACGACGACCCCGTGCGGCAAATGTCGAGGTACTGGTGAAGTGATCGCTTCGCCCTGCGGCAAGTGTCGCGGCGAAGGTCGGGTGACAAAAGAGCAGAGCCACGAGATCGAGATTCCCGCGGGCATCGCGAGCGGGCAGACGATGCGTGTCAGTGGGCGCGGGGGTGTCGGGCCGCGCGGTGGCGCGGCCGGTGATCTTTATGTCCATATTTTGGTGGGCGACCACGAGGTTTATGTTCGCGAAGAAAATGATTTGGTCACCAATGTGCCGATCTCGATCGCCCAGGCGGCGCTCGGGGTCGACCTTGTTTTGCAGACGCTCGACGGTGACGAGACGCTCACCGTCGCGCCGGGGGTGCAGCACGGGCACGAATATGTCTTGAAAAATCGGGGAGTGCCGTATCTCAACCAAAGTCAACGGAGTCGCAGCCGAACCCGGGGCGACCTGCGCGCACGAATCAACGTCGTGGTGCCGAAGAAACTTTCGAACAAAGAACGCGAGTTGTTGTTGCAACTGGCCAAGGAGCGGGGTGAAACGGTCGCGTCTGGCGACGGTTCGCTGAAGTCGAAGATTAAGTCGGCGTTTTCGTGAACCCCGCGCTGCGTGATTCGGCGGCACACGTATTTATAGGGTCGATCGACAACCCTGGGTTGGGCGACGAAGACGCTCATCATTTGTTGCGCGTGTTGCGGGTGAAAGAAGGCGACCCCGTGACGGTCACCGACGGCGCGGGTCGATGGATGTCGGTTTCGATCGGCAAGGACGGTTCGATTCAGCCGATCGGCGAGGTTGTCGTCGAAGCGGCGCCGAAGTGGCGATTGAGGATCGCGTTTTCGCTGGTCAAGGGCGATCGACCCGAATGGACGATTCAAAAACTGACCGAACTTGGAATCGATGAAATCATCGTGCTCGGCGACCTGGAGCGAAGCGTGGTGCGATGGGAGACCAAACGAGCGGAGAAGAATTTGCAGCGGTTGCGCACCGTGGCGCGCGAGGCGGCGATGCAGTCGCGGCGGGTCTGGCTGCCGACCGTCTCGGGTATGCAAGATTTGGCGACGATCGAAGATGTCTATATCGCCGACCCGGCGGGTGAACCGATCTCCGGATCGCATCGAACCTTGGCGATCGGGCCAGAGGGCGGGTTCACCGACTCGGAGAAGAAGATTGGCGTCGGGTTGGTTTCGCTCGGCGACAATGTTTTGCGCGCCGAGACGGCGGCGATGAGCGCCGCTGTTCTAATGTCAAGTTGCCGAACAAAAGGAAACTGAACCGATCATGAGCCCGACTGACGACGAACTGCTCGAGCAGTCGCCGTTTTCTCGCATGGTGGGCGAGCGACTGAGGTCGATTCGGTCGCAAAAGAACCTCTCGTTGAACGAGGTCGAACTGAAGTCGCACGAAGAGTTCAAAGCCTCGGTGCTCGGCGCGTATGAACGCGGAGAGCGCGCGATCTCGGTGCCGCGACTCGAGCGGCTGGCCAAGTTCTACGGCGTAACGATCGACCAGTTGCTGCCGCGAGACCCGATGCGCGTCGAGACCAACCAGCCGGGTGCTTCGGCGCCGACAAAATTGCGAATCGATGTGGCGAAACTCTCGACGCGCGAGGGTCTCGAGTTCAAGATGCTCGAGCGATTTTTGCGGATGATTCAGGTGCAACGACAGGACTTCAACGGCAAAGTGATAACCGTTCGCGCCCATGACACGCGGGCGATCGCGGTGATGCTCGACATATCGGTGGACGAAGTCGGCTCGAAACTCGCCGAACTCGACCTGCTGTTCGTGCCACCGACCACGCAAGGTTGATTCGAATGCATCCCGGCTTCGGCGTGTACGTGCACATCCCGTTTTGCGCCAAGAAGTGCGACTATTGCGCGTTCGCGACCTTCACCGACCGCGAGAAACTGATCGGGCAATATTTGACGGCCCTGCGCACGCACATTCGCCGAAGCGTGGCGAACTCGATGCCGTTGGCGACGAGCGTGTTCATCGGCGGCGGGACGCCGACCCTCGTGCCGGCCGAGGAGTTGATGGGGGTACTGAGCGAGATACCGCTGGCGGGTGGCGCCGAGGTGACGGTGGAGTGCAACCCAGACGACATTTCGACCGAAATGATGAACGTCTTTCGGCGGGGCGGCGTGAATCGCGTCAGCATCGGCGTGCAGTCTTCGGTCGAACATGTGTTGCGAGCGCTCGGCCGAACGCACAAACCCGAAAATGTGCGAAGGAGTGTCGACTGCGTGCGCGAGGCCGGAATCGAGAACTTCAATCTCGACATAATTTATGGCGCGGCTGGCGAGACGCTGCACGACTGGCGCGAGACACTCGACGCGGTGGTCGGGTTGAATCCGACGCATGTTTCGGCATACGGGTTGACGGTCGAGCCGAACACCGTGTTGGCGACACAACCGGAGCGTCATCCCGACGACGACGACCAGGCCGACAAATATCTGCTGTGCGACGAGATAATGACGGCGAACAACCTGTTGAACTACGAGATTTCGAATTGGGCGATGCCTGGTCGCGAGTGCGAGCACAACTCGCTGTATTGGCGGCAGGGCAACTACGAGGGTTTCGGCAGTGCGGCGCACGCGCATTTGAACGGGCGCCGTTGGTGGAACGTGCGCACGCCGGAGAGATATATCGAACTCGTGAACGCGGGTGAGTCGCCCGAATCGGCGAGCGAAACGCTCGACGCCCAAACACGCAAACGAGAGGCGCTGCAACTTTTGGTGCGAACCCGCGAAGGCGTGCCTCTTGGTTCATTTAGTGAAGCCGATCTGGATGAAATGAGCGAATTAATTCAGCGTCGCGACGACAAAATCGTGCTGACGATCGACGGTCGGTTGTTGGCCAACGAAGTCGCCCTGCGTCTGATCGACGCGGTCTGAGACTATTTGATCGCTTTTAGAAAAGCGGCGAATTCATTTTTGTCGATCGTGACGTTGTTGTGATCGGCGGGATACGCCCCGGTCAGCACGTCGCTGCGGAACTCTTTGAATGCCGCAACCGATTCACGATGCAGGCGACGGTATTCGCTCTTGAAGTCGCGGTACTCCTTTGAATGGCGCGGAACATGGCCCTCGTTGTCGCCCAAGATGTCGGTGGCGAAGAGGTACTGAACATCGCAGTTGATGCCCGCACCCATGCCGATGATCAACATTTTCGTGCGCTTGGAGATTTCGGTGGCGACCTCGGCGGGCACGACCTCCATTTCGACGCCGATGGCGCCGGCCTCCTCGTATCGCTTGGTGATCTCATAGACACGAATCGCCTCGGCGCTGGTTTTGCCGACCGCCTTCATGCCGCCGAACCACGAGTTGCGATAGGGCACGAGGCCGACATGGCCGACCACGGGGATGAACTCGTCGGCGAGCGCCTTGATCGTGGGTATGCCGTATCCGCAATAGAGCGTGTCGGCGCCGACGCCCATCAGTCGATATGCGTTGCGCAAAACCTCGGTATGTCCCGAATATGTGTTGATGGCGAGACCGATCGTCAAGAACGTGTTGGGCGCCGCTTTTCGAATGCCGACATAGTCGCTGGTTTGGCCGTCATGAAGCTCGGCGGCGACGAGCATGTCGATGCCTGCTTCTTCGCAGGCGGCCGCTTCGCGCGGAGTTCGAACGAAGACCTGCGTCAGATGTCGCTTGCCCTTGGCGGCAAAAAGATCTTTGAGAGTTAGCTTCGACATTCGACCCCCGAATCGATGAAGAAAAATATTTGGTTAAAAGACGACTCGTATTCTCGCATTAGTCGCTTCATAACTGCGAACCCGTTCGACGCCGATATGCTTAGGCGAGATTAAGGGCGTGTAGCTCAGTTGGTAGAGCGCCACCTCGACATGGTGGAGGTCCCGGGTTCAAGCCCCGTCGCGCCCACAAAGTGTTCGGCGAGTTCGCGTTTTTGCGGGCGTTATTTTTTGTCGACGATCGCCTGCGAGTCGCGGGCGGCGGCTTTGAAAATGCCTTTGCTCATCAACGAAAGTTCGCTTTTGCGGCGCTGTTCGTAGATCGTGGCACGGTCGGCGTGAATCGCGGGATCGTCGGGCGCGGCCCAACCCGCGAAATCGGCGAGGTGGCAGGCCAGGCGAACGTCGCCCGCGGCCATCAACTCGAGAGCCCTGCGCATCAGGTTTTCGGCGCCGCCTGAAAGTTTGGCGAGTTCCGTGCCGACCTGGCTGTCGGGCGCGGGTTTGAGCCGCGAGGCGGCGCCGTCCCACCAGCCACCGTAGAGACGCCAGATGTTGCGCACGACGAACTCTGGTTCGTCGTAGAGCGGCCGCATGTATGGCTTGCTCAAAATATTTTGCGGCACTTTGACCGTGTGGATTATTTTGTCGAGGGTTTCACCCGCGTTCATCATTTCGATGACCTGAGCGACGAGGCTCTCGAGCGAACTCGCGATGTCGTCGAGCACTGTGGCTATTTCTTTTTTGCCGGCAATGGGCAGGCCGTGCGCGGGAATCAAAAGTTCGGGGCCCTGGTCGATCATGCGACGCAGAGCCTGCGACCACTCGAAGGCGTAGCGCTGAACTTTTTGCGGGTTGCCCGCGTTGGGATAGTTCCAGATCACGAAGTCGCCGGAGAACAGCCATTTCTTCTCGGGCAGCCACGCCCAAAGGTGGTCGTCTGTTTCGCCGCGGGCGTGGTGCAGTTCGACGGTGGTTGATCCGCATTTGAGCGAGTGCATTTCGCGAAATGTTTGATCGGGGCGCATCGTGGAGCGGGGCAAAAATCGTTGCAGGTTTTCGCCGATTTCCAGACCCATGTCGGTGCGAATGCCGCCGAATTGGCGCTGGTTGATGCGGATGTTCCAGTCGTTGGTCTGGGTGTAGCGATCGATGCGCGCGTTGACGTTTTCGTGGCCGACCACGAGCGGCTTCGGGTTTTTGCGGTCGGTGGCGTCGGCGGCGAAGGCGAAACTTCCACCGATGTGGTCGACATGACCGTGGGTATAGACGAGATGCGAGATTGGTTCGGTGCGCCACGACCTGATCGACGCGACGACGTCTTTGCCGCTGCCCGCACCCGAGGCGTCGAAACACATCAGGCCGTCGCCGGTGTCGAACACGGCGCTATGGCTGAAACTTTCGACGATCGCCAGGTTGTCGGCGAGTTCGGAGATTTCGTTGGTGACGCGGTTCAGCGGTTCGTCGGCGACCCCAGATTTGAGCACCTTGGCCGACAGTTCAAGCGGATGAATGCCCACGCCCCGAGACTAGGTCAGCAGGTTCGCCAAAACTTATTTGGGTTCGCGGGGGAGACCGAGGGTGCGTTCGGCGAGGATGTTGCGCATCACATTTGATGTGCCGCCCATGATCGTGTAGGCGGAGGCGTAGGCGAGACCCTGACAGAGGTCGTCCCACAAGAGCGCGCGCGGACCGAAGACCTTGGCGACGAACTGCGCGACGCGCCACTCGTGTTCGGTGCAGAAACATTTCGTCGCCGCCGAGAAACCTCCCGGCGCCTGGTGCAAGACCTCGCGAATCACCAAGATGCGCCCGATGCGATAGCCCGTCTCGATCGCCGCGATTTCTTGGCGAACGAGCGGGTCTTTTTTGTCGGCGTGCTCGAGGGCCATTTTGTAAAGCGCATGGTTCGACACGAGGCGATCGATGCCGCCGCGCTCGTGCTCGAGTTGACGCATCGTCTGCTTGAACGCGCCACCGGGTACGCCGACCAGGTTTGTCACCGGCACACGAACATCGGTGTAGAAGACCTCGCAGAAGTGGCTGTTGGTGGTCATGTCTTTGATCGTGCGCACCTCGATGCCCGGCGCATTCATCGGCACGATGATTTCGCTGATGCCCTCGTGCGCCGAGCCGTCGTTGCTGGTGCGACAGATCAGATAGCAATAATCGGCGAGTTCGCCGAAACTCGTCCAGATTTTTTGCCCGTTGATGACGAACTCGTCTCCGTCGCGGCTGGCGAAAGTCTTCAGTGAGGCCAGGTCGCTGCCGGCGTTTGGCTCGCTCATGCCGATGCACCAGGTTGTCTCGCCGGCGAGCATCTTGGGCAGGAACATTTCTTGCTGGGCCTTGGTGCCGTAGCTGATCAAGGCCGGCCCCATTTGTCGGTCGGCGAACCAAGATGCGGCGATCGGGGCGCCCGCGCTGATCATTTCTTCGCCGACGATCAGTCGCTCGATGGCCGGACGACCACCGCCACCAAACTCGACCGGCCAAGTCATGCCGATCCATTTGTTCATCGCAAGTTCACGCGAAAATTCGCGCGAGTAGCCGTTCATCCAGGTGTCGTTGAATCGTCCGTATTTTTTGACGGCATTATTTGCGACACTGCGCGCTCGTTCGCGCAACGCGATCTGCTCTGATGTCCAGGCAAAATCCATAAAGATGTACGATACATCTATCTAAATAGCGAAATTGGTGGAGTTGAATGGCGAGCAAAATCAAAGTTGCGAATCCCGTTGTGGATATCGACGGCGACGAGATGACGAGAATCATATGGAAGTTCATCAAGGATCGTTTGATTTTGCCGTACCTGGATATCAACATCGATTACTACGATCTCGGCGTCGAAAACCGCGATGCGACGAGCGATCAGGTGACCATCGATGCGGCGCACGCGATATTGAAGCACGGTGTCGGCGTGAAGTGCGCGACGATCACGCCCGACGAGGCGCGGGTCAAAGAATTCAACCTGAAACAAATGTGGAAGTCGCCCAACGGAACAATTCGCAACATTCTGGACGGCGTGGTGTTTCGCGAGCCGATCATCTGCAAGAACATCCCGAAATTGGTGCCGCATTGGAACAAGCCGATCGTGATCGGGCGCCATGCGCACGGCGACCAATACAAAGCCACAGACTTCAAAGTTCCCGGCGCCGGTGCGGTGACGCTTACATATGTGCCGCAAGACGGCGGAAAACCTGTCGAGATGAAAGTCGCCGAATTCAAGGCACCCGGAGTTGTGATGGGGATGTACAACTTCGACGAGTCGATTCGAAGTTTCGCGCGGGCGTCGTTCAACTACGGGTTGCAGAGAAATTATCCCGTTTATTTGAGCACCAAGAACACGATTTTGAAGGCCTACGACGGAAGGTTCAAGGATATTTTCTTGGAGATTTTCGAGACCGAGTTCAAGGCCGAGTTCGAGAAGCGCAAACTGACATACGAACATCGGTTGATCGACGACATGGTGGCCTGCATGATGCGCTGGGAGGGCGGATACGTGTGGGCGTGCAAAAACTACGACGGCGACGTGCAGTCGGACATCGTCGCCCAGGGTTTCGGCTCGCTGGGGTTGATGACATCGGTTCTGACGACACCCGATGGTCGGGTGCTCGAGTCAGAGGCGGCGCACGGCACCGTGACGCGCCACTATCGAGATCACCAAAAAGGGCTCGAGACTTCGACGAACTCGATCGCCTCGATTTTTGCGTGGACGCGCGGTTTGAGTCACCGTGGCCGTCTCGACAGCACCCCGGCGGTAGTCGAATTCGCCGAGAAACTCGAACAGGTTTGCATCGAGACCGTCGAGGGCGGCGAGATGACCAAAGACTTGGCGGCGCTGGTGTCGAAGAACCAACCATGGTTGACGACACAGCAGTTCTTGGCGGCGGTCGATCGGCGCCTGATCGAAAAAATGTCGAAATAACGATGCGCGCAGTCGTCATCACCAAACATGGTGAGCCGAGCGTGCTCAAAGTCGTCGAACTCGAACAACCGCGACCGAAGCGCGGCGAGATTTTGGTGAAGGTCACGGCGACGTCGGTGAATCGCGCCGACCTGATGCAGCGCATGGGTTTGTATCCCGATCCGTTTCCGGGTGCGCACGAGATACCGGGTCTCGAGTTTTCGGGCACGGTTGCAGAACTCGGCGAGGGTGCAAAAAGGTGGAAGGTGGGCGACAGCGTGATGGGCATCGTCAGCGGCGGCGCATACGCCGAGTTCGTCACGATTCCTGATGCTCAGGCGATGCGCATACCGCGAGGCGTGCCGCTTGCCGACGCGGCGGCGATTCCCGAGGTGTTCATCACCGCGTGGGACGCGCTCGTGTTGCAGGCCGGCCTGAAAGCAGGGCAGACGGCGCTCGTGCACGCTGGTGCATCGGGCGTGGGCACGGCGGCGATACAGATTTGCAGGGCGATCGGCGCGAAAGTTTTGGTGACCTGCTCAGCGGGCAAAGGCGACGCCTGTCTGGCACTTGGGGCGGAGATGGCGATCGATTATCGAGCGCAAGATTTTGTCGCTGTTTGTCGGCAGGCGACCAACGGCACGGGCATCGACGCGGTGTTAGACGTGATCGGTGGAGAATACCTGAATCGCAATGTGGCGGTCTTGGCGCAAAAGGGCACGATCGTGCAAGTGGGGTTGATGGGTGGCGGCTCGACCTCGTTCAATATCGGCGCGATGATGCCCAAACGCGCGCGTCTGATCGGCACGGTGTTGCGCCCTCGCCCGCCCGAAGAGAAAATCGCCGTCTCGCAGGCGTTCGCCACCGAAGTGCTGCCCAGATTCGATGCCGGCGTGTTGAAGCTGGTCATCGACAAGCGGTTCGCGCTTGATCAGATTGTTCAGGCGCACCAGCACATGGAAGCCAACGCGAACATCGGCAAGATCGTCGTCACCGTCGCCAGTTAGCGTCAAACCGCCGCCCCACTCGCAACGCTCACGCCACACCATGACCCTCGACTACCGCCCACTTCGCGACACCGAATACGACGCTCTCGCAGCGTTGTTGAACGTCGCATCGATGGTCGATGGACGCGCCCAGCACGTGGTGGGCGAAGAACTGCGCGAAGAATTTGAGTCGATGCCCATCAACCCCACCATCGACACGTTGACTGCATGGCAAGGCAACCAACTCGTCGGCGCGGTGTACATGATGTATCTGCGCTCCGATGTGCGCGAAGAGCGTTGCTACGTCTTTGGCACCGTGCACCCCGACCACCGCGGCGCTGGCATCGGCCGTCGCTTGTTGGAATGGGGCCTTGCGCGTGGCACGGATCTGTTGCAGTCGTCGGGCAATGACCTCCCGAAGTACCTGCGTGTCGGGGAATCCCGTGTGAATACCTCGGCGATTCGTTTGTTCGAGCGGTTCGGGCTTGAATCCGTTCGCTATTTCGCCGACTTGCGTGCCGACCTGAGCGTGCCAACCCCCGCACGCCACACCGCTGCGGCCACACCCGCTGCGGCCACACCCGGCGCCCTCGGCTTCCGCATCATCCCGTGGGATCTCGCCCGCAACGAAGAAGCCCGCCTAATGAAGAATGCCGCATTCATGGATCACTGGGGCTCCACGCCCACGCCTCCCGAGTGGTGGGCTGCCCAGACTTCAGGGTTCGGTTCCCGCGTCGACTGGTCGTACTTCGCGGTCACCAGTGAAGATCAAATCATCGGTCATCTCATCACGCATCGAACTCCGAACGATGACGAAGTGCTCGGCGCCAAGTACGCGTGGATTGACAACATTGGCACGCTCGCTGAGCATCGCGGCAGGGGCATCGCCACACAGCTCATCACCACGGCCCTTGCGAAGTACCGCGCCGAGGGTATGCAATTCGCCGCCCTCGGGGTGGATTCCGCCAACCCGACGGGCGCCTACCGGCTATACGAGTCGCTGGGTTTCCGCCTATGGCGCGAATTCGTGACGTACCAGCGCGTCGTCAGCGCTTGTTGACAGCCACGTAGTCGCGTTTGTCGACGCCGGTGTACCACTGGCGTGGGCGACTGATTTTTTGGGCCTCGTCTTTGAGCAATTCGTTGTAGTGGCTCAACCAGCCGACCGTTCGCGGAATCGCGAACAACACGGTGAACATTTCGATCGGGAACCCGAGCGCCTGGTAGATCAGACCCGAGTAGAAATCGACATTCGGGTACAACTTGCGCGAGACGAAGTAGTCGTCGCTGAGCGCGACCTCCTCGAGTTTCAGTGCGATATCGAGCATCGGATTTTTGCCCGTGACGGCGAAGACGTCGTAGGCGGCCTTCTTGATGATCGACGCCCGCGGGTCGTAATTTTTGTAGACGCGGTGACCGAAGCCCTGCAATCTGCCGTTGCCCGCCTTCACCGACTTGATGAACGACTCGACATTGCCGATGTCGCCGATCTCGTGCAACATGTTGATCGC
>Ga0194132_10002623_pt1 | contig 33244 bp, 21 predicted proteins | sample TA2KigOf80mmetaG_FD_148612 | JGI IMG/M metagenome (GOLD analysis project Ga0194132, IMG submission 148612) | Freshwater microbial communities from Lake Tanganyika, Tanzania - TA2015054 Kigoma Offshore 80m | ecosystem: Environmental > Aquatic > Freshwater > Lake | place: Tanzania: Lake... | reverse complement strand
GCCGACGCCGAAACTCGTTTGGTGGCCAGCAGTGGTGCCAACTCGGTCTGCTCCAACGGTTCCAAAATCATCTCGAGGGTCCGCTCCAACGCGCCTCGATTCTCTTGCACCACTTCCGCCGCCCGCTCCCCCATGCGCTGCCGCCGGCCTGGATCCGAAATCAACAATTCCAGCGCCGTTTCGAGTTCCGCCTCGCCACGCACCTGCATGGCCGCTTCGCGCTTCACAAATTCCGCGGCAATCGATTCGAAATTCTCCATGTGAGGGCCGAAGACCATGGCCTTGCCCAAGGCGCCAGGCTCAATCGGATTCTGTCCCCCGGTGGCCCCAAGGCTCTTGCCGACATAAACCACCGTGGCTTGGGCATAGAACTGACGAAGCTCCCCCGTGGTGTTGACGAGCAAACAATCAACCTCCCCCGGCGCGTGGCGGGTCGAAGGCTGAAGATTGGTGCGATACACCAGCTTCAATCCAAGCCCGCCCACCTCCGCAGCGACTTCTTTGCTCCGCTCGTGATGCCTCGGAACCAAAATAAGAAACAGGCTGGGAAACCGGCGGCGAAGCCGCAAAAACATCGAGGCGAGCATGACTTCCTCCCCCGCGTGGGTGCTGCCCGCCACCAGGAGGATCGCTCCCTCAGGAACTCCCAATTGATTCAACAGGCCGGGCACATCGAGGACACGCCGCTCGCTCAACACGGCGGCGTCAAACTTCAGACTCCCCACCACGCAAATCCTCTCCGGCAAACACCCCAACTCCCGCAACCGCCCCGCGTCCGCCTCGTTCTGAGCTCCGACTGCGGTAAAGGCGGCAAACAATGGCCGGAAGAGACTGCTCCACCGCCGGTAACCCCGGAAGGAACGCTCCGAAAGCCTCGCATTGACCAAAAAACACGGAATGCCCTTGTCTTGAATGCGCCACAGGAAATTGGGCCATATCTCGGCCTCCACCAAAATGACCGCCTCCGGATGCACCACATTCAGCGCGCGCGCCACGTAGCGCCGACGGTCGATGGGAAAATAAATCCTCTCAATGTGCGAGGGGAGTTTCTTCTGCAACTCTGCCATGCCCGTCGCCGTCGTCGTGGAAACCACCAGCTTGACGTTGGGAAGTCGCGGCTCCAGCGCATGGATCAATTGCGTGCAAAGATTGACCTCGCCCACGCTGACGGCGTGGATCCAAACCACATGCCGGTTCGTCAACGCTTGCTTGGTCTTTGCCGAAAACTGCCCAAACCGCTGCTCAAAGCCCTCGCGCCAGTTCCCCCGGCGCCACATTCTCCAAAAGTAATACGGCACCGAAACCCAAAACGCGACAGTGAATAACAAATTGTAAATGCAACGCATGGACGCGCCTCTTTGACGAACTCGAGACAGGGAAAGTTTCTCTCCATTTCGTCGCCCTGGCAATCGAAAGGTGCGCCCAACCCGCTTCTTGCGGCGGCCCGCGCTTGCCTAAATCCCGATTCGAGGACAAAATCCCCTCGTGCCACTGCTCGAGATCCGCAACCTCAGAAAGTCCTTCACGCTTCCCGATGGCGGCCGCCACACCATCATGGACGTGCCCTCCTTCGCGCTCGAGGCAGGACAACACCTGGCGCTGCAAGGTTCCAGCGGTTCCGGAAAAACCACTTTCCTTAACCTCATCGCCGGCATCTTGACCCCGGACGAAGGCTCTCTCCTGTTGGCCGGAAAAGATCTAGCCTCCCTCTCCGAACCTCAACGCGACCGACATCGAGCCCTGCACGTCGGTTACATCTTTCAAACCTTCAATCTCTTGCAAGGCTACACCTGCCTCGAAAACATCCTCCTCGGGATGGCGTTCGGGCCCGGAGCCCAACGGGCCCGGGCACTCGATCTCCTGAATGCGATGAACCTAGCCGACAAGGCCCACCATCGACCTCGCCAACTCAGTGTCGGACAGCAACAACGCGTCGCGGTGGCCCGCGCGGTGGCCAATGATCCTAAGTTGGTGCTGGCCGATGAGCCCACGGGCAATCTCGACCCCGCCAACGCCGCCGCGGCATTGCAATTGATCCGGAAAACATGCTCCGACTCCGGCGCAGCCCTCCTCCTCGTCAGCCACGACCCGAAGGTGCTGTCCGCCTTTGACCAGGTTCAAGACCTGAGCAACATCAACCGTGCCAGCCCGGGAGGTGCTCCGTGATTCTGGGCTGGATGGTTCGAAACAGTCTGCGCCAGCATGCGCTGTCCACCGCCGTCACCACCTTCTCCATCTCCCTCGCCACAGGACTGCTCATGGCGGTCTGGGTGGTCAAGGATCAGTCCCATGCCGCCTTCACTGGATTCACTGGAGGATTCGACGCCGTGCTGGGAGCCCGGGGCTCCAAGCTGCAATTGGTCCTCAACACCATCTTTCACCTGGAAGACTCCCCCGGCAACATGGCCTGGCAGGATTTCCTCGATATCAAGCAACATCCCAACGTCGAACTCGCCGTGCCACTCGCTCTCGGCGACAATTACCGGGGCTACCGCATCGTTGGCACCAGCGAGGAGTTCTTCCATAAATCCATGCTCGGACCTGGGAAAAAGCTCAGCCTCCAGTCCGGCGGCCGCTGGTTCGATCCCACCCTTCGAGAGGCCGTCGTCGGCAGCGTGGCGGCCCAGCGCGTCGGACTCCACGTCGGGGACACGTTCCAACCCTATCACGGACTTCTCTTCGACGAAAAATCTCAACACGAGGAGATCTATCTCGTCGTGGGCATTCTGGAACCCTCCAACACCCCCGCCGATCGCGTGATTTGGATCCCCCTGGAAGGCGTTCAATTGATGGGTGGACACTCCGCGGAATCCGCCACCCAAGTCAGCGGCGCGCTAGTGCGCCTCAAAGCCGGCGCCGCCACGACCGGTTTTCACCTGGACCTCCTTTATAATAAACAGGGAAACAGGCTAACCTTCGCGTGGCCAATCGGCCGGGTCATGGCGCAACTATTCGACAAAATCGCCTGGTTCGACCGGGTCCTGGCGCTGGTCGCCTACCTCGTCGCCCTGGTGGCATCTGCGTCCATCCTCGCCAGCCTCTACAACTCCATGAACGAGCGTCGGCGCGAGATCGCCATTCTACGCGCCCTCGGAGCACGCCGCTCCACACTTTTTGGGGCCATCATCGCGGAATCCGCCCTCATCGCCGCCCTGGGCGCTCTCGCCGGATTCATCCTCTACGCGATCATCGCGGGTCTCGCCGCCATCATCATCCGCGCTCAGGTCGGCATCATCCTGAATCCACTCACCCCCCATTGGATCATGGTGGCTGCTCCTGCCGGCATGACGCTTCTGGGAGCCCTGGCCGGCCTGGCGCCGGCCTTCAAAGCGTATCGCACCGATGTCTCCGAAAACCTGGCTCCCCACTCCTGATCAGGACCCCGGCCTGAACCCGAACCGAGGAACCCTTCAGGCTTCTCCCAAATCCATGGCTCCTGTGCTGTCCCCAAACCTCTCCACGGGTGATCCCATGCGTTCCAACATCGACACGTAGAGGTTGCAAAGAGGAGTGCCCTTGGGGGACGCAATGTGCCGCCCCGCCTTGATCCCGCCACCCGCCCGGCCTCCCAAAAGAATCGGCAGATTGGCCGGATCGTGCCGGTTGCCGTCCGACATGCTCGATCCGCACAACACCATGCTGTTGTCCAAAAGACTCCGCTCCCCTTCGCGCACCGCAGAAAGTTTGTCCATGAAGTAGGCAAGCTGCTCGGCATGCCAGCGATTGATTTTGGAATAAGGTTCGTACTTCTCCGCCTTGCTCTGGTGATGGCTGAATTCGTGATGAGACCCACTCGTGCCGGGCACCAGCTTGCCAAAATTTTTCCCGGAAACATCGTTGGCAAACATGAAGGTCGCAATGCGCGTCGAATCCGTCCAAAAAGCCAGGGCCATGAGATCGAGCATTAATCGAACGTGTTCCTGATGATCGCCAGGCTCCCCTTGGGGAATCGCGAAATCCTCGCCGGGCGAAGTCGGCGGACGCCACACTCTCCCATCCGGCTTGGAAAAAAACTCCAACCGCCGCTCCACATCTCGAACGGAATCCAAATACTCGTCAAGTTTGTGCCGGTCATCCCTCCCCAGCCGGCCCCGCAACCGGCTGGCATCCTCCATCACCCGGTCCAGCAAGGCGATCTCATCCGCGGTCCTTCCTCGCTCCTTCCCCGTCTGATTCCTCGCCCGCAACACGCCAAAAAGCCTCTCGTAGGCCTGCCGCGGATGGATCTCGCGGGCGACAGGCTGCCCCGGCGCCCGCCAGGAAATATAGCAACCATACAGCCGCGTGTAGCCCACCACGGAATCAATGCCTGAAATAACCGGGTCGATCCCGAGTTCGAGCGACGGCAGTGGAGTATGCCTCCCAATGTTCTGAGCGCAGAGCTGGTCGATGGACAATCCCCCGACGTCGATATCCTTGCCAGCCGTCTTGCGCACCGGCAGCCCGGTCAGGAAATTCGCCGTCTTCGCGTAGTGTCCATCCCCGCCATGGCTGTGGCGCTTGTCCAAGCCCGAGAAAACCGTCAAACTCGCTTGGTGCCGAGCCAGCGGCTCCAGGGCAAACGGCAAATCAAAATCACGCCCAGACCGAATCGGAAACCACGTCTTCTCCCACACGCCGTTCGGAAAATACAGGCACGCCATGCGCACCGGCGCCTGTACCGTGCTTGCCGTCGTGCCCCCTGCCCAGGCGGAGGGCGAGGAAAGTGGGAGCAACCGCCCCATGGCCTCAAGCAAGGGCAGCCCCAGCACGACACCTGCCCCGCGCAAGAAAGTCCGTCGCGGAATCCGCCAGTCTCTCGTCTTCATATCAGGGTTCCTGCTTGGGATAAAACCGGTGTCGAAATGGAAAACTCGTGACCAGCGTCTCCACCAGCACCGAGGGTTTGTAACCGTGATGCTGCATCGCTTCCATCGCCCGATCAATCACGCAATCATCATACTTGTTGAGTTCCCTCCCGAAGGCAAACCCCGCCAGCTTCCTTGCCAAATGCTTCATGACGGCATCCTTCCGCTCCATCAAAACTTCCCGCAACCCGGCAGGCCCCTCGAATCGCTTGCCCGAGGGTAAAATGCCCTGGGCGTCAATCTTGATGCCTCTCTCCGCTTCCCGCCATCGCCCCAAGACATCGAAAGGCTCCAGGCCAAAACCCAGCGGATCCATCCGATCATGACAGGCGGCGCATTCCGCCTTCGTCCGATGCTTCTCCAGTTGCTGCCGCAAAGACAAGGGCGTGGTCTCAACATCCTTCTCTTCCAGCGTGGGGGTCCCCTCCGGAGGAGGCGGAACCTTCTCTCCCAACAACGATTCCAAGACCCAACGGCCGCGCAGCACAGGGCTCGTTCTCGTGGGGTACGAATTCATGACGTGAACTGCCGCCATCCCCACCAAGCCTCCTCGCTGCCGGGTCGGCAAGGTTACCCGCTCCCAGCCGTCACCCGAGCTTCGGAAACTCCATCCGTAATGCATCGCCAGCCTGGCATCAACAAACGTATGCCGACTGTCGATCAGCTCCAAAAGGGATCGGTCGCCCCGGACCAGATCGTTGAAAAACCGAACCACTTCTCCCCGCATCGATGCCGCAAGCTCGCGGTCGAACTCAGGAAACCGTGTTGCGTCGGGCCGCGATTCCGTCCCAAGCCGATCCAAGTCCAGCCATTGCAAGGCAAACCGCTCGCCCAAAGCCTCCGCCCTGGGATCCGCCAGCATGCGCCTCACCTCGGCCCGAAGAACGTTGGTCTCGAGCAAACTCCCGCTCTCAGCCAACCGCATCAATCGTTCGTCCGGCTTCGAGGACCATAAAAAATAACTCAATTTGCTCGCAAGTGGCACCGAGGCCAGTGGACGAACCCCCGCCTCCTCCGGCTCAGGCTCCGCCAAGAACAAGAAATGAGGCGAGACCAAGACTCCCCTCGATGCCAGTCTCAACGAACTCCAATGAGAGTCGCCACGACGCCGGCCCCGGTCATAGAGCTCCAGCAACCCATCCACCTCCCCTTCCTTCAGGGGACGGCGCCAAGCCTCACGCGCAAGCCGGTCCAGGAAACGCCGGGCATCGGCTCGGGATGGATTTCTCCACCAAGGAGCATTCGCGCCCAACCGCTTCCGCGCCGCCGTCGCCCTCGCGCTGAGTCTCCCCCTCGACTCCGGGAGCACTTTCTCCATCACCTTCTCCGCCGCCTCCATGTACTTCTCCACATGAATCGGAGACAGAAACAAGGCGCTCCCCGTCGTATCAAACCCTTCTCCACCCCCTCCATCCGCCGGCAACAGTTCCTCCAAATCCAATTCCACCCCCAGCGTGTCTCGAATGGTGTTCGCATACTCGGCCCGATTGAGCCGGCGGCTCATCACATAACCCCGATAAAAGTTGGCCGTGCGATCCGAGGCCAGTTCATCACAATTCAACGCCGCGGGTTTGGGTAAGCCACGCAAAAACTCCACGAGCTTTCGCTGTTCGTCAAATTTCAACTCCCCCGCTTTTTTCGGAGGCATCTCGAAGGCTTGCACCCGCTCGAAAACCACCTTCCAACGATCCAAATCATTGGTGACCGAGGCAAAATCACGAAAGAGCTCAATATTGAAACCACCCTTCGCTTGGTCGGTCCCGTGACATTCGGAACACTTTCGCTCCAGGATCGGACGAATCACTTTCTCGAACTGCTCTGCCGGAGTAGCGCCACGAGAAATCATTCCCGCCGCCATCCCACACATCAAGGCCCCCGCCATCACCCGCGTCCAGGCATGCACCGGTCGGATCGTCGCATTCCCTGAGGGTCGCTTCATCGGCTGCATTCCTTGCAGAGTCTGAAAAAGAACCGGGCTCCGTCAACCGGCATGACCACCCGATAAAGCCCGTCCTGCAGCGCCGCCGCTACACCCACCTCTTTCCAGTTTCCGGGGTTCCCCAAATCGTCCGAACGCTGCAACACATAGGCAGCCGTCCGATCCGAGCTCCACGTCAAAATCAATCCTTCCTCGGCCCATTCCGCTCGCAATTCTGGAATCCGCTCAGGCTCCAGCCGAGTGACCCGGAACGTCCTCGAGGTCCTCCCCGCCCCGCTTCCATACTCCAGCACCGACACTCGAATCTCCGCCGTCCCAAACCGTCCAGGCCACGGAGCAAGATAAAGCATCCCCTCCGCCTCAGGTGAGGTATAGGCCAGGAGCGGATCAGGAATGATTCCCGGAGCCAAAGAGACGGCCACAACCTCCAACACCCCCCTCTCGAATGGGGAACCCGTCGAAATCCCTCCAATCCGGATCGGCACCCAGCGGTCCGCTGCCGCTATTTCCAAATCAGGAAGGGCACCCAGCGTGGGCGGGTTTTCCACCGGATCCACCACCACCACCAGTGAGGACGTCGCTTCGTTGCCCGCCGCATCCCGCGCCACCAAAGTCACCACGCTTGATCCGAAGGCACCCGCCACCGGACGAACGCGCACGCTCCGCGTCGCCCCCGTCCCCTCCATCAGGACGCCCGCCGGATCAACCACACCCGGATGCGAGGAACGGGCCGAGAGAGACACCTTGGCAAGTTCGTCATCTTCATCGCTGAGCGTAAATTCAATGGGTTTCGAAACACCACCCTCCGGCACGGCGACAGCGTCCAGGGCCGAAATCGAAGGCGCCGCGTTGAACGTCACTTTGAACTCGCGAACCGTGGTCGCTTGTTTCGGCTGCAGGTCGTTCAAAATCACCCGGATCGTCACGACACCTCGCGATCCTGCCACCGAAGCCACGGTCAGCATGGCGGCTCCACTGGCGTCCACCGCACCCACCAGCGGATGAGGAATCACTGCCGGATCGCTGGAGCTTGCCGAAATCAAAAGAGGCTGCCCGGACTCGCCCTTCCCGGGACTGATTCCCGTCAACACGATGGTTCTCGGCAACCCATCTTGAGCCAGCGTGATATCGCCAATCTTGTCCAGGGTCGGAGGCCGGTTCTCCCCCATCACACGCACCTCGAACGATTGCTGGACCTTGTGAATTCCGTCGCTCACCTCGACCCCAATCACAGAACGGCCCGAAACACCTGCGGCAGGCGAAACGCGCAATTTCCACTTCGAGAACTCATGGGCAACCGACAAACCGGTTTCGGGAACCACGGCGGGATTCGACGTCTTCACCGTGACGATGAGTTGGCCCAGGGGAGTGTCGGGATCACTCAGGTCCAAGGGGATCTCTTCGAAAACTTTGCCGTCCTCCAAGATCACGTCGGACAATAAACCCAGCGAAGGCGGGCCGGGGTTCGCGTGGACGGAAACCTCGACCGTTCCCTCGGTTTTCAGCGCACCATCGGACGCGACAATCTTCAAGGTGGCCCGTCCGGAACGCCCCGCGTTTCCGCGCGCGGTCAAAAGACGAAATCGCCCGACACTCGCCAAGGAAAGCCCCTCCGGAGGAAACAAAGCTTCATCACTGGAAGTGACACTGAGTTCGATCATCTCCGGCGACGTCTCCAGATCCCAAGCGGTAAACTCCAGCTCGAATCGAGGATCCTGAGCCGGAACCGTCTGAGGAGAAAGTCCCTCGATCCTCGGAGGCTGATTGGCCGGATCCACGATGACAAAGAAACTGCTGCTCCCCACCCCGCCCTGCTGATCCGCAACACTCAGGGTTATCATCGTGAAACCCGTTCGATCCCTCGCGGGTCTCAGGGTCAACGTTCGATTCGTTCCCGAGCCGCCCAGCACAATCCCGGACTCCGGAAGCAGCTCGGGATTCGAAGTGCTGGCCGAGATCTCCAAGTTTGCGGACGCGGTTTCGGCGTCATTGACCCGAAATCGAATGATCCCGCTTTCAAAATTCTGCAGAAGGGTCACGTCCTCCAGGAACGAAACTTCCGGGTCCTTGTTCCCCGCCGCACGCACGTAAACTTTGAATTCCCTCACTGTCACAGATGCCGCATCCGCCAGCTCGCGAACCTCCATCGTAATCCTGGCCGATCCACTCTTCCCCGCCGCAGGCCGCAACAACACATTCGCAAACTCCGATCCCGAAACGTAACGCACCTCCGGATGCGGAATGAGATCCGTCCGGCTCGAGGCGACCTTCACCGTCAACGTGCCGGATTCATTGACGGGGCCCGATGAAAGGCCCGAGATCGTCACACTGTGCGTCAAACTGGGATCGGCCGCGTCCACAACCAGGTCCCCGATCGGATCCATGGCCGACGGATCGTTGACCGGCGTGACCGTCAACTTGAACGATGTTCTTCCGCTCAGCCTGCCATCCGACGCAAAGATCGTCAGCAAGGCCACACCCGACTGTTGCGCCCGGGGCCTCAGGATGAGCAGCCGGTTGGTCCCGACCCCTTGAAATTCAACCGTGCTCTCCGGAAGCAACGAAGCCAGCGAAGAGGACAACGTCAACCTCAGTTGATGGGCCGACAAGGTCTCGTCACTGACCGTGAAGGGCACCGCCAGCGTCCCGTCTTCCACCACGGTTTGATCCGGGATCGCCGACAAGGTCGGAGCCGCATCGGAGCTCGGAGCCGAAACCGTCACATGAAAGACTCGAGTGAAGGTATTCCGCACCGGCTTGCCATCGTCCAAAGTCACTCGAATGGGAACCCGTTCCGCCACTCTCAAGAACGGACCCAAAACCAACGATGCTGAACGCGCGTCCCCGCCTGCCATGACAATCCGCGGATTCGGGATCAAATCCGGACGTTCCGAAACCGCCCGAATCATCAAGGGTTGATCCTCCCCCGGCCCGGCCGATACGCCCGTCAAAAACACCGTGTTCGAAGGGGAATGCAGAGTGAGGGTGCGATCGCCCACCGCAGACATTTGGGGAGGGTCGTTCAAGGGAAGCACGACCACGCTGAATGTCGAACTCGCCTGCATCCCCGAGTCGTCCCTCACCGCCAAAGTCACCTTGGTCGTCCCAAGCGCGTCCTTCGCCGGTATCACCATCAAGGTCCTCTCAACTCCTTCCCCTCCCAGGATAAGGCCGGAGGCCGGAAGGAGCCGCGCGTCGGCAGCCGTCGCCGTGACCACCAATCCCTCCACAGGACTGTCAGGATCTGCCACCACGAAAGTCAAAGGCCCCAAGGCCGCGTCCTCCTCCAATTCAAAGTCCGGAAGCCGGCTGATCGTGGGCGGCATACGGTTTTCCGTCACCGAGGCATTGAATCGTGTCGTGGACACGCTCCCATTTCCATCGGTCACTTCCAGCGTCACCGACGTGCTCCCCGCCACGTTCGGGATTGGCGCCAACTGCACCACGCGATTGGAACCGGAGCCGGTCACGGAGATCATCGCTTGCGGGAGCAGCGCGGGATTCGACGAAAACGCCCGCACCGCGAGCTGGTCGGCGGCTGATTCACGATCGCCGATAACCCAGGTCAATGGCGGAAAGCCCCGTCCCTTCACCACCGTCTGATTCGGAATCGATCCGAGTCTGGGAGGTTGATTTCGAGGCTGGAGGGTCACCAGAAAAGTTCGGCGCGCCACATTGTTCACACCGCCTCCGTCATTCACGGTCACGGTGATGGGGACGGATCCGAAGGCCGTGTGGCTCGGTGTGAATGTGAGAGTTCCGTTGGCCGAAGGGCTCGAGTAACTGATATTGGGGTTGGGGATCGAACGCGGATCTCCAGAAACCGCGGTCACAATCAAGTTCTGCCTCTCCGACACCCCCTCGGATCCAATGCCCGAAAGCGCCACAACCTGCGCAGGGGCGCCCTCCTCCAACACCAAATCCTCCAGCGGATTCAAGGTGGGTGGAAAGTTGGCCTGCACTCCGGGCGGCAGAAAGAGCGGATCGTCGGTCACATAAAGCGTATCGAGCCTGGCCTTGGCCTTCGGGGCCTGAAATACCAATTGATGCGGGCCGCGCGTAAGCGAAAGAACCTTCGGATCTCCGTTCACCAGCTTGCTCAGCCTAACCCAGCGCCAAACATTCGGACGCGCGGCTCCCAAACCGGTCTCCTCCGTATCCACGGGCTCGCGATCCACCGCCGCGCGAAAAGATACCCCAAGCGATTCCTCGCTCATCAACCGGCACCACACAAAGTAGTCGCCTCCGCGATCCAAAAAGAATGGAAAAGCCAGACGTCCGAATCCGTCGGCCGACGGCCTGACAATTCTTCCCCCGGAGGCGCCCGCTTCCCCGATCACTTCGAACACGGCGTTCCTTTCCCCGGACTCCGCCTCGATTTGCAAAGCGTCCTCCGCCTTCCGGGCAATCGACACCGTGAATGTCCTCGCCACTTCCGCCTTCCCGTCCGAAACCATCACCGTCAAAACCACGGTCCCGGTCACTCCTGTGTTTGCGGACAGCTCAACTTCTCCCATGGTCTCGGGCGAGCGATAATTCAAATCTGCCCGGCTGAGAAGACCCGGATTCCAATTCGAAAGGGTTAAGGACAGCGTCTGACGCTCGTCCGCGGCACCGCTCGAAATCCCCGTCAACTTGACCACGGAAGAGGACAAACCCGATACGATCTGGAAACTGGGAACAATGTCCAGGGTGGGGGGATCTTCCACGGCCTCGACTTCTACCACTGCGACTCGACTCGTCACCGCTCCAAAATCGTTGCTCGCCACCACGAAATAAGCCCCACTTTGCGAAGGTTGGATGGAAGGCAGCTCAAGCCGGGCCGAGCGGGCTCCTGCGAGCGGCTTCAAATTGAAGAACCATTGCCAGGAAATGGGTTCCGTCCCCCCCGAAACCGAGGATTCCAAAACCAGCGCCTCCTCCTCCACCAACTTCTGCGAGACGGGTTGTTCAACCACAGAGGGCAGCGAGGGTGCCTCCGCAAAAACATCGATAAAGCAAAGGCGCGAATGAATCGAAGCAGGTCCGGGTGCCAGCGTCAGCCTTCCGTCTTGAACAAAAAGCTTCATCTCAATCTCGGCCCATGGCGCTTCCATGCCGGTCTCCACTTCGGAAGTCGGCAGTCCCTCAAGGAGAAACTGATGCGTCGCTTGCGGCGTCTCCGCATCTCCCACCACCAACCGCACTCGATAGCTTCCCCAAGGCACTTCCAGTTCCCAAACCGCGCTCTTTTCCACCAAAATCGAACCCTGATACCGGACATCCGGAGCAAACAATGCAGAGCGCTTCGCCACCCGTTCACTCTGATCCACCCGCCAGCCCAATTTCGAACCTTCCGCCGTCGCTCCGAAGGGTTTCCCCGAGTCGAGAACATAACCCGGAAGCAACTTCGCTCCCGCTTCGGGAGCAAAGACCACATTGGCTGCCCAAGTGGGAAACTCGATCCTCCGCACCACCGAATCTGTCGATCGGCCCGAAGCATTGGCCGCATGCATCCGAAAGAATCGAACCGTTCCATTCCCCAAGCCGCCCAAGACGGCGGATCGTTGCGTGCCCTCGACTCGCGCCAATTCCGAATACCCAACACCATCCGCGGAAGACTCCACCACAAACTCGTCCGCAACCCCTGACAAAGCCGTCCAGCGCAATCTCACGGTTCCGCCCGCGAAGAGTTCCACCTCGAGAGGATGCGGGGCAGGGGGCGCGGTTTGCGCCATCACCAGCCCCGAAAACCCCGAATAAACTCCGGGGCTCTTCTGAGCTTGAACCCGGTAAAAGTATCGCTTCCCAATCTCCACCGCGCGATCCTCGTACCCCAATCCTAAAACGCCCGTGGCAATCGCGGTAAACGGCCCTCCTGCCGTCTCCGCACGCACAAGGGTGTAGTCCCGAGCACCCTCCAGCGGCGACCAGGACAATCGAATGCTCCCCTGGCTCCCTTCCGCTGACAGCGTCGATGGCCCGGCCAGGGGCCGCACCTCCACCACGTCCGAATCTTGACTCTCACCCGCGCTGTTCCTGACTTGAACCCGGTAAAAATACGTTCGCCCCAATTCCGCCGTGCCATCTTCAAACGAGGGAACATTGTTGGTCGCCAAAGCTTCAAATCCACCTTCTTTCCGATCAGACCGTTTGACCACGTAGGTCGAAGGCTCAGTTCCGCCCCGCTACCAAAGCGTCACTCCTGCCCCGTGCCCCAACCCTTCCGCCGCCGTGGGAGCGGTCCAGAGCACCACATTCGACGGATCACTCTCGAAATCCTTGTCCTAATAGGCCGTGACAAAAAAGAAATAGGAGGCCCCGGCACGCAACCCATCCTGCCTCCTCGTCGTCGCTTTCCGGTTGTCGACCCTGTTGGTGACTGCCTCCCCTCGAACCCCGTAATAAAGTCGATACCCGGCCACGTTGGTCTCGGTATTCGCGTCCCATGCCAAATGGACATAATCGACCGCCCCATGCCCCTCGAAGCCCGGCGCCAAAAGCCAGGCAACCAACATCCAGGCGACCCGCCCTCTCCCCCGCCCAGCCCATGCCGTAACCACATCATGAAATGTCTGAGAGCAATTCGCATGCCCAAACCGGGATTTCACCACGTTTGAAACCAACCTAAACTCTTCCATCCCATGATGATGAAGAAGCGAACCATCAGCACACGCCGGATTCAAGTTGTAAAACCAACCCGCTCTTGCGACTTCGAGTGGAAAACGTTACTGTAAGTTGCGCGTTGTGATCCCGGCGCGGCGGAGGATCGCTTCCGGCTCGCGCCGGGGGAGGAAAGTCCGAACACCGCAGGGCGCCCAGCCGCGCAACCGCGCTAACACGCGGATACGCGCGGGGCTTGGAATCGAAAGATTTCAAACACGGAAAGTGCCACAGAAAAAAAACCGCCAGCTTTCGGGCTGGCAAGGGTGAAACGGCGGAGTAAGAGCCCACCGCTTTCCGAGTAATCGGAAAGGCACGGAAAACCCCGCGGGGGTGCAAGGCCAAATAGGAAACCTTCGAAGCGGCCCGCTTCAGGCTCACGCCGGGTTTCGGGTACCGGCCGCTCAGACGAATGATCTTCGCTGTTCGCGGTTCTCACGAATCGCGACCGGAACAGAATTCGGCTTACAGCCGCGCCGGGATCTTGACGCGCAAACAGGCCGGACCAGCCTCATGATGACAACCGCCAACAAGATCACCATCGCCCGCGTCCTGCTCGTTCCGATTTTCGCCTCGGTTCTCTTCGAATACAGCCGGACCGGCGCCGAATGGCAGCGTCAACTCGCCCTCTCCTGCTTCGCCATCGCCGCCATCACCGACGCCGTCGATGGATACATTGCCCGGCGCTATAACCAGCGCAGCAAACTTGGATCCGTGCTGGACCCCATGGCGGACAAACTGCTTCTCGTCATGGGCCTCGCCTTACTGACCGCCTTGCAGCATCCCCATCTGGCGCCGCTGCCCACGTGGCTGCTCTTGACCGTGCTCAGCCGCGACGTCCTGCTCTTGATCGGACTCGCCGTCATCCACTTCACGTGCGGCCACGTTCGCGTCAAACCCCATTTCCTGGGCAAAATCGCGACCGTTTGCCAAATGTGCTGCATTTTCTGGGTCCTGCTCCAATGGAACCCCGCCTGGATCCGCCCCTGGTCCTTGGCGGCAGCCCTCACCACCGGAGCCTCAGGTGTGCTCTACATCATCGATGGGATCCGCCAACTCGGCGCAAGCCCGTCCAGCGGACCGGACCATCCCACGAAATCCTGAGGCGCATGGCGGCCACACTCGCGCCTCGAGATCCATTCGTTTGCCACCGCCGGCCCGCGGCGCTTGATCCTCGAAACGGCCATTCAGCCGCGTCGGGCAACCTCGCACTCGCGCGCGAAATGCATCACTTGCTCCTCAGCGTTTCCGAGCCGATGGATCCGGTCTGGACATCCAGATTTCAACCCACTTCAAACTCGCCGCCACGGCACGCTCCCCATCGTTCCGATTCACCCAGTAATCGTATTCCGACCTCAATACTGCCAGGTCAGTCGGGTAGGCGGTGGTGATTTCTCGAATTTGGGAGGCGGATTCTGCACGGGAAGCATTCGCGACGAGCCATCCCGCCACAATCCTGGCCAGCGTAACGTCCCGCGGTCCTCTTTTCCACCGTTCCCACCAGTCAGCGCTCCGCTCCAGCAAGGTGAGTTCCTCGAATCCCGATCCTGCCAATCCCTCGGCTCGTGAAGTCTCCTTCAAAACTCGATCCATCGCCTTCCAAGCCTCCACCGCCCGGCGCTGCGCCACCAAGGCTCGGCTTCGCCAATACTCCCCGCGCAAGCCTCCATCTTTGGGCACCGACCGGGCCGCCAACTCAGGCTGGCCAGCTCTCAGCCACCCCGCGCATTTCCATTCCCAGTCCACCTCGCCGTCGGGAATCCTTTCAAGGGCCAGGGACGCCAAGCCAGGCAATGAGCGTTCAAAGGCAAACTCAGCGAGTGCCTTCAATCCCTCCACACCGGGAAGGATCAACTCCCACAACCGGTCGCTGTTCCCTTCCAGCTTCCATCCCAGGTCCAAAAACTCCTGCTGCAGCGCAGCCGTCTTCGGCGCCCTCCGAAGAATCTCGGCCGCGCTCCGAGCATCCCTCAGCCCTAAGATCCGGCCTGCCTCCAGATGGAGCCGCGCGTTCCGTGGATTGATCCGCAACACAAGTTGAGCCGCCTCGCGAAGCGATTCCACATCCCGGCGAAACTCCGCGTCATGGGCCAGTAGTTCGAGTCGCGATTGCCAGTCCAGCCGACGCCACCCCAAATACCTCTGCATGGTCCGTCGGTGAGGTTCCCAAAGCTCAGATCTCGTTCCCAATTCAGCGGCGCGCACAACCTCTGCCGACGTCCTGAGCGCCCCCACTTGACGCTTCCACTCCCAGGGCCACCACCCCAAAGACGCTTCGATCAATCCCAGCCGCTTTCCAGGATCCGCCTCTCGCAAGGCAGTCTGCCAGTACCCGAATGAAACGAGCTGACCCACAGCGCCAGCCCCAACCCAGAGTGAAACTCCCAGCATCACAAGCTTCCCCACCCTCCCCGACGTGCACGCGGGAAAGTCTTCCCCTCGGAATCGAGCCGCGCTCCCCCGCAGCAGCCCAGCAAGCGCGGCAGCCAAAAAAAGCAGGGCGGGAATTTGAATCGGAAAATCGAGTGAACTGTGAAACGCCAACGCCCCCAGTGCCGCGACCAGACCCGCCTCCGCCACTCCATCCCGAAATAATCCCGTTCGAGCGCCGCGGAAAATGTTCACTCCCCAAAGGCCAATCCACACCCACACTCCCGCCATCCCCCACAAGCCGGATTCACACAACCCTTGCAGGTAATCGTTTTCCACATGGCGCAAAGCCACCTCCCCAAAGTATGTCTTGCCCGGGTTTACCCCCGACTCAAACGCCCCAACTCCTATTCCCACCCATGCGTGGCGAGACCACAAATTCAAAGCCTCCCGCCAGATCCAAGGTTTCGGATACGTCGAATCCAGTGCCGCCAGCCGATCCAACACCGCGGAACCCGACACAGAAAGCGCCAGCACAACCACGAAAACACCCCCCGCCAGCCACCTAGCCGCCGGCCAAGATCCCGCGAAGCTGTGGTTCCAGTTTCAATATCTCGAGAAGCTCGGGTTGACGGCCTACGCCAAGCGAACCTTGCTGGCGCTGAAAAAAACCGAGTCCTCTTCCAAACCCGTTTATCTCGCGCTCCTACGCATCCTGGAATTGGAGGGGAAACTCTCGTCTCTGATCGAGCTCGTTCGTGAAATGACTCAGAAATTCCCCTCGGATCTGGAACCTCAGAACGATCTCGCCTACCTCCAATTGCTCGCCAACCAGGACTTGATCCATTCATCCGCCATCGCGGAAAAACTCGTGTCGGCCAATCCCGACTGGATCTCCTTCAGGACCACTTTGGCCCTTGCCTATCTTCGGCATTCTGAACCCGAAAAGGCCGCGCAGGTTTATGCCGGACTAAAGATCGATTGGCCCAAAGCTCCTCCGGCATGGCGTGCGGTCCATGCCGCCGTCCTCGCCGCCTCCGGCAATCGAAGTGAAGCTCAGGTGCGAGCCAAGGAAATTCCAATCTCCCGGCTCCGCCGGGAAGAGCTCATGCTGATCGAAAACCTCCTGTGACTCCTTAACCTAAACGGAGCTTGTGGAGCGTGTCGAAGGTGCGCAAAGGCTTGAGCGAGAAATCCGCGATGCGCGACGAGGCTTATCCGATGAGGTGATCCGTCGAGTTGGGCAGAACGGCCTGATCGCCGGGTCCTCGCGCAGATTCATGAAGGCCATGGCCGTTTCCAGGATCATGCCTCAAGAAGAACTGCCTCAGATTCTTCCTCCGTCCGTCCTCAAGATCTCGACCCGCCCCCCCAAAAAAAACAGCGCGGACTTGCGTCCACGCTGCTTGAAAGGCTGGCGAAGCTTTGAACTAGGAATTCTTGCGGCGATAACCGGCTACTCCCATCAGAGCGAGTCCACCCAACACAAACGCCATCGTTGTGGGTTCGGGAACCGCTGTAATCCTCGCGCTGAAATTCGCAGGAGCCGATCCAGCGGCACTGCTCAGAACCGTCAAGGTCCAACCGCCGAAGGCATTCTTCTGCCAAAAATCATCGGCGCTCTTTCCGATCGACGGAGGACTGAAAAGTTGGACCTCGAATTTCTCACTACCGCTTAAACCGGCGGTGGCCAAGGTCCAAGTCAATTGATTCGGCAGCTTTACCCCTCCAATCTGGGAAAAGTCCAATGTCCCTTGACCCGTAGGAAGCGCGAATGGATCAGTCTCGAAGAGCAATGTCCCCGGAGCGCCTCCCGGACCATCATTCGCATACATCCGCACCAAGCCCTGCTTGGATGCAGCCGGTGCCAGACTCGCGTTGTACTCAAACTCAAAGCGATAAAGATCCCGGTTCAATCCCTGAAGGGAAACCTGATCGCCGAACTCCAAGGCGCTGCCGTAGCTCGCATTAAGGGGTACAGATGAATTGTTGTAAACAATCTCAAGCTGGCCTTGCGCATTCGCAGCAGTCCACGCAGCTGTGGTCGCAGCGATTGCCACGATTGTTTTCAGTAAGCCGTGCTTTGCGGTAGTCATATTGCGTTAAACTTGTTGTGGAAGAGCAGTTTGGTCTGAGCTTCGCTACAATCTGGTCTTTACGGAGGGGATTTTTAAAGAAGTTTCAAGCAACCGTCAAGGGCTAAAATGAGTATTTTCAGGACTTCGCGTTACCTTAACCGTTGGGCCACCAATCATTTATGTGGGGTAGTCTCGTAATGTTCCTTCAGCAAGTCCAATCCAAAATCATTCGAAAAGTCACGCCACACCGAATGGATGTGGTTGTTGTTGTTCTGGATATTGTCGTATTCCAACAAGAAAGTGTCGCTTTGAACTCGGTAATAATGCGCCTGACCGGGCTCGAATCCGCCCGCCCAGCCAAAATGCACACTCCGCCAACCCGCCGCTTCCAGTCGCTTCCAATCTCGCTCGGCAATTTCCGGCCGATTCCGAAACAAATAAACCCGAACCAACTTCTTGAGCTGATCTCGTTGTTCTTTGCTCATCTCGCCCCAGCCGAGGCCCGGCGGACTCAAACGGCTGGCCGTTCTGAACGACTCGCTCAAGATGTCCTTGGGAGCGGCCGTGTCGATCACCACCACTTTGAGCTGATGCGGCTTGAACATCTTCACCAACTTCCTCCCCTCATCCTCCTCCCCATCCAAAGTCCGCAACCCAGTTCGAATCCCAGCCAAAACCTTCGCCGGATTGGAACCAAAAAAGGAAGGGGTCATGCTGACCTTGCCAGCAGCCGTCACGGTGTAATTCAAAGCCAAGTGATGCCCCTCGAACCTCCAACCCCACGCCCTTCCCCGCGCTGGCTCCCCGAACACAGAGACAAAATAAAGTTCCGCGTCGCGGACAGGCCCTTTGCCCTGCTCCAATTCGTTGAGAATATCCTCCAAGCTGATCACGGTCATCGCCTTCAAAAACCCGTGCTGGCTCAATCCCGTCGAAACAATTCCTAAAGCCAGCGCTCGTTGGGCGGGCGTCATTTCCTTCAAGGGCAATCCTTTCCTCGCCTTCGGAATGAAAGCCCAGTTCTTCCTCTCGTCGTCACCGAAATTAGGAAACAAAGCCTTGCTGCGTTGATCCGAAGTCAGAGCGGCGAGAAATCGAGTCGCGGAAGCAACCATTTCCTCCGGCACATCGGCGCTTCCCGACCCTCCCAGCAACAAACTTCCGGCCAGCAGTAACGAGGCAATCATTCGATTTGAAGCATGCATGAAGCCATATCAAACAGGGTCGCGTCGAAAGGCAATCCAATTTCTCCCTTACTTGGGCCTCCGCCTCCCCCAATCCTCTTCCGAAAAGCTCGCCCGCCTCAAGAAACGGCGTCGAACCTCCCCTGGCTGCATCCCGCAGAAATCCAGCCGCCCCACGTCAACAGTTAAGGAGATTCCTCTCCGCCTTGCCCACAACAGCGTTCAGTCCGGAACGACTTCGACCTACTTCAATAACCGCCAGGCCGTCCAAACCCCCGCCAAAGCACCGCTCAAATGAGCTTCCCAGGATATCCTGCCCTCCTGCGGAAGCACTCCGTAAAAAATGCCCCCAAACCCCACCAAGACAACCAGCGCAACTCCAATGGATCTCCAAGTCTGCGCGAAGAACCCCGCTACGATCAAATAACTCGCCACGCCAAAAATGATGGAACTCGCCCCCAAATGAATGGTGCCCCCCTTCCAATGAGCCAAGTCCCCAATCCGCTCCACACCCAGATCCAAAGCAACGCCGCTGCCGGACGTAACTTGGGATCCGCCCCCAGGAGTGTCAGCAAGACCACCAGAGGAAGGGCGTTGGCCGCCCAATGTCCAAATCCCCCATGCAGGACAGGAGCAAAGAGGATTCCACGCAGGCCCACCCATTCCCTCGGGATAATCCCCAAGGTATCGAGGGGATAAAGGCGAAGGAAATCCAGAAGTTCCAGGACCGCGAGGGCCAAGCAGAAAACAACACTGCCCTTGAGCGAACCCGAGAATCGATCATTCCGGCCCGGCATAGTCGTGGCGCCGCCGTCCATCGACGCCCCGCGGCATCATCCTGACTTGCCCAACAAGTGCTCAATCACCATTTGATCCAGCGCCTGGTAATCGCGCTGCGCCACCAGCCTTGAAGCCGCCGCATTGTCGAAACTCCGCGCTTTTTCAAGAAGCTTCAAAAAGGTCCGCCGGCTGTTGTTCAAATGATCGAGCCAATGTTCCGGATGCGTCGTTCGAAACGGATGCACGTCGAAACACACGAATTCGCCCTTTTTCCCATAGCCATTGCGCTCCAGGGCTCGCACCTGATTGAAAGCCACGCGAAGATTGTTGCTCCCAAACGGCTTGTCCTGGTCGAACTTCAAACCATTCTGATCGTTCAGGTGCAGCGACCAGAGTTTTCCAAAAGACATCGCGAAATCAATTTCGTCGGCAGGATCAAGCCCCGCCAAAATCGCGTGGGCGGATTCAATCAAACAACCGACGCGTTTCGGGTCCACCGCGAGTTGGGCCAGCGCGAGGGCGTGGCCAATCGTTGGAATGTAGGCGTGATCCATCGGTTCGTTCGGCTTGGGCTCAATCGCCAGCCGGATGCGCGAGTCGTGTTTGAGCATCGCGTCCAGTGCTTCCACCAGCAGATCCACGCTGCGACGCCCGTTCTTCGCCTCGCGCAGATAGGTTCCCTCCCGCGCCAGCCACAACACGAGCAAATCGGTTCCCATGGCCCGCGCGATGTCGATGGACTGTTTGGATCGATCGATGGCGTACTGCCGGTGTTTCTTGTCGTTGCTGGTGTAAGCCCCGTCGATGGTCTTCGGACTGAACCACAGCCGGGGAGCCACCATTTCGGCCTTGATCCCTTCTCCGTCCAGCCGCTTCTTCAGCGCCTTCGCCTCCTTCAAGACCTGTGCGGAGGATTTGCCGTCGATATCCGGCACCGCGTCGTCGTCGTGAAACATCATGGCGTCATAGCCATGCTTCTTCAGTTCGGCCAGTTTCCAGTCGAATGACTGGGGTGGCCGCGTGGGCGGGCCGTAAGGATCCTGGCCTTCGCTGATATTCCAAGGTCCGAAACAAAACCGGTAGGGATTCGATTGAGCCATAGTCAGACGCGGATGCAAAACGCGGGAGCCGATATTTACGAAGGCTGAAGGACGATGCAATCTCGGACTTTGGCGGGAATCCTTGCCTCCTTGCCCAAGCACGCGGTGGATCCTCCCATGGCCGGACGGGACGGAGCGGTGGCGGCGATTTTACTTCGCCCACCTGGGGCGTGAACTTCGGTGAGTCCCGGCACGGTCGGTCCTGGCAGCTCCAGCAACGTCACTCCAACGCACCAGCTTCATCAAATCGTCCAAGGCGCCCGATGCGGGCGGCTGAGCATGCGGTTCGCCTCGTCGTCCTTCACGAATCGCTCCTTCTTGGGATCCCACTTCAAATCACGTCCCAATTGCATGGCGATATTTCCCAGGTGAGCCAGCGTGATCGAGCGGTGCGCGACTTCGCACGGCGCGACCGGCTCCTTTCGCGAGAGCACGCAATCGATGAAGTTTCGGAAATGATCCCGGCTTTCGTATAAACGCGTTTCACGTTCTCCCATGGTGGAACTCCACAACGACTCGGGCTCGGTCCGCTGGCGGCCCCGCGACACGTAAACCTTTCCTTCCGTGCCCTCGAACGTCACTCCCATCTCGAACTTGTCCGAGATCAACAGCCGCACCCCGTTCGCGTAAACACACTCGAAGCTATACTCGGTGGCCGTGTTCCAGAGATCGCTCCGGGGCGGAAACTTGCCGTGCGCATTCTTGATCTCCACCGGCCCGGTCCGCTCCGTCCCCATCCCCCACTGCGCGATGTCAGGATGATGCCCGCCCCAGTCGGTCAACTGCCCACCGGAGTAATCGAGGTTCCATCGAAAATTCACATGACACCGAGCGGGCGCGTAGGGTGCCGCCGGGGCCGGCCCCAGCCAGAGGTCGTAGTGAAACCCCTCCGGCACAGGTTCGGGTGCCTTGCGCTGGCCGGTCTTTCCGTAATCGGGGTGCCCCGAAGGGAGGCCGCACTTCACGGTTTTCAATGTCCCAAGCCTTCCGTTGCGAACGAGCTCGCAGGCGTGCCTGAAATTTCGCTCGGAACGCTGCTGGCTGCCGGTCTGGAAAACGCGCTGGTACTTCTTGACGGCCTTGGCCATGGCCCGCCCTTCGGCGATGGTCAGCGCCAGCGGCTTCTGGCAATACACGTCCTTGCCCGCTTTGCACGCGGCAATCGCTTGCACCGCGTGCCAGTGGTCCGGCGTCACAATCTGCACCGCGTCAATGTCCCGCCGGGCCAGTAATTCCCGAAAGTCCACATACGTGTCGCAGCCACGATAGGACCCCGAGGGACTGGCCTTGGCGTAGTGCTCCTCCACCAACCGCCGTCCCGGTTCGCGCCCGCCGACGGCCCCGTTCCAATATCCGCCGCTCTCGCGATTCACATCGCACACCGCCACGATTTGCACACGCTCGTCCCGGATCATCGACCGGATGTCATTGAACCCCTGATTGCCGGTCCCGATCACGCCGATTTGAATGCGCTGGTTGGCGGAGGGACGCCCGGCCTGTCCGAGGGCGGAAGCGGGGATGATGGCCGGAAATCCCAGGACGGCGGCGGCGGCGGCGGATCGGCGCAGGAAAGCACGGCGGTTGGTCCGGGGGGTCTGGGTGGGGGATGGGTCCGAGGGAGGATTCATAGGATTGTAATTCAAGCCAGCAGGCCGTGCAGCACCTTCCCGTGAACATCGGTCAAGCGACGGTTGATCCCATTGTGATAGAAGGTGAGCCTTTCGTGATCGATGCCGAGCAAATGCAGCAGCGTCGCGTGCAGATCGTGAATGGAAACCGGATTTTCAGAAACGAAGTAACCCACCTCGTCGGTCTGGCCGTAGCGGAGGCCTTTCTTCAATCCCGCACCCGCCAGGAAACACGTGAAGGCGGTCGGATGATGGTCGCGCCCGGTGGCGTTCAGTCCCTGGGTCGCCGGGCCCCGGCCAAATTCGGTGGTCCACAGGAAAACCGTGTCTTCAAACAATCCCCGCTGCTTGAGATCCTTGATCAGCGCCGCCACCGGTTTGTCCATGGTGCGGGCCTGGTTGTCGTGATTCTCCTTCAAGTTCTCGTGCCCGTCCCAATTGATGCGGGGACTGCCGAAGGCGCCTCCGTTGAACACTTGCACGAATCGAACCCCGCGTTCGATCAGACGCCGGGCCATCAGACAATTCCGGGCGAACCCTTGATTCGATTCCTCCGCTAAACCATAAAGCTGCCTCACCGACTCCGGCTCGGCATCGAGGTTCAGCGATTCCGGAATGCTCGATTGCATGCGCGCGGCGAGTTCATACGACCGCAATCTTGCCCCGAAGGCGCCCTCGCCCGGATGCGCCTCCGCAAAATGGCGATTCATCGCGTGCAGAAAATGGAAATCGGCCTCGCGCCGGCCGGGTTCAATCGAGCTCGGCGTGTGCAAGTCCGCCACCGGCTCCTTCGAGGTGGTGCGGAAAGGCACGCCCTGATGGTTGGCCGGCAAAAACCCCGCGGTCCAGTTGATGGACCCGCCCGCGATAAGTCCCCGTGGATCGGGCAGCACCACAAACGCGGGGAGATTCTCGTTTTCGGTGCCCAGCCCGTAGCTCAGCCATGCGCCCATGGACGGAAAACCGTTCATGGTAAATCCGCTGTTCATTTGGAACGTGGCCGGCGTGTGGTTGTTGCTCTTGGCGACCATGGAATGCACGAACGCGAGTTCGTCCACACACTGCCCAAGGTTCGGGAGCAGGCTGGAAACCCAGGCGCCGCTTTGACCATGCCGCGCGAATGCATACGGGCTCTTCATCACCTTGCCCGGCTGACCGAAGAATCCCAGGTTCTCGCCTTTGCCCTCCAGCGTCTTGCCGTGCCACTTTTCCAGTTCGGGTTTGAAGTCGAAGGTGTCCAGATGGCTGACCCCGCCACAACAGAAGATCTGCACGATGCGCGTGGCCTTGGGCTTGAAATGGGGCTTCCGAACGGCTCCCGCTCCGGCGGAGCCCCACGCGTCATGGTGCAAAAGCCAGCTCAAAGCCGCCGCCCCCAGGCCTCCCGCAGAAGCCGAGAGAAAATGCCGGCGCGGCAACAATGGCGAAGCATCCTCAACGCGCATAAACAAACTCCGTCGAATTGAACAAGGCCCACGTGACACTGGCAAGGCCGCGTTCCCGCGCCACGACGAGGGCGGCCCCAGCCTCATGCTCGGTGGGCCGACGGCCCAGCACCAGGCGATAGGCCTCGTCCACCGCCCTGGCTGGCCGCCCGTCCGCGCTCGCCTCGCAGCGTTCGGCCAAACGCCTGGCCTGTCGCAGGACGAAGGAATTGTTCATCAATCCCAGGGCTTGCAACGGAGTGGTGGTGGATCCCCTTCGCGGGGTTTTTACGGACGGATCCGGACAATCCAACGCGTCCAGCAATGGCTCCTTGCCCGAGTTCACGTTCATTCGATAGACCGTCCGGCGGTTATAATCCGCACCGGTCTTGTCCACCGGAACATACGCATTCGCGGGAAACTTGAGGGCTTCGAAGGGACGAAAACTCGGACCGCCCATGACCCAGTTCATTTCGCCGGAGGCCGTCAGCATCGAGTCGCGAATGACTTCGGCTTCCAATCTCCGGGGCGCAAAACGCCAGAGCAACCCGTTCTCGGCGTCGGCTTCGCCCGCATGGGGGTCGTAATGCGAATCTTGACGATAGGTGGCCGAGAGCAAAATGACCCTGTGCAGTGCCTTGAGACTCCATCCTTGATCCCTGAAAAAACACGCCAGCCAATCAAGCAACTCGGGATGCGTGGGCTTGCTTCCACTGGAGCCGAAATCGTTCGGCGTCGAAACCAAGGCTTGGCCGAAATGCCATTGCCATACCCGATTGACCATCACCCGGGCGGGCAGTGGATTTGCCGGGTCCGCGAGCCAGTCCGCAAACCGCCGCCTGCGTTCGCCCTCGGGCGCGTCCGCCGCGAGCCCAAAGTCAGCGTTCGCACCGAGCAACACGGACAGGGCTCCGGGACGAACGACGTCTCCGGGCGATTTGACATCGCCGCGCTTCAAGAACCTGGCCGGCGCAGGCTGCACTCGGGCGCCCACATAACTCACCGGGGACGGACGCACGCTTTCCATCTCCTGGCGCAGCCGTTTCTCGCGCTCAAGCGCCGCGCGATGCCCGGCTCGTTCCCCCTCGGACAACTGGCTCAGGATTTCATCCATCGACACCGCATTGGCCGAACTTCGGAACAGTTGCCGAACGTCCTCCGCACTTAAGGCGCGATCATAAAGCGCCGCGTGGCGAAGGATTCCAGTCATGTAGGGATTCCCACCCCCGCTGTGCCGCATGCCCAGCAGGATGCGGGAGGTTCCCGCGGGATACGATTGCAGTGGCGAGGCCGTCTTATAGGGTTTGCCATAGGGTTCGCCATTCCGGAACAGAGCGATCGTGCCGTCGGCGCCGTACACCGCCGCCATGTGGACCACCCCCCCTGGCGCGGTGCTTTCTTCGGGCGCTTCCAAATCCCGGGTTCGCTCAAATCCACTGCTGCCTGCAATCCATTTGCGCTCCTGCCGCTCCCCAAAGACGATGGCATCAAAGACGCGCCCCTCTTCCTTCTCGATCGAAATCACACCGCCGCCCCGTTGATCCAAGGTGTCCAGCGCCACCCAAGCCTCCAGCGTCTTTTCCCGAATCTCGCGATCCAATGGGTCGGATTGGAAGTAACTCCCGGGACGGTCCAGGACCAAGCTTTGTCTCGCAACCACCGCGCCTCCTCGCAACGCTCCGCCGGACTCGGCATGCGCAAATTTCCAAACGGGCACAAGCGGCGGTGTGGTCTCGGCCGACCTCGCTTCGACGGAGACCCTCGCGCTCCATCGTTTCCAGCCCAAACTTTCGAAGGACATTCGGCGCTCCCTCGCCTCCCCGCCGAGTCGTCGTAAATGGTCCAGGCGCTCCTCGCGGGTCTTTTTCTCCTCTTCCGAGGCGATCACCCGTTCCCCATGCTTGATGCCGTCGAACACCGCGCGCACGCGATAGTATTCCTCCTGCGGGATCGGATCGAACTTATGGGAATGGCAGCGGGCGCAATTGACCGTCAGCCCGAGGAAGGTCTGGCCGACCACACCCACCAAATCTTCCATTTCTTCCTCCCGGGTGATGGCCTTTTGCGTGGCGTTGGCCTGGCTGTTGCCGGCTTCGTCCCACGGGCCGCAGACCAGCAGGCTGGTGGCGATGAGAGCGTCTTTCGAGCGGGGGTCCAAAACATCCCCCGCGATCTGCTCGCGCATGAACTGGTCGTAAGGCTTGTCCCGATTGAAGCTCTCGATGAGATAATCGCGATAGTGCCAGGCGTTGTCCCTCAATTTGTCGTATTCGAAGCCCTGGCTTTCCGTGTACCGCGCCACGTCCAGCCAATGCCTCGCCCACCGCTCGCCATATCGCGGCGAGGCCAACAGACGATCCACCAGCGCCTCGTAACTCCGCGGCGAGGAATCACGAACGAACGCGTCGATTTCATCGGGTCTCGGTGGCAGTCCGTGCAAATCCAGCGTCAACCGGCGAATCAAGGTTTCTCGTCGGGCGGCACGCGACGGACGAAGTCCGGCGGCCTTCAACTTCGCCCGCACGAAACGATCAACGGGATTCAAGGGAGCGCCCTCCACCGGACTGTCCACGGCTGGGAGGTTTGGTGGGTGCAGAGGCTGGAACGCCCAATGGGAACTCCCGGCAGGACGCCCCGCTTCGTCGGGCCAGGGAGCGCCTTGCTCGATCCACCCTCTGAGCAGGCTCACCTCCTCTTTCGACAAGGGCTTGCCCTTGGGCGGCATGATCTCGTCCGCCTTCAGCCCCGCCACGCGCTGGAGCAAAAGGCTTTGGGCGCTCGTGCCCGGCACGATCGATGGTCCACTGTCGCCGCCTCGCATCGCCGCGCGCTTGTCGTCGAGCCGCAAGCCGCCCTTCTGTTTGTCCGGACCGTGACACTCGTAACAGCGGGCCGAGAGGAGAGGGCGCACGTCCTCGAGGAAATGGACCGGCTCGGTTCGAGCCGGAGGCAGCTCGTTCGCCGTCGCTGGTGCTGCCATAGCCAGGCTCCATGCGATCGCCCCGGCCATGACGAAGCGGATTCGCATCGTCGCATGCATCGGTTGAACTCGATGGACCATGGGTAGTGGAGACCTGGGGAGGATGCCGGAATCCCCCCCGCTCGTCGATCCTGTTTTGCTCTGCTGACCGACCCCCGGTGCATCTAGAGTTTGTCGGTGACCGGGTTGTCGAGGTAACGCAGACAGCCTTGTCTGCTGTTTCGCAGGCTGCCCAGCCTGCGGGGCGACGAAGGAAACCAGGCGCGTGGAGAACCTGGAAGGGCCTCGTTCTTCACCCGCCGGGCCGACGGGCCGTCGGCGATACGGCAGGCTGGGCAGCCTGCACCACACGACAGAAAACCTTGGGAAGCACCGACTGACCCCGTGCCCCGGCACCGCATGGCGCGGGTCTCACCGATCCCGAAATCGTTGGTGACATTCCGCGCAGTGCCGCCCGGCCTTGTTCATGACCTCTCCCAGCGTTCGCTTCCAATCCGGACCTCGGGCAGGGAGGTCCAGGCGCAAGGTTTCATAGAGCTCCCTCGCGCCTTGTTCCGCAGCCCGCAACGCGTCGCGAAATCCTTCCCTTTCGACCACACTTCCTCCCAGGCGCCACATTTCCCGATAGGATTCGGCGAGGATCAGGGCCATCGCCGCCGGCGAACCCTCCGTGCGCAGGTTCTCCTCCACCCAGCCTTGTTTCTGAAACGCCTTGAGCCGGTCCCAAGCTTGATCAATGCCCGCCATGGTTTCGACGGTCCGCGGAACGATCGCCACCGCCGGAAAATCGGGCGACACACGTTCCAAGTCCTCGCGGCGAGGCGGTTTGAACTCGGCGTTCACACGGAAGAGGCCTGGGTAATCGGGCGAGGTGCCCGCTTGCTTCATCCAGGCCAGGGCACGTTCCGGCGTCCACCCTTCGGTTCCCTGGCAAATGACCCCCACCGCCGCCGCGACACGATGGCGTCCGTGATGGCAATGAACGAAGACCGGGCCGTTCACGGTCGAGACGGCCTTGATCAAACGGAGCACGATGTTGGACGGAATGCCTTCGTATCCGTGGGGCAAATGCACGTAACGCAGGCCGTAACGGGCCGCCGTCTCAGGGTCCGGCTTCGTTCCATCGACAGAGATAATCGTCTTGATCCCCCAATCGCGCAGTTGAGCAAACGCCGGTTCGCCTTCCGGATGGCCTCCCGAATAGATCCTGGGCGTGACGCGAAATGCATTTTCAATCCCCACGCAGTTCAACGGTTCGGCTGCTTTCTCGTCGCCGAGGGCTCCGCCGCTCAACCATCCGAGAAGCAGGGCGGCCAGACTCAACCGGAACGTGCTGGCTCGCCGCCAAGTTCTTGCAAGGGCGTCCGAACCCAAAGCTGACCCGAGCGGCGAGCTCATCGTTCTGATCAACCCCCTCCGAGCCTCAAGCAGCCCGCCCGCCCCCGGCGATCCAGCCCCCCCCCACGACCAAGTCATCCTGATAAAGCACGCAGGCCTGGCCGGGCGTAATGGCTCGTTGCGGCTCGTGCAAGATGACTCTTGCCCGGCCCGCCTCCATGGGGAGGATGGTGGCCGGCGTGCCGGGATGATTGTAGCGAATCTTGGCCATGGCTTCGATGCTCGGTTGCGGCGTTTCAAACGGAATCCAATTGCAACGCTCGATCAGGAACTCCGCTTTGTCCAATTGGGATTCGTCTCCCACCACCACGCGATTGCGCGCCGGATCCAACTCCAAAACGTAAAGGGGCTTCGGACTCGACAGCCCCAGCCCCTTGCGCTGGCCAATCGTGTAAAACTCGATGCCGTCATGACGTCCGAGCACCTCGCCCCGGGTGTTGACGATCTCTCCCTTGTGCTTCTCCACCAGTTTGGATTGCTCGAGAAACTTCCCGTAGTCGTTGTCCGGCACGAAGCAAATCTCCATGCTTTCCTCTTTTTCCGACGTGCGAAGCGAGTGATCGCGAGCAACGCCGCGGGTTTCGGTCTTGTTCAGTTCTCCCAAGGGAAACAACGCACGCGCCAGTTGATCCTGCCGCAGCGAAAAAAGAAAATAACTTTGATCCTTGCGCGGATCCCGTCCGCGCCGCAAAAGCACCCGCCCGCCGTTCCCCGCATGCTCGACGCGCGCGTAATGCCCCGTGGCGATGTAATCGGCGCCCAACTGCCCCGCCCGGCGAATCAAGGTCCCGAACTTCAGTTTCTCATTGCACATCACGCAGGGATTCGGCGTCCGGCCCGCCCGGTATTCCTCCGCAAAATACGCAATGACTTCTTTCTGAAAATCCGCGGCCTCGTCGATGAGGTAAAAGGGGATGCCCAACTTGAGCGCGACGGAACGGGCGTCCATGACCGCTTGCGGGCCGCAGCACTTGTCTTCCGCCCGTGAAATGCAATCCTGCGGCCAGAGTTTGAGGGTGACGCCCACCACGTCGTAGCCTTGCTCAAGGAGCAAAGCCGCCGCCGCCGAGGAATCAACGCCTCCGCTTAATCCGACGACGACTCGCGGTTTTTGGGTTTCCGGCATGGGACGATGCCTCGTGGGGACGGATCAGGAGTAAGCTCGGGATCGAAGCGCAAGACCGAGTGCTCTCCCAAGCAAAACGCCCGGCGCGCGGGGCCGGGCGTTTGCCAAGAAAGAGGCATCAGCCCGCTTACGGAGCTTTCTTCGTGATCCACTCGAAAGTGACTTTGACTTCCTCGCTGGTCTTGATCATGCCCAGGGCGACTTTCGGGGCCGGCGGGGCGATGCCGAAGTCGGTCATCTTCACCGGTGTCGCTCCCCTGGCCTTCAAGGCATCACCGTCACCTTTCTCAATGGCCACGACCATCGAGATCGGCTTGGTCTTGCCTGAAACCGTGAGTTCGCCCTTCGTGTCGAACTTGATCGGATCCCCGGCCTTGCGGGCCTCCTTGCTCAGGGTCATTTCCTTGAGTTTATATTCGATCTTCGGGTGCTCGGTTTGCTTGATGGCCTCGTACATGACCTTGTCCATGAGCGTTTTGCCGCTCTTGAGCGTGCGCACCGGGATGGAGACCTCAACTTTGGGCACCACCTTCAGCGCGGGCGGCGTGGCTTGCGAGGGATCAAGCGGATAACTCGACTCCCACTCCATGAAGCCCGCGATGATCTGGCTTTCCACGGTCCAGTCGTGGATGTTCGAAGTTCCGTCCAGCTTCACCTTGCTGCCCGGCTGGGACTCGTACTTGACCCTGTCCTGGGCATGGGCGGAAACGAACAGGCCGGCGGCCAGCAAGCAGGCAGCGAGGGCGGTGGCGGTGCGCGAGGTGAATTGCATAGTTCTTTTCAGTGAGACGCGGCAGGCGCTCGAATTCTTCAGCCGATGTCGAACCATTCCTTGCTGAAGGGAATGCGTGTCCTTTTCTGGATGGCCTGATTGGCGACGATGGCGGTCACGGCTGCCTCGTAGCCTTCGCGATAGCCCGCGGCGGGCTGCCGCTTGATCGAGGCGAGATATTTGACCAAAGCGGGCGTGTCGTTGGGGTTGAAGGTGGCGTTGAAGTCTTCCACACCGGTCTTCAACTCGTTCACGTTGATCAAGAACGATTCCAACGCGAAATGGAGCGGGTTCTCCGCAAAAGGCGCTTCCTCGACGGGCTTGTCGCCTTGAGCCACGAGCTTGGTGGCGTTGGCCACCAGGGCGATGCCCGTTTCCTTGTAAAAAGTGTCTTTGCGCGCGTACACCTCCCACCCGAGCAAGGGCGCGTCCACTTCCTTGAACATCCAGGCCTTGTTCTGCCGGAGCATGACGGCCGCGTCAGTGCCGTAAATCATCTCGTAATCAGCGTCAAACGAGTTCGCCAGTGAGGCGCTGTAATTGAGCATCACATGGCCCGGAAACTCAAAAGACGCATGCACGGTATCCGGCACGTCCCGGCCGTCGTTCCACTGCACGATGTGGCCATGGCCGGTCACCGCCACGGGACGGGCATTCATGAACCAACCCAGCACATCGATCTGATGCATCCCGATTTCTCCCACCAACCCCAGCGAGGTTTCGGAACGGAGCCGCCAGTTCACCGCGAGCTCGCGCTCGGGATTCGGCGAGGCCTGCCGCCAGCTGGTTTTCTTTTGCCACTGAGCCCGTGCATAGACATTGCGCCCGGCGGCGCCGGCCCGCACGAAATCCAGCAAGAACCGCCGCTGCGGATCCGACCGCATTTGTAGTCCGCTTTGAAACACGAACCTAGGGTGATCCTGGGCTGCTTTGGCAATGGCCCGCGCGTCCTCAATCGTGTTGGCCAGCGGCGCCTCGCAATAGACGTGTTTGCCCGCCGCCAGGGCGTCCAGCACGATCTGTTTGTGTTGGTGCGACGGTGTGGCGATGACGACCGCTTCCACGTCTTTGCGTCCAAGCACCTGCTTGTAGTCCTCCGTGGGCTCCGCCTTCGGCGCGAGATCCTTGGTCCTGCGGAGCATCGCGGGGTAGGTGTCGCAAGTGGCGACCACCGAGGCGTTTCCCAGCAAGGCCAGGTGCCGCAGGATTTCCCGCCCGTGCTGGCCGCACCCGATGAGAGCGACGTTGACGGGATCCCCCGCATACGTCTTCTCGACTTTAGGGTCCGGCACGTTCTGCGCTCGCAACTCCACGGTGCCCAGCATCACCATCAATGAGGCGAAGGAGCCATCGCGGAGAAAATCCCGGCGGTTCAAATCAATGGTTTCGGTCTGGCTTTTCATGATCAAACACGAGCGTACGGCCCCGGAGTTCCCCGGAGCGCCGCTGGACGATCATGATTAGCCGAGGCACCGCCACATTGCAAGGGGCAGACTCAAACCCTCATTCGTTCTCATTTTGGTGGGTAGGGCGCGTCACTCCGTGCGCGCCGCCTTGGGAAACACCCGGTTTCGGCGCGCAGCGGAGTGCGCGCCCTACCTTGATCAGTCAAAGTGAGAGCTGCTGCTCGAAGACCCTCGCCGTTGGAACGTCCCTTAATCGGCCGCCTCAAGCAACATTTCGCGGGTATAATAAAGGATGCGGCCGCAATTGGGGCAGGTCATGACTTCTTGCTGGCCCTGGCAGCTGACGATGATCTGGAAAGGCAACTTCATGTGGCACCCGCCGCAAGCGCGCCGGTCCACGCCCACCACCGCGTTCTCGCCTTTGTGCTTGAGCAGGCGCTCGTAACGGCCACGCGTGCCTTCCTCCACCGCTCCAGCCAATGCTTCCCGGCTTGAGGCCAAGCCTTCCAACTCCTTCTTGAGATTGGATTCTCGAACGCCGAGATCGGCCATCAACTTGTCGGCGTGGCTCTTGGCCTCGGCGAGTTCCTTGTTGGCGGCGTGGAGCGCGTGTTGGGCCACTTCGGCCTTTTCCATGAACTCAATCTGGGCGTCGTCCAATTTGAGGATCGCCTGTTTGCAGGTCTCGATCTCGTGCGCCAGCGCCCGGTACTCCTCGTTCTTCTTGGTTTGCAGCTGCTGGGAGGCGTACTTTTCGATCTGGCTCTTCTTGGCCTCCACTTCGAGCTCGAGCTTCTTGCGCTCGGACTCAAGATGCCGGGCGGCGAGCTTGGCCTGATCGACCTTGGTTTGAGCGGACGAGCTCCGGGTTTGCGCGGACTGCCGTTCGATGGCCACTTCCTCGAGTTCCCGGCGCAAGCGGTGCAACTTCCGATCGCGATCCTGCAGGATGAGGAGTTTTTCGATGACTTCGAGCATGGGCGCGTGTTTGTTGCCTGAGACGTTATCTGCGCGCGCGCCCTCGCGTCAACGGAATGTCCTAGCCCGCATATTTCATGGCGCGATCGATTTTAGGAATTTGGAGGGCAAGATTTTCCTGAGACGCGGCGGAATGGGCGTTGGAGGGCTGGTGGGGGGGTGACGACAAGGGGGAACGGCGGTATCGCGGGTGAAAACTCGACTTTGCGGGCGTTTTTGACGACGGCGCAGCCTTCGGAGATTTTCCGAATCCCAATCGCCTACGGGTTGTGGTGTCGGCGGCTAATCACTCCACAAGGCCGCGGCCATCAGCCGCTGCTGGCAGAGTCGAAAAAGCTCCTGCCTCGCAAAGGCGCTGCTGATCTGAATGTAGACCCGGCGCACGCTCACGGTCACCTGGGCCGCCACTTTCATGAGGTGCAACCCAATCGTGCCGACCGTGGCTTGGGCCAGTTCTGTTCCAGCCAAGCCCAGGGTGCGCACTCGTTCCATGAGCAAATAGGCGAAAGCCGACAGCCACAGCCGCAGTTGATTGCTGGCCATATGATGAGTGCTCATGCGATCGGCGTGCAAGTCGAGCACCTGTTGCTTG
>Ga0194132_10002621_pt1 | contig 33278 bp, 37 predicted proteins | sample TA2KigOf80mmetaG_FD_148612 | JGI IMG/M metagenome (GOLD analysis project Ga0194132, IMG submission 148612) | Freshwater microbial communities from Lake Tanganyika, Tanzania - TA2015054 Kigoma Offshore 80m | ecosystem: Environmental > Aquatic > Freshwater > Lake | place: Tanzania: Lake... | reverse complement strand
GAGATCGTCGCTTAAAACGCAAATACGAATGCCGAAAAAATCAGTCAGTAAGAAAAATTGAAATAATCTACGAGCAGAGCTGGAGTATTACGTTTTTCGCTTGAAATTTTCAGCGGGATGTTCAGGCCTGCATGGTTGAATTAAGAGGATCTAAAGCGCCAATGCTCCGGCCGCCACCGCCGCGTGAACTTCGGCAATCGTCGCCTCCTCAAGTGTGAACGTTCTTTCCGCGGCTGCTAAACCACCAGAAAATCCAATCGAGGATGTGACGCTGATAAGCAAGGGGGATAACCATCTATGGCGCATCTGTTGCCTCCTGTGTGCTGATTGTCTTCGTTTGCTTTCGCCGCGCGCTATGAACGCGAGCGTGGTTCCGGTTCCTTGAACTCGTCGATGGATCTGAAAGCTGCTGCAGATACTATTCGACGTCCACAATTTTGCGCAAATGGATATTTTCCCTAGGCCGGGCTCCTAATAGACTGACCGAATCCCGACAACGCCGGGAGCCCTATGTGCGCGATCGATCACCTTGGCAACATGTGAGTGAAAGGTCACATTTTCTGCTTGTGATCGTTCGGTAACAATGAGAGAATGTGATCGAACGGTGACATAAGGGTAGCCATGCAAATCCGCACAGCCAAAGACATTGGCGCATTGATCCGCGACCAACGGAAAAAGCAGAGGCTTGGCCAAGCCGAACTAGCCAAGAAGGTAGGCGTCAATCGACGCTGGGTTCTTGAGGTCGAGCGTGGCAAGCCGCGGGCGGAAATCGGCCTCATTCTCAAAACGCTCGACGCCCTCGGCCTTAGTTTGTCGGTCGAGAGTGGAGTTGCCGCGCGCCGACGAAGCGGCCGTGAGATCCAGTCCGTCGATATCGATGCCATCATCGAAAACGCAAAGAGGCCGAAACCGTGAGCGGCGAATTAGTTGTCCTACTTTCCGAGCGTGAAGTCGGCCGCGTGCGGCAGGACCACTCGCACGCGCCCTCGGGATGCCGGTCGCATCATCTACGGTTATGCGCTTCGGCGATCAGGTCGCTTTTGTGGTCGAGCGCTACGACCGTCGCGTCATCGATGACAGAATCGTTCGTATCCATCAGGAAGACATGTGTCAGGCTTTCGCGGTTCCACCCACCAAGAAATACGAAAATGAAGGCGGGCCGAGTGTCAGGCGAATAGTTGATTTCCTGCGAGAGAATTCCGGCGCCCCCAGAGAGGACCTCCAGACCTTCATCGACGCCGTCGCCTTTAACTGGCTGGTGGCTGGCACCGATGCGCACGCAAAGAACTATTCGATCCTGATCGGCGCAGGCGGTCGCGTCCGTCTCGCACCACTCTACGACCTGGCCAGCGTCCTACCTTACAGCGAATTCGACCCTTTGAAACTCAAGCTCGCGATGAAGCTGGTAGGCAAGTATCGGCTTCGGGATATAACTGCACGAAGCTGGGAGAAGCTCTCGGATGAACTCCATCTAGACAAGCAGGAAATCGCCCGGCGGGTCTCCGAGATGGCCGGCAGATTGCCACACGAGGCGCAGACCGTCCGAAAGCTGCTTAAAGAATCGGGGATCAAGCACAGGGTGTTGGATCGGCTGACCGATCGCCTCAGCGCCCACTCTGATAAGTGCGCGCGCATGTTCGCGCTATAATCGGCGGCGCCGAGCAGGCTCAACGAAATAGGGTCAAATCGACTTTTAGCTTCAAACGATTTCAACTTGTTCGAAGCATCGGTGCGAATCACCCACACACCTCGAGCTCGCCGTCTTTTTTGGTCGCCACACTGAAGTCTTCACCGGCATTGCCGCCGTGTATGGTCACCGATGCGAATAGCGATTGAAGCAGAGTTCCGTAGTGGCCCGCCTCGCGCGAGTGCTGGGTCGTAGCTAGTTTGGATATCTGATTCTTCCAGGCGGCGAATGCTTCACTGCCGGTGACGCCGCGATCGCCGAGATGCAGCGTGCGTCCCTCGCGCCAAACGACCGTCTCTGATGATGTCGAAAGCTCAGGCGAGATGATCGATTGAGTCAGCTTCACCAACTCATCGCGGATGCGCTCGCAGTCAACGCTCAGGGCTGTGGCATTGTGCTCGTCGTAAAACCGCTTTGGATTTAACTGGTACCGGATATATTCTCCGAGCGTATTGACTCGATGTTTGTAAGCGCCGATGTACTTGGCGAGCGGATGCTGCCAGCCGACAAACCTCAGGTAAGTGCCGGCCGTGAGCAACGCAACGAGGACAAGGACTGCGACTCGCCACGTTCGGGAAAACAGAAGGCTCGCCATAAAGCCACTTGCTGCTGCCACAGCGTCATGCGTCTAGAATTCAATCCCCAGCCCTTTCTCGCGCGCGAGTTTGAACACCTTCGTCGCCACCGCGACGTCGGCGATACCTTGACCGGCGTTGTTCTTGAATAAGGTAATCTGCTGCGCGCCGGTTCGGCCGGCAATTTTCCCGTTCAAGAGCGCCCCCAACTCTCCGACGCGCTCCCAGGTTAGAAATCCCGCTTGCACCGGATCATAAAGATCGCCCTGCTCGTCCTGGACCGCTTGTTCGAGGGAATTGACCACGATCACGTCGCTGCGGCGGATCGTGGTGTCGTCGAGCTCGCGCCGCTTCACTTGTGCGATGCCGGCTTTGACCAAGCCGACGTTGCCGCCCATGATTGAAGTCACATGGGTTCCCGGCGACAGCCAGGCGCCGTCAAACACCGCGACATTCGAGTTGGTCGCCGTCAGCACCACGTCGCAATCTTCCACCGCTTCTTTGGCGCTGGCCACCGGTTTTATCGTGCAGGGCACGAGTTTTTCCATCATGCGGCAAAATTCGTGGCGGGTTTTCTCGGTGCGGCAGAAGACTTTGACGGTCTCGAACTGGCGCACTTTAGAAAAAGCCAGCAAGTGATACTTCGCTTCGCTGCCGGCGCCGAGAATACCCAGGGTCTTGGCATCCTCGCGCGCCAGACAGCGCGTGCCCACTGCGCTGGTGGCCGAGGTGCGCATGGGCGTCGGCCGCTCGGCTTCGATTTCGGCGACACCGATGCGGCCAACAACGATCCCCATCAGCGAGGAATCTTTGGTGTCGAACAAGACGGTCACCGGCCCGCCCATGTTGTGATAGGTCTGCACTTCTTTTGACACCGCCACATGCTCGGCGTGCGCGAGCACACCGATGCCACCCAAGGCCGGCACGCCGCCGGGATGCACGCTCACGCGCACGCCGTCGGGTGTGGTGATGCGCCGGCGCGGCGCATTGAGCTCGGGGCTGCGGCCGAACTCGCTAAAGCCCGCTGCGACGGCGTCGATCGCCGCTTCCATCGTCAACAAACCGGTGACCTCTTCGGCGCGAACCAGAAATGGCATTCGTGATCTCCTTACGTCGGTACAAGTTGACAGTTACTATGAGAGAAACGGCGTTGACAAGCTAGTCCCGCGTGCATATCGTCGCAAAAAATTGCTGGGAGGCCCGATTCATGGCGTTTTGGAATTCGCTACCGTTGTTGGCTTTTCTGCTCGGCCTGGTTGTGCCGGCAAAGTTGTTGGCCCAAGCCATAGATATTGAAGCCGCCAAGAAAGAAGGCAAAGTCATTGTCTACGCCGCCGTGCCACCGCAAACTATGAAAGTCATCAACGAGCCGTTCGAGAAAAAATATGGCATCAAAGTCGAGTACTGGCGCGCCTCGGCGACTGGTATTTTAGAGCGCGCGTTGAATGAATGGCGCGTCGGCACGGCGCCCTTCGACGTCGTCGAAGGCAACAAAGGACCGCAGTATATTCTCAAGTCCGAAGGCATCTTCGCGAAGTTTCAGCCCCCCTCCGCCGCCAAGTATCCGAAACAGTTTCTCGAAGCCGATCAGCTGCTGACTCCCTGGCGCTTCAACCCGATCAGCATTCTCTACAACACGACGATGGTCAAAAAAGAGGAAGCGCCCAAGAGCCTGCAGGATCTACTGCTGCCGAAATGGAAAGGCAAAATCACCATCCCCGACCCGTCGCGCCACACGACAACCGCGCAATTTCTCAACGACTTAGACACCTACGAGGGCATCAAGTGGCGCGATTTCGCCAAGAGCTTGGCGCAACAGCAGCCGTTCTTTGTCGAGTCGTTCGCGCCCATCGTCAACACCGTGATCAAAGGCGAAGCGGCGCTTGGGCTGACTTACTTAAAATACGTCGGCCAGCACAAAGGGCCGATCGACTACGCTCGGCTCAACAAATATCTCGCCGACGTGAACTATCTAGGAGTGAACCGCAAAGCACCGCACAGCAACGCCGCGCGGCTCTATATTGAGTACATCTGTTCACTCGAAGGTCAGAAGGCGATGGCTGACATCGCCGAGTTTGTCCTCTACCCGCAAGTCGCGCCAGCGTTTGCGGGTGCCGATCAGGTGCCGCAACGCACAATTTTTATGGAAGAGCCAAGCGCCGAGGAGTTCAAACAGCTGCGCGAGGAGATGCGCCAGATCTTTGCCATCGGCAAGTAACCAACGTCCTGAAGAACTAACCACAAAACACCCAGCGCGGCAGCCGCAATCGAATCGGATAAGAGATTTGACCGCAAAAAGCGCAAAAGACGCAAAACTCGGAGAGGAAATTTTCACCACGAAGGCCACGAAGATCACGAAGCTAAGAGAAGAAGTATACGTTTTTCCGAACTTCGTGTCCTTCGTGCGCTTCGTGGTGAGATCGAAATTATTGTCCGCAACTAAGGTTTGCGCAAGCTGCGCAAATTCTCAACTATAGGTACGAAAAGCTACACTAGGCTCTAGAATTCGCCTTTGAAATAGCCGCGCTGGCCGCGCGCCTCTTCGACGCCGACTTCGATGCTGCGCAGCTTGGCGCCGTGAAACTTTTGCTTCACCTGGCGGCGGATTTGGTTGGCAACATGCTCGGCGAGCAGCTCGGTGCTGGTGTTGGCAAGCGGCAGGAGAATCACATCCTGCCTGGGTAAGATTATTTTTTGCTGCCGGTAGCGCACTTCGATTTCTTTGGGCCGTTTGCGCACCTGGATGATCGGGCTTTCGGTTTGAATCATCGTGCGATGGTCGAGCGAGTCGCAGATTTTTTTGACCATCGGCTTAAACGTAATAAAATCCAAAACCACGCCGGCACGATCGAGCTCGCCCTCGATTTTAACGCCCACTTGATAGTTGTGGCCGTGCAGCGGCTCGCGTTGGCCGTTGGCGAATATCAAAAAATGCGCCGAGGCGAAATTAAAATAATCCTTGGCAACTTCGATACTGAACGTGCGTGACATGGTTCGGACGTTACCCAAAAGCGCAAGCGCTTGCAATAAAATCAGCGTCAAGCCTTGAGCGTTAAGCTATTGATTGTGGCTTTCCTCTCAAAGTTTTTTTCTTTTCTGCTGAATTTGCTTGCAACTAGTGGACGAACACGCTAATTGAAGCGACCATATCGACAAGAACCCACGGACGAGCCAGTGCTCAGGAAGAGAGACAGACAGCCGAATCCCTCGATGAACAGTCTGCAAGCGATTATCGCATGGAACTCTTTCTATGATTTCCGCTGTCGTCCTTGCTGCGGACCGAGTTGAGCTCTCCGGTTCGCAACGCCTGCTGCAACCCGCGCGCGGCAAACCGCTGCTGCAATGGGTGTTGGAAAACGCCGTCAATTCCCACCTTGACGAAGTGATCTGCGTGGTGCGCGATCTGGCGCAGATTCGCCCGCACATAGCGCTGCACCATGACAAGCTATTCTGGCTAGTCGACTACGGTGCCGATCGCAGCAAGTCGCATTCGCTCATTGCCGGACTCTGGGCCGTCCATCCAGCCAGCGACGGTGTCATGTTCATGGGCGGCGAGCGAATAATAGACCTGCCGCTGATCGACACGCTGATCGAGCGTTTCCACAAAACCAACGGCTGGATTGTCGCGGCCGACTTCGCAGGATCTCACGAAAGACGCGGCCCGCGGCTGTTTCACCGCGAGCTATTTCCCGACCTGATTAAGCTCAAGGGCGATCAACAGGAAAGTATTTTGCTAGACAAATATCGTGACAATACCGAATCGGTAGAATGGAACGACGCGCTTTCATCCGCCGACCCCAAGCAGCAAGCGCCAACCGCAGCTTCAAAAGAATTGAATTAGTGATGCGCCTTATCGCCGCCGGCGCCACTGCCCACCGCGTCGGCGACCCGTTTGAAGCCGTCCCGCTCCATGAGCCGTAACAAGCCCCGATTGATCCGTTTAACAGTTCCTGGCCCCTCGTAAACCCAGCCCGTATAGATTTGCACTGCATTCGCACCCGCTTTGATTTTCTCCCAAGCGTCTTCGGCGTCAAAGATACCGCCAACACCGATGATGGGGAATTTTCCTTTCGTCTGCGAATAAATGTGGCGGATAAATTTCGTCACCAAATCGGTGATCGGCCGCCCGCTCAAACCGCCCGGCTCCGGACCATTGACCGATTTCAGTCCTTCGCGGTGAAACGCCGTGGCATTGGTCGCAACCACGCCGGTGAGCTTGGTGTCTGCGAGCACCTGAAGAATCTCATCGACTTGCGAATACTCCATGTCGGGGGCGATCTTCACAAACACCGCTTTGGGTGAGATTTTCGCCGCGCCGGCAAGCGTGTTATTCTTCTCCTGCACGGCGGTGAGCAAATCGCGCAGCAAAGTCTTTTCCTGCAAATCGCGCAGATTGGGGGTGTTGGGCGAGCTGACGTTGAGTGTGAAGAAATCGCCGTGCGCAAATAGCCTTTCAAAACACGAGAGAAAATCCGCCACCGCGTCTTTGGTCTCGACGATCTTGGTGCGGCCGATGTTCATGCCGAGCGGAATCTTCGGCCAGGCGCCGCGCGCCCGCAAGCGCCCCAGCTTGCCGGCGATCGCCCCAGCGCCTTCGTTGTTGAAGCCGAGCCGATTGATCAACGCCAAGTCTTCCGGCAGGCGATACAAACGCGGCTTGGGATTGCCCGGCTGCGCTTGCGCGGTAATCGCGCCGACTTCCATAAAGCCGAAACCAAAAGAAGCGATGGTCTTGGGTGCCAGGGCATTTTTGTCGAAGCCGCCGGCAAGTCCCACCGGATTGGCAAGTTTCAGCGGGCCGATTTGCACGTTTAACCGCGTGTCGTCGACGCGATAAATCAAATCCAGCGAATCAGAAAGCCCCTCGCAGCGACCGAGAATGCGCAGAATTTTTTCGTGACTCTCTTCGGGATCTTTGCTGAACAAATAAGGACGGATGATCGATTGATAAAAAAAAGACATGGCAACGATGTAGCCGAAATTTTCTCGCAGTTCCAGCTCTTGTCCGCGCTTACGCTCGGAATCTCAAATCTCAGATCTCAAATTTCAAAAGCCGAGCAAAAACAAAGGGAGAGCCATCTGGCTCTCCCTTTGTAACGAGTGTAACTAGGCCGAAACTTTTGCCGATCAAACAAACGGCGCGCACCGGGCTGGCGTCATCACGGTATTCTCCTGCGCAACCAAGAGCTCACGGGTTGCCGGCGGCCAGCCCTGCAGCTTCATTGCTTCCGCCCGCAGCCGCTCGCGCTCACCGGCGTCTTTGTAGGCCCAGACGTGAATGTATTGGTTGAGCGGTCCGATGACCGTCTGGCCGGCGAACACCAACGGCGAGACTTTAGTGCGCTCGCCGATGATTTTGCTCCAGCGCTCGAAAACGGTTGGCATCGAACCTGGTTGATAGGTGTAGGTGCGGAACTCATAAATCTCGCCCATCTTTTTTTCCGGCAAGGGCGGCGAATAGGGCGCCAGCTGAACGATCTTGTTTTCCTGTGTGAGAATAAGATGCTGCACTTTCGGCGGCCACTTGCCGGTTTTGCGTGCTTCGGCGCCAATCTTCTCGCGCGCTTCGAAGCTTTCATAGGGCCAGACATGGGTCACCCGATTGAGGCCACCCACTTCCGAACAGAAAAGTCCCAACAGCTTGGAAAATTGCAAGCGCGCCGGCAACCCTTCGGCAAAGCCTGCAACAAAATCGTTGGTCATGCCGGGCTTCAACACGTATGTACGCATCTCGAGAAACATAGGCTTATCCCCCTTGTGAAATTTTCCTATCCTTCCCACAAACAGATTGACGATTGCAACCATCCGGAAACATCGTCATTCCAGCCGTTCCGCGCGTCGGGCGAGCTGAAACCCTGGAGGAGCGGCGGCGAGCGGAGCGATGCCCTGTTGCCTTCGCTCCGGAAGGGTTCCACCTCGCCCGACACCCCCGACGAGACAAGCACGTTCACAACGAACCGCGAATCTGTTAAAAACTTTTCATAATCGAAGAAATCCCGAGGAGGCTTCATGAAATCGCGCGCTGCTGTGGCTTGGGAGGCGGGCAAACCGCTGGTCATTGAAGAAGTCGAGGTTGCCGACCCCAGGAAGGGCGAAGTCTTATTGCAAATCAAAGCGACTGGCGTTTGCCACACCGACGCTTACACGCTTTCCGGAAAAGATCCCGAAGGACTCTTCCCTGCGATCATGGGCCATGAAGGCGGCGCGGTCGTCGTCGAAGTTGGCGCCGATGTGAAAAGCATCAAAGTCGGCGACCACGTGATTCCGCTCTACATTCCCGAATGTGGCGAATGCAAGTTCTGCAAATCCGGCCGGACAAATCTTTGCGGCGCGATTCGTTTGACCCAAGGCAAAGGCCTCATGCCCGACGGCAGCTCGCGCTTCTCAGTCAAAGGCAAGACGATTCTGCACTACATGGGCACTTCGACTTTTTCGGAATACACCGTGCTGCCGGAAATCGCCGTGGCCAAAATTAATCCTGCCGCGCCGCTCGACAAAGTCTGCCTGCTCGGCTGCGGCGTTACCACCGGCATCGGCGCGGTTTTGAACACTGCAAAGGTTCGCGCCGGTTCCATCGCTGCAGTCTTTGGCCTGGGCGGCATCGGCCTCAGCGTCATTCAGGGTTTAACGATGGCCAAAGCCGAGCGGATCATTGCCATTGATACCAATCCGGATAAATTCACCATGGCGAAATCATTGGGTGCGACCGAATTCATCAATCCCAGCGAGCACACCAAACCGATTCAGGAAGTCATCGTCGACATGACCGACGGCGGCGTCGATTATTCGTTCGAATGCATCGGCAACGTCAAAACCATGCGCGCGGCCCTGGAGTGTTGCCACAAAGGCTGGGGCGAGGCGACCATCATCGGCGTCGCCGGCGCCGGCGAAGAGATCAGCACCCGGCCGTTTCAATTGGTCACCGGTCGGGTCTGGCGCGGCACCGCCTTCGGCGGCGTCAAAGGCCGCTCGCAATTACCGGGTTACGTCGACCGCTACATGCAAGGCGAAATCAAAGTCGACCCGATGATCACACACCGCTTGACGCTGGAAAAGATTAACGACGCGTTCGACCTCATGCACGCCGGCAAGAGCATTCGCTCGGTGATCAGCTTCTGATCACGAGTAGAACCGCAACGTTTTGGGTACCGGTTCTGGGGTGAAGCTCGCTTCAGCTGCCTAACCCGAAACACGGAACCCGAAACTCGAAACAATAACGGTTCAGCGCGACATCAAAACCTGTCCGCCCATATTGGTCACCTTGTCGAGCCGGATGATCATCGCCAATCCTTTGCGCTCGGGATCTTTGTCCAACTCTTCTTTCACAGTGCGCGCCATCACCTGTTCCCACAGCGCGTCTTTTTCATGGATCTCGACTTTGCCGTGGAAACGCAGGCCAACTTTGGTCTTGGCGTCACGGAACAGCACGATCACTTTGGGATTTTCTTGAACATTTTTTAGATGCACCCGGCGCGTGCGCTCCCAGTAGGCGAGCGACGAATCGTCGAACACCAGCATGCTGCCTTTGTAGCCGATGTCCGGCTCGCCGTCGCCGGAAACCGTGGCCAAAATACAAGGGCAACCATTTTCCAGTGCCGGGTCGATCATCTTACGCATATCATCGGTTAACTTGATCATCGCGCCCTCCTCGTGACTTTCAGACACGCCATTGTTCTAAACGATAAGCCTGCTCCCAAAACAAATACTCGTAGCGGCTGCTCAACTGAAAATTCTTCAGCAAGCGCTTTTTCTCGCTGCCGGTTGCAGCGGCGCCCAGCTCGTTCATGAGTTGAATCTGCTTACGCACCGGGCACCAGAACGATTCATCGGCGTAAATCTCAATCCACTTGCGATAAATCGCTGGCTTGCGCGGCCGGTTTTTATACAGCGCTTGGCCGACTTCGCCGTAAATCCAGTAGCACGGCAGCACCGCTGCGACCAGCTCCGCCAAGCCCCCACCGCGCGCCACCGATTGCAGATGAGCGATGTAGGCCTCGGTCACCGGGCCTTTTTTAGCTTCGTCGAGTTGCTTGCGGGTAAATCCCAGCTCTTTGCCAAAGCTAGCGTGAAAGCTGCGCTCGACCTCGACCGCGCCAAGCGCATGATGAGCAAACATCGAAAGCGTTTCCAAATTGCCGGACTTCGCGCCCCCCATGCACAACACCTGAGCGAAATCGAGCAGATAGACATAATCTTGCAGGATAAAATAGACGAACCGCTCCATCGGCAGCGTGCCCGCGTGGAGCTCGGCGAGAAACGAATGGCGCATGATTTCGCGCCAGATCGGCTCGCTTTGCAGCCTCAATTGGTCGCTGTATTTTCCCGTCATAAGATGAAAAAAACGGCTTGCAGTTTTGGCGAATTCTTTCTATAACATCCCCCAGTTCGTTTTCCCAGTTAAATTCGAGCCAGTTACTGATCGAGAAAGGATCTCTGATGAACAAGACCATAAAGATGCGCGTCAACGGCAAAAAAGTTGAAGCCGAAGTCCCGACTAACCGTTTGCTGATCGACTTTTTGCGTTATGACGTCGGTCTTACCGGCACCAAAGAGGGCTGCAGCGTCGGCGTCTGCGGCGCCTGCACGGTTTTGATGAACGGCGACATGATTAGCTCTTGTTTGACGCTTGCGGTGATGGCCGACGGCCAAGATATCACCACGGTCGAAGGACTGGCGAAAAACGGCGAGCTCAATCCGGTGCAAAAAAGCTTCATCCAATACGGCGGTTTTCAATGCGGCATCTGCACCCCCGGCCAGGTCGTCGCAGCCACTGCTCTGTTAGAAGAAAATCCCAAGCCCAACGAAGACCAGATCAAAGATTGGATGATGGGCAATCTGTGCCGCTGCACAGGCTACTACAAGATCATCGAGTCGATTCAGAAGGCGCATCAATTCGCCAAATAAATCCTAAGGACTGGAACCATGATACCCTTCGAATACAAAACCCCGAAAAGCCTGAAAGAAGTCCAGGCCAACCTGAAAGATGCGGGCAGCGACGGCAAGCTCATCGCCGGCGGCACGGCGCTCGTCATCATGATGAAACAGCGCTTGGTACGGCCGACTTGTTTGATCAGCCTGCGCAGCGTGCGCGGCCTAAACGGCATCGAAGTGAAAGACGGCGGTCTCAGCATCGGCGGCCTGGCAACCCATCGTGAAGTGGAATCCTCAGCGCTGGTCAAACGCAGACTGCCGGTGTTGGCAGAAACCTATCACCACGTCGCCACTCTGCGGGTGCGCAACATGGCAACCGTCGGCGGCGGCCTGGCCCACGCCGACCCCAACCAAGACCCACCGCCAACCTTGATCGCTCTGGGCGCCTCAGTCAAAGCCGCCTCGGCCAATGGCAGCCGCGTGATTCCGCTCGACGGCTTTTTCACCGATTATTACGAAACCGTATTGAACCCGGACGAAATCATCACGGAGCTGTTCATTCCTAAAGTGGCAGCGAACACGGGCATGGCCTATATCAAGTTTCTGCCGCGTACCGCCGACGACTACGCCACAGTCTCGGCCGCAGCGGTTTTAACGTTGGACAAAGCCAAGAAAAATATCGCCGACGTGCGCATTGCACTAGGCAGTGTCGGCGTCACGCCGATTCGCGCCACCGAGGCCGAAGCGGTTCTGCGCGGCCAACCACTCAAGGCGGAAGCTTTTGCGGAAGCCGGCGAAAAGGCCAAAGGAGCCGTCGATCCGGTTAGCGATTTCCGTGGCTCGGCCGGCTACAAGAAAGACATGGCGGCGGTGTTTGTCCGCCGCGCGTTGGAAAAAGCACTCGCTGACATTCGCCAACAAGGCCGGGCAAAGCCAGCGGCCAAGCCCGCCAAGAAGAAAGCTCCTGCAAAGAAAGGGAAACGCCGTTGAAATTCACCCAGACAGCTCAGATTCCCGTAGCCCGCGAACCGTTGTGGAATTTTTTGATGGATGTGCCCAAGGTGGCGAAGTCGCTGCCCGGCGTTGAGACAGTCACCAAGATCGATGACACCAACTATGAAGGAGCCCTGGTGGTCCGCGTCGGGCCGATCAAGTTGAACCTGGTTGGAAAAATCATCCTCGAAGAACAAAATAAAGACACCTGGCGCGCGGCGCTGCGCGCCGAAGCCAAGGATAAGATGGCGGCGGGCGCGGTCAGCGGCAAGACCAGCATGCAGCTAAAAGAACTCGGCGGTAACCTGACCGAGTTCGTGGTCGAGACCGACGTAAATATCTTGGGAAAAATTGGCGAGTTCGGCCAGCCGATCATTCGCAAAAAGGCCGACTCGATGCTCAAAGAGTTCGTCGAGAATATCAAGAAGCAATTAACTCAGTAGACTGGGCCTTTCCTGCTCTTCGTCGTCTTCCTGATTAAGATCCGGATCGACAAACTTGCCGAGGACACGATTGTAACAGTCCTCGGCAAGTTTTTTTCTGCCAGCGGAATTGTCCGCATATCTGAAACATTCGATCTTCGGCTGCACGGGGACCAACACTTCCACGCTGCGCAGCGCCAAGAGCTTCCAGAAATGCGTCATGAAATCCATGTCGCCATACCAGTAAATCAAGTCGCGGTTGCTCTTGTTCACCGGTTGATCCTCGATGCTCTTGTAAGCAAGGGTCACCGGCACGATGACGGAACGGTTACGCAGCGGCGCCGCCAGCGGCACCGTCTGAAACGGCAGCACGCGCTCGCCGTTGGTCGAAGTTCCCTCAGGAAACAGTAAGATATTGGCTTCCTGCTGCAATTTGTTTTTCATCTCGGTCACCAGCGCGCCCACCTTCGCGCGATGCTGGCGATCGATGAAGATCGTCCCCGACAATATGTTCCACTGGCCGACGATGGGCCAGCTACGCACTTCTTTCTTCGACACGAACACGATCGGGAAAAGACTGCCGAGCACGATGCCGTCGACGTAGCTCATGTGGTTGGCGATGATCACATAGCCGCCCCGCTCCAGATTGCCCTCATCACCGACCAGCGTCACTTTGATGTTGAGAATGGCGCGCAGCAAAAGCGTATAGCTGCGCGTGATGCGGCTGATTATTTTCCAGCGATTGGGCAGGTGCAGCACGCTAATCCATACATGCATCAGTGCGACCACGCCAAAGAAAAACATCCAGAGCGAGAGAAATGCCGCGAGTTTAGCCCACCGCATTGCGCACCTTCGATCCGACCATGCCAAAGCGGCTGACGTATTCGTCGCTCAAGTTTTGAATATCGAGCAAGACCAAGAAATCGGTCGGGCCAAACTCGCGATCCAAAGCCGGCGGTCCGCACACCAGCGCCCCCAGGCGCAGATAGCCCTTGATCAAACTTGGCAGTTTTAAAAACACGCTGTGGGCGTCCGCCACCGGCTGATCGTCCCGCACGTTTTCAAAACGATAACCGGCCACGGGGTCGACCCGCAGCGCTTCCGGCGCGTAATAGTCTTTTTTCAGCACCGAAAAACACTCACTCACTTCGTCCGGATCGGTCGTGTACAGGCTGCCGCAGCCGAATAGATAGCGCACCTTGTGCTCTTCCACGTAGCGGGCGATGGTCTGCCACATGAGTGGGATCAGCGCGCGATCGCGGAAATCTCGGCGCGCGCAGGTGCGCCCCAATTCCAAAATTTCACCATCGAGTTTTTTGATTTTGCCGATATCGAACTCACTCTCGGAATAAAAACCGAGGTTTTTGTCGACCCGCGAACCACGCAGCAAGCGGTAGGTGCCGACGATTTCATTTTTCTTGCTTTCGCGCACGATCAAATGATCGCAAAATGGATCGAAGGCATCGACGTCGAGACCGCGCTCGTAGGATGCCTGCAATCCCTTGTGCATCTCGAGATTGAAAACTTCAAAGCGCAGCTTTTGCGCTTCCCGAATCTCTGCAGGATCGGTAGTTATTTTGACTTCGGAATCGGCCATTTGGGGAATTAGCGAAAGCCTAACACACCTCTAACCGTTGTCAATTTATTTAGACGCGCGCAGGCCTGGAAACGTTTTACGATCTGGCGAATTTAGCGGTGCGACCAGACCGGTTTGCGCTTGGCGAGAAACGCCTCCACACCTTCGGCCACATCGTGGGTCTGCAACAGCTCGCGGCAATAGAGCGCTTCGGACTGCGCCAACGCGTCGGCAAAACCTTTGAGCGACGCTTCGCGCAGGCCCTTCAGTGTAACGCGCAACACGGCGCCGCTTTTGTCGAGCAATTCACTTAACAAAGTTTGCAAACCATTGTCGATTTTTTCCGCCGGCACGACCCGATTGACCAAACCCATCTGTGCCGCTTCGGCCGCCGCATAGCGCCGCCCGGTGAGAATCATCTCGGCGGCGCGATGATAGCCGATCAACGAAGAAAAGCGCGCCAACGCCACCGGTGGGTAGCAGCCGACGTGAATCTCCGGCGTGGCAAACTGACTATCCTCCGTCGCAACGATCAGGTCGCAGCAGCTTGCCAATTCACAGCCACCGCCAAGACAAACTCCGTGCACCGCAGCAACGGTCACTTGCGGCAGTGCCAATAGTTTTTTCATGGCTCCGTGCACCGTATCGAGCATCTCCGGCACTTTGTCCGGCGTATGATCTTTGATGTCGACACCGGCGGAAAAAGCGCGCTCGCCGGCGCCGCGCAGGACAAGCACGGCGGTGTCCCTATCGTTTGCGACGGTGTCAAGGACCTCGTCAAGCTCGCGCAACAGCTGGATATCGAGGACATTGAGCGGTGGGCGCTCGATGGTCAATTGCGTCACCCGTGATTTTTTTTTGATGTGAATGCTCATGGTGAAATTTGGACGTTATTAGCGAAAGTTTGATCTTCTCCGGTCGATCTTCTATTTCGTAGGAAGGATAGCGCTCTTCTCATAGTGCACCATGGGCTTTTTTACAAGCAGGAGCGCGCGCGAACCCGCAGTTTGACAACTGCTGGGCGTGAATTTAGACTCAATTCCGTGTTTCAAATAGGAGGCGTGTCATGAAATCTTACCGTGTGTCACTAGTTGCTGCCGCGTTGTCCCTGGCGCTCGCAGCCAAGCCCGCCGTGGCCGGGCCGGATCCCTACGACGACAGCCAATCGCATCCGCTGAGAATCCTCGCTTACCTATTGCATCCGGCGGCCGTCGTTACCGAGTGGCTGGTGTTTCGCCCGTTCCATCATCTGGTAAGTGCCACCGAGGCGCAGGAAACTTTGTTTGGCCATCGCAACCACCCGCCCGTGCTGTCGGAACCGCAACCCTACTATGACTACGGTATGCCCAAGCGCGTGCCGCTCGCCGAGACCAAGTTTCAAATCAAGCAACAACAGCAGCAGCCCGCAGCGGCAGCTCAGCCGCCGGCGCCGGAACAGGTTCGCATCGTCGAAGTACCGGTGGAAAAAGTTGTCGTCAAAGAAGTCCAGAAGATCGTCGAAGTCGAAAAGTTCATTTTTCCCGCAGTCGCTTTTGATTTCGATTCAGCGTATCTGACCGACTTGGGCAAAGGCCAAGTTTATCTTGCCGCCCAGAGGCTAAAGGCAAGAAACGACATGACGCTCGTGATTGAGGGTCATGCCGATAGCCGCGGCAACGATGACTACAATCAAAAATTAGGCATGCAACGCGCCCAGACCGTTATGACCGAACTCGCCAATCTGGGCATCGAGCGCAGCCGCATGTCGGCAGCCAGCGTCGGCGAATCGAAGCCCTTGATCGAGGGCGACGCTCGCTGGGCGCGCGCGGTCAATCGCCGGGTCGAGCTGCAAATCAAAGGCAAATAGTTCGAGCACAGATCTAGGCTCACTCCGAGGGCCCGGCCTGCGATAGGCTGGGCCTTTTTTTTCTCCGCCAATCTAAAGATGGCCTACACCCCCCAAGATAGCTACTTCAAAAAAGCCAAACAGGCGGGCTACCGCTCGCGCGCTGCTTATAAGCTGGTCGAATTGCAGCAGCGCTTGCGGCTCATGAAGGCAGGCGATTTAGTCGTCGACCTCGGCGCGGCGCCCGGTGGTTGGCTGCAGATCGCCGCTAAGACCGTCGGTGCCAGCGGCAAAGTGGTCGGCGTCGATCTACAAGCGATCGCGCCGTATGGCGAACGCAACGTATTTCTAATTCAGGGCGACATCGCCCAGCCAGAGATTCAGCAAAAGGTCAAAGAGCTGCTCGGCGCACCGGCGCACTGCGTGATCTCCGACCTATCACCGAAATTGAGCGGCATCCGCGACGCCGACGCCGCCCGCTGCTTGGAATTGAACCGCAGCGCGCTCCAAGTGACGCTCCAGCTTTTGCGCCGCGGCGGCGGCTTGTTGATCAAAAGTTTCGTCAATCAGGAGCTGCAAACGTTCACATCCGAGCTGAAAGAACACTTTACATCCGTGCAGCGCACCCGCCCGGAAGCGTCGCGTGAAGGCTCATCGGAATTTTACTTCTATGCCCAAGACTTTCGCCCGCAGGCACAGGGTTGACTGTCGAGTGTCGCGGATGGCGCAGCTTATTGCGCCAAGTCGCGCTCTAGTTCTGCAGCTGGAGCACTCTCTCGCCCGTGGCGTTGCTGATACAAAAGCACCCCACCCATCAGCGCGCAAAGCAGGCCGGACACGGTGATTGCGCGCGGTGTACCGATGGCGTGGGCAACGCTGCCGATGAACAACGTGCCGAAAGACCAAAGCCCTTTGTCCATAAAGAACAAGCTCAGGATGCGCCCGAGTAAATGCGGCGGCGTTTCCATCTGCACCACGCTGTTGGCCACCGAACGAAACGCGATGTTGCTGGCGCCGACCAAGATCAAACAAAAAATCGATAGGATCACCGAACGCGAAAACGAGAATAACACCAGCGCGAGCGAAAACCCGACCACGGCCCATCCAACGACGCGGGTGCGCTGATGCAGCCGCCCCAACGAGGCGATCCCGAGGCCGGTGAATACCGCGCCGACACTTGGCGCCGCGAGAAGCAGCCCGAAAGTCGTCGCGCCGGCGTGCAACACGTCGGTGGCAAACACGGGCAGAAATCGTGAATAGGGCGTGCCCACCAAAGCGACGCCGTAGGTCAATAGGATAATCGAAAACAGCCGCCGGTCGCTGCGCAGGTAGTGATACCCTTCCGCCACGTCGCCCCAGAAATTGCCGCCGTCCTTGGCGCGCGCGACAATCTTGGGAATCTCCATCACCAGCAGCGTGGCAATGATGGCGAGAAAACTCACGGCATTGACGAATAGGCAGCCGGCAACGCCGATCACACTGATTAGTACACCGCCCAACGACGGGCCGATGATTTTCGCCATGTTGGCCAGCGACGAGTTGAGCGCAATTGCGTTCATCAAATCTTGCCTCGGGACTAGAGCGTTGATCAGCGAATGGCGCGCGGTCTGATTGATGGAATTGACCGTGCCGAGAAACAGCACGAGCACGAGCAGATGCCAAAACTGCAGCAGCGAAAAATAGACGAGCGCCCAGAAGCAAAACGCCTGGAGCATCGCCAAGATCTGCGTCGCCAGCAGCACTTTGCGCCGCTCCAGGCGATCGACGATGGCGCCGCCGACTGCGCCTAAGAGCAAACGCGGCAGCGCTTGGCAAAAGCCAACCAGTCCCAAGAGAAAAGGCGAGCTCGTCATGGTCCAGACGAGCCAGCTCTGCGCCATCGCCTGGACGAAGTCGCCGATATGCGAGAGACTGGTGCCGAGAAAGAGCAGGCGAAAGTCTCGGTGCCGGAGAGAACTAGAGATCCGTTGAAGCGACCCTCGTTGCCCGAGGGCCATCATTCCACCGTTACGCTTTTTGCCAGATTGCGCGGATGATCGACGTCGGTGCCGCGATCAACCGCGATAAAATAGGCCAACAATTGCAGCGGTATGCTCATCACGATCGGCGTCAAAAAGTGCGACGCCTGCGGCACCGATATGATGCCAAAGGGGGAAACACCCGCCGGGGTTTTTTTCTCGTCCGTGACGATGATCACTTTGCCGGCGCGCGCTTCGACTTCTTTCAAATTGCCCAGGGTCTTATCGAAGTAGCGGTCCTTGGGCAGCAGCACAACCACCGGCATGGTTTCATCGATCAGCGCGATCGGTCCGTGCTTCATCTCACCGGCGGGATAGCCCTCGGCGTGGATGTAGGAAATCTCCTTGAGCTTGAGCGCGCCTTCCAGAGCGATCGGATAGTTGATGCCGCGGCCGAGATACAAAAAGTCGGTGCTCTTGGTCAGCTTGCGCGCCAACGCCTCGACTTCTGCTTGGGTCTTGAGCGTCTCCTCGATCCATTTCGGCAGGTGCATCAGATCGGCCAGTAATTTTTTCGCATCCGCTTTGCTCAGCGCGCCGCGGCGCCGCCCCAGTGCCACGGCTAACAAGTAGATCGCCGTCAGCTGGGTAGTGAACGCCTTGGTGCTGGCGACGCTGATCTCCGGGCCGGCATGCGTATAGAGCACACCGTGCGATTTACGCGGGATCGAAGCATCGACGACGTTGCAGACCGAAAGAATCTTGGCCTTCTTCTGCCGCGCGATCTCCACCGCAGCTAACGTATCGGCGGTTTCGCCGGACTGACTGACCATCAAGAGCAGCGATTTGGAGCCCATCAGCGGCGAGCGGTAGCGAAACTCCGAGCCGTAGTCCACTTCGGCGGGAATCTGCGCGATCTCTTCGAGCATGAACTTGCCGATCAAGCAGGCATGCCACGCCGTGCCGCAGGCGACCAAGTGAATACGTTCGATCTTTTTCGCTTGGGCCGGCGTGAGCGCGATGTCTTCGAGGGAGACATCGCCGTCCTTCAGCGAAATCCGGCCGCGAAAAGTATCGGCCACGGCGCGCGCCTGTTCGTGAATCTCCTTGAGCATGAAATGGGGATAGCCGTCTTTGCGCGCCGCCACCGCATCCCAAGTGATCTCTTTGAACGACCGCTGCAAAGACTTGCCTTTGATATCGAAAAGCCGAAACGAATTGACGCCGACCTCGGCGACTTCGCCGTCTTCCAGGAAGGCTACTTTGCGCGTGTAGTCGAGCAGCGCCGGGATGTCTGAAGCGATGAACGTCTCCCCCTCGCCCCAACCGACCACGATCGGCGTGGAATTTTTCGCCACGATCAAGCGGCGCGGATCCCTTTGGTTGAGGAACAACAGCGCATAGGAGCCGCGGATTTGCTTGAGGGTTTTCTTGACCGCCTCAAGAAAGTCCATGCCCTTGTCGACCTTTTCGCCGACCAGGTGGGCGACGATCTCGCTGTCGGTTTCCGAGGAGAACTTGGTGCCGCGCTCGCTGAGCTCGGCTTTAAGCTCTAGATAGTTTTCGATGATGCCGTTGTGCACCACCACGACGTGGCCGGCGCGATGCGGATGGGCATTGGTTTCGGAGGGTCGCCCATGGGTTGCCCAACGCGTGTGGCCGATGCCGATGCTGCCAGTCATCGGTTGCCGATGCAGCAGTGTTTCAAGATTTTTTAGTTTGCCTTCCGTGCGCCGCAGCTCCACCTGGCCGTCGTTCAGGACGGCGATACCTGCAGAGTCGTAACCGCGATATTCGAGCTTGCGTAAACTTTCTAAGATGAGCGGCGCTGCTTCTTGTCTCCCGATGTATCCAACGATGCCGCACATTATTTTTTCTTTCCTTTCATTTGCGCCCGTTTTTTCTCCGTCCACCCTTCGCGGGTTTGTTCCTTGCGCTCGTTAAACACCAGAGCGCCGTCGGGAATGTCGTTGCGCACCGTCGACGCGGTGGCGACGTAAACATCGTTTCCCAGGGTAATCGGCGCCACCAACGTGGTGTCGCTGCCTACCTGAACGCGCTCGCCGATGGTCGTGCGATACTTGTTGAAACCGTCGTAGTTGCAGGTGATCGTGCCGGCGCCGATGTTGGTCTCACGGCCGATGGTGCAATCGCCCAAATAGGTCAGGTGATTGGCTTTGGCGCCCTCCGCCAGCTTGGCCTCCTTGGTCTCGACAAAATTGCCGATGTGCACGTTGGGTCCCAAAGCCGTGCCCGGGCGCAGGTGCGCAAACGGACCGATGATCGCACCTCGCTCGATCCGACATTGGCTCAACACCACGGAAAAACGCAGATGGACGCTATCGCCGATCTCCGCGTCCGTGATAAAAGCATTGCCGTCGAGCCGGCAGTTAGCACCGATTTTCGTCTTGCCGCACAACTGCGTGTTAGGACCGATGACCGTGTCGCGCCCAATGGTCACTTCTTCGTCTATGTACGTCGTCGCCGGGTCTTTGAGCGTCACTCCGGCATCCATCCATTGTTTGTTAATACGTTCTCTCAGCGTCGTCTCCATACGAGCTAGCTCCTCGCGGGTATTGATCCCCAACATTTCACGCGCGTCGTCGACCTCAAAAGTCGCGACGTTCTTCTGTTGGCTGACAGCGATACCCACAGCATCGGGTAAGTAGTATTCACCTTGGTTGTTGTCGTTCTTCACCCCGGTCAATGCTGTAAACAAAAACTGCGGCGCCGCCACGTACACTCCGGCGTTTACTTCGCGTATGGCGCGCTGCGCTTCGCTCGCGTCCTTTTCTTCGACAATGCCGGTGATCGCGCTGTTCGGATCGCGCAAGATCCGCCCGTACCCTTTCGGCGCGTCCAGCACCGCCGTCATCAGTGTCAGCGCCGCCTCGGCGCGCCTGTGACGCTCGATCATCGCCGCCAGCGTCGCTTGGCGAATCAACGGCACATCGCCGCTGAGGATTAAAATATCGCCGGCAAAATCACTGAAACTCTCCCTTGCGCAAAGCACGGCGTGCCCGGTGCCCAGCTGCTTTTCCTGAACCACCCAGCTGACATCGGCGCCGGCGTAGGCGCGCCGGACCGACTCGGCGCCATGGCCGATGATGATTGCTATTTTGCTTGCGCCAAGACGCTTGGCGATCCCAAGCGGATGCAAAAATAGCGGTTTGCCACCGATCGGGTGGAGCACCTTCGGCAGGTCGGACTTCATCCGCGTTCCCTGCCCTGCCGCCAATATTATGACACCAAGCTCACCCATTTCCTGTCACCATTAATTGCGAGTCGGAGTATATCGAAACCAGCCTTTCTAGCAAACCGACTTTGATTGCGGATCGCAATCCCCGGGCCAATTTTACCATTAAAGCAAACTTGTCATCGGTGCTAAATTCGATTACAAGAGGCGATCATGAATGGATCCGGGGACACGTTGAATAAACCTGCGACAAAGGCCGGCCCCGTCGAGCAAGAAGAAAACTGGTGGGACTTCTGCCCGGTGTGCAGTACGAAGCTGCTCAATCAAAAGTGCAAGTACGTCTGTCCCAATCCGAAGTGCAATTTCTTCATGAGCTGCAGCGAGTTCGATCTGTGATACGCTTGCGATAGGCCGCCGCGCCAAGATAGGAAATCGAAATATGTCGAAAACCGCAGGCATTGTGATCATCGGCAACGAAGTGTTGTCGGGCAAAACCCACGACATCAACTCCTTTTTTTTCTGCACCGAGCTGCGCCAGTTGGGCGTTGAGGTGCAGAAGATCTCGACCATCCAGGACATTATCGAGTTGATCGGCCAGGAAGTCTCGTCGTTCTCCAAGCAGTTCGACTTCGTCTTCACCTCCGGCGGCGTCGGGCCCACCCACGACGACGTCACCATCGACGGCATCGCCCAAGGCTTTGGCCTCAAAGTCGTGCGCCACCCCGACATCGTCAAGCGCATCCACCACCGTTTAGGCAGCGAAGTCAACGAAGCGCGCCTGCGCATGGCGAATGTCCCCGAGGGGGCCGAGCTGCTGGTCACTGAAGCACCGTTCGCGCCCATCGTCAAAATTCGCAACGTCTACATTTTCCCGGGCATTCCGAAGATCTTGCAGGAACGTTTTCATTCCCTCAAAGAGCGCTTCCGCGAGGCGCCCTATCATTTGAAAAACGTCTTCGTTAAATACGGCGAAGGCGTGATCGCCGATCCGATGAACGACCTCGTGGCGAAGTATCCCGACTTGCTGCTCGGTTCCTATCCGGTTTTGGATGTGCCCGAATACAAGGTAAAGGTCACTTTCGAATCGAAGGACGCGCAGTACCTCGATAAAGCTCTGCAAACCTTCCTCGCCGCCTTGCCCAAAGACGCTATTCATCGCATCGATTGACGTCGCGAAGAACATGCTTCGAGATTCGGCTAAAAACCTAAGAATGCTTCGACAAGCTCAGCATGAACGGTTTCTTGTTGGACTAAATCAGCTCCGATTCCGCTCGTCCTGAGCTTGTCGAAGGACTCCGAAGAATTCTGCAGTCTCAATCGGGTTTCCTTTCCGATGACTGACCATTCGTCCTGGGGCACTCTACCGCCCTTCAAAAAAGCTCCGCTGCCGCCCATGCCAGGCATGTGGCGCGCCCTCGGTCCCGGCGTCATCTTCATGGCGCTCGCGCAAGGCAGCGGCGAGCTGATCTTCTGGCCCTACACCATTGCCAAATACGGCCTGACGTTTCTGTTCCTGTTGATTCCCGCTTGCTTGCTCCAGTTTCCGGTCATCTACGAGATCGGCCGTTACACCCTGCTCACCGGCGAGAGCATTTTTCAGGGCTTCATCCGTCTCAACCGCCACTTTGCGTTTGTGCTGTGGATTTTGATGACGCTTTCTTTTCTTTGGTTCGGGGCCTTCGCCGCCGCCGGTGGAACCTCGATCGCCGCGCTCACCGATTTTCCCGCCGGCTGGACGCGCCGCGAACAGACTCTGTTTTGGGCCTACGCCACCATGGGGTTATTCTTGGCGGCGATTCTTTTCAGCAAAGTAATTTACAAGTTGATCGAAGGGTTCATGTGGGGCGTAGCGACTTTTACCGTGGTGGGATTGCTTTGGGCCAGCCTGAACAGCGAGGTCATCAAAGCCCTGCCGGCATTCTTAAACGGCTTGATCGCGCCGCAATGGCCCATGCCGCGCCCGTGGGACCCGGCCGATGCGACCAAGCTATTAACGGCGATCACCTTCGCCGGCTTGGGCGGTTTCTGGACGCTTTTTTATTCGTACTGGCTGCGCGACAAAGGCTCCGGCATGGCACATTATGCCGGCCGGCTCACCGGACCGATCACCGGCAAACCCGAAGCAATTCCGGATTCCGGCTCGCTACCAGGAAATGACGAAGGATTAGCGCACGCGAAAAATTGGCACCGTTTCATGTTCTGGGACATTGGCATCGGCGTCATCGGCAACCTCTTCACGACACTGCTTACCTGCTTGCTCGCCTACGCACTACTGTTTCCGAAAGGTCTGCTGCCACAAGGCTACGAGATCGCCGTCGTGCAGAGCCGCTTCTTCGAGGTCAGTTGGGGCTGGTGGGGAAAAACTTTATTCCTGATCGTTGCCGCTGCATTTCTCTCAGACACCTGGTTGGCCACGGTGGATGCCGTCAGCCGCACCCACACCGATTGTGTCTACGGTTTCTTCCCGCGCGCCCATCGGATTTCCTATCGGCGCTGGTATCTTTATTTTCTGTTGCTGCTGACCGTGATCACCGGCGTCACCGTGCAAAGCAGCGAACCGGCGACGCTCATCTTGATCTCCGCGGTCATCGGCTTCATCGGCACCGTGCTTTACTGCGTCGCCCTGGTTTTTCTCAACCATGTTTACCTGCCGCGCCATCTACCGGCGTTGGCGCGGCCAAGCCGCATGAGCCTATTCTTTTTGCTGGTCTCTTGCGCAACCTATTTTCTGCTCGCGGTTGCCTATGTGCTCACCGTGGCCGGCGTCAAGCTGCTTTAACAGCTGCGCTGCTGTGCTGTTAACTTCCCCCGGTGAAGCTGTTAGTCTAGCGAAAATTTCAGCAGGGAGAATTTACCTTGGGTGACATACTCAACTGGATCATGGAGGGCATTCGCGCCTGGGGGCCGTGGGCCGTCTTCGCCGGCGTGATTATCGAATCGGTCATCGTGCCCATTCCCTCGCCGCTGATCATCATGGGCGCCGGCTTTGTGCTCATCAGCGCCGACTTGAAATTTTTCGAAGCGTTGATGCCGATCATCCTGCAGATTGTCCTACCGGGCTCGATCGCGTCGACCCTGGGCGCGTACATCGGCTACGCCATCGGCTACCTCGGCGGCAAGCCAATGATCGATCGCTGGAAGTCTTTCTTGGGATTTTCCTGGAGCGACGTGGAAGCCATGGAAAAGCGCTTCCAGGGCGGCAAAGCCAACACGTCGATTTTTTTTCTGCGCGCGTTGCCGATCTTTCCGCTATCGGTAATTTCCGGCGCCGCCGGCGTGCTGCGACTGCCGCTGAAACAATTCAGCCTCTGGACTTTCTACGGCACGATTCCGCGCTGTTTGCTTTTGGGCTATCTCGGCTGGGGATTGGGCGAAACCTATCAGGGTATGGCGAAGGGCATCGACCGCGCCGAATCGATCGTCTCGGCGCTGATCATCGTCGCTATCTTTGCGTTTATCATCTGGCTGCGGGCGAGAGTGAGGGGGAAGATTCTCAATCAATAAAATTTATTCGGTTTGCTCTTGAATCCGTTCGCCCTGAGCCTGTCGACGGACTCCGCAACCGTTACGATCCGTTAGCGCTGCGCAAAGGGCTGCCCCGTTTGCGTGCCAATCCAAACCTCGCCACCCTCGAAAACTTCTTTCTTCCAGATCGGCACAATCCGTTTGATCTCTTCGATGGCAAAACGGCTAGCGGCGAATGCCGCCTCGCGATGCGCCGATGACACAGCGATCATCACACTGGCTTGCGTAATCTGCACCGGCCCGATGCGATGGACGATGGCCATTTTGCAAATCTGCCACTTCTTTGCCGCCTCTTCGCCAATCCGCGCCAACTCTTTTTCCGCCATCTCAGGGTAGGCTTCATAGTCGAGCGCAATCACCTTGCGTCCTTCGTTATTATTGCGCGTGGTGCCAATAAACGTCGCAATCGCCCCAGCTTCAGGATCGCTAACGTAATCAACGAGCTCCTGCAGATTAATCGGCTTATCGATAACCTTAAACATGGATCTTTTCTGGAACGTGGTATTTGTAATCTGGTATTCCTAGCGCGGCGCGGCCGCGCTAGGACAAGCCGCCGCTCACCGGCGGAATGATCGCCACTTCATCGCCGTCTTTCAAAACCTGTTCCGGCGTCACATAGTTTTGATTTACGGCGTAGAGCAAACGAAACGTCGGCCCGGCGAGCTTCGGATGATCCTTCTGCAAAGACTCCCAAAGCTGAGCCACTGTGCTGCCGTCTGAGATTTCTTTGCTGATTTCCGCCGCACCGGCGCGCTCGCGCAGAATCGCGAAGAATTTCACCCTAACTTTCATTATCCATGCAGCTGCGAAATCATGTGACGCAATTCCGGCCAGATGATTTTTTCCAAGCCCAGCCGCACCGCACCGCCGGAGCCAGGCAGGGAAATAAGGACTTTACCTCCCGCCACCCCCGCCACCGCGCGGCTCATAATCGCCGCTGAGCCGATGTCCTGATAGCTCAAAAAGCGGAACACCTCTCCGAAACCATCGAGCTTCTTATCGAGCAATTTGACAATGACTTCGTAGGTGCCGTCGCGCGGCGAAATGCCAGTGCCGCCGTTGACAATAATCGCCTCGACTTCAGGATTGGCGATCGATTGACGCAGCAAAGCCTCTATCTCCACCGGTTCGTCTTTGACAATCTTGTATCCCGCGAGCTGATGATGCTCTGCAGAAATCTGCTCTTTGATCAACTGCCCGCTAGTATCCGTGGTCTCATCGCGCGTGTCGCTGACCGTCAACACGTAACACTTGATGCTGCGCTTGCCTTTGGCTTTGTGTTCTTCAACCGACATAATTCACCTCGCAATGGCTCAACCATAACAATAGCCCACCGCGATTTCAAAACATCCGACACCCAACATTCCATGACTCCAATACTCCAGCCTCCCACCTCCTCACCCTCCATCCCCAACCACAACGAAGGGCGCCCAAAACATCGGATGGGCATAGCTGAATCCCTGTTTCGCTGACTGCTTCATGACGCTGAGCGCCGCCTCGCGCATGGCCTGGGCGCGGCTCAATTTTGCATCGCTGGATTGGCGCTTGAACAATTCTGTCGTCAGCAACTTCGCCGACACCGTTTCCACCGGCCAATGCGAAACCAACAGCGCTTTGGCGCCAGCGAAAAAGAAAGCGCGCCCGAGACCGGAAACCGCTTCAGACGCTTGGCCGTCCGCGGATGCCGTATTGCAGGCAGATAACACGACCCAATCCGCCTTGAGTTTAAGATCGAGAATTTCAGCGAGCGTCAACAGCCCGTCTTCCTTTTCATTCGTCACGTTCGGATTACTGAGCGCTAGCGCGGGTTGCGGCAGGTCAGGCAGCTCGCCAGGTACAAGTCCGTGCGTCGCAAACATCACGACGCGGTACTGTGACAGATCGGTTGACTTCACCAACTGCTCAGAGGCGTGCTGCCCGAGGTTCACATCTTTGCTTTCGTCGGCACGCAGAATCTTGGCAATCTCTTTCACTTCATCGGAAGTATCTGGCAGCGGTTCCAGCAATTCCAGATTGCTCGATCGCCGCTGCATCTGCGCAGCCTTCTCTACCACTCCAGGGGCCGTGGCATTGCGCCGCACAATGCCGCGCGACGCCATCGCCGCCGCGGCAGCCTTCTGCGCCTGGGCATCTTTAAACAGCGGATCGCCAAAACCGATAAAATTCCTACTCGCAGGCTGCGTCGTCGCCGTGCGCAAGCTCGCCAAAGCGGTGAGTGACGGTAAATAAGAAATCGCCGCTTGTTTGATCAGCCACGGCGCATCGGCATGCTCAGACAGCGGCGCGGCACTTTGACTGCTCTTCACCGGCTTGAACGGCGCGGTAACCAGCACGGAGAGCGGCAACTCGCTTAATGGCCCGTGCGAAATAATCACCAGCTCGCGCGCCCCCTTCCAACCCGCCTCCACCGGCGCAAGCAGCCTTCGATAGAGATCATAAGCCGCGTCATAGTCGAACCCTGGCAGTTTATTAATGTCAGCATCGCTCGGATCGAGCGCTTTGCGCAGTTTGCTAACCACTTCAGTGAGCGCCGTTTGCGACAGGTCGGCAACCTGAAAAGCGACTTGGCCTCTGGCCGTCATCGCCCAGACGAGCGTTTTGTCAGCCGCGCTATAGAGGGAGATCAGCGCTTCATCGGCGCGCAGCAATTTTTGCGCATCCGCAATTGTCAGCGGCTTTGGCTGCATCAGCTCTACGTAGTTGGGCATCTTGAGCCGTAACTCAGCTTGAGCTTTTTCATTCTCTTGGCGGACGCGCGCGAGTTCGGCTTGTGCTTTCGCTAGCGCTTGCGCATTGTCAGCGCTTTTCTCAGCGTTTTGCAGAACCGTCACCGCTTCTGACGCGGCTTTGAGCGCATGCTCCGCATCCTGCGCGCGACGCATCGCTTCAGCGGTTTGCGGATCGCTGCTACTGGCGCGCACGATGGCGGCCGACAACGCCTTTTGCACTTTGCTGCCGCGGGCGGCATCGACGATCTTGAATGCTTCACCGCTCGGATCGACGCCATCGATGCGTGCGCCGCGCTGCTGCATGTCGGCGAGCAAGCTAATGTAGCCGTCTAAAAGCCAGCTGAGTCGCGCAGAAGAAATGTAACCGTCTTCCCCGGAGGTGTTCAGATCGCGACGCGCATCGAGAATCTTTGGTATCGCGGCCGCTAACGTTTTCACAGCCGCATCGCGTTGACCAGTCGCTCCGGCAGCGAGCGCGTGAAACGCGCGTCCCTCGTGCAATCGCACCGAGCGTTCGTCGTCAAATTTTTCACGAAACTTGAGTATACTACCCGCCATCGCCAGGGCTTCTTTAGCTCGCCCTAGCCGCAGGAGTGCATAACTCCACTCCGGCGCAATCGTTCCGAGCTCGCCTATCTGCTTGCGCAGGCTCTCGCGCCAGAGCTGAAAGATTTCGTCAGCTTTCAACCAGTTGCCCTGAGCCATTTCGCTCTGCGCCAACAAATAGCGAAGATCAGCAACTTGAATACTCGCTTCCCCGCCGGGAGCTTTCTGCAACTGCGCAATCGAGCTCTCAATCAGCGCCGTCCCTTCGCGAATGAGGCCTTGCTCTAGATAAACCCGAGCGATAGGGCGCGCGACTCGACCAGCTTCGAAGGATTCACGCCGCAGGCGTTGACCGTGAATACGCGCCGCCTCGCGCGCGTCGTTGACGTAAGCACCAGCTTCGCGAATCTTTCCTGTCAGGGCGGCATGCTCCATCGCCCGGCTCAAACACTGCGGTAGATAATAGTAAAAGACATCGGAACCCGGACGGTTCTTCGCAAGGTAGGAGCGGATCGCCCCCACACAAGCGCGATACTCCGCTTCCGCCTCCTTTGGATATCCAAGAAAACTATGCACGCCGCCCTTGGCATCGCCCAGCGCCGCCTCCCACAAATCGCGGAAGTTCGGCCAATCACGATGGCTCGCTCTGACTGCGTCTAACAGTTCTTCGGACAACGCGATGTACTTGAGCGCCGCCGCTTTGTCGTACAAGCGCACCGCGATGTTGGAAAGAAAATTCGACTGGAAAAACTTTCGCCCGCGGTCGTTGGTGACAGCCATGGCGTTTTCGCGCATCTCCCGCCCGGTTTTCCAGTCGCCCATCTCAACCACGACATTGGCACCCTCGTGATACAGCTCATAGGACAACGGATCTTTAGGACCGATTGCTTTGATGCCTTCGTTGAATTCACGCAGCTGTCGCTCGCGATCGCCAAGCACGCCCGCGGCCCGCATGCGCGCGAGATAGGCTTTTAGCAACTCTGCTTTGGGTGCCGCCGGATCAGGCGCAGGGGCGTCGGGAATGGCGCGGTCGTTGCCAACCTGCGCACCGATCGCGACATTAATCGGGCCGATCATGGTTATCGACCAAAGGCAAACTACCAACCCTGAAGAACTTTGCCAGCGACGCGCTCTGAGCGCACGATGACCGCGACGGAGCGGCCATTGAGCGCCCCTTTCTCGGCGTGAATATCGAACGGCGGCACGAGATCGACCGTGCCGGCACCGCTTTCGGAAACGCCCTGCAGCTCGATCTTGACGTAGCCGTCTTTGCGGCGGTCTTCCAAGCAGCGAAAACGCTCCATCTTTTCTTCGCCATCGAGCACGCCATAGGCCGTCCACGAGTGCGCATGATCGTGCGCCCGCCCCTGCGCGCCTTCGACGCGCACCACCGCATTGATTGCGAAGCCGTAGTCGGGGTCCTCGTAGAGCAGGAGATTTTTGTGACCGTCGGTGGATGGCCAATTCTTGCAGTGCTGCTGCATGGTTGGATCTTTGACCAATCCCCTGAGCAGGTCGGCGGTTTTCTTCATGCGCGTTTCGCTGTCCGGCACCGCAGCCCAGGCGGCGCGGACGTCCTGAATGAACTTGTCGAACACAGGTAATCGTTGGGAAGCCATCGTCATTTCTCCTCTCATTGAGTTATTTCGCTTATACTCATCTCTCCGGCGAAACACCAGAAGTCGCCGCGTTTTGCGTCTGGTGTCTAGCGTCTAGCGTTTCGGATCCGAAAACCCCAGACGCTAAACCCTAGACGCTAGACGCTGTTGACCTTGAACCGCTACACAGCGTTGCAATATATTAGGCACAGTAATCGTTGGAGGAAGACTTGTCATGAAAAATGGTTTCAAGGTTCTCGACAGCGACATGCACATCATGGAGCCGGCCGATCTGTGGGAAAAATATATCGATAAAAAGTTTAAACACCTCGCGCCGCGCGGTGTGATCAGCCACAACGTGCGCGATCTGCGCATGGTCTACCCTGACGGCCGCGACTGGGCGCGCCAGTCGGTGCGCGAGAGCGACGTCGCCAGCGGCAAGAACTTTGAAAAAAACCAGGGCGTCTACGGCAGTGACGCGGCGCGCGGCTGGACCTCTCAGGTTCAACTCGAAGCGATGGACATCGAAGGCATCGATGTCGCCGTGCTCTATCCGACCCGGGGACTGCGCGCGCTGGTCGTCGAAGACATGGACGCGCCCTTTGCCGCGGCGATGGCGCGCGCCTACAACGATTGGCTTTATGACTTCTGCAAACAAGATCCCAAGCGCCTGATCGGCGCGGCGATGATCTCCACTTACAATATGAACGACGCCGTCGAAGAAGCGCGCCGCTGCGCGGGGCTGGGTTTTCGAGCCGTTTTCATGCGCGCCGTGCCGCTGGTCGACCACCAGTGGCAAGACCCTTACTATGAGCCGCTGTGGTCGGCGTTGGAAGATTTAAATCTATCGGTCGGCCTGCATGAATCGACTGGCACGGGCGCGCGCCAAGTCGGCCGCCGCCTGGAACCGAACCTGATGCTGCGCCGCGTTTACGCACAGCCATTCGAGCAGATGATGGCGCTTGGCAACTTCTGCGCCGGCGGCATCTTTGCGCGCCACCCAAAACTGCGCGCGGCGTTTTTGGAGGCCAACTGCAGCTGGCTGCCCTGGCTGCTCTGGCGCTTGGATGAGACCTGGGAGTTGGAGGGCGATGTCTGGGCGCCCGATCTCAAAGCGAAACCCAGCGACTATTTCCGCAAGCACTGCGTGGTGTCCATCGAACCCGACGAAATCACTGCAACGAAAATCATCGAACAGATCGGCTCGGCGAATCTAGTTTTCTCCACCGACTATCCGCACGGCGATTCAAAATATCCGGAAGCGACCAACCACTTTATGAAGTTGCCGATCTCCGACGAGATCAAAAAGAAAGTTCTCTGGGACAACTGCGCCAACTACTACGCCATGGCGGCTTAGTCTAAGTTTCGGGTTCTGGGTTTCGCGTTTCGGGTTAGAACGGGGCAAAATATTTTAACTCGACACCCGAAACGCAGAACCCGAAACTAAACGTCAATTCCCAAACCATCCCCATCTGCTGTTGCGTCGGTCACGGTCTGAGTAGTCGCGATAGTCGCGCCAGCCATCCGAGTTGTGCTCGTCGTTGTAAACGCTGTGGCAGTGCTTGCGGCCGTTGTCGTGCTTGCCGGTCTTGCGTTTGTGTTTATGGCAGTAGTAACCCGGATCGCCTGGCTGTGCGGAGCGACCGTCGTTGTATACTCTGCGATCGTAGCGATCCCAGCCGCGCTGATCATGGGCGAAACTCAGCGCGGGGAAAAACGTCAACCCCAAAAGGATAGCAAGGATTTTGCGTTTCATCTTTTTCCCTCCTTGCCCGTTTAGACTTCGCGCTGCGGCAATTGTTAATCCGACGCGACCTCCGCAACTGTCATTCTGAGCCGAAGGCGAAGAATCTGCCGATTGCCGCGAGCGAATAAGCAGATGCTTCGCTTCGCTCAGCATGACCTTCCGGAACGCACCGAGATTGTCTCCTCTGCTGAGAGCACAAGCGCAATGCGCCCGTTCTTTTGCGCCAATGAAATGCTGGTCGATTGACAACAGTGATGGGTATCGCTGACGCTCAACCCATCCTACTGGGGAATGAATGTGTGGGAGAAAATCGGCGGGATGATACCTCTACCGCCCGCGCCGGCGCCGCTGATTCTCGTAGTCTTGCTTGATCTGATCGCGCTGATCCGGCGGGAGATTCTGATATTGATTCCACTTTTCTTTGAGCTGCTCTTTGTCCTTGTCCGGCATGGCGTTCCAGCGCTGATAGTTCTGCAGGATGCGCTCCTTTTCACGCTGCGATAGGCTGCCCCACTTGTCGTCCTTGGCCCAGCTCATGGCTGGTACAAGTGCAATGGCAAGGCTCCATGCGACCACGGTGCGCTTAAGCATATTCGCTATTCCTTATCGACTGCGCCGAGGGTTTCGTCTCCTCGCTCTTTTCAAGCTTCGGCAGGGATTCGAGCATGTCGAGCGAATTGAAAAATTCCAGCTCCTTGGCGTCGGTCAAGATCTCTTGAGGAATCACCTTTTCATCGCGCTGCGCTTGCGAGTTCCAGTTGCCTTTGCCGAGCACCAAACCGACTGCCAGTACGGCAATCGCGGCGGTGCCAAACGCCGGCCCCATCCAGCCATCGAACGGCGCCAACCAACTGCGCCACCAGGATTTGCGCTCGCGCTCTACGACAAGCTTCTCTTTCATCTCCCGATAGTAATTGTCCCAAAATGTCTGCGGCATCTCCTTTGGCTTGGCCATCTGCGGCAACAGGCCGCGGAGATCCTGCAAGAAATGCTGGCACTTCGTGCAACCGCCAAGGTGACTCTCGACGCGGCGCCGGTCCTCCGTTGAGCCGTCGCCGTAGTAATACATCACCAGGTCTTCTTCGAAGGCCGGGCAGGCTGGTTCTAAATTTTGTTTCTGCGCGTTCATGATCTCTTCCCTAAACAAATTCCACCAAACTCTGTCTGAGCGCCGCCACCGCTCGATGCAAGTAAACTCGCACGGTGCCCTCGGTGGTTTTCATGACCTTGGCGATGTCCGCGATCGGCAAGCCTTGATGATTGCGCAGTAGGAATGCCGTGCGCTGTTTATTCGGCATCGCATCGAGCGTCCGATCGGCGCGCCGAATCGCGTCGCCGGCGATCACCTGTTCTTCCGGCCGCGCCGAGTCGTCGACAATATCGATCGGTTCCGCGATGCCGTCATTTTCCTTTTCCAAGCGCTCCCAAACCACCCGCCCTTTGCGCCGCGCGTGGTCCAAGCAGAGATTTACGGTCAGGCGATAAAACCAGGTGTAAAAACTCGACCGGCCATCGAACTGTTTGATGCGCGAGAAGGCACGCATAAACGAATCCTGCGAAAGATCTTTGGCTTCCTCGGTGTTGTGGGTAAAATCCATGGCTATACGGAAAGCTTTTTCCATATAACGCCGCACCAAGACCTCGAAGTACTCCCCCTCGCCCTTTTGGCACAAGACGACCAGTTCCTCGTCCTTAAGTTCTTCCGCGTTGTTTGGTGTCATCTGTGCTAGTTGGCCAACTCGCACGCTTTACTAGCTTAGACGAAGGCTTAGTGAAAAGGTTAATAATTAGGCAGGGGAGAGGGTAAACCAGCGAATTTGCTCGCTTACCTACCCCAAACGGGGTAAAAGCCGGGGCGAGGAGAAACCCCGGAGGAACGAAGGCATCAGCGAAGCATTTCCACAGTAATCTTCCTAGCTTAGAGGCAAACCGTTTTGCCTTCGCTCCGGAAGGGTTTTGCTGGGCTCGCACCGCGCAAGCGTAGACAAGCTTATTTCTTGATGCTGCCGTGTTTGGACTGGTACTTGTTG
>Ga0194132_10002620_pt1 | contig 33284 bp, 23 predicted proteins | sample TA2KigOf80mmetaG_FD_148612 | JGI IMG/M metagenome (GOLD analysis project Ga0194132, IMG submission 148612) | Freshwater microbial communities from Lake Tanganyika, Tanzania - TA2015054 Kigoma Offshore 80m | ecosystem: Environmental > Aquatic > Freshwater > Lake | place: Tanzania: Lake... | reverse complement strand
CCATCGCTGCTTCGTGACTGATCAGCTCGCCGTTGAGCTGCGCGTCGCAGGCTTCGTCGAGTAACTGCTTGAATCGCGGACCCGGTTTCAAGCCAACAGCAATCAGGTCATTGCCGGTCACGAGCGGCGGTGGGTTGAGGACGTCGGGTGGTGTTGCTTCTAGAAATTGTTCGCAGAACAGGACCGGATGCAGGTCGGCTCGTTCGGAGAACAACGTGGCGCGCATCAGAGACAGCAGATCGTCGCGGAATGGATGGGCAAGCAGGCGTTTGAGCTGCGCAAGGCGGAGTTTGTCTGGCTCGCGCAAGGCGTCCTGCTGCCGGACGAGCCAGGCGGTTCGTTCGAGCTCATCGTTCGAGAGCTTCAAGCGACGGCAGATCGCTTCGACGTTGGATACGTCGCGCAGCAGCATGGCAAAGGCCAGTTCGAACGACGGCTCTTGCAACAGCCGGAGGGCTGTCAGTTGAGGGCTAAGGTTCTCTGAGGTCGCGAGGACCTGCTGTGGCTTTCGACTTTCCGATTCGGGATCAGCACTGTTCTGTCCGTGCAATACGACTTCGGGAAGAATCTCTCGTAGTAAGCCGACTTCGTTCGCCAGTGCGACCGCGACGTGTCGATGCTGGTCCGTCAGTATCCGCCGCAGCTCCGCCGCGATCCGCTCCGCGCTGACGACATGAATCTGCGGTGCCATCTCGGTGACAGCGGCCTTAGTGGTGCGGGCGAGGCCGAACTCCAGGGATGCCGTGAAACGGATGGCTCGCAACATGCGAAGCTTGTCTTCGCGCATTCTCGCGTGTGGATCGCCGATCGCGCGGATGTAGCCTTGGCTGAGGTCGCGTTCGCCCCCGACAAAGTCGAGGACTTTGTGTTCGAGCGGGTCGAAGAACATCCCGTTGATCGTGAAATCTCGCCGCTGAGCGTCCTCCTCCGGCGAACTGAAAGTGACCGAATCGGGCCGCCGGCCGTCGGAGTACGAGCCGTCGCTGCGAAATGTCGCGACCTCGACCTCGCCCGCTCCGCGCGGGCCGACGACCATGATGACCCCGAAGCTGGCTCCCACATCGACGGTCTTGCGTTTTGCGAAGACCTTCTTCACCTGCTTGGGGGTCGCACTGGTCGCGACGTCGTAATCCTTCGGCATCTTGCCGAGCAGATGATCGCGCACGCAACCGCCGGCCCACAGCGCGGTGAAGTTGGCCTCTTTCAGCCGGCGCACGATCTCGACCGCGAACTCGCGCTGGAGAACGGGATCAAGAAATCGTCGGTCAGGTGTGTCAGTAGGGCTTTCCATCATCGGCTGAGTTTAGTTCTCGTCCGACGATCTGGCACTCCACTCCAGCGTCACTCTCCGCAGCAGGGGCAAATCTCTGGGACAAAGACGGTCAGCGTGGCCGAGTACGATGTCGCCTCGAAGCCCTCGCCGCTTTCGTCGGTCTTCAGGTGAGCGACGATCAAGTAGTAGTCGCCCGACTTGGGAGTGAAATGCGCGAGTCCGTTCGCGTCGGTCTTGCGTTCAAAACGGTCGTCGAATGCTTCGGTCAGCGGTTCGCTGCGAGGAATGAACGACACTTGCGAATTCGCGAGAGGCTGGCCTTTCAACAGCAGTTTGACCGCCATTTTTTGCCCCGGCCCCATTGGTGTGACTGGGTTCGTAACGGGGATGATTTCCAACGCATGGCCGAAGACACGGTCAAAGCCGGGATTGTTTTGTGGGACTTTGTCGAGCGACTTGCTGACCACGAACATCGTCTTCGCACTCTTGAGCGATCGGGCGGGCTTGCCGTGATTGACCAGTTTGTCGACCGAGTGCTCGACAACGTACAGCCCCGGTTCCGATGCGACGAAACGTGACGACCAGAAGCCTTCCTTCGGCGTGTAGCCGGTATCAGTCAGGCGATCCTTCACGTCGTAACGCCGACCGCTAGGAGCGATCACTCGCAGCGAGCAGCCGTCGAGAGCGACCTTGCTGGCCAACTTGAAATCCCGATGCTCGTTCCCATGATTGCCGAGCATCAAGTCGATGTGAACGGCGTCACCGGATCGAATCAAGTTCGTGTTGGTCTGCACCCAGGTGTCGTGAGCCAGCGAGTTCGAGGACCACAGGGCCACGACGGCAAAGATTCCACTAGCCAAAAACTGGCAGATCGCATTCATGTGAGGAGCTCCTCTGATGATCGGAAAATGAACGAAACAGACAAGAAATATCCCTGCAATAATTGTTACTCGTCGGCGACGCTCTCGTGACCCGTACGAGTGCTTAGAGCTTGATACACGAAAAAGTTGATGTTTACGCTGAGACCTCGGACGCGACCGTCTCCCATCAAGAAATGTGAAACCGACTGGTGCGCTGAGGAGACGTCGCGATCGTCGCTGGCCGGGTCATTGGGCGGGTGACTGGCATGGAAGAGAACCATGTGGCCGTGGTCGTCAGCGGGGTCGGAGGCTTCACGAACGGCGCAGCACCAAGTCGTTTCGTAGGCGAAGTGGACGCCGTGTGAGGCCGCGATCCGAAATGGTCCGTTGACCCGCTCGCCGGCGAACAGCGTTTGTGAAAGCCCGTCTGAAACATGTGCGATCTTCGTCGCGCTGTTGCGGCTGAAGACGCCGTCACGCTGTTCCTGGTTTTCATCCAAATCGGGCGGGCCGAAATTGGCGACGTAGCAGCCCATCGCGTACTGCTCCGCCGGCGGTCCGCCCATGTTGACGAACGAACCCTCGGAAACCGGATCAGTCGGACAAAGAAACATTCGCAACTGTCGCATTCGTGGAGCCGTATTGGCGTTGTCCCATACCGGTCGATTGAAATCGAATTGGCGATAAAGTTTCCCCTGCTCCAGCATTGGCAGAATCATCGCTCCCCAACCCAGGCCCATCGCGTTCCCGTTGGGATCAGGCTTGTAGAGGTACCCCGGTGGCAACACCTGATGCGTCGCGGCATAGTTGTGCAAAGCGAGGCCAAACTGTTTGAGATTGTTACGGCACTCGGTTCGGCGGGCTGACTCGCGAACAGCCTGGACCGCCGGCAGTAGCAGCGCGATCAAGATCGCAATGATTGCGATGACGACAAGAAGTTCGATGAGTGTGAACCCCGTGCGTTGCTGGCGTGAGATCATGAAGAATCCTCCGGTTGGGCGTGTTCGTGTTCAGTGCTTCTAATCGACTGCGAATCAGATCAGAAGCTGCTCACAGGTTCGCGACCGTCGCGGCTGTGAATGGCTCGGTGCATCGCGGTGTCGATGCTGTTGCTGAGATAGCGCACGGAGCCATCGCACAACAGGGCGTGAGCACCACCGTCGTGAAAACTGCGCGGGCCGAAGAAACCGGTGAAGTGTGTCACGACGTCCGGGATACGGCTGTTCGGCGGGCTGTAGCCGTTCGTCAGCGTGCTGATCGCTCCGGAATGTGCCCAGCTTGTCCCACGACCACGCAGCGCCGCGCTAGCCGCTCCACGCCAACTGGTCATGGTTGGCCAAACGGAGTTGAGATTTGGATTCTGAATGACTCCGCCGGCGTTGAATGCCAACCAAGCGCCGCCTGTCGCGGCCAACCCCTGAGTCGTCTGCAAATTCGGGCTGACTCCCGACGACCCATTGAGCGTCGCTTGATACGGAAATGGCGGCAACGTTCCGGCTGGCAGCGTGAAGTCGGCCCCCACGCTTCGGACGGTCTCGCTCATCGCGACGGTGTTGGATGTGCCGTCTCGAATGTCGCGGAACGTCGCGTTTGAGTTCTCATAGACGATGCCATCGGTCCGCCAGCGGAGATCGTATTTCGCGCCAGTTCCGCTGCCGTAGCTGAGCATGTAATTGATGCCGCAGTAAATCGCGCCGCCAGTTCCAACATTCAGAGCTGGAGCGGGATCGCTCGGACACAGTGCTACGGGAAGGGTCTGAGCGAAGACGGACGCGAACAGCGGGTTCGGAACCAGCGCGTTGAACGGCCCGGTGAACGCCGGTTGTTTGAAGTCGATTTTCTTTTGCAGATTGGCCTGCTCCAGATAAGCCAGCAACCGAGCCTGCGGCGAAAAGCCTTGTGTGTTCGGCAAGTAGTTTTGGGCGTTCGTCAGTGGGAACGCTCGGAACGTGCTCTCGTAATTCTGGAGAGCCAACCCCCACTGTTTGAGGTTGTTCTTGCACTGACTTCGGCGGGCCGCTTCGCGAGCGTTTTGGACGGCGGGCAACAGCAGCGCGATCAAGATCGCGATGATGGCAATGACGACAAGCAATTCAATAAGCGTGAAGCCGCGCACTCGGCGCGGTACGGAAGCCTTCATGGGACAGATCCTCTGATGTCTTGAGGGAAATTCGGGCAACAACGACATCGAACGCCAGCATCGACAAGCTCGACTCAAACGCTCGAAGAGCGTCGACTCGAATCGGCTAGATGACCGCGGCGTCTTCGAGGACCAGCTTCGGCGGTGGCACCGGCGGCAGCAGGAACGCGCTCTCGACCCGTTCTACGGGGAGCACGACAAACGAGACCGATGTCTCAGGCAACACGACCACCGACGTTGTCGCGGGCAATCGTGGGTCTTGCGTGAGCAACAAATTGTCCGGTGCTTCGGAACTGCAATTGCAGCGAGCGATGCTCAATTCGACTTTTGGCGAGTTTGCGACCACAGCCCGAGCGGGCGTTTTAAGGCGACAGTCATTCCCAACGGGTGATCGGGGTGTTTGCTGTTTGGCAGAACAGCATGTTGAAACGGTCTTTGGCATCGAACCGCGAGCGCAGCAGCAGGTTCCCGAAAGTCGCTTGGCGACTGAGCAATGGCAATTCTGATTTGGAGCTCTGGCACAACTGGATCCGCCAAGCAGTGACAAGTTCGACGGGAAGCCAATCGCGGTCAATGCGAACCACAGCGCGCACAACGACCGGGCGGTCCGCCAGTTCAAAGTCTGGCGACGAAAAGACCGGACGGTTTGTGTGAATCGGCGACAGCAAGTCATGACAAAGCTCATAGGAACTTCAGGCGCCGCGATGATACGCTTTCGCCGTCTCAACACAACGCAGATGAGCCAGTAGATCGAGGTCCAAGATGACCACTCGTGAATCTCAGATTACTCGAATCGTTCGATGGATGATGCTTGTTGGCCTCGGGATGAGTGCGTTTCCGTCGAATTGGCTCGCGGCGGACGAGGTGCCTTGGATCGTAGTGTCAAAAGGCACGCCGTCGTTCGAGTTGAATCCCGGAGGTCGCCGCTTTGTGCCATGGGGTTTCAACTACGATCACGACGCCGCTGGGCGTCTGCTGGAGGACTACTGGGAGGAACACTGGGCCGACGTTGAATCAGACTTTCGAGAGATGAAGGCGCTAGGGGCGAACGTCGCGCGAATTCATTTGCAGGTGGAAAAGTTTCTGTCGGGGCCAGAGCAGCCGAACGAAAAGGGATTGACTCAACTCGCAAAGCTGGTGGCATTGGCGGAACGCGAGAAGCTGTATCTCGATCTGACGGGCCTGGGTTGCTACCACAAGAACGACGTGCCGGAATGGTACGATAAGCTCAACGAAAAAGAACGCTGGACAACACAAGCGACGTTCTGGCGAGCGGTCGCGAAGCAATGTGCAAACAGCCCGGCGATCTTCTGCTACGACCTGATGAATGAGCCGGTCGTGCCGGGCGGTCGCCGCAAGGAGGGGGAATGGCTGGGGCCACCGTTTGCGGGGAAGCACTTCGTGCAGTTCATCACGCTCGATCAGAAGGAGCGACCACGTCCAGAAATCGCGAAGGCGTGGATTCATGAGTTGGTCACAGCGATTCGGGAAGTGGATCGGCGGCATCTTGTCACGGTTGGACTGGTCGATTGGAGTCTGGATCGGCCGGGTCTGACATCCGGCTTCGTGCCGACCAAAGTTGCGGAGGATCTCGATTTCCTGTGCATCCACTTGTATCCCGAAAATGGAAAGCTCGACGAGCAACTTGCAACATTGAAGGGCTTCGCCGACGTCGGGAAGCCGGTCGTCATCGAAGAGACGTTTCCGCTGAAGTGTTCACCGCCGCAGATGATCGAGTTCTTGAATCGTTCGCGCGACCATGCATCAGGCTGGATCAGCTTCTACTGGGGCAAGCCGGTCGAAGAGCTTCGCAAGTCATCATCGATTGGGGACGCGATTCTGGCGCAGTGGCTGGAGCAATTTCAAAAGCAGGGCCTAGTGATGCTGTCGCCGCCGTGAGCAAGTCATTGCGGCACTTCTTGCCGTTCGTTGCGTCCGTTCAAGTTCTTCAGATTGCGTGACTGTCAGAATGGCGTAATCCGGAAGCCTTTGCCTAACCGATAAACCCGAGGTGTCTTCTTGGAAGACGTTGCGCGGCAACCCCGCTCGAAGTTCGGGTACTGTTTCGGCGAGTGCATTTCATGCGACATCCATTCTGGCCTTGGACGACTCTCTTCTGCATCGGGCTGACCGGTTGTCTTCACGGGCAAGACTGGCGCGCGGCGGTGATGAGTCACAAGATTCAGTCTGTGGCTGACCGTCGCGAGTCACGTCCGAAAGTCAAAGTGGCCGGGCCTCTTCACCGCGGTCAATCGAAGTTTTTGCCACCACCCCAAGTCGCGACGTCACCTGGAATCGCCGCTCATCCCGTGGCGGCCAAAGTGGCCAACGAAGGATCGCAACTTCCGCAGGAAACCACACAGCCTCTGGCCGTCACGCCAAAGGCACAATCCCGCAGTACGCAATTCGTACCGGTTAGGCGCGAGGCATTGCCGCTGGCTCAGCCCGCGGTGTCGGTCGTCCCGGTGCTGTCCAATTCAGAGAGATTGCAGGCGATCAGTTCTCCAACAAAGGTTTCCTCGACATCCATCGTTGAGTTGCAGCATTCCGGATCGTTTGCCGAATTCGAGCGAGAGATTCCACAGGCACGGTCCGTCTCCGCGCATTCCGCCGCGCTGCAGAAAGCGCCTTTTGAGGACGTCTTCGATGGCGAGAGCGAGCCTGCGAACGGGACAAAGGTGCCAGTCATCAGTCCGGCCAGCTCCGTCGTCAAAGCTAAGTCGAGGACAGATCAAAGGCCGCATGAGCAAATTCAGGGGCCGGAGGAGTCTGCTTCGGATGATCAGCCGAGAGGGTTGTTTTCAAGATCCGTCGTTCTCGCGAAGGAGTTGCCTGAAGTGACTGAAACCACCTCCGCAGAGAAAGAGAAGATGCCATCCAATGTGGATGATGAGCCGTCCATCCGACCGCAGGACGTGTCGATCTTGGTCGAACAGGTCTTTGAGGATCTTCGGTTGCGACGCCTGAACGACGCGAGGCAACGCACCGAGTGGCTGAGGCAACTTGTGATGAAGCGTACGCCGGGCAGCACGGCAAATGTTGTGCAAGACGAAAAGTCGGTGGAAGTGAACGATATCCGTTCTGGCGAGCCTCGGCGGGTGGATCTCGATCCCCAAGCGACCGGTATTGAGGAACTGGATTCTGACTCCGTCGTGACCGACGAGGAGACTACGAGCAGCAAAGAGGAGTCGCGATGACGTCGACCAAATCAAGTTCCGTGCCCAGTCCCGAATCGATTCATAACGCCTGGCTTCGTCAGCGTGCTGAATTGGAGCGTGATCTCTTTGATGGTTGGACGTCTGACGTCCATTCGGCGCAGGTGGTCGTTCGGCCAAAGCCTGTGGCCGAAGTCGTCAGCATCGGTCACGGTGAGGAGGTATCTCAAAGTCGCAAAGCCACCAACGTCGTTCTCGAAACAGCGACCGGACAACTTGAAAAAGACAAGGCTCGGCATCAGGAAGGGCGCGAGCAGTCGCATGCATCCGCCGTGGGACAACGCGTCGAGCATCAGCAGCGGGTCACAGAAATTCTGTCGCAGCAGCGCGAGGCATTTTTTCAAGATTTGGCTCGGCAGCGTGCGGCTATTAAACAAGAGTTGTCCCCTTGCGAAAGTGACTGGGCGACCCAACGGGACTGGGAATGGGCTGCATTGCAGACGGCAAAAGAGGTCCAAGAGGTCGCTCAGCAGTGGCTGAAGGACGAGTTGGCGGCGCAACGCTTGCGTGAACGTGAAGAGCTATTGCATTGGCGACGTCAGGCCGAGGCGGAGTTCGCGGAAGCTCGTCGACTATTCGAGCGGGAACGGTTGAATCAGCAGCAGGAATTCGCTCGACAACGCGAACAAGAGATGGCTCAGGTGCGACGCGAACGAGAAGAGTTCGATACGCGTGTACGACAGGTGCAGTCAGAACTGGCGTACGCTCGACAGCATCAGGAAGACGAATTGCGACAGGCTCGTGACGTCCAGTCGGCGCAGCTTCGGGCCGAACGGGCGGAACTCGACAAGTTGAGGGAGACCTGGGTGGAGAAGTTCCGCCACGAGCAAGTGGTCTTGGAAAACGGCCTGCAATTCTTTGGTCAGCACTTGTCTCGCGTCAGTGATGAACTCCGTGTTGCTCAACGCGACTTGCAGTCGGTTTCGGAATCTACGGTCGAAGCGGATCTGAGCACGTTGCTGTTGGAACCCGATTCCGCTGTCGTCAAGTCCCGACCGGCGGAGCCGACAATTCTCAGCTTGGAACAAAGTGGCGAGCGACCCAACGAACTCAAGCGTCCACAGCAAGCAGCCGCGTGAATTGGGATTCAGGGAATGTCGCCCCTGACGGCGCAATCCTCACAGGAGATGAACCGATGCGACGACCGACGATCCTCAGCTTGCGATGGCTGGCCTGCGCGATGCTGTGCGCCGCCGCATCGACGGCTGTCGCCGACGAACCAGCGTCGGCGGAACAGCTGGCCGCCAATGCCATTCATGCCGGACAAACACGAGACAGTTCAGCGGTGAGAGCGATGGTAGAAACGCTCAGCCACGAGAGTCCCATCGTTGGACAAGCAAGTGCCTGGGCGCTGAGCCAGTTCGGTGAGTCCGCGGCCGAAGCGGTACCAGCCTTGATCCGCGCACTGGACGATTCTGATGTCCGAATTCGTTGGGCGGCGGCAACTGCTTTGGGGCGGATCGGTCGCCTCGCGAGCAATGCCGAGTCAGCGCTCTGGCATGCGACGCGGGATCAGGATTCTGAGGTGGTCTGTGCAGCCTTGATTGCTCTGCGGACGGTTTCGGCCTCGAAAGACAACGCGGCACTGCCGGCTTTGAGCGAGTGTCTCCGAAGTCCAGCGACCGACATCCAGGCAGAAGCCATCGCATGTTTGTCTGCAGTTCATTCCAGATGGGATGAGAACGACAAAATGGCGATAACGTCGCAACTTGTGACCCTGTTCGCAAATTCTGACGATGATCTCCGTTTGGCGGTGGCTGTGTTACTGGGCGACCTCGGTTGGCCATCGACGTCAGCCATCACAGCCCTCGCAAGTGCGATCGATGACATTGACGAGCACGTCCAAGCGGCGGCTTTGCGAGCGGTCGGGAGATTCGCAGAAGAAATCGATCAACATTGGAATCATCTGAACGCCAATCGGCGACAGGAAGTGCGTCGCACATGCGAAGCGGCAGCGAGGATCTTGAATGATCGCGGCCGAGGTTCTGTCGAAGTCGCCGGGCTTGCGGAGCAGTACCAGCGACTGGTTGACGGAATGCAGCTCACTCCCGTGGAGAATGCCGTCGCGTTGCATCGGACGGCCCGTTCGTCTGTAAAAACGGATGCGGCTTCCACGCCAGTAGATTCCTCCGCAGCGGACCTGGCATCGTCCGACGGTCGGCACTGGGCTGTTGCGGCTCTGCTGACAGTCGTTGGTCTGTTGGGCTGGTGGCGAGGATGGCTAAGTCAATCGGTGGTCGGCACTCCGTCAGCGGACAACTCAGAAACAGAAGTGGTGCCAACGCGGTCGAACTTGGAAGCGGACACTTCAACAATCGAATTCGCGACGCCAGGTGAGGCGGTCGATTCGCTGGGAAACGGCGTGCGGGATGCGGTATCGCCATTCGTGCGGGCCTTGCAGGACGACGATGCTCGCGTGCGGCAATCTGCGGCGATCTCGCTGGGAAAGATTGGACTCGGCGCGATTGACGCTGTTCCACAACTCATCTTCGCCCTGGCAGATGCCGACCCCGGTGTTCGCGCCGCAGCAGCCTTTGCGCTCTCAGTGTTTGGGGCTCATGCGATGGAGGCAGTTCCCGCGCTGCGAGCGGCCTTGTCCGACGAGTTTGCGGCAGTAAGAGCTCGTGCGGCATTCGCGTTGGGACAGATCGGTCCTTCTGCTCATAGGGCTGTGGGTGAACTCGTTCGGTTGGTGTCCGATCCTGATGTATTGGTACGACGCAACATCGCATCGGCATTGGGAGGCATCGGGGCGGATACTGACATCGTTCTTCCAGCTCTGTGGCAGGCCACGAGCGATGTAGATCCCGGCGTCCGAAGGTGCGCGATGACGACGCTGACAATGATCAACGCGGGGAGTTCTGTACCGCCTTCACAAGCACTTCAGGACGCTACCGACAGGGAAGCGACGCAATGTGCTCAGTCTGTTCCGGAATGCAATGGCCTGCGGCAGTCTTTGGGATGCGGCACTGAATCGGAGCAGGCGTTGCCAGCGGTCAATCCTTTGCCTGCGTTTTCGACAAATTGGGCCGTGTCCTCACCGGAGGCCGATCCAAATCAGGCCGCTTCAGGACTGAAGCTGTTTTGTCCGGAGCAGTCGGATGAGCCAGTCGTCGAGTGTGGAGCAGAGAAACCGCTGGAGGCGGCCGATCTCATTGCTCAGTTGGAGGACATCGATGTGGATGTCCGCTGGAATGCGTCACAAGATTTGGGAAGGCTCGGAGCATCGGCGGTCTCGGAGATGATCGCGTCGCTGAATCATCGCAATCCGGCGGTCAGGCAACTGCTGATCGTCGCACTGGGGCATGTGGGAACTGAGGCCCGATCAGCGATGCCCGCGTTATTGGTCGCGCTGCATGACGTCAATGCGGACGTGCGTTGCGCGGCAGCCGATTGTTTGGGACGACTGGGGGTCGTCAACCGCTCGATGGTGCAGGCACTCGTACAGACTCTGGCCGATCCGAATGCTGAAGTGCGGCGATACGCGGCGACGACTTTGGGACGTTTTGGCCAACAGGCTCGCGACGCAACGGCCGCCTTGCAGGTTGCATCGATCAGCGACAATTCCATCAAGGTTCGCCACGCCACGCAGGCTTCGCTGCGACGGATTTCCGAGTCGCTTGTGGGAGCGGCTTGAGTAGGGAGTCGGGACTAGGGGTCAGGGATTTGGGAGGACACTGTGATGACAAAGATTTCGTCGGTGACTGAGGTTCGTGGGCCGAGTTGGTTGCTGGAAGTCTTGGATGAGCCTCCGGCAGCCCGGTGCGTGCGCCGATGGTGGCAGTGGGCGGTGTTGTCGCTCGGCTGCGTTTCGGGATGCGCGAGTTTAGACCAAGTTACGGACAATGTGACTCAACCGTTGCGTTCGACCGGACACCAGCTGGCTCGCGCGGGTGATCGGGTCGGCGATCTCTTTGAGTCGAAATCGCCTCGCCCTGGAATTCCGGCGAATCTTCCCGCGAACCAAGGGATGACCTCTGGATTGGCCAGCCAGGCCAGGCCGTCTCAAGAACGGCCGATGACCTCGGCAACGGCACAGGCAGGTGCGATTTCGCTGCCGATTTCCGAGCCGACTGCGACGCAAGCGATCCACAACGCGCCGATTCCGGACGAGAAGCCTCCTGAATCACTGTCGGCACCACCGGCTCCTCCCGCCGTGGAACTTCTTCCCGCTCCGACTGCAGACGTGCAGTCGATCAGCCATTCGCAGCCAGTCGCCGCGAAGGGATCGTCGGTGTCTGCGACAACGAATTCTGGTGTCGCAAACTGGTGTCGAATCCGAGTCCGTAACATCGGCCAGCACTCGGCTCCGCAAGTCGCTGTGACAGTGAGCTCGCCAGAGAACGTGAAGCTCGTCTCCAAAGACGGTGATGGCGTTTCCGCTCCCGTCAACGGCAAGATGGAGTTTACTGCGGTACCCGAAGTCGGCCCCAATGAGGAGATCATCCTCATGATTGGTGTGGGGACCGCCGAGCAACGCGGCAATCGTCTGCGAGTGCAAGTGCGCGACGGATTGGGTGGGTCCAATCAAGACGTACAGGCTCGCTGGCAAGCCACGATTGAAACAATGGAATAGTCGCCCTGTAACTCGCCGATTTGTAGGCAACTCGCTCGGGCGACTCGCACTCCTAAAGCCAACCGAACCCCGATTTCACGTTTTTCCTGCGAGCGATGACACACAGGGAATCTCAATCGCGGAGCGACTGAGCTACGCAACTCGCGTGGTCTGTTACTTGAACAATCCGCCGAGTGTTTCGATGAGCCAGCCGTTGGCGGGGCTGTAGCCTTGATGGCCCCACATGCTGCGAACCAGTTCGATCGAGGCCATTGCGCAGAAGATCATCACGATTGACGAAATCGCAAGCGACGAGACTACGCCGGCTCCCCACGGGTGTTCGATCGGACCGCCCGCCACGACCTTGGTGACCGGTTCCAGTTCCTCTTCCCCTTCGAAGTCCGATTCTTCGTCGAAAGCTTCATCTCCGGCGAAGACATCTTCGGTCTCGTCGGACGTATCTTCATCCGCCTCGTTGAATTCGAAATCCTCGTCTTCGTCGTCGGAGGTCTTCTTCTTGACCATCGGGGCTCCGCCGTCGTCAGTCTCGTCCTCATCGTCGAAGAGCAGCACGCTGGTGTCACCCTGGCTACCGCCATCCACCGCGCCGATCTCGAAATCGCTTTCAGCTCCCTGGTCATCGGCCGAGACAGACGGAACCTCGAGCATCGTATCGCTCATGTTGTCGTCTTCGTCGGCCGGTTTCTTTTTGCTCTTGGAAGGTTTCATTCCCGGCAGTGTTTCGGTGAGTTGCAAGTCCTCGTCGTCTTCAAGCGAGATGCCGCTATCCCCGGAAGTCTCGGCGAGCGTGATGCCGTCGTCGTCCTCTTCGCCGTCACCGTCAGCGTGCAGGGCAATACCGCTGTCACCAGAGAGATTGATGCCGCCTTCTTCAGAAGGGGAATCAAACAGCGCCAGATAGCTGTCGTCATCCGCAGCCTTCTTTTCCAGTGACACTCCACTGTCGGCGACGCGATCCAGAGCGACGCCACTCTGTGGGCCCAACAAATTGACTCCACTCAGACCGGTCAACAAGATCTCGCTACTTTGATCGGGAGCGATGTCGCTGTCTTCCATCAGGTCTGACAAGCCTTCGCTGCGACCGCCACTCTTTTTACCGATGCCGCTGCCGGCGGATTCCAAGTTGAAGCCGCTGTCCGGAAGTACCGCGACGTCGCTATCACTGTCTTTCTTAATCTTTGATTTTGGTTCAGTCAGCAGTGCGTCATCGAGTAGCTGCACGTCGCTGTCTGAGTCGGCGGAGACCAATCGTACATCGCTGTCACTTTGCAGTCCCAAGTTGATTCCGCTGCCATCGTCACCCGCGAGATGGACGTCGCTGTCAGGTTCCTCGCTTACCAACATCACGTCACTGTCGCTGTCGGGCTTTGGTTGCAGATTGCCTGAATCCGAGGCGCTAGGAGACAGTTGAACGTCGCTGTCGCTGTCCGACATCACAAGCCGAGCGCCGCTGTCATCATCCAGTCGCACATCGCTGTCTGAGTCTCCGCCGGCCCTGAAATCATCAAAGATGCTGCCAGTCGTCTCGCCGGCGTCACCGCTCGGTGCGGCACCACTCGGTGCGGCACCACTCAGGCGGCGAATAATGGAGGGGGCTCCATTCAAGCCTGAGCCATCTGCGGCCGGATCCTCATCCAACACCGATGCATCATCGTCGCCATCGATCATTGGCACATCAGAATCGGAGGAGGGCGTCAAACGACGAGCGAGTTCATACACATCGTCCTCTTTGAATTTGAACGTGCCACGGTCGCCGAAACCGCGAATCTCTCCTTTTTCTCGAAGACGTTTCAGTTCGTCTTTCGAGATTCCCAATTTTTCCGCCGCTTCGTCCACGCTCAGATATCGCTTGGCCATGATTTACCGACTCCCGATGCGGTCCGCGTCATTGTCGTCATTGTCGCCATTGTCGCCACCAGTACAACCGGGCCTTGCAAACCGTGCTCGGAAAGGTGGTTGCGAGAATGCGGTGCTTGATTCTAAAGGCGAAATCGGCGCGAGCAAGAAGTTTCGAGCGACCCTACCCCAAACATCCGTTGGTGAGGTTCGATGACAACGGGAAGCTCGTCGGAAAAATCCTCAGATTCGACTTGGCACGTTTTTCAGATACGACTACAACCCCGCCCGCTTCGACCCAGCCGAGGGTAACGCCCCTTCCATTCGGGAGTCCTTCCCACGCATTCTCGGCTTGAAGCGGACCCTGCCAGAATCCCTTCCTGTCCCTTTTCCCTCCATCCGACTTCTCCGCGTTCATCTTTGGTGCATCGCCGTTGGATCGTCTCCCCGCGACCCGACGCTGCGAAACGCTGAAGACTCGCCGCCTCGAACGGAGTCTCTTGTCATGTCGCATTCGTTTCGAAACCGCTGGGCCCTTTGGTGCCTGCTGGGAATGATCACCCTGCCGTTGACGGGCTGCATGCACAACGGCCTTGTCCCCAGAACGACACATCGGCAGAGCCAGTACCGATCCCAACAACTCTGGGGTCAGAATAAGTCGATGTCGCAGTCGATGGCTCAACTGCAACAGCAGAACGACCAGCTTCGAGGCAACCTCGATATCGCCAACAAACGGATCGACAACCTCAATGCCGAACGTGCTCAGATGGCCGAGCGGTTCAAGAACACCGGCCGCACGAATCCACTGTCGAGCGATGCCAACGCTCGCTTCAAAGGATTAAGCCAAAAGTATTCCGGCATCACGTTTGACGAGAACACGGGTGTCGCAAAACTCGACTCGGATCTGCTGTTTGATTCCGGCAGTGACACCGTCGCCAAAAAGGGTGAGGCCTTGCTGCGTGACATCGCGAGCATCTTGAACAGCGGCGACACCAAACTGCTTCGCGTGCAGATCGTCGGCCATACCGATGATCGACCCATCGCCAAAGCCGCCACGAAATCACGACATCCAACCAATTGGCATCTTTCAACCAACCGAGCCAACTCAGTCCTGGTCGAGCTCAAGAAATTTGGTATCGATCAGCGCCGCATGCGGTCCTCTGGTGCCGGCGAGTTCGAACCCATCGCCAACAACAAGGACCCGAATACACGAGCCAAGAATCGCCGCGTGGAAATCTACGTCCTCGCCCCGGATGCTTCCGATGTGGCGGGTGCTTGGGATCAAGTCCGCTCGCAGAATTGAGCGATCCCAATGTTGTGACTCAAACGCCAACAGGCTCCGAATTCGGAGCCTGTTACTTTTTAGAGACAGGTCACAACGATCACGCCAAAGCCAATTCCAGCGATTCGTTCTCGGTCGCCCCTGTCAGCCGCAAGCAGGCTTGGCGGCCGGCGGCGGTCAACTGGTACAGCATGCCCCCCGTGCGTCCGGTGATTTCAACTTGCAGCAGGCCGTGAGCGATCAGTTTGCCGTGTGCCCGAGTCATCTGATCGGCCGGAACGCCGTCCACTTCGCGGACCCGTGGGCGAAAACCACGAGCGACGAACTCCGACGTCTCAGGTTCTGTGAGGATCACGGAGTCAACATCGTCGTTGTAGGCCAGCAACACTTGCCGCCATTCGGGATATGCGTCCAACAGGGCGAGATCGAGGTCGAGCATGAACTCAGGTATCGACCGGCTTGACCCCGATTGTCAGTCTGGCGCGATTCGCCGACACGACAGCAACGACCGCAACGACCGCTGCGAAACAACTTGGCTGCACGACAAACACAGCCGGAAAAGTCCACTTGCCCTGCCGCTCACATATTCGTCTTTGAGTCCGCGACGGCACCAAGTACCGCATTCACGGCAGCGTGCAGGGCCGTGTCGTGTCGGTGATCCTTCGAGTACACGCGAAAGATCGAGAAACTCGTCGGCAATGACTGAAAAAGTTCATCGTCATGCAGTTCCCGCGGCGCGTCGCCGACTGGATCGAGCAGAAAATTCTGTCCGCCTGCGGGGAGTCTGCCGCTCGGCCGGTGATAATGGCGAGCAACATCGATTCGCAGCTCAATCTCTCTCAAGTTGGCTGGCAGCGTGGCTCGGATGCGTTTCTCCACCAAATCCGGTTCGGAAAAGATGGAAGTTCGCTCGGCCTGCCCGGCGTGGAAATTGAAGGTTCGCTCACAGGCCATCTTCCAAGTCACCTGACGAGAAAGCAGCGCGTCCCATTGCGCCCCCAGCGACTTCAATTCGGGATCAGAACTGCGCGACCAACGCTGCACATCGACCAGAAACGTTGATTCGGTTAGTTGGCGATATTCGTCGAGATGTTCCAGAGGATTCATCGGCTGTCCGTCAGAACCTCCAAACAGCCGCAGCATCGTCGGGCCAAACAGTTCTTCCAACGCGAGATCGATGGCTCGTACTGTCCGATGAAAATAGATCGTCCGAAACAGATTCGCCCGCGTTTCGATGAAATTAATCAGCGTCGGCAGGCCACGAGCGTGAATCGTCAGCCCTTCCGTCGAAAAAAAGCTGTAGTGCAACATTCGCGACAGATCGAACGCCTTCGTGTTGTAGCCGGACATGTACGCATCGCGGAGCACAAAGTCCATGTTGTCCACGGTGTAGATGCCGCTGAAGAGAGAACGCAGCTTTTTGAGCCACACGGGATGACCGTGCTCGTCTTGAGGCTTGCCCGTCGGCCGGCAAATGAGCCATGCGACCTGGCTGGGGTCGAGCTCCTCCAGAGGTCCCAGCCGACCATTCGGATTGCGTCGCACTCGGCGAATCAGTTCACCCAATTCCTGCTGAATGATGACCGATCCGATAACCTCATGAGTCAGTCCGAATTGGTCGAGGAAGTGATCGTCAAAGAAATGCCCAAACGGCCCATGTCCAACGTCGTGCAGCAGGGCCGCCATTCGGACCAGGCTTTCGACGTACGCTCGCGACGGTACATTCGAGCCGGATGCCACCAATGATTCGTACCAGCGATCCATCGCGATCGAAGACAAGTGCATCGCGCCCAAGATGTGCTGAAAACGCATGTGCTCGGCTGACGGAAACACCCACCACGCCGTCTGCAGTTGGTGAATGTGTCGCATCCGCTGGACCCACGGATGATCGATCAACTCCTGTTCCGAAACTTCTCCGTCCGGAATTCCATCCTTCGAGACAAACGGGATGTACCCGTGAATCGGATCGTGCGAGAGGCTTTCGGTGTTGAAATCGCGTGGCATGAGATTGTCTTTCGCGGTTCGCCCAATGGCTTGATGGGAGACTGTCTAGCGACACGCAGCAATTTGCAATTTGCAACTAGCAAATTTCATCTTGCAATTTTTGTTTTGCAATTTGCAATGCAATTCTCCTGTCAGAACCCGCCTTGACCCTCAGAAAACTCACAACTAAAGTCCGCCGCGCTTTGGGGCCGTAGCCAAGTGGCTAAGGCAACGGATTGCAAATCCGTCACGCGTGGGTTCAACTCCCACCGGCCCCTTTTGGGGGATCGCAAACTCGGTCGCCAGCCGTTCGTTGGCTCGCGGCATGGTTTCAAATTGCCACGAAAAAAGCCCATGCAAATTGCACGGGCTTTTTTGTTTTCGGTCCTTGCAGTCGGGCGAACTATTCCCATGACGGCTTGATGCTGAATGGCTTCTCGTCCGCGTTGTAATCCAATTCGGAAGGATTGAGGACGACATTGAATCCGCCATTGCCGGCGACGGTGTCCGTACCCGCGTCACCGACGACGTAATCGCCGCCGAAAATGGCACCGGAAACATAGCTGTCTCCGATGACGACATCGTTGCCATCACCGCCTCGCAGCGTGTCGTTGCCAGCGCCGCCTAAGAGGGTGTCGTTGCCCGTGCCGCCGAGCATGGAATCGTGATCTTCTTGGCCGGAGAGGCCATCGTTTCCGTCGCCGCCGTCCATGAAATCGTTTCCGCTGCCGCCTTGCAGAGTGTCGTTGCCGTCACGGCCGTAGAGCGTATCGTTGCCGAAGCCAGACCCGTCGATGTTGTCGCCGTAGATTCGATCATTATCGTTTTGGCCGTCGATCGTATCGCCCCCTTCGCCACCGCTGAGAGTATCAAAGCCGGCGCCGCCCAAAACGTAATCGGCACCCGATTCACCATTAGCGCGATCGTTGCCGGCTTGGCCATTCAGAGTGTCATCGCCATCCTGTCCAGTGAGCGTGTCATTTCCGTCGCCGCCGAGGATCACGTTGTTGCCGTCGGAGAGTGCACCACCATCGATGTAGCCGAAGACTTTGTCATTGCCGGCATTTCCATTGATTAGGTCCGCCCCTTGGCCACCGACGATCGAGTCATTGCCGGCACCACCGTTGATTGTGTCATCTCCCGCAGTGAAGTCATCCGAGTCGTCACCAAAGAGCGTGTCCTGGCCGTCGTCACCTTCTACCAAATCGTTGCCGGCTTCGCCGGACAGGCTGTCGTTGTCGCCGTCGCCGCGCAATCGATCGTCACCGTCACCGCCAAACATGGTGTCACGGCCAATGTTGCCATTGAGGCTGTCGTTGCCGGTTCCGGTTCCGTCTTCGTTATCGCCGTAGACAAGATCATTGCCCGCACCGGCAAAGATTTTGTCGTCTGCCTCGCCTCCGTAGATGGTGTCGTTTCCGCCGCCACCGTTGAGAACGTCGTTGCCCGACCCGGTGCCGTCGTCGTTGTCACCGTAAATGATGTCCTCGCCGAGTTGCGAGTCGATCGTGTCATTACCCTCATTGCCAGTGATGTTGTCGTTGCCATCGCCACCGAGAATGCTGTCGTCGCCGTCACCACCGACGATGAAGTCACCACCGCCGTTGCCGTTGATCGTGTCGCCGTCAGTTCCACCATCGATCAAGTCTGGATTCCGCGAGCCAACGATGCTGTCCGCTCCGTCGTTACCTTCGAGAATCGTCAAGAAGTTGGTTAGCACCGAATTGTTGGCCAGGATTCGGTCATTGCCGGTGTTTCCAGCCACGACAAACGTGGAGAATACAGAAGCCGTCATGTTGTTGATCGTGATCGTGTCATCGCCTTCGAGGCCATCGACGGCGACATTTTCAATCGCCAGCGTGTTACCAGTGCGACCTTCAACCCCAGTGACCTTGTACTTTCCGCGGGAGTTCTGACCGAGTGTGATCGAATCATTTCCAGACGTGCCAATCACGAACAGCGTGTCATCGCCAGTTCCCCCGTTAAGTGTTTCGGTTGAGTCACTCGACGCCCACACGAGTATGTCGCTTCCGGCATCGCCCTTTATGGTATCCACGCCGTCGCCACCATCGAGAGAGTCGTCTTCGCTTCCACCTTGCAGTTTGTCGGCGCCGTCACCTCCAAGCAGAGTGTCGTTGTCACTGCCACCACGGAGGTCGTCGTTCCCTTCCTCCCCGTCGAGGTTGTCTTCTCCGGCATCTCCTTCAAGACGGTCGTCACCGTCGCCGCCGGTGATGGTGTCCTCTCCGTCGTTGCCGTTGATCGTGTCCGAGTCGGCTCCGCCGTCCAGTTCGTCCGCACCATCACCGCCAAGGATCGTATCAAATCCGTCCCCGCCGCTGACAATGTCGTTAGCAAGTCCTGCGTTGATAAAGTCGTTGCCATCGCCGGCTACGATGGTGTCACTGCCATCGCCGCCGATGATTGAATCGCTGATCGTACTACCGATGATCGAATCGTCGCCGTCGCTGCCGTTGATGGTGACCAGCGGCTGTGGGCTGTCCGCGGAGCCCGCCAACAGCAAGGTGAATCCACCACCGGTGACATTGCTCAAATCAATCGTTGATCCGCCCAGCAGATTAACCTCGATCGTTTCGACCTCCGACGCGAGCGTGTTCAACGCAGGCTGATCGACTCCGTTGATGTTCAGGATGATCTGGTCGGCGTTGGCGGTCACGGTCAAAGTGTCGCCGGTATCAACTTCCAGCACCAGGTTCGTCGCATCGACGGTGGCCCCGGTTGTGAGCAGAGTTCGAGTCTCCAAACTTTCGAGTCTGGCCAAGACTCGGCGAGGGCGGCGTGCGTGAGTACGGTTCCATGATTTTTGAATCGACGACAACCACGAAAACAGGCGCATCGCTTGATCTCCCGATGATCCATCAAAGCGGCTCGCGACGGTTTCGCCAGCCGGCTTCATGACTCGATGTGTTTGGTTTGGGGCGAAGTTTCGCGGCGGGGGCTTGCGCCGAGCCGTCGGAATCCTATCTTGCAGATCGTCCAACGAATTCCGGGTTCTCAATGCGCATTGCAAACCAAAGATGCCATTCCACGAACCTGCGCGAGTCCGTTTAATCGGCGAAAAGCTGCCGAACATGACGGCTCTACCTGCCGTGCCGAACCGCGCGATGAATACGACGGCAACAGTTCTGTCAGGGGAATCAGTGATCGAACCAAGGCTGCCAATCCGCAGGATTGACGCGGCCATTACAACCCGCAGACTCACCCACGAGCCAGACGTCTTGGAAAGTTCGACGGTGGCCCGCATGTGCCGAAAAACGGACGCGAATCGCTCTTGGCAGAGGTAGTCAGTGGCTTGCTCGTGAGACGGCTTGGTGCCAGTTCGTCATTAGAGTGTTCCGCTGTGAGTCCGGCATGACCGGCCCAAATTGGCGATCGAGTTGCCAGTTCTTAGAGACGTCACTGAGCTCGGGCCAAACTCCTGTTGCCAAGCCGGCGAGGTACGCGGCTCCCAATGCGGTCGTCTCTTGCACGACAGGACGTCGCACCGCGACTCCCAATATGTCCGATTGAAACTGCATCAGCCAATCGTTCGAGGTCGCGCCACCATCGACCCGCAGTGATTGCAAGGCAACGCCAGAATCCTGCCGCATCGCGTCCAAAACGTCGGCGGTTTGATAAGCCATCGCTTCCAAGGCCGCTCGTGCTAAGTGAGCCTTCGTCGTCCCGCGCGTCAGTCCGGTGATGATTCCTCTCGCATTCGCATCCCAGTGCGGAGCACCCAGCCCCACGAATGCCGGCACGAAGTAGACACCACCGTTATCCGAGACCGAAGTCGCAAGCGCCGCCGTTTGACTGGCGTGCTGAATCAAACCGAGTCCGTCGCGCAACCACTGCACCGCAGCCCCGGCCACGAACACTGAGCCTTCGAGGCAGTAGGTCGTTCGTCCGTTGATCCGCCAGCCGACCGTCGTCAGCAGCCCGTGCTTGGATGCGGACGGTCTCTCTCCCGTGTTCATCAGCAGGAAGCAGCCGGTGCCATAGGTGTTCTTCGCGCTGCCGGGGTCGAAGCACGCCTGACCGAACGTGGCCGCTTGCTGATCACCCGCATCGCCAGCAATCGGTATCGCGCCACCCAGCCACTTTGGATCGCACTCCCCCATGACCTCGCTGGACGAGACCACCTGCGGCAACATCGCGCGCGGCACCCCCATCAGCTTCAGTAACTCGTCATCCCAATCGAGCGTATGCAGATTAAACAGCAACGTGCGGCTCGCGTTGCTGACGTCGGTGACGTGTCGTTTCCCACCCGTCAGCCGCCAGATCAAAAACGAATCGACGGTGCCAAACAGAATTTCGCCCCGTTCCGCCCGCTCGCGCAGTCCCGGAAGCGTGTCCAACAAGTGCCGAATCTTCGTTCCCGAAAAATACGCATCGAGCACCAAACCGGTCTTTTGTCGGAACGACGGCTCCAGCCCTTCCGCCTTCATCCGTTCGCAGATCGGCACCGTGATCCGGCTCTGCCACACGATCGCGTTGGCGACCGGCTTGCCAGAGTCTCGTTCCCAGAGGATCGTCGTCTCACGCTGATTCGTGACGCCGATCGCCGCGATGTCGGCTGCCGATCTTTTCGCATTCGCCAGTGCTGCACGAGCCGTCGCCAACTGGCTGTCCCAAATCGCTTCCGGGTCATGTTCGACATGCCCCGGTGACGGGAACAACTGCGGAAACTCTTGCTGTGCCGTTCCGACCGGACGCCCTGATCGATCAAACACGATCGCCCGACTCGAAGTTGTTCCTTGATCGAGTGCCAACACAAAAGACGTTGTCATGGTATGTTCCTAGCTCCCAGCCTCTCACCATCGCAACTCACTCGGCACGATCTTTTGAGCGTTTCGTTCCACGCTCGAAATCCTTCCGTCTGAGACATGCACAACTCGGTCGGCCATGGCAGCGATCGCCGCGTTGTGAGTGATGACCGCCGTAGTTGTGCCGAGTTCTCGATTCACGCGCTGGATGACTTCCAGCACCACGATCCCAGTTTGAATGTCGAGTGCTCCGGTTGGCTCGTCACATAGCAGCACGTCTGGTTGCTTGGAGACCGCGCGAGCAATCGCCACCCGCTGCTGCTCGCCGCCAGAGAGTTGGGCCGGAAAATGGTTCAGCCGATGACCAAGGCCGACTATTTCGAGTGCGTCCTTGGGCACCATCGGGTTCTTGGCGATTTCCGTGACAAGCGCGACGTTCTCTCGCGCCGTCAGGCTGGGAATCAAGTTGTAGAACTGGAACACGAATCCGACATGATTGCGGCGATAGCTGGTCAGCAGCGCGTCGTCATTACTGGTGAGATCTTTGCCGCGATAGGTCACCGTTCCGGCCGTCGGCACGTCCAACCCCCCCAGGATGTTGAGCAACGTCGATTTGCCGCTCCCCGATGGGCCGAGCAGCACGATGAACTCCCCCTGATACAAATCCAAATCGACGCCGCGCAGGGCATGCACCTCCACCTCACCCATGCGGTACACCTTCGTGATGCCACGAGCTTGGTAGACACTCGATTGGGATTCGGTCGCATTCATGGTTCGGGTTGCAGTTCGAGAAGTTCATCGCGTTGGTGATGCCGCGGTTCAATCAGCCAAAACGACGCCAGCCCGCCGAGTAAAATAAGTCCGCTGACGCCGAGGAAGACACGTTCAAACCCTAACAAGTCCACCAGCCAACCGACCAGCGGCGAGAAAATAAACGGCACCGCCAAACTCGCGTGCAGCGTTGCCACATACAACGGATGGCGGGCCGGTTCAGTCAGTTCCAACGCATAATTTGTCAGCGTTTTGATCGTCACCGGAGTCAGCCCCAGGAAGAAGAACGTGATCCAGAAGTGCTTGGGTCCCCAACCGCCAACGCCGCTCGTGAATAACAGCGCGAGCAATGGGACGCTTGCGGTTCCGAAGACTTGCAACCGTAGCGACAGCCGATTTCCGAAATGATCGGCCAGCTTGCCGGAGACCCAGCTGAACAACCCGACCGCTGCGTTCTGAGCGATCACCCACAGCAACAACTGAAAGCCGATCAGATCGGGTTCGAGGTGCTTCTGTCCCAAGGCCTGAAAGTGCGGGAAGAGCAACTGAATCGAGATGAACAGCATCGCCACGATCGCCAACCGCCGAAAGTCACGATCGTCGCGCACCAGGCGAATCGAGGCGGCGAGGCCCTCGGATCGTTCCGTACCACGACCATCAGGAAGCGTTTCGTCTCGATCCACTGAGCCGCTGTCAAACCCGCCCGTGGCGGACAGAACGGAATCTGGTGGCTCCTTCACGAAGAAGCACATCGCTCCCGCGATCAGAAATCCCAATCCAGAAAATCCGAAGATGTAACCGAAGCCGCGATCTGGCAGGCTCAACCAGTATTGCAGCAGGAACCAAGCTCCGATGATCGACGTGATCGAGCCGCCGATTCCGGAAAGTCCCAGCAGTTCGCCGCGCCGATCTGGCCGGATCAACTTTCCTTGCAGCGTTCCAAAGACTTGCTGGTTCAGACCGTTCGACGCGAAGAATAACAAATACAGCAGCAAGAATGTCGGCGGCAGCCAGACTTGCTGCTTGTCGCCTGTCAGCATCCAGATTGCGGCCACGGCGATCATGGACAACCCCAGCCCCGCCGACGTGCCGAGCAAGCTCCACTTCTTCACGCGAGCGGCTTTCAAACGTCGAGCAAAGAAAATCGGTGGCAGGCTCTGGCCGAACCGATTGAGCACTGGCAAACATCCGCGCAGCCAACCCGCTTCCGAAAGGCTGTCGAGAAACGCCGGGATGATCACGCTCTCGGTTTTGAAGATCCACGCGAAACGCAACAGCACCGAGTACGCCGACAGGGCCAGCAGATTATGCGGCTCCAACTGCCGAATGCGTAACTCGCGATCCATGCGATGTCCTTCTCAGGGGAGTGCCACTTGTCGCCTGCTCGTCAGCGATCTGCCGCTGACAGGGGGAGAGAGTATCCTCACTCGTCGGCGGTTTGGAAACAGGGCCTTCGAATCGCCGTCGTGAGCAGCCGGAGTGACCATCCTTCGCTCGTGGTTTGCGGATGCCGCCGAATGTGACATGATGCGGAAAACCTCTCCGGAAATGTTCGGCATGAACACTTTGCAGACGACACTATTTGCTGCTCTCGCCGTTGTGACGTTGTGGTTCATCGTCACCTGGTCGAGGCTGGCGCGAGGTGCACGAAGCGGGGATGCTCCGCCAGCAAATCGTCACACACCGGTCCACGCGGTCGTCGCCTTCGTCTGCACGTTTTTCGACACGCTGGGAATCGGCAACTTTGCTCCGACCGCGTCGGCCTTCAAGTTCCTTCGATCGGTGTCCGACGAGCAGATTCCCGGAACGTTGAACGTCGGTTACGCGATTCCGACAATCGTGCAGGCTTTCATCTACATCGCCATCGTCGAGGTCGATGCCGTCACGCTCATGCTGATGATCGCCGCGTCGGTGATCGGAGCCTGGCTGGGCGCGAGCTTCGTGGCCCACTGGTCCCGGCGGACGGTTCAGTGCGGCATGGGCGGCGCGTTGCTCGCGGCGGCGGTGCTGATGCTCATGAAACAATTCAACGTGGGTCCGACCGGCGGTGAGGCACTCACTCTGAAAGGGACTTTCCTGGCGGCCGGACTGGCGGCCAATTTTCTGTTGGGTGCTTTGATGACTCTGGGGATCGGCTTGTACGGGCCGTGCCTGATCGTTGTGAGCCTGTTGGGAATGAGTCCCCGGGCGGCATTCCCGATCATGATGGGTTCGTGCGCGTTTCTCATGCCGGTGGGAGGAATACGATTCGCCCGCGAAGGCCGCTTCGACGCACGGGCCGCGTTGACGATGACTCTGGCCGGCTTGCCGTCCGTCTTGATCGCGGCTTATCTCGTCAAGGAGATGCCGCTGGAGTACGTTCGCTGGCTTGTGGTCGTTGCCGTAGTCTACGCGGCAGCGATGATGCTGCGGTCCGCCTGGGCAGAGAGAATGAATACGGAATAGCGAATGCCGAATTTGGATCGCAGAATATCTGAGATGCATTTCATTCTGACTTCCGTATTCATGTTCCAAACAGACACGCTCGGCCGCGTTTGCGTCACCGAGATTGAGAGTCGAATCGTGAGGTTGTGCCGATGAATCGCGGCCGAGTGATCGTCGTGGGTGGCGGAGTCATCGGAGCCGCGTGTGCCTATTTCCTGAAGAAGTCCGGATGGGACAGTGTGACCGTGCTGGACCGTGGCCAATTCGGCAAGGCCTGCTCGCACGGCAATTGCGGCTTCGTTTCGCCCAGCCACGTCCTGCCGCTCAACCTTCCCGGCGCGATTGGTCAAACACTCAAAGCACTGGTCTCGAAAAACTCACCTTTCTCGATCAAGCCCCGCTTCGATCTGGCGTTGTGGAGCTGGCTGTTTCAGTTCGCTCGTCGCTGTAACGAGCGTGACATGCTCCACTCGGCTCAAGCGATTCAAGCATTGCTGCAAGCTTCAAGGTCACTGTACGACGAACTGATGGCCAACGAACCGTTCGATTGCGAGTGGCAAACGCGAGGCTTGCTGTTTCCCTTTCGGACACGAGCGGGATTGGAACATCATGATCAGGCCGCCGAGTTGCTGCGAACCACGTTCGGCATGTCGCTGACTCGTTTGGCCGGCGACGACGTGCGTGATTTGGAACCAGCACTCAAACGCGGTCTCGCGGGAGGTTGGCATTATCCCGGCGACGCGCATCTCAGGCCCGACAAACTCATGTCCTCGTGGCGTCGAGTCCTCACCGGACTGGGCGTGACGATTCGCGACGATTGCGAAGTGAAGGGCTTTGTTCGCGAGGGCGCTCGCGCGGTTCGAGTCCTCACGTCGTCCGCCGAGATCGCGGCGGATGCCTTCGTGGTGGCCGCAGGCGCGCTGACTCCGTGGCTCAATCGCGAACTTGATTGCCGAGTGCCGATTCAGCCCGGCAAAGGCTACTCGATCACGATGCGGCGTCCTGTGAAGTGCGTGACTTTGCCGATGCTCTGTGAAGAGGACCGAGTCGCCATCACGCCAATGCTCTCCGGCTATCGACTGGGTTCGACGATGGAGTTCGCCGGATACGACGCGACCCTGAACCGTCAACGACTCGCGCTCCTGACGATCGGAGCGGCTCACTACTTCGACGAAACGCCCGCGGAGCCGATTGAAGAAGAATGGTTCGGCTGGCGGCCGATGACCCCCGACAGTGTGCCGATCATCGACCGCAGCCCAACGATGGACAATGTGTTGATCGCCGCCGGCCACAACATGCTCGGCGTGTCCATGTCCCCCGCCACGGGCAAGCTGGTCGCCGAGATACTCAATGGAGCCGTACCGCATGTCGACGCCAGCCGATATATGTTGGCCCGATTCGCAGCACATAATCGAAAGGGATGAGCCATTCATGAACCAAGATCAATCACAACACGCGGCCGAGTTCTTGTGGAATGCCTGGAACGAAGAACGCTACATCGACGCAATTCCCGAAGCATTTCGTCCCGTGACGCGAGCCGACGGCTACGAAAGTCAGCGTCGCGTCGGCAACCTCTCTGGCCAAGCCACTGTTGGTTGGAAGATCGCCGCGACCAGCGTCGCCGGTCAGAAGCATCTGCAAGTGGATGGGCCACTCGCCGGTCGATTGCTGGCCAATCGAGTTCATCCCGACGGCACACCGATTCGGCTGGGCAACAATCGGATGCGCGTCGCCGAAGCGGAGTTCGCTTTTCGACTGGGCCGCGACCTGCCGCCGAGGCCGCAGCCTTACGAACTCGCCGAAGTCATGGCCGCGATCGACACGCTGCATCCCGCCATCGAGATTCCTGACTCGCGCTACAACAACTTCTGCATTGTCGGCTCCCCGCAGCTCATCGCCGATTGCGCCTGTGCTCATCAATTTGTGTTGGGTGATGCGACGACCGCCGACTGGCGTTCGATCGATTTGCCGTCGCATGCCGTGAAGTTGCTGTTGAATGGCACACTCGCTCGCGAAGGCGTCGGAGCCAATGTGCTGGGCGATCCGCGACTTGCCATGACCTGGATCGCCAACGAACTACGCGAACAGGGGATCGGCCTGCGAGCTGGCGAAGTCATCACCACTGGCACGAGCGTGGTGCCGATCCCCATCGAACTCGGCAGCCAGCTGCTCGCCGACTTCGGCTGCTTCGGAACCGTGACGACCAAGTTAGTATGACCTGTGGCGCATGCGCCACGGCGTCATTCACGCCAGGATTTCCTTCACGACGTTGCCATGCACATCGGTCAGGCGGAAGTCGCGGCCTTGGAAGCGGTAGGTCAGCTTTTCATGGTCGATGCCCAGGCAATGCAGCAGCGTGGCGTTGAGGTCGTGGACATGCATCGGCTTTTCAGTGATGTTGTAGGAGAAGTCGTCGGTCTCGCCGTGGACGAGGCCCTTCTTCATGCCGCCGCCGGCGAACCACATCGTGAAATTGCGCGGGTGATGATCGCGGCCGTAGTTGTCTTTGGTCAGCGTCCCTTGGCTGTAAACTGTGCGGCCGAACTCGCCGCCCCAGACGACCAGCGTGTCGTCGAGCATTCCACGTTGCTTCAAGTCTTTGACCAGCGCGGCGGCGGGACGGTCGGCAGCCTTTGTCAGTTGGCGGATGCTGCCCGGCAAAGCACCGTGATGATCCCAGCCGCGCAGGAAGACTTGCGTGTAACGCACGCCACGCTCGGCCATGCGGCGCGCGAGCAGGCAATTGTAAGCAAACGTGCCGGGATCGGTGACTTCCGGGCCGTACATGTCGAGCACATGCTTCGGCTCCTTCGAGATGTCAGTCAGTTCTGGTACCGACGTTTGCATGCGGAATGCCATTTCGTACTGCGCGATGCGCGTGTTAATCTCCGGATCGCCCACTTCCTCGAATCGTTTCTGGTTCAGCTTGGCCAGACCGTCGAGCATCTTGCGGCGCGTCGTCGGATCGACCCCTGCCGGGTTCGAGAGGTACAGCACCGGATCCCCCTGTGATCGCAGACCGACTCCCTGATGCTTCGTCGGCAGGAAGCCCGAACCCCACAAGCGAGAGAAGAGCGCCTGCGTCGCTGAACCGGGCGCGATGCGCGATGTCAGCACAACGAAGCTCGGCAAATTTTGATTCGGGCTGCCGATGCCGTAAGAAATCCAAGCACCCGCGCTGGGGCGGCCGGGGAGTTCGCTTCCCGTTTGAATAAACGTGATCGCCGGGTCGTGATTGATCGCGTCGGTGTGCATCGACTTCACGATCGTGATGTCATCGACGATCGAACCAATTTCCGGTAGCAGCTCGCTGATGAGCGTCCCGTTGTCGCCGTGCGGCCGAAACTTGAACAGCGTCGGAGCGATTGGGAACCGCGTTTGTCCCGACGTCATCGTCGTGATGCGTTGTCCGTTACGCACCGAGTCTGGCAAGTCCTTGTCGAAGTATTCCTCCATCTTCGGCTTGTAATCGAACAGGTCCATCTGCGAAGGCCCATCGGCCATGAACAGCCAGATGACTCGCTTGGCCGTCGGAGGATGATGCAGCGCCGGCAACACGCCCGCCGATTCATCCGCCGAATCGGCACGCAGCAGCTCCGGTTTCATCATCGAAGCCAACGCGGCCCCGCCGATCCCGGCCGCCGCCTTGCCGAAGAAGTAACGTCGAGTGTCACGCAGTTGGTATTCTTGAATCGGGTTCATGGTTTTGGTTTCCGTTGGAGTGCAGTCTATCCGCACAGTTTTGGCCTTCTGGCGAAGCCTTTTGTTCTGCGTGTCCTTCCAGGCCGGCTGCGCGGCACAGTTCCAAAGCGGTGCTGACGCAGCGCGCCATAAAATCACTCTTTGGTCAATGTCTCGTCGAGATTCAGGAGGAGATTTCCGACCATGGTCATCGCGGCATATTCGCTGGGGTTGAGCGATTCATCCCGTTTAGATTCGCCGATGCTGAGAAGTTTGACGGCCTCATCTGCCTTGGTTTGGTAATGAGCGTGATGTTCTTGGTAGAGGGCGACGAGAATTTCCAGTTCAGCAGATGACGGCTTGCGGCCGGTGACGAGGCGGAAGCCGTGAGTCAGGCGATCCGGATAAGTCGAGCCTCCTTCGAGTAACATGCGGCGGGCGAAGTGGCGCGAGGCTTCGACGTATTGCACATCGTTCATTGTGGCCAAGGCTTGCAGCGGAGTATTCGTTCGCGGGCGGCGGACGGTGCAGACTTCTCGCGAAGGAGCGTCAAAGGTTGTCATCTGCGGGGGAGGCGAAGTTCGCTTCCAAAACGTATACATGCTGCGGCGATAAAGAGCTTCGCCGGAATCGCGTTTGAAGACGCTCGTGGTGCTTCCTTGAAACGCGACTGCTTCCCACAGTCCATCTGGCTGGTACGTCTTCACGCTCTTGCCACCGACTTTTTCGACCAGCAGGCCGCTTGTGAACAGCGCTGCGTCGCGAATGACCTCGGCATCGAATCGGAATCGGGGGCCGCGAGCGAGCAGCATGTTTTCCGGATCGCGCTTCACAAGGTCCGCCAAAACGTGGCTCGATTGGCGATACGTGTTCGACGTGACGATCAGTCGCAGGATGTGTCGCATGTCCCAATTCTTAGGAACGGCGGCTTCGCTGTTTTCGACCAGTGTACGAGCCGTCGGCGTTTGGAATTCCGTCGCCAGCCAGTCGAGCAACTCTGGATGGGTCGGCCATTCGCCTTGAACGCCGAAGTCCTCGGAGGTCTTCACGAGGCCACGGCCGAAAAATTGTTGCCAGAACCGATTGACGGTGACACGAGAGCTCAGCGGATGCGCCGGATCGACCAGCCACTTCGCGAGTCCCAATCGATTGACCGGAGCACCTTCGGGGAGCTTGCCGCCGAGAGCGGCCGGGACTCCATGCGTGACCTTGTCCCCCTTCTTGTTGTACGCGCCGCGAATCAGGATGTTGGTTTCGCGAAGCTGGGGCATATCCGCCATGACCATCGTCGAAGGAATCGCTCCGTCGATGTCCGCTCTCTGTTTATTCAGAGTTTCGATCTTGGTGTTAAGCGGCGCGAGAAGCGGTTGTGACTTGGCGTAGATGTTGGTCAGGAAGTATTCGCGAATCTGTTTTTTCTGGTCGTCGTTTCGCTTGTCGGCTTCGAGCTTGATCGCGTCACGGATCGGCTGCGGGACTTTCGATTGAGCTTGAGCTTTCTCGTATGTCTCCCAGACGAGCAGCGATTCAAAGCCTGCTCCGTCTTGCGGAGTGCGAGTGACGATGCCCGCCTTGTCCCAATACATCGTGCCGCCAAACTGGGTGAAGGCCCAGCCGTTAATAAGCTTGCCGGCCGGCAGACCAACGTGCGCGGCATCGACTTCCAGCCTCACCCATTCGCCGAGCTTGGGCAGGTCGCCAAGTCGGCGATGTCCCGGCACATCACCCGTACCGAACGCGATTTTGTCTTCGCCCCAGAAGGCTCGATGTTCCCACGCGCCGTCGTTCCATTGCAGCATGACCGTCTTCGGCGGGTTATCCGGATCGAGATAGCAATATGCGAAGAGCTTGTCCCCTTCGCCGACTTTCAGCGGAGCGGTTGCTCCGGTGAAGAAGTGCTGAGACATCGCAGTCCCGGTGCGCTTGGTCGACTTCTCGCCGGAGAAGACAGGGGCCGGCTTCGTCACGAATTCCCACGGCGAGTCCCCCTGAAGCTGTGCTCCCGACGGTGCGGCATCGTCGATCCACACGAACTCTTTTGGTTCACCGTTCGGTTTCTCTTCGACGGGTGCCGGCTCGGTGTATTCGATCCTCGCGACTTCTTCGCTGATCTGTTTGCGAACGGCGGCAAGCTCATCGTCGATCGCTTTGAACTTCGCGGCGTGCTCGGCCGAAGGCAGCTTGATCACCGGCGGAGGGAGCAACGCGTTGCCGTCCATCGCCGCATCGGCCGTCGAGCCATAGAAGGCGTAGAGCTGATAGAACTCTTTCTGAGTGATTGGGTCAAACTTGTGGTCGTGACAAACGCTGCAACCGATTGTCAGTCCGAGCCAGACGGTGCCGATCGCTTCCGTACGATCCACCGCGTATCGCACGCGAACTTCGTCGTCGATCGAGCCACCTTCGCTGGTCGTGACGTTGCAGCGGTTGAATCCCGATGCGATGCGTTGCTCTTGAGTGGCGTTCGGCAGCAGGTCCCCCGCAAGTTGCTCGACCGTGAATTGATCAAACGGCAGGTTACGATTAAACGCCCCGATGACCCAATCGCGATACGGCCAGAGCGAGCGTTCGTTGTCGAGATGCAGTCCGTGTGTATCGCCGTATCGCGCAGCGTCGAGCCAGTAGCGTGCTTGATGCTCACCGTGTCGCGCCGAATTGAACAATCGCTCGACGAGCTTGTCGTAAGCTTCCGGTGAGTTGTCCGCGATGTACGCATCGACTTCGGCGGGAGTCGGCGGCAGGCCGGTCAGATCGAACGTCAGGCGTCGGATCAATGTGACCTTGTCTGCCTGCGGCGACGGTTTCAATCCCGCCTTGTTCAACTTCTCGAGCACGAAGCGATCAATCGGGTTCTTGATCCACGAATCATCCACCACTTTGGGAACCTCTGGGCGAACGGCCGTAACGAACGCCCAATGCGGCTTGTACTCGGCCCCTTCGTCGATCCAGCGTTTGAGCGTTCCAATTTGTTCGGGGGAGACCTTCTTGCCGGAGGAGGGGGGAGGCATCTTGAGGTCGGCGTTATCGGTCGTCAGCCGCGCGATGATTTCGCTGTCGCTCCACTTACCGGCGACGATGCCAACCTTGCCCGATTCGAGCTTCGTGGTGGCTCCCTCTTTCTGATCGAGCCGCAGTCCTGCCTGGCGCTGCTTTTCGTCCGGGCCGTGGCACTTGAAGCAATTGTTCGACAGGATGGCTCGCACATCGCGACCAAATTCGAGTTTGTCTGCCACAACGTCGGCTGCGATCGACGACGTCCCCCGTCCGCCAAGCGTAGAACTGACGGCAATTCCCATGAGACACAAGCACGCAGTAAGCCAGCGGCGCATTTGTCAATCCTCAAAACCGGTGGGCAAGTCATCGCGACCGAACAGACGGCGGCCACAGGAGGTTTGGGATTCTATTCGACGCTTACGACGAATCGGAAGCCGTTTGTTCGAAACTCTGCCGGCCGTTGGCCAACTTTGCCAGAACCGCCGATTACGTCGTCGCCATTTCACCCGGCACCGCTCGATCCTCGATGCTGAGGAAGCGTTCGAGACGTTGTTCGACGAACAGCGCTTGGTCGGCGTCGTGCAGGCCTCCGAGCAGTTTTTGCTTTTGTCCGCCGACGATCGCGTGGACTTCGAACTGCATCGAGGTTGACGTGCGGCCGTCGTCGTCGCGGCTTTTATGAAGTTTCTTCTGGCAATAAATTTGCTCGATGCTGTCCGTCGGAAGATCGAGATTGCCGAACCACGGAATCGGGCCGTGCCGCACTGAGAGCTTTCCGTCTGCCACGCGGATGACGGTCGAGTTGAGCAAGCCCGCGAGCACAAAATACGTCAGGCCGACACCGACCGCGACGTGAGCAATCGGGAAGACGAAGAACACAACTCCAAACACGCCGGGAGGCCCGCCGCCTCCCGCGAACATCGAATACCAGCCGACCAGAAAACTGTCCCAGGCGATCGCAAAGCACAACAGAAACAGCAACGCCCAATGAAACCAGCGTTGACGAATAGTCAATTCGTGTCCATCGTTCTCCAACGCGAACTGTTCCGGAATCGGTACGTCACGAAACGATTTGCCAGAGTCCGCTGATTCCGAGTTGTTTACTGATTCAACGGTCGTTGGCCCCGGCAAGCGCTGCACGCCGCCGCAGGCTGAGCAGACAGCGATGCCGCGATCGAGATGCAAGTCCGCCCCCCGGAAGGGCGCTCCGCATTGCCCGCATTTCAATTGCATGGCTGGCCTCGCATCCTGTGAATACGAAAGCAGCCCGACTGCCAAGCGACAGGCGGGCTGCGAAGCGAACCGGTTACTTCTTTTCTTCCTTCTTCTCTTCAGGCTTCTTGTCGTCCTTCTTTTCGTCGGCCTTTTTCTTGTCCTCTTCCTCTTTCTTCTTCTTTTCCTCTTCTTCCTTCTTCTTTTTCTCTTCCTCTTCCTTCTTCTTCTTTTCCTCTTCGGCTTTCTTCTTGGCCTCTTCTTCCTTGGC
>Ga0194132_10002618_pt1 | contig 33295 bp, 38 predicted proteins | sample TA2KigOf80mmetaG_FD_148612 | JGI IMG/M metagenome (GOLD analysis project Ga0194132, IMG submission 148612) | Freshwater microbial communities from Lake Tanganyika, Tanzania - TA2015054 Kigoma Offshore 80m | ecosystem: Environmental > Aquatic > Freshwater > Lake | place: Tanzania: Lake... | reverse complement strand
CCTGATGAAATCAGCATTCATTTCGCCTAATCGGCATCATCGCTTTCCTCGGGCGCACCTTTTACCTACTTGATCAGCGTATCCTTAGGCCAATTGACGTCGTCGCTGAAACGGCCCTTGCCGGTGATAAGGCGCAAGTCTTCCTTGCGCCGTACGGGCTGCCCGATGCGTTGACTGGTGGCGGCGGTGATCATATTGTAAATATTTGATTTTATTAATTATTTTTTAAATTGAGCATTTATGATGCAGCCGCAACCGCGCGGCGTGTCATTTCGACCGCGGCGTTGGCGCGATAAACGTTGCTGGCGTGGATGTCCGAGTTAAGCCCCGCCGCGTCGAGCGTGATGCCATCGAGCGCGGCGGGTGCGAAACTTTTCGCTAGCGCGGCTTCGGCTTGGGTTAAGCGAAACACGTGCGGGCCGACGCCGGTGACCGCGACCCGCACTTCGTGCGCGCGTTTGGAGACGAACACGCCGGCGATCGCAAAGCGCGACGCGGGTTGGCGCAACTTGGCGTGCCCCGATTTTTCGGGAATCGGGAATCGCACTGCCGTGATAATTTCACCGGGTTGCAACGCGGTTTCGAATAACCCGGTGAAAAATGCGTCGCCGGCAATTTGGCGTTGATTAGTCACAACGGTTGCGCCTAAGCCCAAAACCGCCGAAGGGTAATCCGCACCGGGATCGGCATGTGCAATCGAGCCGCCGATCGTGCCGCGGTTACGCACCAGCGGGTCGCCGATGCTTTCGGCGAGTTTTGCCAGTGCGGGGATGGCTTGTTGCACGTCGGCGCTCGTGGCGACCATCGCGTGCGGCGTGGTGGCGCCGATGATCAGCGTGTCGCCTTCGCGGCGGATGCCTTGCAAGTCTGCCAGCGCGGCGAGATCGACTACACCGTCGACTCGATTCAACCGCAGTTTGAGTGTGGGCAGCAGGCTCATGCCGCCGGCTAGCGGTTTTTGGTTGTCGGCGGCAAGTAGTTTGCCGGCTTCGGCCACGCTCTTGGGTTGGTGATAGTTGAAGTCGTACATGGATTAACCTCGCGCCTTCATCGCCTTCACCCCCGCCTGCACCGCCAGCACGATGTTGTGATACCCGGTGCAGCGGCAAATATTGCCTTCAAGCTGATGGCGTATGGTTTTTTCGTCGAGATCGAAGCCTTTGCGGCGCACCATATCGAGCGCCGACATGATCATGCCCGGCGTGCAATAGCCGCACTGCAAACCGTGGTGTTCGCGAAACGCTTCTTGCATCGGGTGCAGTTTGTCCGCCTCGGCGATACCTTCAATGGTGGTGACTTGCGCGCCTTCACACGCCAGCGCCAGCACGGTGCAGGATTTCACGCCGATGCCGTTCAAATGCACGGTGCAGCAACCGCACTGGCTGGTATCACAGCCGACATGCGTGCCGGTGAGTTGCAGGTGTTCGCGCAAAAATTGCACGAGTAGCGTGCGGCCTTCGACTTCGCCGGCGACGGTCTGGCCGTTCACCGTCAGGGAAACGCGGGGCATGGCGTCACTCGCTTCGGGTATATGGCGGGATATAGTATGCGCTTAGCGTTGGCGGGATCAACCCGCCGGGGCGGACATTACTCCGCCTTAATCCCCGCCTCGCGCGTGACCTTGCCCCACTTGGCGATTTCCGCCGCGATGTGTTTGGCGAATTGTTCGGGCGTGAGGTTGAATGGCTCGGCGCCTTCATTGGCCAGACGCTTTTTGATGTCGGGCAGGTTCATGATCACATTCGCTTCGCTGTTGAGTCTGCGCACCACCGCGTCATGGGTGCCCGCGGGGGCGAGGATGCCCCACCAGTTGTTGGCCTCGTAACCGGGCACGCCGGATTCGTTAAGCGTCGGCACCTCGGGTAGTGTCGCCGCGCGTTGCGCGCCGCCGGTGCCGATGATGCGCAGCCGGTGGCTGCGGATGTGCGGCAAGATGACAATCAATGACGCAAACGATAGCTGCACTTGCCCGGCCATGAGATCGACAATCGCCGGGCCGCCGCCCTTATACGGAATATGCATGATGTTCACGTTGGCCATCGCGCGGAACATTTCGGCGCTCAAGTGTTGAAACGTGCCGATGCCGGCGGAGGAATATTGCAGTTGCCCCGGCCGCGCCTTGGACAGCGCGATCAGCTCCTTGACATTTTTCACCGGCAGCGCCGGGTGCACCACCAGGCCGTTGGTGCCGGTGCCAAGCAGCACCACCGGGGTGAAGGCTGTCAGCGGATCGTAGGGCAGCTTGTAGACGGCGGCGTTCATCGGATACGCCACCGAAATCGTCAGCAGCGTGTAGCCGTCGGCCGCGGATTTCCACACGTGCTCGGTGCCGACCAATCCGCCTGCGCCGCTGCGGTTATCGACGACGAATTGCCGCCCCAGGCGCTCGGAGAGATGCGCGGCCAGCACGCGCGCGATGATGTCGTTGCTGCCGCCGGGCGGAAAGGGCACCACGATGCGCACGGTCTTGACGGGGTAGTCTTGGGCATGGGCCGCCGCAAAAGCCAGCGGCAGAATCGAGATTAACGTTGCGGCCAAGTGCTTCATGTTATCCCTCGTGAAAAACCTGTCAAACCACAGTCGTCGTTCCCGCGCAAAGCCTGTCCTCAAAGCCCCGTCACTCCGGCCGCGGCGATCACTTTTGCCCACTTCACCGTTTCGTCGCGCAAAAACTTTTGGGATTGCTCGACCGTATAACCCGCGGGGTCGGAGCCGTCGGCCTTCAGGCGCTCGGCCATTTCCGGCGTCTTGACGATTTTCACCACGTCGGCGTTGATTTTGTCGATGGTTGCCTTGGGCGTGCGCGCGGGCGCGGTGAGACCGTTAAACGCCACCGCGAGAAAACCCTTCAGCCCTTGCTCATCTAGGGTGGGCACATCGGGCATGGCCGCCGCGCGCGTAAGGCTGGTCATGCCCAGGGCGCGCAATTTGCCGCCGCGAATAAGCGGAATCGCCGAGGTCAAGCCGTTAAACACCAGATCGACATGGCCGCCGATGAGATCGGTCAACGCCGGCGCATTGCCTTTATAGGGCACGTGCACCATTTTCACGCCCGCCATGGCGTTGAACAGTTCGCCCGCCAGGTGGTTGCTGCCGCCGCTGCCCGAAGAGCCAAAGTTCAGCGCCCCCGGTTTGCTCCTGGCGAGCGTGATCAATCCTTGAATGTTTTTCGCCGGCACGCCCGGATGCACCGCTACCACCAGCGGCGTGGTGTTGATCAGCGTGATCGGCTCGAAATCTTTTTGCGGATCGTACGGCAGCTTTTTCATCAGGCTCGGTACGATGGTGAACGGCGCGGGCGTGACCAATAGCGTGTGCCCATCGGGCGGCGACTTGGCAACAATGTCGGTGCCAATCACCGTGCTGCCGCCGGGCCGGTTGTCGACCACCACCGGTTGTCCCCACGTTTCAGTCAAGCGCGGCGCCATGGTGCGCGCGACGATGTCGGTGCTGCCACCGGCGGCAAACGGCACGATCAGTCGCAGCGGTTTGACAGGGAACGGTTGGGCTGTGACCGGCGTTGCGCCCAAAAATAAAAATATCAATAAAATCCGATACTTACAGTAATTCATGGATTTCCAATCAAAAAATGCGGGTTGAAACAGGTGCGGATTATGCCTGCGCTTAAGCGGTCACGGGTTCATTCGGCTTTCATGCCTGCGGCCTTGACCACCTTCGCCCATTTTTCAATTTCCGCGCGTAAAAACGTGCCGAACTGTTCCGGCGTACCGGGCGCCGGTTCCGCAGCCATGCTGTTTAAGCGGTTGGCGATGTCCGGCGTACGCAGCAGCCGCACCAGTTCGTGGTTCAGGCGTGCGACGGCGTCCTTGGGCGTGGCGGCGGGCGCGACGATGCCGTACCAACCGCTGGCGCTGTAACCGGGCAGGCCGCTTTCGGCGAACGTCGGCAGCGTGGGCAGCAGCGGCGAGCGCTGTGCGCCGGTGCCGGCCAGCGGGCGCAGGCGGCCGGATTTAAAGTGCGGCATGACGATGAGGAAATTTTCGAAAGTCAAATCCACTTCGCCCGACATCAACGCGACTTGCGCGGCGGCGCTGCCTTTGTACGGCACGTGCACCATGTTGATGCCGGCCATCAGCTTGAGCAGCTCACCGGCCAAATGCGGGCCGGTGCCCGCGCCCGCCGAGCCGTAATTCAGCTTACCCGGCTGCGCCTTGGCGAGCGCGATCAGTGCGAGTAACGTGTTCACCGGCACCGACGGGTGGGTGGCGAGCACGTAAGCAATGTTGACCACCTGGGTGATCGGGGCCATGTCGCGCAGCACGTGATAACCGATCTTGGGATTTAACATCGGCGCGATCGCAACGCTGCCGATGGTACCCATCATCAAGGTGTAGCCGTCGGGCGCTGAGCGCACCAACACGTCGGCGCCGATGGCGCCACCACCGCCCGCGCGATTTTCGACCACCACCGGTTGCGCGAGCGCCTCCGCCAGCCGCGGCGCGAGCAGCCGCGCCACCACGTCGCTGGGGCCGCCCGCCGGGAAGGGGACGATCATGCGCAGCGGTTTAGCCGGGAACGACGCTTGGGCGTGCGCGAAGTGCGGGGCGCTCAGCGCCGCGGCCAACATCGTAGGAAGTGCAATGCACTTGAGCCAGTTCATGGTTTAACCCTAAAAAATTTCCGCGCGACCGTTGTTAAGCACAGTCACGCCGCGCGCCGGTACGGCGGCGCGAAACGTAACCTCGTTGCCGTTAAGCCACATTTCCGTGCGGATGGTTTCGCCCGGATACACCGGCGAGGAAAAGCGGCCTTCCATGCTTTTGAATTTCGCCGGGTCGTAGTGGCACAGCGTTTTCAACAGCGCATGGCCGACGACACTAAACGTTGCGCGCCCATGCAAGATCGGCTGCTTGAAACCGGCCTTGGCCGCGAACGCCGGCTCGGCGTGCAACGGGTTGTAGTCGCCCGACAAGCGATAAATCAGCGCCGCTTGCGGCAGCGTGGGCAAATCGCAAATGTGATCCGGTGCGCGCGTGGGGATTTCCTGTGGCGGCTTCTGTGGTCCGGGCGTACTCGAGGACCCGCCAAAGCCGCCATCTTTGCGACAAAACGTGGTGGAGGTGAGCGTGCATATCAATTCGCCGCTGGCCTTATCGCGCACTTCGTTTTCGGTCACCAGCAGTGCGCCTTTATCGGCACCCTTGTCGAGCACGGCGGTGAGTTTGGTTTTGCCGGTGATGGTGCCTGCCACCGGCAGCGGCTTGTGGATTACAAACCCTTGCTCGCCGTGCACCACGTGCGTGCGCGTGACGCCGGTGTTCAACGTGACGTGCCACGGGCCTGGGAAGCCCAAGATGATCGCCATCGTCGGCAGCGCCTTGAGATTTTTTTCATAAACAAACTGCAACTGGTTTTCATCCATCGGGTCCGCGCCCAAGCCCACGCCCAGCGCGTAGAGCATGGTGTCGCGCGTGGTGAGCGTTTGCTCGACCGCGGGGATGTCGATCTTCATTATTTTTTCGTAATCGATGGGCATGGCATTCCGGAGTGGCAAATTCCCTCGCTCCCGTAACGGGAGTTAAGGGCACACTTACAGCTCAGCAGAGGGTTAGGGCGGGGGAACCACGTGCGTAACAAATCAAGAGTTATACTATAACAGCACCAACCACAATCTCAGAAGGAGAAGCGCATGATCAAAGTAGGCGACAAACTCCCCGCGGCCAAGCTGTGGGAACTCGCCGGCGAGTGGGAGCATACCTGTTCGCTCGGCGCCAACGACGTCGACACCATGCAAGCCACCGCCGGCAAACGCATCGTGATGTTCGGTGTGCCGGCGGCGTTCACCAAGACCTGAACCTCGCGCCACCTGCCCGGGTTCGTGCAGGCAATCGATCAGCTCAAAGCCAAAGGCATCGACGAAGTGTGGTGCGTGGCGGTGAACGACGCACCCACTATGAGCGCCTGGGGCCGCGAGTGCAAGGCGCAAGGCAAGGTGCGCATGATGGGGGATGGCAGCGCCGAGCTCACCAAGGCGATGGGCGTGGAGCTGGACCTCACCGCGCGCGGCATGGGCGTGCGCGGCCAGCGTTATGCCATGGTGCTCGACAATGGGGTGGTCAAGCAGTTTCATCTGGAAAAGCCGGGGCAATTTGAAGTGAGCTCGGCGGAGTATGTGTTGGAGCAGTTGTAACCTCAAAGGTTGCGGGCATCCGGATTCCTTACTATACTCAAGAATGTAAGGAATCCGGGAGTCTGTCATGAGCGCCGACGCCACGCTGACCAGCAAAGGTCAAACCACCATCCCCAAAGAAATTCGCGAGAGTCTCGGCATGAAGCCGGGCGACCGCATGACGTTTACCGTGATGCCCGACCGCACGCTGGTGGTGCGCGTCAAGAACCGCAGCGTCACCCAGTTGGCCGGCATGCTGCGCAAGAAGGGACGTAAAGCGGTTCCGATCGAACAGTTGTCGCGCTGATGCTGGGCATTGATACCAACGTGCTCGTGCGCTATTTGGTGCGCGATGACGAAGCGCAATTCGAGATCGCCAACCGCTTGATCCGGCGCGGGGTCGGTGCGGGCGAGGCGATTTTTGTGAGCTTGCCGGTGTTGCTGGAGACCGAATGGGTGCTGCGCAGCCGCTATGCGCTCAACAAACTGGAAGTGGCAGAGACCATTTCGCAATTGCTCGACACCACGGAAATTCAGTTTGAAGACGAAGCCGCGATCGAGGAATGTCTGCGGGACTGGAAAGACAGCACCGCGAGCTTCGCGGATTGCCTGATTGGCGCACACAATCGTCGGCAGGGGTGTCGGGCTACGGCGACGTTTGATGTTAAGGCAGGCAAGCTCTCGACATTTATTCAATTGTGAAGGTTTTTGCGTTAAACAAATTGGAGGCGACATGCGCGTGAAACAAGCCATTATTGCGATGACATTAGCGGCGGTTTCCGTCGTGGCCTTTGCTCGGCAAGACTACCCCACCAAACCCATACTGTTCGTCATCCCCTTCGGCCCCGGCGGTGACTCCGACCTCTCGGGCCGCAACGTCGCGCACAACGCGAGCAAGTATCTGAACAACCGCCCGATCGTGTCGTTAAATCGCGTCGGCGCCTCGGGTGCAATCGGTGCGATGGCGGTGAAAAACGCCGCGCCCGACGGCTACACGCTGCTGGTGGCGCGCATCGCCACGCATGCGATTTTGCCCGCCACCGACAGCAAGCTGGGCTACAAGTGGAACGAGTTTTCCATGTTGTCGCTGATCGAGTTAAATCCGTTCGCGTGTTTCGTGCGCCAAGAGGCGGCGATCCGCAGCGCGGCGGATTTGATCGCGGTGCTGCGCAAAAATCCCGGCAAACTGAATTACGCCACCGCCGGTGTCAGCACCAGCCAGGCGATGGCGGCGCAGTATTGGATGTCGCTGGCGGGCCTCACCAAGGATCACGCGGTCGGCATTCACTATAAAAGCGGCGGCGAAGTGACCACCGCGGTGATGGGCGGCCAGGTCGATTTCGCGTGCAACAACATGCCCACCGTGATCCCGCAAGTGCAGGCGGGCCGCGTGCGCGCGCTGATGGCAATGCCCACGCGCTTGAAGGAACTGCCCGATGCGCCGAGCGCCAAGGAAGCGGGCTTTCCCGACATGGAAAAAATCGTCGGCTGGACTGCGCTGATGGGCCCGCCGGGGCTGCCCAAAGCGCTTGTGAACCGCTGGGCCGAGGTATTTCAAAAACTCGCCACGGATCCGGACTGGCAGGCCGGCAACGCACGCATCGGTGGCATTGCGGCGATACGCTCGCCGGCGGAGACCGAGAAGTTTGTGCGCGAGCAGTTTGAGCTTTATGACAAGCTGGCTTCGGGGTTGGGGATCCGGCAATAGAGTTCGTAGGGCGGGAGGAGCGAAGCGTATCCCGCCTTCCGCAATCCACATGCAAAAAATCCGGCGGGATGCGCTACGCTCCTCCCGCCCTACATATCTTTCCCGACCCACAACGCCCAAAGTAATATTCAGTTTTTACCCGAGGAGCCACCATGCCGAAAATGACCGGCGCGCGCCTTTTCGCCGAGATGATGCGCGATTACGAGGTGTCGCACATATTTTTTGTGCCGGCGTTTATCTTGAAATCGTTCGCCGAGATGGAGGACATGCCGATCGCGCGCATCATGGTGCATGGCGAAAAGGCCGCGGCGTACATGGCCGATGGCTACGCGCGCTCGAGCGGCAAACCCGGGGTGTGCATGGCGCAAATGATTGGTGCGTCGAACCTTGCCGCGGGCCTGCGCGATGCGCACATGGCGGGCGCGCCGGTGATCGCGGTGACGGGCGGCCCCGCGCCGGCCTCGCGCTACAAGCATGCCTATCAGGAGGTGGATGACATCACGCAGTTCGATGTGGTGACCAAGTTCAACGCACAGGTGGATACGCTGGCACGGCTGCCCGATCTTACGCGTCAGGCGTTTCGCGTCGCCACTTCGGGCGCGCCGGGGCCGGTGCATTTGCGTATCCAGGGGCACTTGGGACAACTCACCGAGGGCGAGGCCGATCTCAATCCGCTGGTCGAACCGAAATACAAACGCGTGCCGCCGTTTCGCCCGGAGCCTGATACGCAGCACGTTCATGATGCGCTGGCGCTGCTCGCCAAGGCGCAGCGCCCGGTGATCATCGCCGGCGGCGGGGTGATGACTTCGGGCGCGCAGGCGGAGCTGGTGGCGTTGGCCGAGAAACTCAATATTCCGGTGGCGACTTCGCTTAACGCCAAGTCGTCGCTGCCCGACAATCATCCGCTCAATGTCGGCGTGCCGGGGGCTTACGCGCGCGACTGTGCGAACCGCGTGCTGGCGGAGTGTGACACCGCGTTTTTTGTCGGCAGCCACGCCGGCGGGCAGGTGACGAACAACTGGATGTTCCCGCCGCAGGGCACGCCGGTGATACAGCTCGATATCGACCCGGAAGAACTCGGCCGCAATTATCCGAATGCGGTGTCGATTTTGAGCGATGCCAAGCTCGGGCTGAAGCGCCTCATCGAAAACGCCAAGCCCGCTGCCGCGACGCAGTGGACCCAGCGCGCGCAGCAAATCGTCGCCGAGTGGCGGCGCGAGAATTCGGAAATGCGCAACGCGCCAGTGTCGCCGATCCGCCCGGAGCGCATTTGCAAGGAAATTTCCGATGCGCTGCCGCCGGACGGCATGGTGGTTTCCGACACCGGCCACGCGGGCATTTGGACGGCGCGTTTTATCGAGTTGAAGTATCCGACGCAGCGTTATTTCCGCACCGCGGGTTCGCTCGGCTGGGGTTTCCCGGCGGCGTTGGGGGTGAAATGCGCCAACCCGGACAAACCGGTGGTGTGCTTCACCGGCGACGGCGGTTTTTATTATCACATTGCCGAGTTGGAGACCGCGCGGCGGCACGGCATTAACGCGGTGATCGTGGTCAACAACAACAGCGCGTTGAATCAGGAGATCAAGCTTAACGACATCGCCTACGGCGGCAAGCAGCGCGGCCGCGCGGAGGAAATGTGGCGCTTTCCCGAGGTGAATTTCGCCAAGGTGGCTGAGTCGTTCGGCTGCGTCGGCATTCGCGTGGAAAAAGCAGGCGATATCAACGATGCGATCAAGCGGGCGATCGCGATGAACAAACCCGTGGTGGTGGATGTTGCCACCGACATGTACGCGATTGCACCGCATCCGTGGACGCCGAGCGGACGCGATTTTCATTCGTATCAAAAACAGGGGAGTTGAGATGGCGCAGTTCGGAAATTTTGCACAAGGGCTGGATCGCGCGTATTGGCTTTCCTGGTTCAACCTGCCGGCGAATCTCAATGAGAAGTCTCGTCAGGCGTTCCTGGATTGGGTGCAAGATTCATACGTGCCCAAGGTGCTAAAACGCGACCGCGTGTTGTGGGGCGCGCTGTATGCCTCGCAGCCCACAGCCAGTTTCACCCCGCTCGGTGGCGGCGGGCGCATCAGCCACAAAAAAAATCCCAAAGGCGTGCCGATTGGCGACCGTTATATTTTGATGTTCGGCGCGCCCGATGTTTACGCGCTGGTGAACCCGATGCCCGATGAGTTTCATGCCAAGCTTGCGAAGACCGACAAGAAAATGCTCGCATTGCGGCAGGAAGAACGCCACAACTTCATGCTTGAAGAGGGTCGCATTGAAGGCCCGGGCATGGCGAACAACAAACCGCACATGGCGCCCGCGCCGGCGATCCAGCTTGGCAGTTTCAATTCCGGCGATTGGAACAACGAGGAAGAGCAAGCTGCTTGGTACGCGCGTTGGCGTTTGCCGTCGTTGACGAAAGTGAAAGGCTGCGTGCGCGTGCGTAAGCTGGTATCGGTGGCGGGCTGGGCCAAGCACGCGTGCTTTTACGAATTCAATTCGCTCGAAGCGCGCGAAAAATATTTCGTCTATTACGAAAAGCCCAACAAAAAAATGGTCAAGTGGTCGACCGACGTGGTGCGCGATACGGTGCACGCGCCGGGCTCGGCGAACATTGCATCCCGATTATTTTATTGTTTAAAATCAAATACTTAGATTTATGTGATGGTGGGGTGCGCAATGCGCACGCGTTGGTTGAGTGGCCGCGTGCGCGGTGCGCGCTCTACTGGTAAATGGAGCAGAAAAATGGAATCCAAAGCCGGCTTCGAAATCGTCCACGTCAAAGACATTCCGTGGGAGGACCGCCGCAACGTCGACAACTGGCCGAGTCGTGCCGGCATGTATTGCGACGACAAGGACAACCAGTTGTGCATCCGCTTGATTGATTACCCGAAGGGCTCGACCGAGCCGCGCCATGTGCATGGGGGCATGCACGCGACCACGGTGTTAAAGCATCACACGATAGTCGATGGCAAAACCTTAAGGCCACTCGACGTGGTGTTGGGCCCCAGCAACGAGCCGCATGGGCCGCTGCATTATCCCGAAAGCTGCCAATTGCTAAGCGCGTTTCAGGGCAGCTACTTTCATAGCGAAGTCGAAACACTCTCGACCGAAAAACACAACCGCTTGATTCAACAAGAGCAGATACCGTGGGAGGCGGGCGCCAACGGCGAGCAAATCAAAACCCTGGTCGATCGCGGTTGCGGGCGGCTGCTGGTGCAAGCGATCAAGTTTGCGCCGGGCGGCACGATGCCGGCCAAGAGCTATAGCAAGATGCATTCCGCGTTGATTGCGTTTGGTGGCGCGGACATCGATGGTGTGGCGCTGGGCGAGTGGGATTTTTTAAGGGTGCGCGATGCGGCGCATGGGGCGGTGAAGTTTCCACAGGGGGCGACGTTGCTTGCTCTGACGATGCGTTAAACAACCTTACCGCAGAGACGCGCAGGCGCAGAGGTTACGCAGAGAAAAGCCAACGCTTTGGTTTTTCTCCGCAAGTGTTCTCTGCGCCTTTGCGCCTCTGCGGTGAAGCAGTTCGTCGTCCTACTCCACCTTAATCCCCGCCGCCTTAACCAGCTTAATATTCTGCGCAATCTCGCCACGGATAAATTCCCCAAACGCCTCCGGTGCGGCCAACCAAGGCTCCAGCCCCTGCCGCATAAACGCCTCCCTCATCTCGTGCAAGTTGACGATTTTAACGATGGCGCTGTGTAAGCGCGTGACGATTTCGCGCGCCGTGCCGGCCGGGGCGAGCACGCCATACCAGCCGGTGCGGTCGTAACCCGGCACGCCGGATTCATTGAGCGTCGGCATATCAGGCGCGAGCGGCGTGCGCTCGGCGGTGGTGACGGCGAGCGCGCGCACGCGCCCGGCGTTGCGCAACGGCAGCGAGGAGGGAATGCTCGCGAAAATCAAATCCACTTCGCCGCCGGCGACACCGGTCATGCCCTCGACAATGCCTTTGAACGGCACGTGGACGATGTCGATTTTTGCCAGCGACTTCAACAACTCCGCCGTCAAATGCGCGGAACTGCTGATACCCGAGGTGGCGTAGTTCAACTTGCCGGGGTTTTTGCGTGCGAGTGCCACGAACTCGCGTGCGCTGCGCGCCGGCACCGACGGGTGCACCACCAGAAACCACGGCCCGCTCACCACGCGCGCCACCGGTGTGAAATCGCGCATCAGATCGTACGGCAGTTTGCGGCGCACCGCCGGTTGTATCGCATCCGCGGCGGGCATCAGTAGCAGCGTGTAGCCATCGGGCGGCGATTTTGCCGCGGCATCGGTGCCCAACATGCCGCCCGCGCCGGGGCGGTTTTCGATGTAGAACTGCTGGCCGAGCAGTTCGGATAACTTCGGCGCCAACGCGCGCGCGGTGATGTCGGCGGCGCCGCCGGGGGCGAAGCCGACCATGAAGCGCACGGGTTTGGCCGGGTACGGTTGCGCGTAAAGGTTTGCGGTTGTTGCGACAAGCAAAAGCGTTAACGTGATTATTTTCATGGGTGTTCGGTGACCTATGCAATGCTGTTGTGGGTTCCCGCCTGCGCGGGAACGACATCATGGCGATCTCGATTTCGGCGGGGCCGGATTTGGCTGTAATGCCACGGCGCTACTTTGCCACGAATGCGCTAGCCGTTACACTGTCTCGCATGAAACCCCATATCGCCATCATCGGCGCCGGCGCGGTCGGTGGCTACGTCGGCGGGCGCCTGACGCTCGCCGGCGAAATGGTAACCTTGATCGACCCGTGGCCCGCGCATGTGGCGGCGATGCGCGAGCATGGTCTTAAACTCTCCGGCACGCAGGGCGAAACCACTGTGCGCGTGCGCGCGTTCGACATTGGTGACGCGCAGCGGCTGATCCGCGAGCCGGTGGATATTGCGATCATCAGCACCAAATCGTACGACACGCACTGGGCGGCGGCGTTGATCGCGCCCTATCTCGCGGACGATGGTTATGTGGTGTCGCTGCAAAACGGCATGAACGAGGAGCGCATCGCGGCGCTGGTGGGCGCCTCGCGCACGCTGGGTTGCATCGCCAGCGGCATCAGCGTCAAGGTGCTGGCGCCGGGCCACGTCACGCGCACGCAAGAGCCCGGCGGCGAAGCGCATGCGGTGTTTCGCGTGGGCGAGGTGGATGGGCGCGTGAGCGCGCGCGGCGGCGCTTGCGCGCATCTTGAGCGGCGTGGATGGCGCCGAGGTTACGCCTGCGTTGAACAGTGAGCGTTGGACCAAGCTTTTGGCCAACGTCATGATGCATGGCTTGCTGGGCGCCACGGGGCTCGATAATCGCGCGGTGCTGATCGAACGCGGACGCGTGCATCGCATCGGCGTGCGGCTCGCGGCCGAGGCGGTCGCGGTGGGCCGCGCGCTGGGTTACGACATCGGCACGGTGTATGGCATCGATGCCAACGACTACGTCGCCGCTGATGCGGGCGACGCCGCCGCGCGCGCACGCATCGGGCAAGGCCTGGCCTTGTGGATGAAAAAACTCACCGCGCCCACGCATTCGTCGGTCGGGCGTGATGTGCAAAGCGGCCGCCGCACCGAGATCGATTTCACCAACGGACTGGTGGTTGAGAAAGGCGCGGCATGCGGCGTGCCTACGCCCACGCACGCCGCGCTAACGGCACTGGTGCGGCGCATCGATCGCGGCGTGTTGCGGCCCGGGGTGTCGCTGATCGATACCATCGCACTGTAAGTAAATACGTAAGTATTTGATTTTAAACAAGTTTTTATAAAGGTTGCTGCGATACAGCGGGTGCGATCGGTGTACTTCACCTGGCGGCGGCGCTTCGCCCCCAAAAAAACAGGACGCCGCGGCGTCCTGTTTTTGTTGTATCGCCGCACTACGGCTTGGCGTATTTGCCGCTGATTTGCGGCGACAGACCTTCGAGTTTTAATTCCGCGCGCTCAAGCCGTGTCTTGCGATCCCAGGTGCGCTTCAAATCGTCGCGGATGTTGATGGTGAGCCGCCCGCAGCGTTCGACTTCGAGTTCGACTTTGTCGCCGTCTTGCAAGCCGAACAAGCCGCGGTGATTGGTGCCGGTGGCGATAATGTCGCCCGGCTCGAGCGTGTGGATGGAGCTGATCCACTCGATGCAGCGCGGGATGTTGTGCGCCATGTCGTCGGTGTTGAAGTTTTGCTTGAGTACCCCGTTGACCCAGAGCTTGATTTGCAGCTTGTGCGGATCGGGGATCTCATCGGCGGTAACGATGTAAGGCCCGATCGGCGCAAAGGTATCGCGGCACTTCATTTGGTAGAACACGTTGCTCGGCGGGTGCAGGCCGCGCGCGGAGCCGTCGATAAAGTTGGTGTAGCCGAAGATGTATTGCATCGCGTCGGCCGCCTTCACGTTACTGCAGCGCTTGCCGATGATCAGCGCGAGTTCCGCTTCGCCCTCGAACAGCGTCGCCGGCACGTCGGGCAGCACCATGGTGTCGCCGTTGCCGATGATTGAATTGGGCACCTTCTGAAACGCGTTGATCGGCGCCGGCGCATCGCGCGTGCCGTCTTCCATGTAGTTCACCGCCATGCAGTCGATGGTTTGCGGGCGCGTGACCGGCGGGCGTATGCGCACGTTGGCGAGCGGCATGCCGCTGCCGCCGGCGGCTTCGAGCTTGCCGCGATAGGCGCCGAAATTGGCGATCAAGCCGTTGATCAAATCGCCGGGGCAAGTGTGTGGAATGTCTTTCACCAGCGCGCTGACATCGACGACCGAATCGCCCTTGACGACGCCCAGTTTGAAATCATCAAAAAACATTAGCTTCATGGTTGTACCCTTTCTGTGGGGAGGTTATTTAAAAGTTGGAGGGATGGGTGGCGTAGGGTTAACAGGCGCCAAGTTATTGCCGTTGCAAATTTTGGTGCACGCCATGGTAATCGCGAAAAACGCCTGCGTTTACCTTGCGCCGCTCACCGTGCGCGGTAAGCCACAAGCGCACCATGCGCCGCCGCAAATGCGGTTCTTCAAAATCCTCGAACTCGGTGCGCGCGTGCATGATGGTGTAGTTGTTGATGAGCTGAATGTCGCCGCGTTCCAGCATCATGTCAAGCCGCAAGTCGGCGCGATTGGCGCAGGCATCCAGACTCGCCAGCGCGGCGGTTTCAAGTTCGGTGTACTGTGCACGTCCCATTTTGATTGCAGCCTCGACGCTGTTGCGCAGGATACGGGCGCTTAACACGCCGTCCTGCCCGCTGAACACCGGCACGCGATAGGTCGACAGATCACCGCCTTCCTCGACATTCAAGTGTATGTAGCCGTTGAGCAGCGGGCCGAGATATTCCGGATGCGCCTGCGCGATTTCGTTGTAAACGCGTGTCGAGCTGACTATGCTGGAAAGCCCGCCGGATTTCGCCGGGCGCTGGCACAACAGGCCCACGATGTCGCAGCGGTCGGTGTGAAAGTAGAGATGCTGGTTGGTGCGATAGCCGCGAACCTTGCCGCTGCCCATCTTGACCCCTTCGTCGAACACCTCACCCAACATGTCACCGTAGGAGTTCTGCGAAATCGGCGAGCCCAGATATAAACCCATGCCCCAAAACGCGGTGCGAATTTGCGCATCGCTCCACGCCTTGGTCAGCCCGCGCACCAGCAAAAAACCGCGGCCGTGTGCGAGTTCGTGCGCCCAGGTTTTAAGTTCGGCGGCCATCGTGGTCATCGCGAAATCCGCTGGCTTGACGTCGATCTCGCGAAGCCCGCGCCCGATACAAGCATCGGCCGCGCTTTTGAGTTCATCGAGCTGGCGCTCGTTTAAGGTGACGATCCAACCTGGATCGCGCGCCATATCGGCGCCTTTCCAGGCAGTCGCGTCGGTGACCAGCGCGGGTGTGGGGGCGTTCATGGGGACTGGCGGGGCATTGAAAAAGCATGCTACCGAGCGCGCGCGGCGCACGTCAAGAAATTCCCCACAATATGACGCGAGCGCTCCCGTATAATCACGATGCAATCGCAGCCTTGTGCGCGTCATGGCTTGCGTGGAATTTTACCGTAACGGTAACACCGCTTTTTGAGTATGAACGCCCCCGATACAAAACCCGTCAGTTTCGCCGATGTCGCATTAGAGCAAACCATGGCGCGTGCCCGCGCGCTGGTGCCCGCACTGCGCGAACGCGCCGCGCAAGCGGAAGCCGGCCGCGTGATGCCGCCCGAAACCGTGCGCGATTTGCAGGCGATGGGCGCGCTGCGCATCTTGCAGCCCAAGCGCTGGGGCGGCATGGAGTATGACTTCATCGCTTACATCGACATGCCGATGGAGCTTGCGCGCGGCTGCGCCTCGACCAGTTGGACGGTGGTGAACCTGACGATACACAACTGGATGCTCGCGCTCTACGACGAGCGCGCGCAGGCCGAAGTGTGGGGCGCCGATCCGGAGGTGATGATTGCCGCGGGCATCGCTTATCCGCAAGGCCGCGCGCGCAAGGTCGACGGTGGCTACGTGATCAGCGGCAAATGGAATTTCTCCAGTGGGGTGAACATCAGCTCATGGTGCATGCTGGCGGTGACGGTGCGCGACGGGGCAGATGGTAGCGGTAAGCCCGTCGACTACCGCATGTGCCTGCTCGATCAATCGCAATATCAAGTGATCGACGATTGGCACGTGATGGGCATGCGTTCCACCGGGAGCATGTCGGTGGTGGCGAACGACGTGTTTGTGCCCGAATACAAAGCCTTGTGCATGCTCGATGCGCGTGGTGACAGCACCTTCCCCGGCGCGAAAGTGAATCCTAATCCGTTGTATTGCATTTCACTCGCCGCGATGGGCGGTTTGGGCATCGCCGCCACTGCGGTGGGCAACGCCATGGCGGCGCTGGAGCACACACAGGAATTGGTGAAATCGCGCAGCACCAATTACACCGCGCAGCGCATGCGCGATTTCCAGGTGGTGCAACTGCGCGTGGGTGCGGCGGGCGCCAAGATCGACGCCGCGCGCCATCTGCTGCGCAACGATTGTTTCGAGGCCATGGATAAAGCGCGCGCCAAATCCGTGCCCAGCCTCGAAACCAAGCTGCGCCAAAAGCGCGATGCCGCCTACGCCGCGCAACTCGCCACCGAGGCGGTCGATATGCTGCACACGATCACCGGCGCCATGGGCATTTACGTGAGCCATCCACTCGAACGCATTTTCCGCGACGCGCATGCGTTGGGCGCGCATATCAGCCTGAATTTCGATGCGCAGGCGGCGGCTTGGGGGCTCTCGACGTTGGGGGGCGAGGTGCATATTCCGACGTTGTAGGGCGATTGTGGCGAGGGTGGCCAACCGATATACTGAATTTGCCTTTTCTTGTAGACGGAGCCGATATGGGCAGCGCCACCTTGGCAAAAATTCGCCGCGATGCGATGACATTGCCGGAACCAGAGCGCGCTGAACTCGCCAATAGTTTGATGGCAAGCCTTGACGGAATTGCCGATCAGGACGCCGCGTCCGACTGGGAGGCGGAAATTTTGCGCCGCCTATCGGAAATCGATGCCGGTACCGCCGAGTTGATCGATCGGGAAACATTTCGCCAGCGGATGAAGGAGCGCATCGGCAAAAGCTGATGCGTCGAATACGCATTTTAGCGGCGGCTTCCGACTAGGCTGTCGAGGCCATGGCGTGGTATGAAAAGGAGCGCGCTGGTCTGGGCGCGGAGTTTCATAAAGCCATCGATGCCGCGCTGGATATCATCGTGGAAAATGTTGTCCCGCTGTCTACCGTGCCGGGTATTGCGGCGAGTCGTGGCGTCAAACGCCTTGTTCTGCGGCGCTTTCCATATTCGGTGATTGTTCGCGAAACCAGGGAGGAAGTCATCGTAATCGCGTTTGCGCATACGTCGCGGCGCCCAGGATACTGGAAAAACCGAATACGCCGCACGAGTACGTAGCGTTCGAACCGGCGCTATCGCCGGCTCGTTTCTATCCGCTGCAACCGGTCGTTCTCAAAATACAGCACGTTGCCGCCGCCGTAGTTCCACGCCTCCAGGACGCGCCAGCCGATGACGCTGCGGGTGATGTTATCGGGCGGTCCCCACACGCTATTGAGTACTTGCTGCGTACTCATGCCGATGTAGAGCAGCTTCACGCGCATCACGCGTTCTTTAGCGAGGCGTTCTTGTTCGAGCTTGGGCGCGTCGCGTTCTTTTCGAGTTGCTCGCGGCGGTTGTTGAGTATCTTGTCGGGATAGTCGTTAAAAATCCAGCCGCTGTGGGCGAGTGTGTAGTCAATGCCCATCAGCGCGGCGGAAACGCGTGCCTCGTTGTAACGGTGCTCGGTGTAATCCCGCAGGCTTAAGTGCGCAGGTTTTTTGCTCGCATCGAAGCGAATTTTCAGCCACGACAGCGCTGGGTCGGGCTTGGCAATGGCGACGTCTTCGATGGTGAACGCCTTGTCTTTATCGACGCTGAATTTTTCGCGCGGGCAATCCTTGCCGGCGGGCGCTTCGGCGCTGTCACAAAACAGCGCGATCGGTGATTGGCCTTGCAGCGGGCGGCGCACCCAGAATTTTTTGCCGATGAAAGTGCGCAGATCGCCGAGCAGGAACTCCGTGCGGGGTTGGCCGGCGTTTTCAAAACCCGGTTGCACGGCGCTCGCTTGGCTCCACGCGATGCGCGGTGCGCAGGCCAAGGCCAGCAGCGCACGGGCATAGACTAGAACGGTACGGCCGGCGCCCCGGAACGTGGGGCTAATGATACTCATCGGGTGCATCCATGTCGCCGCGCCGTCCAAAGAGATGGCGGAAGAGAGTGGGAGTCGAACCCACACAGAACTGATAACAGCCCTCACCGGGTTTGAAGTCCGGCCGCCCCACCGGGAGCGATTCCCTTCCGTTGTGCTTGAGTCGAATGCGATTGTACGGCTTATGCGGCGCTCGCGCCGCGCATTTACGATGCGAGTTGCGCCTTGACTTGGGCGGCGGCGTTTTTGCCCTCGGCGATGGCATCGTCGATCAGCCCGCCGCAGCCGCTGCGCACTGCGCCCGCGGCCCACACGCCGGGCAGCCCCGTTTCAAAATTGTCATTGGTGGCGACAAAGCCGTTGGCGTCGCGCTTGATGCTTGCGGGCAAAAATTCGGCGTTGGGCGCAAGTCCGACATAGGCGAAGACGCCAGCGCAGGGCACGTCTTCGCTGCGGCCATCACCGTGCTTCACCGTGACTTTCTCGACCATCTGCCCGCCGCCGATGGCGGTGACTTGGGCATTAAACGTTTTTTGAATTTTGGCTTGCCCATACACCGCGTGCTGAAAATGTTCCGTCGCGTTAAACGCGCCGCCGCGATGCACAAGTTTCACGTCCTTGCAGTATTGCGCCAGCACCAGCGCTTCTTGCAGCGCGGAATCGCCGCCGCCGACCACCACCGCAGTTTCGTTCTGGTACATCGGGCCGTCGCAGTCGGCGCATTGCGACACGCCTTTGCCTTCGAATTCGCTTTCGCCGGGAACGCCCAAGCGCTTGATGCGCGCGCCGGAGGCGACCACCACGCCGCGCGCGCTGCGCGAGCCCCCGTTGGTCAACACTTTTACCGTGCCGCTTGCAGCTTCAAGGCCGGTGACCGGTTCGTTGATGCTTTCCACGCCGGCGTTGGCGGCTGCCTCGACCAATGACGAGGCGAACTCCGCGCCGCTGGTCGCGCCAGCGGGCGCGGGTTCGAGTTCGTTGATGTTGATAATGAGGCCGCCGAAGAGTTGCGCCTCCATGGTAGCGACACGTAGGCCGCTTTTCGCGAGCTCGCCCGCGGCCGTAAGGCCGGCGACGCCTTCGCCGATCACAATTACATCGTAATCTGTTGCCATTTCAACATCCTTTATCGACGGTAATAATTATTGGGCCGGCGTTGTTGATTCGCCGATTTATTGGAGGACGGCGGCAGTTGCGCCGGCCGCGGCGCCGCGAGTAACGGTTTCGTGGGGATTTCCGCCGGCCCGAAGATCGGCACAAAATCCTTGCGCATTTTGCGCGTGTCGCCGATGCGCTGGGTGACGCCGGCGGTATCCATAAATTCGAGAATTTCAATCGCCAGCCCGCGCCCCAGCCCCGTCCAATCGCGGTACTGCGCGGCGGTGAAGATGCCATTGGGTTGCGCCTGCGCGGTGGCCTGCGCGGTGGCAGCGAGCTTGGCGAGTGTCGCCCTGGTGTAAAAACGTTCCGGCGGCACGCGCATCACTTCGCCGCTTTTCGCTTTGCGATAGAGAAAATCTTTAACGATGGCGTCTTTGAGTTTGAGTTGCAACGCGAGGTCTTTCACCAGCGGCGCGTTAAAGCCGGCGGCTTCGAGCGCGGGCTGCACCAATTGCCACATTTTTTTATCCGCCGTGTTGGCGGTGGTGCTGTGCGCGGGTAGGCGCGCGATCGAGCCGCTGACTTCGATCTTGCGCGCATCGGCCAGCGCGCGCAGCAGCGTGCCGAAGGCGTCCGCCGATAACTCCGGCGCGAGTTTCTTGCGCAGCGCTTCGGTTTCTTCGCCTTGCGCTTGCGGTTGAACCTTGTGGAATTCGGTGAGGCGCGGCACTACCGCATCGAGAATTTGCTGATGCCGCGCGCGCGGGATGCCGATGCGCGTGTCTTTACCGATTTGCACCAGCGTGGCTTTGTCATACAGCGCGCCGGCTTGCGCGGCGGGCATATTGAACAGCGTTTCAAAGCGCTGCAAATCGACCGGGCGATTGAGTTTGATCAGTGCATCAAGTGTCGCTTGCGGCGTGGCTTGTTCCAGCGCGGCGAGCTCGGCTTCGCGCGCTTCACGGCTTTTGCGTTGCGCGCTCACCAACGGGTCGAGCACCACGCCGCCGCCCAAGGTGCGCGTGGCGGATTGATCGCGCAGAATAAAACGGTCGCCGTGTAGCGTGCCCACCGGTTTGTCCAGTTGCAGTTGCAGCATGGCGGAAGCGCCGGGCGCGACGTTTTCGCCGCGGCGGATCGCCACACGTGCAGTCACGTCAGCGGTGGCCAAGTGCAAATGTACCGGTGTCCAGTGTTTCAGTGCTTGCGTTTCGGTGGGCAGCACCGAGACGCGCGCGGCGATACGTTGTGTCGGATGGTGGATCGCCGGCGCCAGCACCCAGTCGCCACGGCTCACCGCTTCGAGGTTGGTGCCGGTGAGATTCAACGCGCAGCGCTGGCCGGCGAGCGCTTGCTGCGCGGCCTTGCCTTGAATTTGAATGCCGCGCACGCGCACTTCGTTGCCCGCCGGCGAAATGACGAGGTGATCGCCGGGTTTGACTCTGCCGTTAAACACCGTGCCGGTGACCACGGTGCCGCTGCCGGCGACGGAAAACGCGCGGTCGATGGCGTAACGAAAATGCTGATCGGCGCCGGCGCGCGAAGTCAAGTTCGCCGCTTCGTGCTTTAACAGCTCTCGCAGCTCGCTGATGCCCGCACCGCTCACCGCCGACACCGGCATCACCTTGACGCCGGCGAGTTGCGTGGTGGCGAGCAGCGCGCGCACTTCATCGGCGACTTGCTTAACGCGCGCTTCATCGACGCGATCGATTTTGGTGATCACCGCCGCGCCGCGCTGAATGTGCAGCAGGTTCAGAATGTTCAAATGCTCGCGCGTTTGCGGCATCACGCCGTCGTCCGCCGCCACCACCAGCAGCGCGTAATCGATGCCGCACACGCCCGCGAGCATGTTGCGCACAAAACGCTCGTGGCCCGGCACGTCGACAAAACCGATCAGTTCGCCGTTTGCCAGCGGCAAATACGCAAAGCCGAGATCGATGGAAATGCCGCGCGCTTTTTCTTCGGGCAGCCGATCGGTGTCGACACCGGTGAGGGTTTTCACCAACAGTGTCTTGCCGTGGTCGATGTGGCCGGCGGTGGCGACAATCACGTGTTGACCCCCTTCACCGCAGAGGCGCAGAGGCGCAGAGAAAACGCAAAGAAATTAAAAATAAAAAACATAATTAAATCAGATACTTATATCATTTCTCTGTTGGGGTTCTCTGCGTAAACTCTGCGCCTCCGCGCCTCTGCGGTGAAGCACTTGAACTTAAATTTTTAATCGATCCAACTGCGCCACAAATTCCGCCTCGCGATCCAAACACCTCAAATCGAGTATGAACGCGCCGTCGCGTATGTGCCCGATCACCGGCACCGGCAGCGCGCGAAACGCGAGGGAGAGTTTATCCGCGAACGAACCTTTGGCTTTGCCAACTGGAAGAATTGCAATGCCCGCGCTGGGCAGCGAATCCACCGGCAGCGAGCCGCTGCCGATTTGGCTGGCGCAATCGACGACGCGTGCCTCCGCCTTGCCAGTAAGCGCGGCTTGCACCTGCGGCAACACGCGCTCGGCCTGCGCACGGATGTCTTCGCGCGCGCGGGTGAGCAAACGAATGGTGGTGACTTCTTCGCGCAGTTTGTCGGGGTTGGTGTAAAGCCTAAGCAACGCGTCGAGCGCGGCCAGCGTCATTTTGTCCACACGCAGCGCGCGTTTCATCGGGTTTTTGCGAATGCACGCGATCAGCTCTTTTTTGCCCACCAGCAGCCCCGCTTGCGGGCCGCCCAGCAGTTTGTCGCCGCTGAACGTGACCAGGTCCGCGCCATGCGCCAGTGCTTCCTTGGGCGTGGGTTCGTGCGGCAGGCCGTAATCTTCGAGATTCACCAGCATGCCGCTGCCCAGATCGACGATGAACGGGATGTGGTGCTCATGCGCCAGCGCGGCCAATTCCGGCTCGGGTGCGGTGGCGGTGAAGCCTTGCACGGCGTAATTGCTGGTGTGCACCTTCATGATTGCCGCGGTGCGCGGGGTGATCGCCTCGGCGAAATCTTTGAGATGGGTGCGGTTGGTGGTGCCGACTTCGATGAGTTTCACGCCGGCGCGCTTCATGATGTCGGGGATGCGAAACGCACCGCCGATTTCGATCAACTCGCCGCGCGAGACGATGACTTCGGATTTGCCGCGTTGGCTGCCCACCGTGTTTAGCGCGAGGTACACCGCGGCGGCGTTGTTGTTGACCACCACCGCGCCGTCGCCGCCCGCCAGCTTGGTGATCCATTTTTCGACGTGCGTGTCGCGTTCACCGCGCGCGCCGCCGCCCAAATCGAATTCGAGATTGACCGGGCGCGTCATCGCGCTCATCACCGCGTCGGCGACCGCTTGCGGCATTAACGCGCGGCCCAAGTTGGTGTGCAGCACCGTGCCGCTTAGGTTGAATACTGGGCGCAGCGAGGGCTGCGTTTGTTGCGCGAGATCGGCGTCACAAGCCGCGACAAAACGCGCTTCGTCGAATTCAAAACCGTTGGCGTTTTGTGTGAGTTTTTCGCGCTGCGTTTGCAACCGCGCGCGGATGGTGTCGGTGGTGAGCGCGCGGCCGAACTTGGCAATCAGCGGCGCGACCGCGTTGCTGCTTAGCAGCCGGTCAACCGAGGGTAGCGCGCGACGCGCGGCTGGGTCCGGAGTCACCATGTGGGATGTGGCTCCGGGCCGAGAACAAATCGCGAAATGCGCGGCGCTGGCATAGGGGAAACGAGATGGGGAGAGATACCTTCGAGGAGAAGCGATTTTATCGTAATCGTGAGAGCGCGTGTTAAGCTGGAAAATCGTCCAAGTGATATGTGCTTTATCCGCGCAGGGAGCAACAATGACCGCAGTTACCCATGTTAACGAGCCGCAATACGAAGTCGTCTGGCCGCTGGGCAAACCCGCTTACGCCGCGCGCGCGCCCAACGAGCGCGTCGCCGATTTGTCGAGCAAGGTGATCGGCGAAACTTGGGATTATTTGTTTCGTGGCGAAGAGTGGTTTCCGATTTTGCGCGAGGAATTGAGCAAACGTTATCCGGGCATCCAGTTCGTTACCTACGACACCTTCGGTAACTTGCACGGGCTGAATCAGCGCGAGTTGGTGGCCAAGGTGCCCGCGTTGTTGAAGGAACACAAAGTCGATGCGGTGATCTCCGGCATCGGCGCTTGAGGCGCTTGCACGCCCGCCGTGTTGCGGGCAAGTGCGGCGGTGGAGCGCGTGGGGGTGCCCACGGTGTCGATTATTTCCAGCGGATTTTTAAAACAAGCCGCGGTGGTGGCCAAGGGGCTGGGGCTGCCCGAGATGGCGATTGCCGAATTCCCCGGCGTGCCGATGACGCAAAGCAAAGCCGAGCTACGGCGGCAAGTGATTGAGCAGTTGCTGCCGCGGGTGATAGAAGGTTTGTCCAAGCCGGTACAGCGCCAAGCAGCCGAGCGTGAGGTGCTGTTGCCGGAGCCGCGCGAGATTGTGTTTCGCGGCGACTTTGACGCGCTGCAGGAGCATTTTCATCAACAAGGTTGGTCGGACGGCATGCCGGTGGTGCCGCCCACGCTCGAGCGCATCGCCAAGTTTTTGAAATTCACCGAGCGCGATGCAAACGAAGTGATCGGGGTGATGCCGCCCGCGAATCGTGTGGCAAGTGTTTGGAACGTCGCGGTTAACGGCGTGATGGCGGGTTGCCGGCCGGAATACATGCCGATTTTGCTGGCGGTGGCGGAAATCGTTTGCACGCCGGAATACAAAATCGAAGACGCCGGTTCCACGCCGGGCTGGGAATCGCTGATCGTATTAAACGGTCCTATCGTCAAGCAGCTCGGCTTTAATGCTGGGCAGGGCGTGATGCGCATGGGCAAGCAGGCCAACACCAGCGTCGGGCGTTTTTTGCGGCTACTGGTGCGCAACATCGCGGGCTTCACGCACGCGCCGGAGGGCGCGGATAAGGGCAGCATCGGCCAGAGTTTTCTGGTGGCGCTGCCGGAGAATGAGGACGCGGCGGCCGACATCGGCTGGGCGCCTTACAGCGTCGACCGCGGTTTTAACGCGGGTGATAACGTGGTGACGGTGCAAAGCGTGGTGGCCATCAGCGCGCCCACCTACAGCGGCACGGAAAAAGCCGAAGAGCATATGAAGATCATCGCCGATGTGATCGGCGAACGCGCGTGCGGCTACTGGAGCGCGATCGGCATGGTGTATGCCAACTGGCATCCGCTGATTGTGCTGGGGCCGTCGATCGCCAAAGTGTTCGCGCAAGACGGCTGGCGCAAGGACGACATTCGCCGCTATTTATACGAGCAGGTGAAAATGCCCGCTTCGCGCGCCGAGCATTACGCCTATCACTGCGGGCAAACCGGCTTTCGTGTCACGCAAGCGGTGAAAGATGGTCTGTTGCCGCCGGCGTATCACGAGTCGGATGATCCCGACCGCTTGATCCCGGTGTTTCAGCGGCCGGAGTGGATCGGCATCGTGATTGCCGGCGACTGGGGCCGTAATCAATCCAAGGGCTACGTGTGCAATCACGTGCAGGGTGTGCCGACCAGCCGCAAAGTGCGGCTGCCGCAACAGTGGGAGGCGTTGCTCGCACAAGCCCAAAAATAAAATAATCAATTAAATCAAATACTTAAGTAAATTCGTTCCAAACAAAAAAGCCGCGTTACTGCGCGGCTTTTTCGCTGCGTGCGATGACACTTATTCGAACAAGCGCTCCGGCAACGGCAGCCCCGCAAGATCATCTGCGGTCAGCGGCTGATTCGCTTTGATGCCGAAACGCTCCAGCACGTGTATCAACTGCCGGCCATGTTGCGCCGAGTGCCAGGTCGAGCGCTCGAACACCACGTGCATCGGTTGCTTGCCGTAGTAGGTGGGTATCTCGGCGCCGAGGGTTTTGTCCGCTTGTTTGGCCCACCACTTTTCCAGGCGCGCGATCACGCCTTCGCCGTATTGCGCGATTTGTTCGCCGGTGACACAGGTGCCGTCGGCCGGTGGGATATTGGCATCCCCGATCGCGTAGTCGACGCCGTTTTCGACACTGTTCAAAAACGATTCGCAAATGCGGAAGATGTGGTGCGACATGATGCGTATCTGCCGCGGCCGATTGGGGATGACGTCGCTCGCCAATTGCTCGGGCGAGAGCTGGCGCACATAACGTTGCGCGGCGCGCAGCGCGATGATCCATTTTTTGACCAGTTGTTCCGGCGGCAGCGGTGTGTGGCCGGTGCCTTCGAGGCCGACGAACTCGGCCACGTCTTCAAGCTTTTGCCCAAGCACATAATTCTTGCCCTTGGACACCACCGGCACGTTGCGCACGCCCAAAGCGAGCAGGCGTTCGCGGCCGCCTTTGTCATTCAGGATATCGACGACTTCGTGGTCAATCTTTTTCTTCGAAAGAAACTCTTTCGCTCTGAGGCAGGAGCTTCACCCCGGTTGCAGGAACAGGATAAATTTTTCGGCGGGTGCGTTCATGTGGGACTCCAGTTGGGAAACAGGGGGGAGACTAACGCCGGCGGGGAAACAGCGTCAAGTCGGCAGGCTGCTTACGCGCAGCTTTGCCGCAGCCGCAGCGCCTCGGCCGCCTCCGCCGACAAGGCATTGGATTCAATAATGCCGCCGCCCAGGCACACATTGCTTTCGTAAACGACGACCGATTGGCCGGGGGTGACCGACCATTGCGGCTCGGCGAATTCGACGGCGCAGCTTTGCGCGGTGGCGGCGGCGATGGTGCACGGCGCATCTTTTTGGCGATAGCGTGTTTTGGCGCTGTAGACCCAGTTGCAATGCGGCGTCATGCCGGCGACCCAACTCAAATTTACCGCGGTGACGCGGTCGGCGAAAAGCCTGGGGTGTTCGTGGCCTTGCACCACCACCAAGCGGTTGTTGAGCAAATCTTTTTCCGCGACGTACCAGGCATCGCCGTCGCCCTCGCGCGTGCCGCCGATGCCCAGGCCCTGGCGCTGGCCCAAGGTGTAGAACATCAGCCCGTTGTGACGGCCGACTGTTTTGCCCTCGAGCGTGACGATGTCGCCGGGGTTCGCGGGAATGTAGCGATTTAAAAATTCGCGAAACGGTCGCTCGCCGATAAAGCAAATGCCAGTGGAATCTTTTTTATCGTGCGTGGCAAGCCCGGCCTCTTTTGCCAGAGCGCGCACCTGGGTCTTGTTCAGTTGGCCCAACGGGAACAGCGTTTTACTCAACTGCGCTTGATTCAGGCGATAGAGGAAATAGCTTTGATCCTTGCTGCCGTCGTCGGCCTTCAATAATTGAAACAAGCCGTCGCGCTCGCGCACTTGCGCGTAGTGCCCGGTGGCGATGCAATCCGCGCCCAGGTTGAGCGCGTGATCGAGAAACGCCTTGAATTTGATCTCGGCATTGCACAGCACGTCGGGATTGGGCGTGCGGCCGGCCTTGTATTCGGCGAGAAAATCGCTGAACACGCGCTCCTTGTATTCGGCGGAGAAATTCACTTGCTCGATGTCGATGCCGATTTTGTCCGCAACCGCCACCGCGTCGATGAGATCCTCGCGCGAGGCGCAGTACTCATCGGTGTCGTCGTCTTCCCAGTTTTTCATGAATAAACCGGTAACACGATAGCCCTGTTGTTTGAGCAACAACGCCGCCACCGACGAATCGACGCCGCCGGACATGCCCACCACTACATTTTTTGCCTGATTCATGCGCGCATTTTACCGCCGCGCGGCGTTCAAAATAAAAAAGGCAGGGTCCATGGACCCTGCCTTTTGCCGCGAAAACTCGCGATTACTTCTTTTCTTCGGCCTTGGCTTTGCCGTCCGCCTTTTTGGCGTCGCCCTTGGCCTTGCCGTCGGCTTTTTTGGCATCGGCTTTGGCTTCGGCTTTCGGGGCGTCTTTCTTGTCTTGTGCGATCACCGGGGTAACGGTCGCCGCTGCGAAAACAGCCGCCAACAGGGTTGCGAACAGTTTGCTCATTTTCATTTCCTCACTTGGTTTGGTTGATGGATCGCTTGCGCGATCGACCGTACGTACCGGCCACAACCACTAACGGGCCTCAGTGCCATCGGTTGACTTATTTGTTTCCAAATGTAAAAAAATAATAAAATCAATAAGTTATAATTTAACGTGCATGCCGGGATCGAGGTTTTTCAGCGTCCAAGCGCCGATCTGATGGCGGATTAGACGTAGGGTTGGATAACCCACGGCTGCCGTCATGCGCCGCACCTGGCGGTTTTTGCCTTCGCGCAGGACGAGGGTGATCCACGATGTGGGAAAGTTTTTGCGGAAGCGCACCGGTGGATCGCGTGGCCACAGCCAGCCGGGTTCGGCCACACGCGCGGCTAGCGCAGGGCGGGTCATGCCATCGTTGAGGATTACGCCGTTGCGCAGTTGCTCAAGGGCGGCCTCGTCGGGCTCGCCTTCGACTTGCACGTAATAGGTCTTGGGCAGTTTGTGCTGTGGGTCGGTGATGCGGTGTTGTTCGCGGCCCTCGTCGGTCAACACCAGCAGGCCCTCGCTATCGGCATCGAGCCGCCCGGCGGCGTGCACGCCGGGTTGGGTGATGAAGTCCTTCAGGGTCTTACGGCCCGCGACGGGGCGAAACTGGCACAGCACGCCGTAGGGTTTGTTGAACAGAATGATCATGGGGGAAAAACAAACGCCCGCACAGATTTATCTGTGCGGGCGTTTTGAGTGGCGAGGCGAAAAACGACAGCGCTTACTTGGTGCCCCAAGGCTTGATCGCTTCCTTCAGCTTCGCGTAACCGTCCAGATAGCGCGGACGCTTGCCCGAGGAATAAATCTTGTCGAAGGTGGCGAGCTGGGCGTCGAGCCATTTCGCCAATTCGGTGTTGCCGGGGTTGGCGGCTTTGTAGGCGTCGTTGATCAGCACGAAGTGAATGCGCGGATCGTACGGATCTTTGGTGCCGCCGACGGATTCATCCCCCGCCAGCAAGCGCAGCAGCATGGCGTCGGCCGAGCCCAGCGTTTGTTCGTAAATCGGTGCGCCTTCCATGCGGTACATCACTGATGTCATGTCCTTGCCGTTGGTCATGGTGAAGCCCATGCCTTTCCACACCTGCTTCATGTCCTTGCCTGCCTTGACGTGATCGAGCACCAATTGGCCCCACGCACGCAGCACATCCGGCGCGTCGGCCATCAGGTCGGTCAAGCGGTCGCCGTCCAAGTCGGTGGCGTACACCACGCACTCGCGGTGATTGATCATGTCGTGCAGCAACAGGCCGAAGTTGGTGTCGGAGATGTGTTCGTACACATCGCCGCCCCAGTTTTCCATGCCTTTTTTGAAATCCTTCGGCAATAGCGCCACGATGGCATCGACGTTTTCACGATGCTCTTCGTAGGCATCCACCGCGTACTGACGCTTCAATTGAAATTTAGTGCCTTGGATCAACCAGCGGAAGAGGCCCGCGTTCACCGCGTCTTCTTTCGCTTGGGTCGGTTTGGTGGCGACACGGCCGATGCACTTCTTTTCGTTCACCAGTTGCAGGAACAAGCGCGCGGCGTAGGCCATGCGCACGCCCGGCGTGTTCATTTCGGAGTGAATATTGCCGGTTTCTTTTTCGACTTTGAATTTCTTATTGTCCTGCGAATACGGCAGGCCGGGCATGAAACGCACATTGGTGATCGAGCCGTACGGACGCACGTTGCAATACACGCCGGCTGCCGTGCGCAGCGGCGCGTTGGCCGATTTGCCCGCGACCACGACTTTTTTGCCGCCTTCGTTCACCATGAAGTCGCCCGCGGTGGACCACTTCAAGCAGGTGTAGTCCATTTTGCCGAACCACTCCAGCGGCTTTAATTTGGTGTCGTGCCGATACTGCGCCATCATCGGCACGCCGAGAAACGGCAGGCCCAACACGTCGAGCGCCATGATGGTGCCGTTTAACGCAAAGGTGTCGGTGAAGGCGTGCGCCACGGGCTTGACGCCGGTTGCGAAATTGCCGCCTTCCCAAATCACCGCGTCGCTGATGCCGACGGGTTGCGTCTTGGAACGCTTGAAAATGCTGTCAAGGTATTTAAACAGATCGCCGCTTTGTTCCTCCTGCGCGATTTTGAGGAGGTCGAGTTTGCCAGTCATGATGCTTAATCTCCGTGGGGACTAGGTAAGAGGTTTGGGAAAAAAGACCCGTGCGCGAGTTGCGCTCGGTCGAAGCATTCCAAAGGGGTTTGCGCGCGAATACGCGCGAATTACGTTCAAGACCGCTACCCCGGTAGGTGCGCGGCGCAATTATCGCATTTCTTGGGCGGACGATAAACGCCTGGGGAATTTGCCGCCGGCGCCGATTTCGGCGCGCAAAGCCCTTCCTCGCGGCGTAAGCGCGGCACATTTCCTTTGGGGCGACAACGTGGCGGCCCGACTAACCCGCCACGCGGCAGGCAGACGGCTAGGACGCCGCCTGAATATTGGAGGCCTGCTTACCTTTCGGGCCTTGGGTGACTTCGAACGACACCTTTTGGCCTTCCTTGAGCGTTTTGAAACCGTTCATCTGGATGGCTGAAAAATGCGCGAATAAATCTTCGCTTTTATCGTCCGGCGTGATGAAACCGTAACCTTTGGAATCGTTGAACCACTTCACTGTGCCTGTCGCCATGCTTCACCCTCTTAGACAATGAGCGGGCTCGCGCCGGAGAGCGGCCTGGTGTGCGCCAAATCGACGCACCCGGATCATGCCCGCGCAATTAAACGCTGAATCGCCGCCTGCAGTGAAATACTACCTTGCCGCAAGTGGACATTAAGCATACACCATATTCCTTTAGCCAGAGGCAAGGGGAACGGTAAACGGAATACTTGAAATTTCCGGGATTCCGTCCAAAATACAACCTCGCCCGTGGATTTTTCGCATATTCAACGATTTGCGACGGCAACGGGAACTGGAGTTTGGTCGTCTTAAGGGTTGCAACAGGCGGTTTTGAGCATACGGGTTGGATAGATCACATGGCGGGTAAACAACGCGAAGACACGGTACTGGAGGCCAAGCGCGCCAAGACCAAGCCGCCGCCCATGTACAAAGTCATGCTGCTCAATGACGACTACACGCCGATGGATTTCGTGGTGATCGTGCTGCAAAAGTTTTTTGGGTTAACGCGCGAGAAGGCGACGCAAGTCATGTTGAAGGTGCATCGCGAAGGCATGGGCGTGTGTGGAGTGTACTCCAAGGACGTCGCCGCGACCAAGGTGGACCAGGTGCGCGGGTATGCCAAACAGCACCAACATCCGTTACAGTGTTTGATGGAAGAGAATTAATTCGGTATTTCGAAGTCACAAGCCTATAGCCGCCAATAAAGGACCCCGATGATCGCTCAAGAACTTGAAGTCAGCCTGCACATGGCCTTTATGGAGGCTCGGCAAAAGCGCCATGAGTTCATTACCGTGGAGCATTTGCTGCTGGCGCTGCTGGATAATCCGTCGGCGTCCGAGGTGCTCAAGGCTTGCGCGGTCGATATCGACGATTTGCGCAAACAGTTGCAGGGGTTTGTCACCGAGCACACGCCCATATTGGCGGGCGACGAAGTGGACACGCAGCCCACGCTGGGTTTTCAGCGCGTGATTCAGCGCGCGATTTTGCATGTGCAGTCCTCCGGCAAAAAAGAAGTTACCGGCGCCAACGTGCTGGTGGCGATTTTCGGCGAAAAGGATTCGCACGCGGTGTTCTTTCTCAATCAAAAGGGTGTCTCGCGGCTGGACGTGGTGAACTTTATTTCCCACGGCATCAGCAAGACGCAACAAGCCGCGCCGGCCAAATCCGAGAACGAGGCCGAAAACGAGCAAGAATCACCGGCGGCCGGCGGCGCGCTGGAAACCTACACCCAAAACCTGAACGCATTAGCGCAGCAGGGCAAGATCGATCCATTGATCGGCCGCGACAAGGAGCTGGAGCGCGCGATTCAGATTTTGTGCCGCCGCCGCAAAAACAACCCGTTGCTGGTGGGCGAGGCCGGCGTGGGCAAAACCGCGATCGCGGAGGGGCTCGCGCGGCGCATCATCGAAAACAGCGTTCCGGATATTTTGCAAAAGAGCACGGTGTACGCGCTTGACATGGGTGCGTTGCTCGCCGGCACCAAGTACCGCGGTGATTTCGAGCAGCGGTTAAAAGCGGTGTTGAAGCAACTGCAAGACAATCCGAACGCCATTTTATTCATCGACGAAATCCACACGCTGATCGGCGCGGGCGCCGCGTCGGGCGGCACGCTAGACGCCTCCAACCTGTTAAAGCCCGCGCTCTCCAACGGCACGTTAAAGTGTATCGGCGCCACCACCTACAACGAGTTTCGCGGCGTGTTCGAAAAAGATCACGCGCTGTCGCGCCGCTTCCAGAAGATCGATGTGCTGGAGCCTTCGGTTCAGGAAACCGTCGAAATCTTGAAGGGCTTGAAGTCGCGCTTCGAGGAACACCACGGGGTTAAGTATTCCGCGAACGCGCTGACCGCCGCGGCGGAACTGTCCGCGCGCTTTATCAACGACCGGCATTTGCCCGACAAGGCCATCGACGTCATCGACGAGGCCGGCGCCGCGCAGCGCATACTGCCGAAAACCAAACAGAAAAAGGCCATCAGCAAGCACGAGATCGAAGAGGTGGTGGCGAAGATCACGCGCATCCCGCCGCAGACGGTGTCGGTGGACGACCGCAATTCGTTAAAAACACTGGCGCGCGATTTGAAAGCGGTGGTGTTTGGACAAGACAAGGCGATCGATGCGCTGTCGACGGCGATCAAAATGGCACGCAGCGGCTTGGGTAATCCCGTCAAGCCCATCGGCAGTTTCCTGTTCTCCGGGCCGACGGGCGTGGGCAAAACCGAAGTGGCACGGCAACTCGCTTACGTGATGGGCGTGGAACTGATTCGCTTCGACATGTCCGAATACATGGAGCGCCACGCGGTGTCGCGCTTGATCGGCGCGCCGCCGGGATACGTCGGCTTCGATCAGGGCGGCTTGTTGACCGAGGCCATCACCAAGCAGCCGTACTCGGTGCTGCTGCTCGATGAAATCGAAAAAGCGCATCCGGATATCTTCAACATCCTGCTGCAAGTGATGGATCACGGCACGTTGACCGACAACAACGGCCGTAAGGCGGATTTTCGCAACGTGGTGATCATCATGACCACCAACGCCGGCGCGCAGGAGTTGTCCAAGTCGAGCATGGGTTTTGCGCCGGCCAAGCAGGTGGGCGACGAAATGGCCGAGATCAAGCGCCTGTTTACACCGGAATTCCGCAACCGGCTCGATGCGACGATTTCGTTCGCCGCGCTCGACCGGGAAATCATCTTGCGCGTGGTCGACAAATTCCTGATGCAACTCGAAGACCAGTTGCACGAGAAAAAAGTCGAAATCGCCTTTACCCAAACGCTCAAGGATTATCTCGCCAAAAAAGGCTTCGATCCCGCGATGGGCGCGCGGCCGATGGCGCGGCTCATTCAAGACACCATCCGTAGCGCGCTGGCCGACGAATTGTTGTTCGGCAAGCTGGCCGGCGGCGGCAAGGTGACGGTGGACCTCGATGCGGACGACAAGGTCAAACTGATTTTCGCCGAAGAGCAACCCAAGCCGGTGGCGAGCAGCGAAGAAGTGTCGTAGCCGTCCTGGGTTTTCAGGTATACGCCCGCCGCGATCCTGGCGGGCTTTTTTTGTGTTAGTCGACAGTAGTGTCCGGACGTTAATCGAATAAATTCAATTGGTTAGCGGACATGTCCGGAATTTCGTCGGCGACGATTTTGTTAAGTAGTTGATCCAATGGCATTTTCTCGAACATCGTGAGGCTCAAGAT
>Ga0194132_10002617_pt1 | contig 33303 bp, 31 predicted proteins | sample TA2KigOf80mmetaG_FD_148612 | JGI IMG/M metagenome (GOLD analysis project Ga0194132, IMG submission 148612) | Freshwater microbial communities from Lake Tanganyika, Tanzania - TA2015054 Kigoma Offshore 80m | ecosystem: Environmental > Aquatic > Freshwater > Lake | place: Tanzania: Lake... | reverse complement strand
CATCGCGACCATGGTCGAGGCGCACAAGAAGACGGTGCAGCTGATGGAAGAGCAGATCCGATCCGGCCAGGATGCCGAGCTCAAGGCCTTCGCCACCGAGACCCTGCCGACCGTCCGCCATCACCTGCAGATGGCCGAGACCCTGGCGAAGAACGCGCAGATCGGCCAGCGCTGACTTAAGGCTCTCGAGGCGATCGTCAGCCGATCGCCTCGTTGCCGGCGGCTGGGGCGAGCTCAACACGCTCTTCCACGCCGCGCTCTATGCCAAGGCCCCCGCTAGGTGATGGCGGCGACGTAGCGCCGCAGCAGGTCCTCGACCAATCCTAGGAACACGTCGTCGGTGAAGGGCTTCTGCAGCGCGCCCTGGGCACCGAGATTGGTCGCGGCCTTGAGCAGGTCGACGCGTGAGTCCGCGCCGGAGATGGCGAGGATCAACGGCGCGCAGCCGCGGCTGCGCAGCGCGGTGATGACTTCGATGCCATCCATCTCTGGCATCAGGATATCGGTCACCACAAGGTCGAAGGCTTCGCCCTGATCGATGCTGGCCAGGGCCAGCCTGCCATTGGCGTAGAGCTTTGACTCGTGGCCCGCACGCTTGAGCATCGCGCCCAGCATCATGCGGATGGCGCCATCTTCGTCGATGACCAGAACCTTCGCCATGAATGCTAGGTTGGCACGACGGGCCATCGGAGCGCAAAAGACATTGGCCGATTTTGAAGGACATTCCTCTAAGATTTGCGACATTCCTCCTCGGCCAAGTGCCTGAAATCCATCTAGAGTCTCCGCGACTCGCAGCAGGAGAGAGACCATGACGACGGTGATGAGCTGGGACAATTGGGTGACATACGATGCCGTCGGTCTCGCCGAGCTGGTGAGGAAGAAGGAGGTCACGCCGCGCGACCTCGCGGAGCAGGTCGCCGCGGGCGTCGAGATGGTCAATCCGCGGATCCACGCGGTCGTCGAGGTCTTCGACGACGTCGTCAAGGATCCGGCCAAGGACGGCGCCAATCTCTCCGGTCCCTTCGCCGGCATGCCCTACCTGATGAAGGATCTCGGCCCGACGCTGAAAGGCCGCAAGCAGGAGATGGGCGCCCAGCTCATGCAGGGCAACGTCGCCAAGTCCGACAGCTTCCTCACCACCAAGATCCGCAAGGCCGGCCTCAACATCATGGGCCGCACGACGACGCCGGAATTCGGCGTCTGCGGCTCGGTCGAGAATCCGAAGGTGTATGTCTCGCGCAACCCGTGGGACATGAGCTACACGACCGGCGGCTCCTCGGCCGGTACCGGCGCGATCATCGCCGCCGGCGTGATCCCGCTCTCCCATGCGAGCGACGGCGGCGGCTCGATCCGCATCCCCGCCGGCATCAACGGCAATCTCGGCCTGAAGCCTTCGCGCGGCGTGTTTTCGGCCTATCCGGAAGGCTCCGACCTGATGGCCGTCGTCTCGGTGCAGGGCTGCCACAGCCGCACCGTGCGCGACCACGCCGCGTTCTTCGATGCGTGCCGCGGACCGGCGCCGGGCGAGTTCATGCCCTTCTGGACGCCGGAAGGCCGTTATACCGACATGATCAAGAAGGACCCGCCGAAGCTCAAGATTGCGGTCAGTCATGAGTGGGGCGATTACCGTTCGACCCCACATATCGCCTCCGAGCTCGAGCGCGCGGCCAAGTTCCTGCAAGGGCTCGGCCATCACGTCGAATGGAAGACGCCGCCGATCGATTTTCGCGCCGCCTACGACGCGCAGACGACCTGCTACATCACCAACATCGCGATGAACCTCGAGAGCAAGACCAAGGCGAAGGGCCTCAACCGGCCGACCGCCGACATGATCGAGCCAATGAACGTCAAGATCTGGGAGGAGGGGATCAACCTGCCCTACTCGGCGCGCTCCGACATGCAGGCGGTGTTCAATACGACGTCGCGTGCCTTCGGCGATTTCTTCGAGGAATGGGATGTCATCCTGACGCCGATCTCGACGCAGACCACGCACAAGCTCGGCACCATGGACTTCATCACCATGAACAGCACGGACAAGCCGCGCGACTGGTTCCGCAAGCTCTGGGGTCTCTACGCCTACACGCCCTTAGGTAACCTCGCCGGCATCCCCGGCATCTCGCTGCCGATGGCGGCGCATGACAACGGTCTTCCGCTTGGCATCCAGGCGCTCTCCCGCCAGGCCAATGACGGGCAGCTCCTTCAGCTCGCGGCCCAGATCGAGCGCGCGCTCGGCGGCAAGTGGAATGGCGGCCGCGTGCCGGGCGTGCATGTGACGAAGGGCTGAGCGTCGGCCGATCGCCTAGGATTCAACGATGCCCGCAAAATCCCTCGCGGCCGGCGAGATCGGCCTGCCGCGGTTCGCCGTTCCCGCGACGACGGCCGTGCCGGTCGGCGGAGAGCCGCCGGTTTTCGCGCTCACCTCGCACCGGCGTGCGCGCCAGGCGCTCGAATTCGGGCTCGCCATTCCCGATCTCGGCTTCAACGTCTTCGTGCTCGGCGAGAACCGCAGCGGCCGGATGACGGCGACGATGGACTATCTCCGCGCCTATGTGACGCGCCTGCCGCCGCCGCCAGACTGGATCTACCTCAACAACTTCAAGCGACCGGAGTGGCCGCGGCCCTGCCGGCTTCCGGCCGGCGTCGGCCGGCGCTTTCGCGATCGCGTCGCTGCCCTGGTGCCGGCGATCGAGGCGGCCTTGAAAAAGGCCTTCGGCTCGCCCGAGTACTCTCAGGCGCTCGGGCAGGCCGGCGAAGCGCTTCGCGCCAGCATGGCCGACTCCTTTGCGGCGCTGCAGAAGCTGGCGGAAGCCGACGGCGTCGAACTCACGCGCTCCGAGCAGGGGCTCGCGCTCCTGCTTCGCGACGCCGAGGGGAAGCCGCGGGCCTATGAGGCGCTCGACGACAAGGAACGCGCCAGGCTGGAGGCGGCCTGGACGAAGATCCAGCCGGCGCTCGCCGACTTCTCGGCCCGGGCGCGGGCGACGGAAGCCGAGATCGGCGAGGCGATGGCCAATGTACGCCGCGAGACCGTCGAGCGGGCGACCGACGCGCTGGTCGCCGCCGTCGTCGCCGAGTTCGGCGGCCATCCGGGTCTCGGGCGGTGGCTGACCGAGATGCGCGCCGATCTCGCCGACCTGTTCGGCCGCGTGGCCGGGGACGGGCCGGAGAGTGCGCCGAAGCGCATCGCCTTCGTCGAGCGCTACGCCGTCAACCTGCTGGCCGATCACGGCAGCGACCCGCATCCGGATGTCGTGCTCGAACCGAACCCGACCTACGAGAACCTGTTCGGCACGATCCAGTACCGGTCGGTCGGCGGCGTGCTCGAGACCGACTTCACCATGATCCGCGCCGGCGCGCTGCACCGGGCCAATGGCGGCATCCTGGTGCTGCGTGCCGAGGCCCTGGCGGCGCAGCCGCGGGTCTGGGAGTTCCTCAAGGCGGCGCTCCGCGACCGCGAGATCCGCATCGAGGAGCTGTACCGCTCGGGCAGTCCGCCCCTGGTCGGCGGACTCAAGGCGAAGCCGATCCCTCTCGACGTCAAGGTCGTGCTGGTGGGCTCGCACCGGTGGTACTACACCTTCTTCGCCGCGGACGTCGACTTCCAGAGCTACTTCAAGGTCAAAGCCGACATCGACGTCGATATGGAAGCGAGTCCCGGCAATCTCGCGGCGGTCGCTGGGATCATTCAGGAAGCGGCCCGGCGGCTGGGCGGTTCGCGTTGCGACGACGGCGCGATCGGCTACCTGCTCGGCCAGTCGGCGAGATGGGCGCAGCATCGCGGCAAGCTCTCGGCGCGCTTCGAGCAGATCGAGGATGTCGTCTCGGAAGCGGCCGCCTTCGCGCGCCAGCGCAAGGATACGACGATCACCGCGGCCGATGTCGACACGGCGCTCAATGCCCGGCGCGAACGCAACGCCCATACGGAAGATCGCAGCCAGGAGCTGATCCGACGCGGCACGATCCTGATCGAGACCGACGGCCGCAAGGTCGGCCAGATCAACGCGCTCGTCGTCAGTGATTCCGGCGACCACAGCTTTGGCCAGCCTTCGCGCGTGACCGCGCGCACCTTCGTCGGCGAGCTCGGCGTCGTCAACATCGAGCGCATGGTCGAAATGGCAGGCCCGATCCAGCAGAAGGGCGTCTATGTAATCTCGGGCTTCCTCAACGGCCTTTTCGCGCGCCGCTTTCCCTTGTCCTTCTCCGCTTCGATCACCTTCGAGCAGAGCTATGGCGGGGTCGAAGGAGACAGCGCCTCGCTGGCGGAGCTTCTGGCGATCCTGTCATCGCTGTCGGGCGTTCCCTTGAGGCAGGACATCGCGATCACCGGCTCGGCCAACCAGCAGGGCGAGACGCAGGCGATCGGCGGTGCGCATCACAAGGTTGAAGGCTTCTTCCGCACTTGCAGCGAGCGCGGGCTCACCGGCACGCAAGGCGCGCTGATCCCGGCGGCGAACGAGATCAATCTGGCGGTTCGCCCGCCGATCGAAGAGGCGGTGGCGGCGGGCCGGTTCCATGTCTGGAGCGCCGCCACGATCGACGACGCGGTCGAGCTGTTCACCGGTCTTCCCGCCGGAACGCCCGACGCCGATGGGAGTTTTCCTCCCGAAAGCGTCTACGGCCGGGTGATGGCGCAGCTGACGCGCTTCGACCGCATCCTGACCGAGCGCAGCGGCCGCCGGTCCGTCGTGCCGTGACGAACCCCAGGATTCTCTAGCGCCTCACGCGCTTCGCCAGATAGTCGAGTACGGGCTTGGCGCATTCGTCCGGTGCCTCGACTGCCATCGAGTGGCCGACACCCTCAAGCTCGACCAGCGTAGCGCGGTCGCCGACCTCTTCCTTGAGCGAACGGCCGTTTGCCGGCGGGGCCGAGACGTCGGCCAGGCCCTGGACGATCAGGATCGGCGCCTTGCCCGCGGTCCAGAATTCGCTGAGCGGCGTTCTCTCGGCCGCGGCCATCGCGCCCTTGATGAAGGGTTGCGACCAGTTCTCGTCGAGCCAGCCGGAGGGATCGCGGCCGGGACCGACCCAGGCGAGCCGGACCGCGGCTTCGCGGTCCTTCCGCGGCAGGTGCATCGACTGCGCGATCCTGATCGCAGCGGCGATCTCGGGAGAGGGCTGCACCTTGCCGCTGGCTCCCAGCATCACCACGCAGGACACGAGATCCGGCCGGTCGGCGGCGAGTGTGCGAGCGATGCGGTTGCCGAACGCATGGCCGATCAGCGCCACCGGCGCGCCGCCGACCTTGTCGATGACGGCAATGACGTCCTTCGCCAGGTCGTGAAAGGTGATGCCGTCGAGCGGTCCCGTGCTCTCGCCGACACCGCGATATTCGCAGATCGCGACCTTGTAGCCGGAATCGGCGACGGCCTTGCCGAAGGCCTCGAGATCGCTCGGCGGACGTCCCATGCCGGAGAGCATCACCACCGTCGGACCCGCGCCTCGAACGAAGGCGCGGATCCGGGCATGCCCGGCGGCGATGCCGAGCGTCTCGTAGCCTTTCACGGGGGGCGTCAGCTCTTCGTGATGTTCCAGAACACCAGCGTGTTGGCCCGGAGCACGCCGGAGACGTTCTTCCGCCACAGGAAGGGCTGCTTGAACTGGCCGAGCGGCACATAGGGGATCACTTCCCACAGCCGCTTGTGCATGGCTTCCACCAGCTCCGCCTGCTTCTTCGGGTCGGTTTCCTTGATGTACTGGTCGCGCATCTTCTCGACCACCTCGTCGCAGGGCCAGCCGACGAAGTTGCGGCCGTCGCAGGTCATGATGGTCGACGGGCTGGTCATCGGGCTGGTGAGCTGCGCGCCGTTGGCCGAGGTGTGGAACATGTTCCAGCCACCCTGCGTCGGCGGATCCTTCTTGGCGCGGCGGGCGGCGACGCTGCCCCAGTCGGAAAGCTGCAGATCGATCTTGGTGAAGCCGATCTTCTTCAGCGTCTCCGCGGTCAGCAGGCTCCACGCGTTGTACATCGGGATGTCGCTGCCGCCGATGATGACGATCGGCACGTCGGCGACGCCGGATTCCTTGACGAGCTGGCGCGCCTTGTCGAGATCCGGCTTGCGGTAGGCATCGGAACCGGCCTCGGTGCCGTTCGGCGGGTTGCAGAGCCAGTAGGCGTAGCATTCGCGCCAGTAGCGCTTGTCGCCGATGCCCGCGGTCATGTAGTCGATCTGGCTCACCGCATTGGCAACGGCGAGGCGGGCCTTCAGGTTGTTGAAGGGCGGATGGATCTGGTTCATCCGGAACACGCCCTGGTTCTCGATCGGCCAGACCTCGCCGACGACGATGTCCGGGTTGCTGGCGACCGTGTTGACCAGGTCGATCGGCGGCGCGTCGAGGAAGTCGATCTCTCCGGCGCGCAGCGCCGCCATGGCGACCGAGGAATCCGGGATGATCCGCCACTCGACGCGGTCGATCTTCGCGACCTTGCCGCCGGACATCGCCGAAGCCGGTTCGGAGCGCGGCTTGTAGGCGTCGTGCTTCAGATAGACGACCTTCGAGCCCGGTGCCCAGTCGGCGCGGCTGAATTTGTACGGACCGGAGCCGATATACTCGTTGATCGGTGTGAAGGGGTCGGTCATCGCCTCCTTCTCGCGCATGATGCCGCCGGCAACGTTGTTCGAGCCGCCAATCAGATGCGTGACGAAGCCGAAAGGCTCCTTCAGCTTGACGGTGAAGGTCGCATCGTCGACGCGCTCGATGGCGGCGATGGCTTCCGCCAGCTTGGCAATCTGCGTGTCGCGCTTCAGCATGCGGTTCAGCGTCGCGATCACGTCCTTGGTCGTGACCGCCGTGCCGTCATGGAAGGTCTGTCCCGGCCGGAGCTTGAAGGTGTAGGTGAGCTTGTCCGCCGAGACGGTGACGCCCTCGGCCGCCTGCGGCTGCGCCGTCATCTTCTCGTCCCAGCCGAAGAGCTGGTCGTAGATCATCGCCGAATGCATCGTCGTGATGTTGACGCCGGACTGGTGCGGGTCGAACACCTTGGGCTCGGCGTGCGGTACCACGATCAGGGTCTTCTGCTGCGCCAATGCCGGCGCCGACAGGATGGTCGCTCCCAGCAGGCTCGCTGCAAGCGTGCGCGTAATCCCAAGACCCTCGGCCATGGTGCTCTCCTGTCGGTGGTGTGACGGTGGTGGCGATATAACCTTGTTCGTGCCGCGGCGGGCGCCGCTCCTCGGGGGTAGTCTGTCAGGGCGCACTCCGCCGGACAACAGCCCCGCCTTCACATTTATTGGACCCTAAGTTCGGCCAACCGTAGGCTAGAGCCATGAAGCTCTCGACCGACCGCATCCTCACCACCCATGTCGGCAGCCTGCCGCGCAGCCAGGCGGTCTGCGACCTCGTCTTCGGCAAGGAAGCGGGGACGCGCACCGAGGACGCCGCCTACAAGAAGACCATCGCCGAGGCTGTCGGCGAGGTCGTGAAGCGCCAGGCGTCGTCGCGCGTCGACGTGGTCAGCGACGGCGAGATGAGCAAGATCAGCTACGCAACCTACATCAAGGACCGGCTGACCGGCTTCGAGGGCGACAGCCCGCGCACCATCCCGGCCGATCTCGAGGCCTTTCCTGGCTATCGCGAGCGCGCCAGCAAGGGGGGAGGGCCGAGCTATCGCCGGCCGCGCTGCACCGGACCGATCAAGGTCAAGGATCTCGAGCCGGTGCGCGATGACGTCGCCAACTTCAAGAAGGCGCTCAGCGGTGCTGGTGTCGTCGAAGGCTTCATGAACGCCGCTTCGCCCGGCGTCATCGCCATGTTCCAGCCGAACGACTACTACCCGAGCGACGACGCCTATCTCGCCGCGCTCGCGGACGCGATGCAGGTCGAGTACGAGGAGATCCACAAGGCCGGCCTCGTGCTGCAGATCGACTCGCCGGATCTCGGCGTCGGCCGCCACATGATGTTCAAGTCGGCCGACGAAGGCACTTTCCTCAAGCGTGCGGCGGCACATGTCGAGGCGCTCAACCACGCGCTCCGCAACATCCCACCCTCATCGGTGCGCCTGCATGTGTGCTGGGGGAACTACGAGGGGCCGCATCACTGCGACATCGATCTCGATCGCATCCTGCCGACGGTGCTGAAGGCGCGTGCCCAGGCGCTCTCCTTCGAGGCGGCCAATCCGCGCCATGCGCATGAATGGGCTGTGTTCAAGGAGCACAAGCTGCCCGACGACAAGGTGCTGATGCCGGGCCTGCTCGACTCCTGCACCAACTATGTCGAGCACCCGAAGCTGGTGGCCGAGCGCATCGGCCGCTTCGCCGAGATCGTCGGGCGCGAGCGCGTGCTGGCCGGCACGGATTGCGGCTTTTCGACCTTCGCCGGTGTCGGCCGGGTCGATCCCGACGTGGTTTATGCCAAGCTCGAAGCGCTGGCCGAAGGGGCGGCGATCGCTTCCGATCGCCTCTGGCGGAAGTGAGAACGGCCGCCGGAGGCTACCGGCGGCCGTCCCCGGTCTCATCCGCGCTTAGCGGTAGACGTAGACGATCTTGTTCGAGCCCGGCTCGACCAGGACCGTGCGCCCGTTGATGTAGGCGTAGCGATCCTTGTAGTTCGGGATCTCGTAGACCCGGACGTTCTGCGGCACGGTGGCGCCGACCACGACCTCGCCTTCCAGGAACACCGGCTCGACCTTGTTGGTCGTGACGTAGGTGCGGACCTCGCCCGGCGGGTCGACCATTGCGCCGGCGGTGAGGCCGGCGAGGCCGCCGATCACGGCACCGATCGGGCCGCCGAGCAGCGCGCCGGCGATCACGCCGGTGCCGGCGCCTGCGGCAGCGCCGGTGCTACCGGTCTGCGTGCTGGTCGTCGTGGTGGTCGTGGTCGCCGGAGCGAGCGCCCGCTGCTCCTGGTACTGGATGACCGGGACCTGGAGCGCCTGGCGCTGCTCGGTGATGATCACCCGCTGGCCGCCGGACTGCTGCGCGGCGAGCTGCGAGCCGAAGACCCAGCCGCGCCGGCCGGCGACGCTGACCTGGCACCACTGGCCGCCCTCGTTGCAGCCTTCGACCTCGACCGTGCCGTTGCGCTCCACCGTGGCGATCACGGGATGCATCGGCCCGGGGCCGGCGCGCAGCGGCAGGTCGGTCAGCGCCGTGCCGGGAATGGCAAGGGCGGGTGCGGCCATGGCGATCGTCGCCGCGGCGGCAAGGAGCGAAGTTCTCAGCTTCATTGGAGTGTCCTCGTCGGTTGATGTCCCCTCGGGCCAACCAACGCGGAACGGGGTGTGCAGTTCCTGAATGATCATCGGATGTTCACGCACGGCCTTCATGCGCGATTCGCGCCACAACCGGATACCGCGCGGTACGTCGCTACTCGCGGAACGCGAGCGCCGGCCGCGAGAAAAAGGCGTGCAGGATCTGGTACGAGGCGAGGAAATTCTTCTGCCGGAACGAGCCGTGCGAGACCGCCGGCATCACCGTCAGCGCCTTGTCCGGGCTCGGCAGCTTCTTGAAGAAGGCCATCAGGTCGTCGAGAGCGGCAATGCCGTCATACTGGCCGCGCATGATCAGGGTCGGCACCGTGATCTTCTCCGGATCGATCACGGGTAGGTTGGCGCACATGTCGATATAGGTGCCGTTGGGCGAGGAATCGTCGAGTGCGAGGACCTGGTTCACCAGCGGGTCGATGAAGCGCTCCTCGATCGTGCTGGCATGGTCGCGCGTGAACATCGTCATCATGAAGGGCCGGTCGATCGGCCGGCGCGTGGTGGCGCGCCATTCGTCCAGCTTCTTGCGCCGCTGCTCGAGCGTCGGGCTGCCTTCGCCGGTCCACACCAGCGCCTCGAGCGCGAGCCGGGCGACGCGCTCCGGGTGCCGCTGGGCGAAAAGCCCGGCGCGGAGCGAGCCCGAGGAGATGCCGTAGACGAGGAGAGGCCCTGAGCCGCGCGCCATGATGTACTCCGACGCGGCGGCGGCATCCTCCGCCCCTTCGGCGATCGTCGCCAGCATCTCCTTGCCCTTGTAGGAACGGCCGTATCCGCGGCAGTCGAAGGTCCAGGCATCGAAGCCGCGCGTGGCGAACCAGTCCATCACCGAGGCCTCGGGCATGCCGTCGACCTGCAGGTCGAAGGTCGGCTGCGTCGGCATCGAGGAGCCGTGGATGAAGAGCACGGTGCCCTGCCGCGCGCCGATGGCGCGCTTCGACCACAGGAAGAGATCCTTGCCGCCGGACTTGGTCCAGTGCTCCTCGCCCTTGCCTTTGGTCGTCGTCCTGATGTCCATCGAAGCGGTGTCCGTCTAGAGGAGATGCGTGGCGTTGCGAAGCGCCGGGAAGAGCTGACCGAGCAGCGCCGCCGGCCACGGCAGGTGCAGGAGCTTGTGGAACAGCATGTAGCAGACCGTGAACAGGCCGGCGCCGACGGCGAGCGAAGGCAGCCAGCGCTCGCCCGAGCCGAAGCGCATGTATCCCACCATGAACAGGAACAGCGCCGGCAGGAGCCCGACGATGAGCCCGGCGCCGAGCAGGAAGATCAGCCAGCCGAAGGCTTCGAGCGCGCGGCGGTTGATCGTGCGGTCGTCGAGGCCTTCGAAGCTGCTCTCGATATCCATGATACGGGCCGCCTCGGGCTTGATCTCGCCGCTCGGCACGGTGCGGCCGATCATCTGCGCGCCGAGCTGCAGCGTGGCGAAGAGGAAGCCGAAGATCGCGATGATCTGCGGCACGATGCGCGCGCCGAAGTCCCAGCCATAGGACGTCACCAGCACATAGCCGAAGAAGACGACGAAGAAGGCAGCGAACCAGGTGCTCGCCCGCTTCAGGCTCTCCGGCTCGAAATGCAGGCCTGAAAGATCGATGCGGGGGCGCCCCGCGCCCTTTCGGAAGAAGGGCCGGAGGATGCCGAACAGGGTGAGCGCCAGGATCACCATGACGATCGGGCGCGTGAGGAAGCTGACGCCGAAGGCCTGGACCGAGATGAACATGTAGCGCTCGACGATCTCGCCGAGCACGACGCCCAGGATCAGCGGCGGGCGCGGCCAGCCATGGCGCTTCATGATCCAGCCGAGTGCGCCGCAGATCAGCAGCACGTAGAGATCGCCCCAGTCGTTGGAGCCCTGGAAGGCGCCGACATAGATGACCGCGAGCACGGCCGGCACCAGGATGCTCGGGCGGATCAGCACGATGCGCGCGAGCTGGTTGGCGAAGAGGAAGCAGATGCCGGCGCCGAGGACGTTGGCGAGTGCCACGCTCCACACCATGGCGTAGGTGAGGTCGAGGCGCTTGGTCAGCATGTCGGGGCCGGGGACGATGCCCTGCAGCAGGAACATGCCGAGCAGCACGGCCATGCCGGCCGATCCCGGCACGCCGAAGGCGACCGTCGGCATCAAGGTGCCGCCCTCGCGCGCATTGTTGGAGGCCTCCGAGGCGATCACGCCGCGGATGTCGCCCTTGCCGAAGGTCTCCGACGCGCCCTTCTCGGTGCGCGCTGCATGGCCATAGGCGACCCAGTCGATGACCGAGGTGCCGATGCCGGGCACGGTCGAGAGCAGCGTCCCGATCGCCGAGCAGCGCAGCAGCAGGAATTTGTGGCGGAAGACGTCGCGCACACCCTGCCACTGGCCGGCGGCGGTGGCCTTCATCATCGCGCTTTGCACCATCGGCGTGCGCGCGATCGCCATGTCGACGAGCTCGGGAATGGCGAAGAAGCCGAGCGCGATCGGCACCAGCGGCAACCCGTTCCAGAGATAGACCGTGTCGTAGGTCCAGCGCATGGTGCCGGAGTAGTCGTCCTCGCCGACCAGGGCCAGGATCACGCCGAAGGCGGCGACCGCGAGGCCCTTGAAGAGGGCGCCGCCGCTCAAGGCCGCGGCGAGCGAGAGACCGAAAAGGCAGAAGGCGAGCAGCTCGGGCGAGCCGAACATCAGCACGACCGGGCGCAGGATCGGCACGCTGATGCCGAGCAGGAAGGCGCCGAAGAGGCCGCCCAGCATGGAGGCCATGAAGGAGGCGCCGAGCGCGCGTCCGGCTTGGCCCTGCTTGGCGAGCGGATAGCCGTCGAGCACGGTCGCAGCGCACCCGGCCGATCCCGGCACGCCGAACAGCACGGCGGGGATGGTGTCGCCGGTGTTGTTGACCGAGGCCAGGCCCAGCATCATCGCCAGCGCCGTGTAGGGATCCATGCTGTAGGTGAAGGGCAGCAGCATGGTGAGCCCGACCAGGCCGCCGATGCCCGGCACCAGGCCAAGGATGAGGCCGCAGATGACGCCGAAGCCCAGGAACAGCAGCCGCGTCGGATCCATCAGGATGCCGAGCGCGTGAATGGCGGCGCCGAGGAGATCCTGCTCCACCTAGCAATTTCTCCTTGTCGACAGGGGAAGCCGCTCCCGGAGGACCCGGGAGCGGCGAAGGTCGGTCAGCGGGCCTTGCTCAGCACTGCTTCGGACAGCGCGATGATCTCGGGCGGAGTCTCTGCCAGCTCCTTGATCATCGCCGCGTAGGTCTTCCAGTCCTTGTGGTTCGGCGGGAAGCCGTGCTTGGCGAGCGCAGCGGTGAACTCGCCTTCCTTGATCATCGCGTCCCAGGCAGCGCGCAGCGCATTGACGCGGTCGGCCGGCACGCCCGGCGGCGCGGTCAGGCCGCGCGCGATCGAGTTGTTGCCGGCGAGGAAGACAAAGATCTTCTTCTGCTCGGGCGTCTGCGCGAGGTCGACCAGCGTCGGCACGTTGGGGATGTCCGGATCGCGTTCGGTCCCGATCTGGAGGACGACCTTGGCGCCTTCGCCGCGGCCCCACTGCGGGTGGCGTTCCTTGATCGAGAGCCAGGAGGAAAGCTTGCCGTGCAGCTCGCCGCGTTCCATGGCAAGGTCGGTCTCGGCGCCGCCGTCATAGCCGAGGATCACCTTCACCTTGGTGCCCATGAAGTGGTTCAGCATCGCCACGGTCTGGAAGCCGTAGTCGGATCGCTCGCGCGTGCCGGCGAGGATGACCTTGGTCTTCATCTCCTCGATCGTCTTCGCCGGCGAGCGGTCGTCGACGACGAAGGCGCCGTTCAGGCCGGCGATCAGGCCGATCGGATGGAATTTGAGCACGTCGAACTGCACGCCCTTGGCCTTGGAGGCCTGGAGGTCGGGCATGCTCTGGCTCAAGAGGTTGATCACCGAGCCGTCCTGTGGCGCGACATTCTGCATGTAGTTCGTCGCCTTGACGCCGCCCGGCATGATCTGGAGGACCATGTTGGGCTTGCCCGGGATGTGCTTGGGCATGTGTTGGGCCAGCAGCTGGGCGGCGAGCCCATAGGTGCCGCCGGCGCTGGACGGCACGTTGATCGTGATCGTGTTGCCTTTGTAGAACTTTTCGACGGCATCCTGCGCCGAGACCGGCGAGGCGGCGATCGCCACGGCGGCGATAAGCGAGAAGGCGGAGAGTCTCATTTCTCGGTCTCCCTTGAGAAAAGTCAGCGAATACCCGCGGCCTTGATTGGCCGCGCGTCCTTGGGCTTGTTGGCTTCCCACCATCGCTTGAGGAAGCCGGAGGTGCCGCCGAGCGCGACCAGCTCCCGCAGCGCCTCTGGAATGGGATCGAAGCCGCGCTCGATCTTGCGCGTGCGGTTGACGAAGGCGCCGGTTGAGAAGTCCACCTCGACCTCCTCGCCATCCTCGACCAGATCGTGGATGCCGGGGCAGCGGTCGAGCACGCGGAGCCCCACGCCGAGCGCGGCGCGATAGCCCAGGAACGGCATCGACTCGCAGATCAGCCCGAGGCTGAGCGCCTGCATGGCGATGTAGCCGTTCATCTTCGGCCCCATGCCGAAGTTGCGGCCGGCAACGATGATGTCGCCCGGCCGGCATTTCTCATGGAAGCCGGGACGCAGCTCCTCGAACAGGTGAGGGACGAGGTCCTTCGGCTCCATGTAGCGGCCGGCGACCAGCCATTTCGGGATCACCGGACCCGGATGCGGGATGTCGTGGCCGAATTTATGGACGCGGCCGGCAAGGCGCCACTGGAAGCTCATGCCGCCTCTCCCTTCGGAGGGAAGGCCTGGAAGTCGCGCGGGTCGGTGATGACGCCGGCGACCGCCGATGCGGCGACCGTCGCCGGGCTCGCCAGCAGCAGCTCGGCATCCTTGGCGCCGAAGCGGCCGGCGACATTGTCGGCGGCGGTCGAGATCGAGACCTCGCCCGAATGCACCGGCCCCATCTTGCCGCTGGAGCAGATCCCGCAGCCCGCCGGCATGACCATCGCGCCGGCCTCGACGAAGACCTGCATGAGCCCGTCGGTCTGCATGCGCTTCGTGTTCAGCTCCGATCCCGGTACGACGAAGAGGCGCACGCCCGGCGCGACGCGACGGCCTTTCAGCAGCTTCGCCGCGGCGACGAGATCCTCGTACATGCCCGAGCCGCAGGAGCCGATGAAGGCGTGGTTGATCGCCTTGCCCGACATCTTGGCGATGTCGACGCCGCGATCGACGCCGCCGGTCAGCACGACCTGCGGCTCGATCTCGGCGAGGTCGAGCGTGAGGTCCAGCTCGTACTCGGCATCGGGGTCGCTGTAGACCGGCTCGAAGGGCCGCTTCGACCGCGCCCGTGCTTCGGCGACGATCTTCGCCGAGGGCGGGATGAAGACGCCGATGGCGCGCTGCTCGGTCGGCGAGCTGCAGAGCGCGACGCGCTCGTCGAGCGAGAACTGGTCGAGATCGCCGGCGAGCTCGAGCACGCGGTAGTCGAGATCAACACCGCGCTTCGCCAGATCCTGGACGATGCGGAAGCCGATGTCGCGGCCGAAGACGCCGGGCTTCGCCTTGCCCTTGAGCGTGAGGCGGATCGTCGGCGGCACCTTGGTCCACACCGTACCGGTCGCCAGCACGGTCGCGATCTCGGTGCCGACGCGGAAGCCCACTGCGCCGATGCCGCCGGCATTGGTGCAGTGGCGGTCATTGTCGAAATAGAAAGTGCCCGGCGTCACCATGCCCGCCTGGATCGGGAAGATGTGGCCATGGCCGCCCTGGCCGACATCGAAGAAGTTCTTGATGCCCCATTCCTTGACGATGCGGCGGATCTGCGTGCCGCGCTCGACCGCTCTGGGGCTCGTATAGACGACGTCGTGGTCGGTGACGAAGTAGACGCGGTCGGTGTCGAAGACGCAATCGATGCCGACGGCGTCCAGCTCCGCCTTTTAGGAGACGACCAGCCCGTCATGGACGATGACGAGATCGGGGTCCGGGAACACGATGTCGCCGGGACGGACACGCTCGCGGCGGCTCGCGCGCGCGAGAATCTTTTCCGTCGCCGTCATGCCCATCGTCGAGAAGCTCCGCGGCATCGAGAGCGCGCCTTAGCAGCCGCTAAGCAGCGCGTGAGGAGAAGGAGAGGCTAGGCGCGGTGTTTCCGATAGTCAACGCGCGCAGATGCGGCGAATATCACCTTTTCGCCGATCGAAGAGCATCCGGATGACTTGGTCGATCATCGCCCGCGATCCTGTAACCGGGCATTTCGGCGTCGCCGTGACGACTCGGTCGCTCGCGGTCGGCGGGCTCGTGCCGCATGGCGCGGGCCGCCTCGGCGCGATGGCGACCCAGGCGCGGGTCAACCCGCTCTGGGGCGTCGACGGCATGCGCTACCTCGCCGAGGGCCGCAGCGCCGGGCAGGTTGTCCGCTTCCTTCTCCATCCGGACGAGGGCAAGGCCAAGCGCCAGATGCATGTGATCGACGCCGAGGGCGACACCTTCGCCTATACCGGCGCCGAATGCGTCGACTGGGCCGGGCATGTCGCGGACGAATGCGTCTCGGTCGCCGGCAACATGCTGGCGGGCCGCCAGGTGGTCGAAGAGACGCTGAAGGCCTATCAGCGGAATGGATCGCTGACCTTCGGCGACCGCCTGATCTCGGCGCTCGACGCCGGGCAGGCGGCCGGCGGCGACAAGCGCGGCCGGCAGTCGGCCGCGATCAAGCTCTGGGGCATGGAGCCTTACGCGATCCTCGACCTCCGCATCGACGATCATCCGGAGCCGCTCGTCGAGCTCCGCCGGCTTTATGGACTCGCGCAGCAGCGCTACGTCGTGATCCAGGCGGCGATGGCGACGCGCGCCAACCCGGCCGGCATCTTCGACACCGCCGAGCGCGACCGCATGATCGCCGAGCACCAGGCGAAACAGACCTAAGCCGGCTTCTCGAGCTGCTTGTAGAGCGCGGCCGGCTCTCCCCAGAGCGCGGCCCATTCCGGGTCGCCATAGGAGAAATGCCACCACTCGCCGTTGAAGGGCGCGAAGCCGGCGCGGACCATCGCCTCGCGCAGATGCATGCGATTGTGGCGCTGCGTCTCGGTCAGGCCTTCGGCGAAGGTGGGATACTGGGGCGACTCGAAATCGGCATAGGTGTGGCCCATGTCGATCGGCGTCCCGTCCTCGACGATCGTCACGTCGACGGCACCGCCGGTCGGGTGGCCGGCGACCGTCGGCACGGCGACATGCTGGTGCACATATTCGGAGAGGTCGTCGCCTTTCAGATGCGGGTGCTTCTCGCCGAAGATCTTCGTGTATTTCTCGAAGGCGGCTGTCTGCACCGAGAGCAGGCGATGCGCGTCCATGACCTGGAGCGCGTAGCGCGGGCTCAGCTGCCGGACCGACTGCGCGGCGCGAACGAGCCGCGCCAGCGCGCCCGAGCGGATCCAGGGCGACCGCAACTCGGTCGTCGTGATGGGCGCGCTAGGATCGGCCTTCATCGGCACGAGGGCTTCCCCGTTGTCGCGCACCGGCACCTTCGCCAGCTCGCGATAGGTTAGCTGTCTTCGATCCGCGAGCATGGCGCGGATCGCATCCTCCGAAGGAGACCAGGTCTCAGCCACCGGCGACACCCTGGGTGTTCACGTAGAGCGCGTAGAGGCCGTGGCTCGCCGCCATGAACAACCGGTTCCGGTAGCGTCCGCCGAAGCAGACATTGGCGCAGCGCTCGGGCAGGTCGATATGGCCGATCGGCTGGCCCTGCGGCGAGAAGACCCGCACGCCGTCGAGCTCGGGCGTCCCCATGCCCCAGCCGCACCAGAGATTGCCGTCGATATCGACGCGGAAGCCGTCGGGCGAGCCGCCGGCGGCGTCGATCAGCACCTTGCCCTTGCCGAGCTTGCCGCCCGACTTGACCTCGTAGGCGCGGATCGTGCGGTTGGGCGCGTCGCGCGAGGCGACGACGTAAAGCAGCTTCTCGTCGGGCGAGAAGGCGAGCCCGTTGGGGCCGGGAATATCGTCGGCGATCTTGGCGAGCTTCCCGGTCTTGCCGTCGATGCGATAGACCGCCGGCTCGAGCTCGGATTCGTCCTTGTGGCCTTCGTAGTAACCCAGGATGCCGAAGGGCGGATCGGTGAACCAGATCGAGCCATCCGACGTCACCACCACGTCGTTCGGCGAGTTCAGCTTCTTGCCGTCATAGGAGTCGGCGAGCACGGTGATCGAGCCGTCATACTCGGTGCGCGTCACGCGCCTGGAGTCATGCTCGCAGGTGACCAGCCGTCCCTGGCGGTCGCGCGTATTGCCGTTGGCGTTGTTCGCCGGCTTGCGGAAGGCCGAGACGGCGCCCGTCTCCTCGTCCCAGCGCAGGATGCGGTTGTTCGGGATGTCGCTCCAAAGGAGATAGCGGCCGTCGCCGAACCAGACCGGCCCTTCCGACCAGCGGCAGCCGGTATAGAGGCGCTCGACCGAGGCCAGCGTCACCTTGTACTTGGCGAAGGACTGGTCGAGCGCGCGCACGGCGGGATCGGGGTAGCGTTCGTTCGGCTGCCACATGGTTTGAATTCCGTCTTGGTTCGGCAGGGCTTGCCTTGAGGGCGGAAGAGGAACGACCCTGCTTCCGCTCCCCACTTTGGATGGTTCCATGGACACTGTCACGCTCGGCCGTACCGGTCTCAAGGTCGGCGTCGCCGGCCTCGGCTGCGGCGGCTTCTCGCGCCTCGGGCTCGCCACCGGCAAGTCCGAGGCCGAAGCCGTCGCGCTTGTGAAGCGGGCCTTCGATCTCGGCGTTACGCTGTTCGATACGGCAGCTGCCTACGGCACCGAAGGCGTGGTCGGCCAGGGCCTCGCCGGCGTGCGCGACCGCGTGGTCATCACCACAAAGGCCAACATCATCGACGGCGATGCGCGGCTGCCGCCGGAGAAGGTGATCGCCAGCCTGGAGAACTCCCTTCGACTGCTCAAGACCGACCATGTTGACGTGTTCCAGCTCCATGGCGTCCGCGCCGTCGACTACGACTACGCGGTCGAGACCATCGTCCCGGCACTCCGACTGGAGCAGCGGAAGGGCAAGTTCCGTTTCCTCGGCATCACCGAGGGAGCGGCACGCGATCACAAGGCTGAGATGCTGAGCCGAGCGGTCAAGGACGACCACTGGGATACGGCGATGCTGGCCTTCCACATGATGCACCAGCATGCGCGCAAGGCCGTGCTGCCGGGCGCGATGGCGAAGCGGATCGGGACGTTGGTGATGTTTGCGGTCCGCAGTATCTTCGCCAGGCCCGAGCGCGTCGCGGCGGGGATGAAGGAGCTGGCAGCGGCGGGGCTGGTGTCGAAGGCGCTCGCCGACGATCCGAACCCGCTGGGCTTCCTGATCCACAAGGGCGGAGCCGACAGCCTGACCGATGCCGCCTATCGTTTTGCCCGCTACGAGCCGGGGAACGACGTGGTGCTGTTCGGCACCGGCGATGTCCATCACATGGAGGCGAACGTCGCCTCGCTGAACAAGCCGCCGCTGCCGGCGGCCGACCGCCAGAAGCTGATCGACTTGTTCGGTCATCTGCTCGGCGTCGGCCTGGTCGGCGCCGGCCCGCCGAAACCGCCATCCGCCGCCTAGACGAGAGCTTTCTGCAACACTCGCGCGATGTGCACGGCCTCGCGGCCGGCGCCGTCGGCGATCTGGTGGCGGCAGGAGGTGCCGTCGGCGACGAGCAGGGCGTCGCCGCCGGCGCGCACCGCGGGCAGCAGCGACAGCTCGGCCATCTTCATCGAGACGTCGTAATGCTCGGCGGCATAGCCGAATGATCCGGCCATGCCGCAGCAGCTCGACTCGATCGCCTGGACGTCGAGGCCGGGAATCTGCTTGAGCAACGCCAGGGTCGGCTTGAAGGCGTCGAACGCCTTCTGATGGCAGTGGCCGTGCACGAGGGCCTTGGCTTCGGGCAGCGACTTCAGTGAAAGCTTGGCGCGGCCGGCCGCCTGCTCGCGGCTAAGGAACTCCTCGAACAGCATCGCCTTGCCGGCAAGCAGCGAGGATTCCTCGCGCGGCAGCAGCGCATCCACCTCGTCGCGGAGCGTGAAGAGGCAGGACGGCTCCAACCCGACGATCGGCAGCCCGTCGGCGAGATGCGGCTTCAGCGTCTCGATGAGCCGATGCGCCTCGCGCCGCGCTTCGTCGACCAGGCCGGCAGCAAGAAAAGTGCGGCCGCAGCAGAGTGGCGGGCCCGCTTCCTCGCCGGCGACGATCACGTCATAGCCGGCCGCCTTGAGCACCGCGACCGCGGCACGCGCGTTCTCAGGTTCGAACCATCGATTGAAGGTGTCGACGAGAAGAACGACGCGCAGCGCGTCGGAGGCGGGAGCGGTCTCGCCGTGGAAGGGCCGCGCGCTCCATTCGGGCAGCCGGCGCCGCGCGCTGAAACCGAACCATTGTTCGGAGAGACGCGCCAGCGCCGGGATGCGGTCGCGCAGATGCAGGAGTCCGCGCAGCTTCGAGGCGAAAGGCGCATAGCGCGGCAGATAGGCGACGAGGCGATCGAAGAGCCTGAGGCCGTGGCGCTTGCGGTAGTGATGCAGGAACTCGACCTTCATCCGTGCCATGTCGACGCCGGTCGGGCATTCGCGCTTGCAGCCTTTGCATGAGACGCAGAGATCCATGGTCTCGTAGACGGCATCCGAGGTCAGCGCATCGCGGCCGAGCTGGCCGGAGAGCGCGAGGCGCAAGGTGTTGGCGCGGCCGCGCGTCAGGTGTTGTTCCTCGCCCGTCGCGCGATAGGAAGGGCACATGGTGCCGGCATCGAATTTCCGGCAATGGCCGTTGTTGTTGCACATCTCGATTGCGCCGGCGAAGCCGCCGGCATCCGGCCAGGTGAGCGCCGGCGTGAAGGGAAGCGGCTGGTAGCGCGGGCCGAAGCGGAAGAGCGAGCGGTCGTCCATGCGCGACGGCCGCACGATCTTGCCGGGGTTCATCAGGCCCTTCGGGTCGAAGAGATCCTTGATCTCCTCGAAAGCCCTGGTCAGGCGCGGGCCGAAGAAGGGCGCGATCCACTCCGAGCGCACCAGCCCATCGCCATGCTCGCCGGAATAGGCGCCCTTGTACTCGCGCACGAAGGCGGCGGCCTCCTCGGCGATGGCGCGCATCTTCTTTGGGCCGTCCTCGGTCTTCATGTTGAGGATCGGGCGCACATGCAGGCAGCCGACCGAGGCATGCGCGTACCAGGTGCCCTTGGTGCCGTTCTTCTCGAACACCTCGGTCAGGCGCCGCGTGTACTCGGCGAGATGCTCGAGTGGTACGGCGCAATCCTCGATGAAGCTGACTGGCTTCCCGTCACCCTTCATCGACATCATGATGTTGAGGCCCGCCTTGCGGACCTCCCAGGTATCCTTCTGCAGATTGGGGTCGACGATCTCGACGACGCTGCCGGGCAGGCTGAGATCGCCCATCAGCGCGACGAGATCCTTCAGCCTGCGGATCTGCTCCTCGCGCTCGTCGCCGGCGAACTCGACCAGCAGGATCGCGTCCGGTTCGCCTTTCAGGAACTGTGCGACCGTGGAAGCGAAGGCCGGGTTCTGGCGCGCCAGGTCGATCATGGTGCGGTCGACCAGCTCGACCGCGGTCGGGCCCAGCTTGACGATGTGCTGGGTCAGCTTCATCGCCTGATAGAAGGTCGGGAAGTGCACAACGCCCAGGGTCCGGTGCTTCGGCAGCGGCGAGAGCTTTAGATGAAGCCGGCGCGAGAAGGCGAGGGTGCCTTCGGAACCCACCAGCAGATGCGCGAGGTTATGGCCGGCCGGTTTGACGGTCTCGAGATTGTAGCCGCCGACCCGGCGCAGCAGCTTCGGATATCGCGCCTCGATCTCGTCCGCCTCGCGCGCGGCGATGGCGCGCACGCGCTCGATCAGGTCGACGAAGCGGGGCGGGCCGGAGAGGCCGGCGAGATTGCCGCCGATCTCGCCGAAATGTGCCTCGGTGCCGTCGGCGAGCAGCGCGTCGATGCCGGCGACGTTGTGCACCATGTTGCCGTAGCGGATCGAGCGCGAGCCGCAGGAATTGTTGCCGGCCATGCCGCCGATCGTCGCTTGCGCGCTGGTCGAGACATCGACCGGAAACCAGAGCCCGTGCGGGCGCAGGAAGGCATTCAGATGGTCGAGCACGATGCCGGGCTGCACCACGACGCTGGCCGATCCCTTGTCGAAATCGATGACCTTGTTGAGGTGGCGCGCATTGTCGATCACCAGGGCGGCGCCGACCGTCTGGCCGCATTGCGAGGTGCCGGCGCCGCGCGACAGCACCGGCACGCCTTCCTCGACCGCGATCGCGATGGCGGTCTTTGCGTCTTCCTCATCCACCGGGATCGCCACGCCGACGGGGTCGATCTGGTAGATCGAGGCATCGGTCGCGTAGCGGCCGCGATCGGCGGCGCCGAACAGGACGGTTCCGCGCAGCTCGCGCCTGAGCCGCGTTTCCAGCCGCGATCCGCCGCCGCTGCCGCCATTCATCCCCATATGCGCCTTTCTCCGACCTCGCTCCGGCCGTAAGATTACCCCTCACCCCGAGCGAGCGGAACCATGGTCAAGCTGAGCAACGCCCCGAGCGGCCGTCATTTCCTGCAGATCCCGGGCCCGACCAACGTCCCCGACCGGATCCTTCGCGCCATCGACAACCCGACCATCGACCATCGCGGGCCTGAGTTCGGCGTGCTCGGGCGCAAGGTGCTGACCGAGATCAAGCCGATCTTCGGCACCAAATCCGATGTCGTGATCTACCCGGCTTCCGGCACCGGGGCCTGGGAGGCGGCGCTCGTCAACACGCTCTCGCCCGGCGACCGCGTGCTCATGTTCGAGACCGGGCATTTCGCCACGCTCTGGCGCGAGCTCGCCGAGCGCGTCGGGCTCACGGTCGATTTCGTTCCCGGCGACTGGCGCCAGGGCGTCGATCCGAAGCAGGTCGAGGCGCGCCTTTCCGAGGACAAGGTGCATGCGATCAAGGCGGTCATGGTCGTCCATAACGAGACCTCGACCGGCGTTGCCACGCGCGTCGGCGAGGTCAGGAAGGCGATCGACGCCGCGAAGCATCCGGCGCTCTTCATGGTCGACACCATCTCCTCGCTCGCCTCGATCGACTACCGCCACGACGAATGGGGAGTGGATGTCACCGTCGCCGGCTCGCAGAAGGGGCTGATGCTGCCGCCCGGCCTCTCCTTCAACGCGATCAGCGCCAAGGCGCTCGCTGCGCACAAGACCTCCAAGTCGCAGCGCAGCTACTGGGACTGGTCGACGATGCTGGCGGCGAACAAGACCGGCTACTTCCCCTACACGCCGGCGACCAATCTCCTCTACGGCCTCGCCGAAGCCATCGACATGCTGATGGAGGAGGGGATGGCGAATGTCTTCGCCCGCCACGACCGCCACGCCGAGGCGACGCGGCGCGCGGTCCGCACCTGGGGGCTCGAGATCCTCTGCGTCAATCCGGCGGAGTATTCGAGCTCGCTGACCGCGGTGCTGATGCCGACCGGCCACAATGCGGACGAGTTCCGCAAGAAGACGCTGGCCGCCTACGACCTCTCGCTCGGCGCGGGCCTGACCAAGGTCGCCGGCAAGGTCTTCCGCATCGGCCATCTCGGCAGCTTCAACGACCTGATGCTGATGGGCACGCTCGCCGGCGTCGAGATGGGCCTCGCCATCGCCGGCGTGCCGCACACAGAGGGCGGCGCTCAGGCGGCGATGAACTATCTCAGCGGCGTCGCGAAGGCCGAGGCGCCGAAGCGCTCGGTCGCTTAAGGCCGAGCTTCACCCCGGCGGCGGCGAGCAGCGTCTCGGCCGCCCTGCGTGCGACGGCGGCCATGCCGGCGTCGTTGCGCACCAGCATCTGGATGATGGCGCCGTCGAGCAGGACCTGGAGCTGGCCGGCGAGGCTGTCGGCATCCTTGGCCTTGGCTTTGGTCAGCAGGTCGCGGAACCAGAGCCGGCGGCGCTCCTTGAAGGCGATGGCGATCCGGGCCGCTTCGTGCGTCGGGTCCGCAAGCTCGGTGACCGCGTTGACGAAGGGGCAGCCGCGCAGCGCGCCGATGTCGAAGAGCTTGCCGACGCGGTCATAGGCATCGAGGATCTGCTCGGCCGGCGGCTGGTCGGATTCCGGCAGCGGCGCGAAGCGGCGTTCCAGGTAAGCCACGACCAGCGCGTCCTTCGACGGGAAATAATTGTAGAGCGTGCGCTTGCTGATGCCGATCTCGGCCGCGACCGTGTCGACGCCGATGGCGCGGATGCCCTGGCGATAGAACAGGCGGTCGGTGGTTTCGAGGATGCGCGCGCGCATCGCCTCGGACGCGGCTTCCCGCGCCGTCGGTACACCGACCTGTGCAGTTTTTCCTTGATCGCCCGCCATGACGCTCGCAAGGTACTTACACAGACCTGTGTAGGCAAGGCCCTCCCATGCGCCGCGTGCTCCTCCTGCTGATCCTGGCGACGGTCATTCTCTCGATCACCTCGGGGCTCCGGCAGAGCTTCGGGCTGTTCATGGCGCCGATGGCGGCGATCGGCATCTCGGCGGTCGCCTTCAGCTTCGCCGCGGCGATGCAGAGCCTGATCTGGGGATTGAGCCAACCCTTCATCGGCATGCTCGCCGACCGCTACGGCACGCGGCCGGTGCTGGCCGGGTCGGCGCTGGTGCTGGCGGCCGGCTTCGCCATCGCCGCCTCGGCCGAAAGCGCGCTGGCGCTCGATCTCGGTGCCGGGCTCCTCGTCGGCATCGGCATTGCCGGCACGGGGCTCGGCATCGTCATGGGCACGGTTTCGCGCGCGGTCGCGCCGGAGAAGCGGAGCCAGGCGGTCGGTACCGTCGCGGCGCTGGGCTCGCTCGGTACCCTGGTGCTGGCGCCGGTGACGCAGGGGTTGATCGACGGCATCGGCTGGCGCGAGGCGCTCTTCGTCTTCGCCGCCATCGGCGCGGCGATGGTGTTCCTGGCGCTGCCGATGAGGGAGGAGGCGGCGCGTGTGACCGCGACGCCGGCCCCGGAGGATTCGCAGACGGTCTCGGAGGCGCTGCGCCAGGCCTTCACCCATCCCGGCTACATCGCGATGACGGTGGCGTTCTTCGCCTGCGGCTTCCAGCTCATGTTCATCAACGTGCACCTGCCGTCATACCTGGCGCTGTGCGGGCTGCCGGCGACTCTGAGCGCCGCGGCGCTGGGATTGATCGGCCTCTGCAACACGTTCGGCACCTATGCCGCCGGCCTGCTCGGCGCGCGCTACAGCCAGAAGCGACTGCTCGCGCTCGTCTACCTGCTGCGCACGATCGCGATTGTCGCCTTCCTCGCCGTGCCGGCGAGCCCGACATCGGTGCTGATCTTCGCCGCGGCGATGGGCTTCCTCTGGCTCACGGTGGCGCCGCTGGTCAGCGGTCTGGTCGGCCGCGTCTTCGGCCTCAAGCATTTCGGTACGCTCTACGGCTTCGTCTTCCTGAGCCACCAGGTCGGGTCCTTCGCCGGCGTCATGCTCGGCGGCTTCGTCTTCGACCTCACCGGCAATTACGGTGCCGCCTGGATCGGGCTGATCGCGATCGGCCTCATCGCCTTCCTGCTGCAATGGCCGATGGATGACCGCACGCCGGCCGAGCGCGCCCTTGCGCGCTCGGGTGTTGCCGTCGCGGCTTAATCGACCTCGGTGATCAGCACGGGCACCAGAAGCCCGGCGAGCACCTTCGCGCGCTCGACTTCCTTCTTGCCGTACATGCCCTGGATGCCGGAGAGCGCCAGCGTGCCGAGGCGCTTGCCGTTGGCGGTGATCGGCGCGTTCAGGATCGCGGTGATGCCGAGCGAGTAGATCAGCTCGTAGTCGAAATAGGCGCGCTTGATCTCGGCCTTGTTGGGCGCGACGAAGACCTGGCCGCTCTCGAGCTTCTTCTGGTTGTGCGAGGCGGGGTCGATCGGCTTGCGCCCGCCGACCGGATACTTCTTCGGGTTCGACGAGTAGGTGCGCGCGACCTCCTTGTCCTTCTCGACATACCTAAGGACGGTGAACATGGTGTAGCCGCAGGTCTCCTTGGCGAGCTTCTCGACCGCCTTGTAGACCTTTTTCTTGTCGCCCTTCATCGAGAGCGCCATGACCTTGGTCACGTCCTTGACGCTGATGTCGCGCTTCTTGGCCATCGGTTCCTATCTCACTCTTTCTATGGCGACCGCGGCGTCCGGCGGTGCGGCGGGCAGGGGCGGTTGGGGGATGCTTTCGGGCACGAGGCCGCGCGCGTAGAAGCGGAGCACGACGAGCAGCGCACCCGCGATCAGCAGTTCGCGCAGCGCCGCACCCTGAACGTGCGAAATGCCGGGCACCAGGGGAATGATGAATCGCGTCGATTCCAGGAAGAAGACGACGAGCACGGCGCCGACCACCGCGCCGATCGAGTTGCCGAGCCCGCCGGCGAGCAGCGACAGCTTGACGTAGAGCGTCAGCAGCGGCGCGAAGAGGTCGGGCGCGATGAAGCTGGTGAAGTGGCCGTAGAGCCCGCCGGCGAGGCCGAGCGCGGCGGTGCCGAAGGCGAAGGCTTTGATCTTGAACATGACGACGTTCTTGCCGGCGACCTGCACCACCTGCTCGTCGTCGCGGATACCGCGCAGAACGCGGCCGAAGGGCGAGTTCACCAGCCGCTCGACCAGGAAGAACAGGACGACGGTGACGGCGGTGACGATGCCGAGGAACTGCAGGTTGAAGAGGTGCGGCCCCAGCGCCTGGCGGAACGGACCGGGGATGCCGGAAAGCCCGTCGGTGCCGTTGGCGATCCAGAGCTCGTTCGACATGACGATGCGCATCGTCTCGGCGAAGCTGAGGGTAACGATGGCGAGGTAGTCGCCGCGCAGGCGCACGGTGATCATCGCCACCGCGACGCCGACCAGCGAGGCGACCAGGGTCCCGGCGGCCAGGCCCAGCGGGATCGGCCAACCGAAGCGCAGGGTGAGCAGGCCCGAGGTGTAGGCGCCGACGGCGAAAAGGCCGACGAGGCCGAGGTTGATCAGCCCCGCCTTGCCCCAGATCACGTTCATGCCGAGCGCCATCATCGCGTAGATGCCGGCGGTGACGCCCATGGCGACGAGATAGTGCTCCATGGCTAGTACGCCCTCTGGCCGAGGATGCCGCGCGGGCGGAAGGTCAGCACCAGCAGGATGGCGATGAAACCGACCGCGGTGCGGTAGGCGGGGGTGAGCACCAGGAGGCTCAGCTCCTCGCCGACGCCGACGACCAGCGCTCCGACCACGGCGCCGGGAATGCTGCCGAGTCCGCCGACCACGGCGGCGGCGAAGATCTGCAGGATGGTCTTGAAGCCGATCAGCGGGTCGATCGTGGTATCGAGCCCGATCAGCATGCCGCCGAGGCCGGCGAGCCCCATGGCGACGAAGGAGACGATGCGGGCAACGGCATTGGCGTTGATGCCCTTGATCGCCGCCAGCATCGGGTTGTCGGCGACGGCGCGCATCGACTTGCCGGTGCGGGTGAAGGCCAGGAACGCGAACAGCGCCGCCATGACGATGACCGCGACGACGAAGTTCTCGACTTGCTGCGGCGAGATGCGGATGCCGGATATCACCCAGTCGCGCTGGATCGGCAGGTTGTAGCCGCGCAGCTGGTTGCCGAAGATGAAGCGGACCAGGTTCTCGAGCGCGATGGTGAGCGCGATGGAGCCGATCGCCGTGGTGATGAACCCTGCCCGGCGGAAGGCCTTCAGCACGATCTCGTCGGAGAGCACGCCGATCAGGCCGGCGATGAGGAAGGCGAAGCCGAGGGATGCTACCGCCGGCAGGCCGAAGGTGACGTTGGCGACGTATCCGGCGAAGGCGCCGATCGTCATGTGGGATGCCAGCGCGAAGTTGGTGAAGCGCAGCACCGCGAAAATCGCCGTGAGCCCGATGGCCGGTACCGCAAGAATGGTACCGGCCATCAGCCCATTGACGATGAGCTGGAGGACCTCCACCCCGGGAGTCCTTTATGCGTGTCTTAGACGAGCTTCAGGAACTCGAGCTTGCCCTTCACGACATGCATGTAACGGAAGCGGCATCCGAGGATGTCGCCGATGTCGGTGAAGTCGCAGGGCCCGCTGGCGCCCTCGTAGTTGATCTCCTTGCCTTCGCCCAGGACCTTGAGGCCCTCGACCGCGGAGTAGACCTTCTGGCCGGAGCCCTGGCAGATCTTGCGGATGTTGTCCTTCATCGCGACGCCGGAGACTTCCTTGGCCTTGGCGATGGTCAGGACCGCCATCGAGGCCCAGTCGGTCGCCTGGCTGACATAGCCGTCGGGCTCCTTCTCGCCGATGCGGTCGGCGGCGAGCTTGTAGGCCGGGCTCTCGATGTCGGCCGAGGGCTGGCCGGTGAAGACCTTGGCGCTGACTTCCGCCGGGATGGTGTCGAGCGTCGGCTGTGGCACCGCGTAGGACTGCGCGAATTTCGGCAGGTCGATGCCGGCGCGGTACATGTCGCGGAGCAGCACCACCGTGTCCGGCGCGTAGCCGTTCGTATAGATGTAGTCCGGCCGCCCGCGCATCATCTGGTCGATCTCGGAGCGGTAAGTCGGCTTGTCCTTCTCGTAGATCACGTGGCTGACGACCTCGCCGCCCTTGGGCTTGAGCGTGTTCTCGAGATGCTCCTTGTTCGGCAGCGCGAAAGGCGCCTGGATGCCGATGATGCCGACGCGCTTGGCGCCCTGGCTCAAGATGAACTCGCCATGCGCGGTCGCCTGCAGCTTGCTGGTCGGCTGCGTGCGCACGAGGAAGCCCTGATGCGGCAGCAGCGTGATCGAGTCGGCGCCGGAGACTGTCATCAGGAAGGTCTTCGACTCCCAGCACACCGGCGCCACCGCGGCGGTGACGGCCGACGCTCAGGTGCCGAGGATCATCGGCACCTTGTTGACCTCGATCAGCTTTCGTGCAGCGCGGACGGCCGCTTCCGGATTGGTCTGGTCGTCCTCGACCACGGTCTCGATGCGGCGGCCGAGAACCCCGCCCTGCTTGTTGACCTCGTCGAACACGGCGGTCATCGCCTTCAGCATGCGCGGCCCGTCATTGCCTCCGGCGCCGGTCAGCGGCGTCAGGATGCCGATGCGGATCGGCTCGCCGCTCTGGGCGTTGACGTTGATCGGCAGGGCCGCGACGGTCGCCGCCGCGGCGGCGCCTTTGAGCACGTTACGACGTGTAGTCTTGCGCATTTTTCGGTGCCTCCCAGGCAGGTTGTTGGGTGAGACCTTAGCGTTCCGTCAGCCGCCGAGGAAGATGCGGCGGATCTCCGGGTCGGCCGCGAGTGCTGCAGCCGGCCCTGTCCGGCTGTTCTTCCCGTCGACCAGGATGTAGGCGCGGTGCGAGATGGCGAGCGCCTCGTTGGCGTTCTGCTCGACCATGGCGATCGAGACGCCTTCCTTGTTGATCTTGATGATGGCGTCGAACAGCACCTCGGCGGCGACCGGTGAGAGGCCGGCCGAAGGCTCGTCCAGCAGGAGGACGGCCGGCTCGACCATCAGCGCCATCGCCATCGCCAGCATCTGGCGCTCGCCGCCGGAAAGCGTGCGCGCGGCGTGGCGGCGCTTCTTCGCCAGAACAGGAAAGCGTCCGAGCACGCCGTCGATCCGCTCCTTGGCGCCTTTGGGATCGACGTAGCCGCCCATCTCCAGATTCTCGCGCACCGACATGGACGGGAAGATGTTGTGCTCCTGCGGCACATAGGCGAGGCCCATGCGCGAGATGTCGCGCGGCTCCTTGCCGGTGATGTCCTGGTTGTCGAGCTGGATCGCGCCTGATTTCGGCTTCAGCAATCCTGCGACCGCCTTCAGCAAGGTCGACTTCCCGGCGCCGTTCGGGCCGATGATGCCGACGATCTCGCCCGGTTCCACGCGGAGATCGACGCCCTTCAGGATCTCGTCGGCGGCGCCATAGCCGGCCACCACGCCGGTCGCGGTCAGGAGCCCCACTTGCGCCGCCCCATATAGGCTTCCTGGACCGTCGGATTCGCCGCCATCTCCTCGAAGCTGCCTTCGGCGAGATGCCGGCCCTCGGCGAGCACGACGACGTGGTCGCAGAGCCGCGCCACCATGTCCATGTGATGCTCGATCAGCAGGATGGTGATGCCTTCGGCGACGAGGCCTTTCAGGTGCTCGCCGATCTCGCGCGCCAGGGTCGGGTTGACGCCGGCGACCGGCTCGTCAAGCAGGATCAGCTTGGGCTCGGTCATCAGCGCGCGGCCGATCTCGAGCAGCTTCTTCTGCCCGCCGGAAAGGTCGGAGGCCGGGTTGCGGATCACATGGAAGAGGTTGAGCCGGCGCGCGACCGCGACGGCCCGATGCAGCAGCTCCTCCTCGCGCTTGAGCGCGCTCGGCAGGCGGAAGAGGGCCGGCAGCATGTCCTCGCCCGGCTGATGCGCGCCGTAGAGCAGCAGATTGTCGAGCACCGAGAGGCGAGGGAGCCCGCGCGCGATCTGGAAGGTGCGGACCAGGCCGAGCCGGGTGATCTGGTCGGGCCTGAGGCCGGTGATGTCGTGGCCGTCGAAGACGATGCGGCCGGAATCCGGCGGGATCACGCCGGTGATGCAGTTGAACAGCGTCGTCTTGCCGGCGCCGTTCGGACCGATCAGGCCGGTGATGCGCCCGGGCTCGACCTTAAGGTCGGCACCCTGCAGCGCATGCACGCCATAGAAGCTGCGCTCGACCTTGGAGATGTCGAGAAGCGTCATGCCGGATCGCTGTTGCGCGCCATGAGCCGAAGCCCGACCGTCATCCAGATCGCGCCGCCGAGGCCGAAGATCCCGTTGTAGATCATGCCGCGGATCATGTTGGCGGGGACGAAGCCGTTGCCGAGCGGCTGGCCGCGCATCGGCGCCAGGATGAACCAGTTGAAGAGCGTGATCACCACGGCGCCGAAGATCAGGCCGGCGATCAGGAAATTGCGGCCGCTTCGCATCGGCTCCGTCAGCCGCGTCGCCGCCAGCGCGAAGACCGTGAGCCAGACGCCGCCCCAGAAGGAGAGGGAAATGAACTGCGGCACGCCCAGTGGCGGCACGGGGCGCATGTTGTAGGGCGGGTTGGGGGCAAGCCCGATCAGATGGGCGAGGCCGATCGTGCCCTGATGGAAGGTCAGGACCGAGATGAATCCGGCGACGAATCCCAGCAGCAGCCAGGTGATCAGCGGCGTCGGCAATGCAGGCGAAGCCGTCGTATCCGTCATGATGGTTCCTCCCCGATGCCCCGCGGCCCGAACAGTGACACCGGACCCGGCGGCGGACAAGGGCAGCGGCATGTTTCCGCGGTAGGGTGCTTTCGGTTGCCGGTCCCGGAGGCAACGGCGACTATCCGATCAATGAATCAGGGGAGGGGACGTTGAGCGCGATTCTGCCGTCCTATGACCACGGAACCTCGCCGATCAAGCTGATCGGCGATACGATCGGCCAGCATTTCGACCGGATCGTCGCCGAGCATCGCGACCGCGAGGCGCTGGTCGTCCGCCACCAGAGCATCCGCTGGAGCTATGGCGAGCTCGGCCGGCGGGTCGACGATCTCGCCGCCGGCCTGCTGGCGCTCGGCCTGGAGCCGGGCGACCGCATCGGCATCTGGTCGCAGAACTGCGCCGAGTGGTGCGTCACGCAGTTCGCCACGGCCAAGGCCGGGCTGATCCTGGTCAACATCAACCCGGCCTATCGGCGGACCGAGGTCGAGTACGCGCTCAACAAGGTCGGCTGCAAGGCGCTGGTCACCTCGCCGGCGCTGAAGAGCAGCGACTATCTGGCGATCCTCAACGAGCTGATGCCGGAGCTGAAGACCTCGACGCCGGGCCAGCTGAAATCGGCCAGGCTGCCGGAGCTCCGGACGGTGATCCGGCTGGGAAGCGAGCGGACGCCTGGGATGCTCAACTTCGACGATGTGCCGTCACGCGGCGGCAATGCCGAGCGGGCTCGGCTGGCCGAGCTCGGCGAGACGCTGCAGTTCGACGACCCGATCAACATCCAGTTCACCTCGGGCACCACGGGATTCCCCAAGGGCGCCACACTCACCCACCACAACATTCTCAACAACGGCTACTTCGTCGGATCGGCGATCCGGCTCACCCCCGAGGACCGGCTCTGCATCCCGGTGCCGCTCTATCACTGCTTCGGCATGGTGATGGGCAATCTCGGTTGCATCACCCATGGTTCGACCATGGTCTATCCGGCGGAGGTCTTCGATCCGCTCTCGGTCCTGAAGACGATCGCCGAGGAGCGCTGCACGGCGCTCTACGGCGTGCCGACCATGTTCATCGCCCAGCTCGACCACCCGGACTTCGCGCAATACGACCTCAAGAGCCTGCGCACCGGGATCATGGCCGGATCGCCTTGCCCGATCGAGGTGATGAAGCGGGTGATCGACCGCATGAACATGCGTGAGGTGACGATCGCCTACGGCATGACCGAGACCTCGCCGGTGTCCACCCAGAGCGCGGTCGACGATTCCGTTGAGCACCGCGTCTCGACCGTCGGGCGCACCCAGCCGCATATCGAGGTCAAGATCGTCGGGCCCGACGGCCGCATCGCGCCGCGCGACACGCCGGGCGAGCTCTGCACACGCGGTTACTCGGTGATGCAGGGCTACTGGAACGACGAGGAGAAGACCCGCGAGGCGATCGACAAGGCCGGCTGGATGCATACCGGCGACCTCGCGACCATGGATGCCGACGGCTACGTCAACATCGTCGGCCGCCTCAAGGACATGATCATCCGCGGCGGCGAGAACGTCTATCCGCGCGAGATCGAGGAATTCCTCTATCGCCACCCGAAGATCCAGGACGTTCAGGTGATCGGCGTGCCGGACGACAGGTACGGCGAGGAGGTTTGTGCCTGGGTGCGTCTGCGCAGCGGCGAGACGCTCGACGAGGAGGAGGTGCGCGCCTACTGCAAGGGCCAGATCGCGCACTACAAGATCCCGCGCTACGTCCGCGTCGTCGACGGCTTCCCGATGACCATCACCGGCAAGATCCAGAAATTCGTGATGCGCGAGCAGATGGTGAAGGAGCTCGGCCTCAAGACCCAGAAGACGGCGTAGCGGCCAGGCGCTCGCCCAGGGCTCGGATCAGCGCGGCGCCGTCGCCGCGCCAGGCGGGGCCGTGCATGAGGGCGAGGGTCTTGGGGTTCGTCGCCGCCACCTTCTCGATCATCGCCTGCTCGTCGCGGGCATGGGCATAGAAGTCGAGATGCTGACGCAGCGCCTCGCTCGGTCCCAGGATGTCGGCCTCGGTCAGGACCGGATGCTCGGCACCGCGATGGGTGAAGAGGTCGCTGCAGAACAGCGTGTTCGTGGTCTCCTCGAGCAACAGCCCGCTTTCCCAGCCATGGGGGAAGTGCGGCGTCGCGATCCAGCGGACCGAGTGGTGGCCGAGCGAGATCGTCTCGCCGTCGTCGAGCGGTCGTGCCGGGCGGTTCGCCTGGTCGTCGATCTAGACGCGCGCGGCGAGCGTCCCGCAAAGCGGTGTCGAAAGCGGCGCCGCGGCGAGGAATTCGTTGAGCGCGCCGCATTCGTCGGCCTCGTAGTGCGAAAAGGCGATGTGCATGAGACGGCCGACCGGCATCACCGCTGCGATCGCGCGACGCACCAGCGGGAACATGCTGCGCTTGCCGGCGTGGAAGAGCAGAGGCTGATCGTCGACGATCAGGTAGTGGTTGAAGGTGAAGCCGCCGGGGATCGACGTCACCGGAACGCAGATCCGATAGATGCCGGCGGCGATCTCGTCGATGCGGGTCTGGGTGTCGCGGTCGGTGATCATATCGTCCTCCGTTCGGGCTGCGGAGGATATAGCATCGGCCGCCCGTTCCAGAGGCGAAGCCTCTGGAACGGGCGTGCCGGTTACGAGGTGACCTGCCAGGAGCCGTCCGGCTGCATGCAGGCGGTGCCGTAGGCCTGCTCCATCTGCCCGCCGATCTGCACGGTCTGCTGGAACTCGCGGCAATAGGCGCCGGTGTCGCTCCAGCCGTCGCGGGTGGCGACGACGGTGCCGTGGGCAGGCCCGTCATGCCAGGTGATCGGCGCGCCGATCCGGGCCGTGGTAGCGGCGATCTGCGCATCCTCATGCGCGCGCAGCTGCGCCTCGTTCAGGTAGTTGATGATGCCGAGCGTGAAGGCCGTCAGCCCGAGCCAGCGCCAGGCATCGGCGTCGCGGTAGTAGCGCCA
>Ga0194132_10002616_pt1 | contig 33303 bp, 25 predicted proteins | sample TA2KigOf80mmetaG_FD_148612 | JGI IMG/M metagenome (GOLD analysis project Ga0194132, IMG submission 148612) | Freshwater microbial communities from Lake Tanganyika, Tanzania - TA2015054 Kigoma Offshore 80m | ecosystem: Environmental > Aquatic > Freshwater > Lake | place: Tanzania: Lake... | reverse complement strand
CAGACCCACGAATACGATTGGCAGCGTGGCGGTCGGATCGTCCGGATGCACGCCCAACGTGGGCAAACAACGGACGGAAGTGAGGACGCCTGGGATGCCTGGCGCCGCGCAAGCGAGCCGGAGCGCATCGTCAGGAATATCCTGCCGCTCATTGTTCGTCACGGTGACCGACTCGGCAGGCGGTCGATTCGGCCAAGCCCTGGCGAGGCGCACGGCAAAACCAGCGTCCGGCACGCCAAAGCCCACGTTATGGCTCACGCGAAAACCGGCGCCGTTCAACCGCACGTCCGGATCGGCCAAATCGAAGTGCCGCGAACTGTGAATCAGGATTTGTTGCACGTCGCGATAAGTGAGGTTCCGGTTAGCGCCGAGGATCAACGCCGCCACGCCTGCGACTTGCGGAGAACTCGCCGACGTGCCGTTGAAACCGGCGTAATCACCCGTCACCGTCGATGCGTTCTGGCCGGCAGCGCCGGTGCGGTCGGTGGTCAACACGTCCGGCGCGGTCGGGTCTTCATCATCCGGCACGCCATCGCCATCCGTATCAGCCACGTCCCCGCTGGGCGCAGCCACGAGCACACAAGCTCCGGGGCTGCTGTAGGTGCAGGCGCGTCCGTCCTTGCGCCCGGCGGCGACGGCGATGACGCGAGGGTCGCTCGCGAAACCGTCATCGTTGGCATTGGTCAAATCTTCTCGTTCGTTTCCGCCGGCGCGGACCAACACGGCGCCCTTGCCGTTGCGCCCTTTCATGATCGCGCTGCTCACGCCGGCATCGGAGAGCGCATCCAACCCCAACTGGACCTTGCTCGTGCTGCCCCAACTGTGATTTTGCACCGCGACTCGGTCCAAAGCGTATTGGAACATGTCCATCAATTCCTCATCCGACGCGATGGCGTCGCCGCCGAAAAAGGACGTGCCGAAAATGACCCAGCTTGCCAGTTGCGACCGCGGCGCGACTCCGGCCACGCCGCGAAGATTGTCGGATTCGGCAGCGATCAAGCCGGCGACGGCCGTGGCGTGGGCGGCGCTCGACGACGCGGGCCCGCCGTTGGAGATGTTTCGGTAAAAGTTGTAATGCGGAGCCCCGCGAGCGCGGTTGACCAGTTCAGGGTGATCCAGTTGAAAACCGTCGTCCGCCACCGCCACCACGACCCCTTCGCCGCGCGTGAACGGCCAGGCCGCGCGAACATTCAGATCCGGACCCGCCAGACGGTAACCGCTGGTTCGATTCTCCAAGTGCCATTGCTGGTCGAAAAGCGTGTCGGAGGGGGCTCTCGCGTAGAGGTCGCGGCGCCCCCAGGGACGGCGCATGACGGGATAACTCGCGGCGACGCCGGGCTGTTTCGCCAGGATTTCAGCGGCTTCAATCGCGGACCGGCTGTCGGCAGCCTGCAAGATGAAGAGATTGGAACTGACCGTCCTGGCCAAAGAAAGGCCGGTGTCGGCAAGAAAGGGATCGAGGCTTTGGCCTGGGTCCAGTTTCAGCACGACGCGGCTGCCGATCTCGACACGATTGGTGGCACCCTCGAGTTGTGCCTGGGTCCACTCCGGCCCGCCGGCTCCAGTGGCGACGCGAATCGTGGGTTTCGTGTTGTCATTCAAAGGGATTAAATACGAAGCGCCGCCCGCGCTGAGGAATTCGGCTCGCCGAACGGCATTCGTCTCTCCCTCAGCCAGGACAACTCTGTTAGCAAAGCCGAGGCAGACCAGGAAAAGGATGCGCCATGTAGTTCTCAACATCCGGAATTGATGGCAGATTCTGTGCCATACTGTGCAGACCGTGGGATTGACGACAGATCGACCGGAGAACCGCAGCGCAGATTTTCAATCTGCTGTATCGCCGATTTCCAATCGGCAGGGCGCCGGCAAGTCCCAGCGGGCTCGGACTGGGAGACGCCCCGCAGAATACAATTCTGCGATACGGCAGAGTGCAACTCTGCGCTACGAGCTTTGTCGTCCATCCCGCGGACCAAGCAGTAAGGGGAGGCGAGAAACCAGGACGTAGGGCAGACATCTTGTCTCCCGGTTAACGGGGCATCCTTGCCTCGTTGTTCGAGCGGCAGGATGCCGTCCGAACTGCCAGGCTGGAAGCTTGCCCTGCGTTTTCGGCGCTCCTTGTCCGCGTCCAAAGCTCACGGCACCTGAGCCAGTCCTCGGGTGTATTCACGTTGAGCAGCAATGCAGCTTCTCGGCGTGCAGGTTGAATCGCCTTTGCTTTCAACTCCGCAGCGAGGTCCTGCAAGGCGAACCGGCCGAGGCGCAAGAGCTTCTCCACCGTGGGCAACATTTCGACACTTAACAGAAAAGGAAAACCCAGGGATCGCTCGTGCCGGGTGAAAGCGGCCCGAACTTTGGACCGAGGCGACAGAATCAATCGCCGCAGCAACCGCGAAGGCACGAAGGGCATGTCACACGAGAGGAACAGGACATGCCGGGCGCGTGTCGTCTTCAGGGCGGTGTACACGCCGCCGATCGGACCGCAGCGCGCCACCAAATCGCGCCGGATAACGCGAATCGGAGAGTGCAGGGCCGCGGCCGCGGCTCTGGCATGAGCGAGCAGAGGTTTGCCTCCCAGCCGCAGTCTGGTTTTGTCCCGTCCCATCCGGGAACTCAAACCGCCGGCCAGAATGCAGACTTCGCACAAGGCGGGAAATTCGAGGGCGCCAGACATCCGCTTGAGCAGTTGCGCGGCGAAACGTCCCCAGACCGTTCCTCCCTCGAAGACGGCGGTGATCGCAGCCGCCAGGGCAGCCTCGCGCGTGTCCTTGAGGATGTAGCCGTCCGCTCCGCTGCTCAATGCTCGGAGAAACACTTCCTCGTCCGCGTAGGAAGTGAGCATGAGCACGCGGGGTGGCACGGGGAGTTTCTTCAGCTTGCCGCAAAACTCGCAGCCGTCGTCCTGGCCCAACCGGATGTCAAGCAGCACGACGTGCGGCTGGAGTTTTTGGATCTCCTGGAGCGCTTCATGCGGGGTCCCGCACTCTCCCACGACTTCGATGGACGCATATTCCGCCAGGATGCTGCGCAACCCGGCGCGGACCACGCGGTGGTCATCGAGCAGAAAAACTTGAATCGGCTCACTCATCAAAGTTTCATGACTGACTTGTCGGTGGCGTCGGAGACGGACTCGCCGACCCCGCGGGAATTCGGGCGCACACCCGTGTCCCGCGGCCCGGCTGTGAATCCACCGAAAGTTCGCCGCCGCTTTCTGCGGCTCGCGCGCGCATGTTGCGCAGGCCGTAACCTTCTCCACCCGGGTTCGCGGGGTCGAAACCCGTGCCGTCGTCCTCGATACTCAGATGCCTGGATAATGGGCCGGGGCGTGAAACGTATAGGTGTATCGGGACCAATTCTCCTCGTTCATCTGCGCGTGGCCGGTGAACCAGTCGCGCATGCCCATCAGCGCCTGGCCGTACGTGCGCAGGCGTGTTTCCAGCTTGGTGACCAGTTGCTCCACTTCGTGCTGAAAACGTTCCGCGTCCCGTGCCGCCATTTCGTGATAAGCCGACGCAGTCAACCACGCGGTGGTCGCAAGTCCCAGCGCCAGCACGGCCCAAGGCGCCAAAGCTGACGGCGTTCGCCATCCTCCCGATCCTGTGCTGTCTTGGTCCGGCACCATCTGAATGAAACTTGCCCCGTGTCAGCGATCACCCGCGAAGCGTAAATTCTGAGGGAGGGTGAGACTCCGGTCGAACCCTGACATCTCGTCGCATCGAAAGGCCAGGGTTCGGCGGCAGCCTCACCCTCCCACAGCGGTGGCGGTTTCGTCGCGCCATCTTGTTACGCCGGTTCGGTCTTTCCACTCGCTTCATCGCTTCGCAAGCTAAGCGCGGCGCGCGGCCAAGTCGAGCCGCTTCGGGACAAATGTCATGACATTTGTCCGCCGCTGGATCGGCTTCAACGACGAAGCCAAGGAAGGCGCCTGGCTCTGGATCAGCGGCGAACCGGTGACGTACATCAACTGGCTGAATGGCGAACCGAACAACAGCGGCGACGAGGACTTCGCGGTGATCAACTTTGATGACCTAGGAAAATGGAACGACTTGAAGGCCGCCGACGCCGACACTTCCTCCGCGATCATTGAGCGAGTCCCGGGAGTTGCTCAAACGCCGATCGATAATCCGGCTACTTCTGCGGCGATCTATAATTTCAGCGTTGCAGCCGGGAATTCCGGCCATCTGGGAAGCCAGGATGGCGTCGGGAGCAATGCGCGGTTCAACGGCCCTTCTGGATTGTGCGTGGATGCCGCGGACCCTATGCGTGTGAGATTCCTGAGAAGTGACAATCGACCGAATTGACTCTGACTTATGCTAAAATTCAACCCCCTATTCCTTCCCATGAACCGTCTCCTCGGACCGTGGCCTTTAGGCCGCTTCAACGCCAAACTCCAAAGCGGGGCCGGAAGCAGTCTGAAGACTGTGGTCCGGAGGGTTTATGGTTCATGGGCCATGTGCATGGTTCTGAGACCAAGGGCGCTTCCCGTGAACCGTCTCTTCGGACCGTGGCCTTTAGGCCGCTTCAACGCCAAACTCCAAAGCGGGGCCGGAAGCAGTCTGAAGACTGTGGTCCGCACGGTCTTAGAGCGTGTCCGAAAATTCCGCGGGGTCCTGTTTTCGCGCCAAAGGCCGGATGGCAAGGCGCGACGAAGGAGAATATCCTCCCTGGATCTTCGACTGAGGAGCAACGAAGCCAGGCGGCCTTTGGCGCGAAAACCCTCCGGGCGGCGGGTCTTTTGTCCGTGGCCTGCGTTGGCTCGGTCCTTACAGCCCGCGTTGGGGATGCTCGGACCTCGCCGCCTTGGCCACAGCCAAAATCCCTCGCCGCAGGACCCCGCGCAATTTTCGGACACGCTCTTAGACCCTGGGCCGCAGTTACCCTCGCGGGCGCGGTCTCGTTCCCCAAATCCGGTGCGCAGATCACCCCGGACACAAGCCCAATCCTTCGCATCGAGAAGCGCGAGGGAAACGTCCTGATTCACACCCCATCCGAAGACACTCCGGGCGTATTCGTGCTCTGGGCTGGATCGACAGAAGCGAGCCAACGCACCACCTCTCCCCAGCCCTCTCCTCCCTTCGGGAAGAGAGGGAGAAGACTTCGTTGACCGACCGCTTTAATTTTAATCGCACCCAGCTCAAGGCCGAGGCTCGCTCACTGCAAACGCAGCGACGGGCTCGGCGGGCTTCGGTTCGGAGAGTTCTTCCGCTTGCTCCTCGCCCTCGCCCGCCGCGCGCGGCCAGATGTGAAATCCGCCGCGGCAACCATCATGGATTTCCCATGTGCCCCAGATTCCTTTGCCTTCCCGGAAACCTCGGTAGAAGACGTCGTGCGATCCGGGGTAAGTCTTGGTCCAATGACATTCCAGCGACGCCGCGTCGTATCGGCCTTGAATGAGAAATCGGCCCACGTCATCGTTCCCATCGCCGCTCATGCGGCCGCCAGCAAAGGAGAGATGCAAGCTCATCCGATGTTTGTCCTTCGGACCCGAGTAATTGTAGAAACCGACCCATGGCCCGGACGGGAATAGGTTTTCGCTCACGAAGGGACTGTTAGACCAGGGGCGCGGGATTGTCAAAGGATGGGGAGCACTGGGCGGCTTGGCAGCAAGCGCAATTCGTTACAACGGCCTTCGTTCTCTTCGTTGCCTTCTGTTGAAATGCAATCCGACATCGAACATCCGACATCGAACGCCGACCATCGAACAAACCGTGACCATTCCGATCAGGTCTCAAACGCCTTGCGCAGGAGATCAAGGCTCTTCGCCACGGCGACGTCGGCGTCCTCTTTGCCTTCGAATTCGAGCGAGACGTAGCCGTGGTAATTCACTTCGGACAAAATCCGCGCGACCCGCGTGTAATCCAAATCCAGCGTGTACCATTCGCCCCCGCCGAAGTAAGTCTTGGCCTGGACGAAAATCGTTTTCGGGGCGATTTGCTTCAGCTTCTCATAAGGATCTTCCAGGAAGTTACCCGTGTCCATCAGGACGCCCAGCCAGGGCGAGTTGATCGCATTAACGATGCGGAGCAAGCCTTCCGGCGTTCGGGCGAGGCCCCAGTGGTTTTCCAGCGCCAGCAGCACGCCGCACTCCTCCGCTTTCGGCAGGCAGCGTTGCAGGCTGTCGATGCACCACTTGAATCCTTCCTCCTCGGTGTGGCCCGGCAAGATCGGCTCGATGCCGCGATTGGCCATCAGGGTGTCGAAGTTCACCGTGTTCCATCGGCCCGTGTTGATGCGGATGCTCGGCGCGCCCAACTGATAGGCGATTTCGATGCACTTTTTGGTGTGCTCGACGTTGGCCTGGATTTCTTCGGGCTTCGGACTGACAAAAGTTTGATGCGTGGAAAGGCAGATCAGTTCGACACCGTTGACGAACGCGAGGCGTTTGAGGCGGCTGCAATACGCGCGGTAAGCGGCGTCCAGCGGCCCCTTTTCTTCGCCGTCCATTTGCCGGTGCAAAATGTCCACGCCGCCGACGCCGAGTCGCGCGGCTTTTTCAATGACGGATTCGATGGACACTTTCGGGCGCCGAAAGTGCCAGTACGAATAGGTGGAGATGCCCAGTTTGATTTTGGAAGCCGTGGCGGAGCTTGCGGCGCTTGCCCGGTCCGCCCCAAACACGGTGGATGCGGCTGCCAGGCCAGTTGAGGTTAAAAAGAATCGGCGTGTTAAGCTCATGTTCCCTTGCTGTTTTCAGTGGTTCGTGTGCCCGGCCATTCGCTTTGACCTTAGACCCGGCTCTGCTCTTTGAGAATCTTCATTTCGGCGACGCTTTTCATGCACCCAACTTTGAACTTTGAACTCCCGGCGTTTGGCTAATGTTTGGAGCGAAAGAACGACTGGATTTTCGGCGGGAGCAGTTGGGAGAGCGCATCCTTGGCCGCCGAGGCCGCCCAGGCGGAGAGCGGTTTCCATTCGGAGCCGCCTTCGGGTTTGGCCAACGTTTGCCAATCGATACGACCGTCCGCGATCCACTCCATGATCTTGCCGCCCGTGACCGGCCCGTAAATCTTCCGGTCGCTGGCCACGATCCGGTATTTCTGAGCCGCTTCCAGCCGCAACACCTTCTGCACGGCGCCAGCCGCAGATTTCGTCTTTTCCACCAGCTTGGCCGCCGGCCCTGCGGCGGGTTCGGAGGTCGCCTCCGCAGTTTCTGTTGGCACAGGTGTGGTCTGAGTTTGGGTTACAACGTGGGCGTCTCCGATTTTGAACTCCGGGAATTTCATTTCGCCAACGGCCAGCGAAGGAAGCTCCGCCAGCGGCGTGGAAGCTGGAGAGCTGCGCTCTGCCGTCGCAGAAGTCGCCGTCCTGAAGGTGTCAAGGGTCTGGTAGCCGTTCATCAACCATTCGAGTTTCCCATTTGTAATGTCCAGCAGCAATCCATGCACGGGAATCTTCGGACCGATCAGCGGGCTGTGGCGCACGATGTCCGCGGCTTTGAGCACATTTTGCCGTTCGCTGGCGGAAAGGCCGAAAAACTCGACCAGGTTCTCCGGCAACCGCGCGCGTTCCACTCCGAGTTGGCGAAACCGCTCGGTAAGCTGAAGAATCGTGGTCTTGCAGACCAGGCAATCCGTGTGGCCGACGATGGCGATTTCCTTGCCGCCCTTAACCGCGCAAGCCAGGGCCAGCGTGCGCATCATCGAACTCATCGAGTCGAAAATGATGTTGCCCGCGTTGCGCAGCCAGATGAAGTGTTCCTCGCGCACGCCGAGCACTTCCGGAATCAGCGGGTTCAACCGCGGATCGATGCAGGTCAAAGCCACGACCGGCAACGCGTCCGTGAACTCGTCGGGGCGCAAGCCCGCCGTTTTGTCACCGGACAGTGCCCGGTGATTCGCTTCCACGATGGCTTCGAAGAGGCGCATGCAGGTTTACTCCTTTCCCATCGCCTTCTTCAGCGCTGGCACTTGTTCGAGCAACTTTTGGAAACTCACGCCGGTCAAACTCTCCAGCACCGGCGGCAACTGGCTGATGATTTCCGTGACGTCGCCGGTGACCTTGCTCGCCCCGCCGCCGGAGCCGCCACTGTTGATGATCACGATCTTCTCGGTCTTCGCGAGCGGCTCGCTCACTTTGCCCGCCACGTCTGGCAGCACGCGCACAATCATCTCGATGACGGCGGCTTCGTTGTACTGCTTGAACGACTCGGCCTTCATCCGCATGGCCTCGGCGGTGGCTCTGCCTTGCGCTTCGATGATCGCGGCTTCGGCCAGACCGCGAGCCTGATTGGCTTCCGCCTCGGCGATGCCGGTGGCTTTGGCGACGTCGGCTGAGGCGAATCCTTGTGCCTTGGCCGCCGAAGCCGCGCCCGCTGCTTCCGTCTCCAATTGGAATTTCTTCGCGTTCGCAAGGGTCTCGACTTTGTAGCGCTCGGCGTCGGCCGGTTTCTGCACGTTGGCTTCCAACTCGCGCTGCTTGCGCAGGATTTCCTGCTGCTGCAACTCGATCTGCTTCTGCTTCTCGATGATGCTGACCTGAACCTCTTCCGCTTTGACGAGCTGGCCCGTCTTGAATTTTTGCAGGTCGTACGCCAGGTCGGACTCCGCCTTTTTCTGGTTCACCGCGGCCTGGTATTGCGCAACGTTCGATTGATAATCGCGCTGCGCTTCGGCGATTTTCGTGTCGGCGATAAACTTCGCTTCCTGGCCCGCTTGCTGGGCCTGGGACGACTTGATCATCGCGTCGCGGTCGGCCTCGGCCTGGGCGATTTGGGCGTCGCGTTTCACCTGGGCGATGCGCGGTTTGCCCAATGCTTCAAGGTACCCTTGCGAATCCCGAATGTCGCGAATCGTGAAGCTGACGATCCCCAAGCCCATGTTCGCCATGTCGCCCGCCGCGACCTCCTGGACCTTGGAGGCGAACGCATCGCGGTTCTGATAAATGTCCTCGACCGTCATTGTGCCGAGGATGGCGCGCAGATGGCCTTCCAGGGTCTGCGTGGCGATGTTGCGGATTTCATCCGTCGATTTGCCCAGGAACTGTTCGGAAGCGGTGGCGATCGAAATATCGTCGCCCTTGACTTTGATTTGGGCGACGCCGTCCACGCGCACGGGTACGCCTTTGCTCGTATAAACTTCCGGGGTCTGCACGTCGATGGTGAGCAGTTCCAGGGAGAGAACATCGACCTTCTCAAAGATCGGCCAGATGTAAGCGCCGCCGCCTTTGACAATGCGGAAGCCGCGTTCGTGGACCGCGCCGTCCGGATCTTTGACCTTGCGCCGAATACCGGAGACGACCAGCACTTCGTTCGGGCCGACCTTGGTGTACCGGCTCAGCATGTAGGCGAACAGGATGAGGACGACCAGGACGATGATGATGGCTGAGCCAATGATCAGTGCGCTGCTCGGCAACAGTTGGGCCAGGAAAAGGTGGGGATTCATAGGATTCGCGGCTAAACTTTCCTCACGTAGTATTGAGAACCGGCGACCCGCGTTATGACCACGGGCGCGCCGTTGCCCACGGCCACCCCATGCTCTTCCCGCGCCGGCGCCGTGTAGCGCGTGCCGGCATAAACATACGCGATCTCTCCGACGCCGTTTTCCGGAATTGGAGTAATGATCGTGGCCGACGTTCCGACGAGGTTCGCGACTTGCGGTTCACTGGAACTCGCGGTCCTCGCCATCAAGTTGCGCAGGAGGATCAGGAACGTCCCGGCAATGCACCCCGCGCCCAGCACAGCCAGCGGGGCGCTGATCCACGGGCTTTTGGTCGCCTCAATCTGGCTGAAAATAATTCCCAGACCGCCAAAAGACGTGACGAATGAAGCGATGACGGTTGGACTGAAAATGGAAATCCCCGGAGCGTCGCTCATGTCCGCACCGGCCTCAGCGTGCCCGCCGCTGCCGATCACGTGGGCGTCGTGGCCGCCGAAGACATGGCCTGCAATCGCTGTGAAGAGAACGAAAACAACCCCGACCACCAGACAAACCAGGTAAATGAGAAATTCCATACGCTGCCGTCTTGGTTCTGGGCGATCATTAGAGCATTCTCGAACCCCAGCAAGGAAATTTGTGGCGCGACACTGTAGGGCAGGCTTCCAGCCTGCCAAGACTCTTTAGCCTGATACTTCTGGAATCTCTTCTCAGATTTTCTAACCACAGATGAACACGGATTCACACGGATAGGAGGGAAGTTTTGATCCGTGTGAATCCGTGTTCATCCGTGGTTGAATCAAATTCCGGATTCATTGCGGCGCGTCTGCTTGCCGGCAAAATGCGTGACTGGGCAGGCAGGATGCCTGCCCTACGTTCGGGCCAGGAATCGTTCGAGGCCTCTCACCGCCTCGGCATCGTTATAGACCTTGGATTTGCCAGCATTGATCTGCGAAGCAATTTGCGCACGCCACGAACGGTCCAACGCCAGACGCGCGGACTTCTGGACATAATCCTCCAAATCCCGGGCCACAGTTTCTTCGATTCCAAGCCGTTTCAAGATCGCCGCCGTATGCCGCGAGCGCATCATCTCGCCCGGCAGCGTCACGGCCGGCTTGTCAAATGCGATCGCCTCGAGCGTCGTGTTGCCGCCGGACCAGCCGATGCTGTCCAGGATAATGTCCGACTCCCTAACCAGGCCGAGAAAAGACCCGAACTTCATCTTCGGAAGGATGCGCAGATATCGATTTGGGTCGAGCCCGTGCTTCGTGAAGGTTTCAGCCAGCCTGTTGCGGAAAAGTTCCGTCAGCTCCTTCGAATCCAAACCGATAAACCAGAATTCGGAATGAGGCGCCTGGGCCGCAATCTTCGGAACCAAATCGTCATACTGCGGCAACAGCTTGAAGAGGCTTTGCAAACAAAGAAAATAGGCCTTGCCGGGGTCGCGCTCGCCTAATCTTTCCGGCCGGAGCGCGACTTCAACATCGGGCGGCGGATAGGAAATCGAGAGGTTCGGCAGCCGGACCAGCGTTTCCGAATAATGAGTGCCGGCTCCCGGACCTTCCATCAGGTCGCTCGACAGAAAATAATCGATGGTCTCCAGTCCGGAGGTCACGGGATGTCCCCACGCCATGCATTGGACCGGCGCCAACCGCAAGGCGGCCAGGCTTTGCGTAACCGGATCCATGCCGATCTCCGGGTAGATCAGCACGTCGAGTTCGCACGCCCCGATTCGCTGGATGATTTCGTCCGGGGAACGAAACTGGGAATAGAAATGAGGCGTCTGGTCCCGCAAGTGCATCGACGCTTTGTCGAAGTCTTTGCCGGTGTGAAAACAAAACACCTCAAACTCGTCCCGGTTGAGGTGCTTGATCCATCCGTGAAAAAGTTTGAAGACCGTGTGCAAGCAGAAGAATGCCGAGACGAAGCCAACTTTGAGTTTCCTGCCCGCAACGCGGCGCGCCGCCCTTGGCTGGACCCAATCCGGATGAGCCTGGGCGGCCAGGCGTGAGAGCACTTTCGCGTACGTTCGCTGCTCCGCAAGGTCGTTGAAACCTTGATAGTGCAAATAGAAGTTGGTGTGCGGCGCGGTGAACGGCAGCCTGGCCTTGCGCGAGACCGCGTGAGTCTCGACGAAACTCAGAAACTTTCGGACGCCTTTCTGCCAGCGTGGGCGGTGGAACTGAATTTCGTCGGCGTTGCGATAGAGGATTGGCAACGCCAGGCACGTGTTCCATTGCGCGTAAAAATTTGCCGGGTCGAGCGTGGCAGCCTTCTCGAAGCAAGCCAGCGCCTCGTCGAATTGCCCTCGCTCCCGGAGCGCGTGGCCCAGCTCCAGAAAACCTTTGGCATTCGAGGGCGCGCGTTGCACCACTTGCCTTAACTGCGCGACAGCCGCGGCGGAGTCGTCCCGGGCATTGAAGGCGCGCGCCAGTCCAATCAAAGCGTCGGCGTAGTCTGGCCGGAGCTGAACTGCCGCCTGGAATCTCTCGACCGCGGCGTCGAGCTGGCCCTCAGCCAAAAGGAGATTGCCCAGATTCAAATGAACTTCCGGAATCGACGGAGCGATCCGCCGCGCATTCTCGAAGGCGTCGATCGCTTCTTGCGTTCGGCCCTCGGCGGCGAGCGCGCTGCCGAGATTGTTCCAGGCCTGGGCGAATTCCGGATGGATCCGCAGCGCAGTTTGAAACGACTCGATGGCTCGGGCGTTTTGTCCCTTTCTTTGCAGGACACTTCCAAGGTTCGTGTGAGTCTGGGCGGAATTGAAATCGCGGCTGAGCGCTTTGGAGTATGCGTCGAGCGCCCGGTCCAGTTCGTTCAATTCGGCGAAAAATAGACCCAGGTTGCTGTGGAAGGCGGCGCGATTGGGCTCCAATTCGATGGACCTCAGGAGCAGCGCCAGGGCGGCGTCGGTCTGCCGCTGCCGATGCTTGCACAAGCCGAGGAAATGCAAGGCCACCGCGTGATTCGGTTCCGTGGCGAGAACGGCCTCGAACGCGCGCGCGGCGCGGTCGATTTGGTTCCCGGCAAACAGGTTGATGGCGTCCTGAATCGGCTCCGGTGAGTTTTGCATACGCATCCGCCAAGCCCAGAATCGCGCGGTTACATTCGCAAGCTCGACGAGCAATCGCAGTCTGCTGCGGAGCCGCGAGCGGTCAATGATATTGTTTCTGGAAAGTGTCCTGTTCCTTTCGGACCTGCATTCGGCCCATGAACCCGGTAGGGCGAGTCCGTCCCGGCGAGCCGACCGACGTGCGTGGAACACGTCCGACTCGGCTCGCTGGGACAGGCTCGCCCTACCATCTGGTTCATGGGAAGCCGCGATGAATTCCGGATCGCGTCTTGAAGCCAAAAACGCCTCGGCGGGATAGTGTGCCCTGTGAGGGCGAAGGAGTGGGTTCGTTTCGGAAAGGCACGGGGAGACCGGGGAGACATTCAAGGTTGCGAACTCACCTCAGCCAAATAAAATGCTCAGCCGCGCATGCGCATCGCGTTGCTCAATCCCAATCTGGCCCACGAATACGACGTCGAGACGCCGTTCCAGCAAGCGCTGGCCGGTTCGCAATCGGCGCAATGTTATCTGGCGATTGAACTGGCGCGGCGCGGGCATGAAGTCGGGCTGTTCAATGGAACGAAAGCCAGCCGCGTCTTGCGGGGCGTTCGGTGCGCGCCGTTGAGTGAGTTGGCGGGCTGGGGCAAGCCCGACGCCATCCTCGTTCTCAATTCGCCCAATCACGCCCGCGAATTGAGGCAGAGGCTTGGCCCGGAGGTTTTGATTTTCTGCTGGGAACACAATCCGTGGAGCCCGGACGCGAATTACACCGCGTTCCTCCGGGCGCCGCTCTGCGCGCGCGATTTGATTCTGTGCGTGAGCGAATGGCAGCGGCAGAATTACCTCGCCGGCGGCCAGGTTCCTCCTGAGAGGATCTTCGTGCTGCGCAATGCCATCTCGCCCTTTTTCGAATCGATGTTCGCGGAGCGCGATCCCATTCTGGATTTCAAAGCCTGGCCGCCGGTGATGGCGTTCACCAGCACGCCCTACAAAGGGCTCAAGGCGGCGGCGGTGTTTTTTCGAGAGCTGCGCAAGGTGGATCGGACTGTGACGTTGAATATCTTTTCCAGCTTCGAGATGTACCCGCCCAACAACGAACATCGCCTGGACCGGTCCTGGTACGAGTTCTACGAATCCTGCCGCGCGATGCTCGGCGTCAATTATATCGGCAACGTGAGCCAGTCGCTTCTGGCGCGGACGCTCAAGACGACGCTGGTTTTGTTTTTCCCGAGCACGTTGCCGGAGGTTTCAAGCATCTGCATCATGGAAGCCATGGCCGCGGGCTGCGTGGTCATCTGCTCAGGGCTTGGCGCGTTGCCGGAGGTCATGTCTGGGTTTGGGCATGTGATTGAACTGGAGGACGGCAAGATCGTTCAGGGCCGGCATTTCATTACGCGCGCGCTGATGCTCCTGGAGGAATTCAAGCGTGGTGATGAAAAGCTGGGGCAAAGCCTCAAACAGCAGGTGGCTTACATGAACGCGAATTGCCGCTGGTCCGTGCGCGCGGCGGAATTTGAAGGCATCGTCCGGGAGATTCTCAAATGAAAATGACACGCATCACCTTGCGGAAGACATTCGTTGTCGTCGCTTTGGTCCTTTCGCAAACCACCAGGCTCTGCGCCGCCGAAATCATCGAGGCCGATCTCTGTGTTTACGGTGGAACCTCTGGCGGAATCGTCGCCGCAGTGCAGGCCGCGCGCGTGGGAAAGACCGCGGTCCTGGTGGAGTTCGGAAGTCACCTCGGCGGCATGACCACGGGCGGCCTGGGCGCGACGGACATCGGGAACAAAGCGGCCATCGGCGGAATCGCGCACGAGTTTTATCGCCGGCTTGGCCGGCATTATGGAAAGGACGAACAATGGACCTTTGAACCGCACGTGGCCGAAAATCTGTTCTTTCAGATGATCAACGAAGCCCGCGTGCCCGTGTATCTCCAGCAACGGCTGGCTTCGGTGAAGAAGGAAGGCGCGCGCCTCGCCGAGATCACGATGGAGAGCGGAAAGATTTTCCGTGCCAGGATGTTCGTGGACGCAACCTACGAGGGCGACTTGATGGCGAAAGCCAAAGTCAGCTACACCGTCGGACGCGAGGCCAATTCCCAGTACCGGGAAACGCTCAATGGCATTCGCGCCGAGACGCCCAAACACCAATTCACGGTGGCTGTCGATCCGTACGTGAACCCCGGCGACCGATCGAGCGGTTTGCTGCCGTTCATCCAGGCTGGTGATGGCGGCGTGCCCGGCGAAGGCGATCATCGCGTGCAGACCTACAACTATCGCCTTTGCTTCACGACGAACGCCGCGCAGCGCCTCCCGTTGCCGAAACCGGCAAGCTACGATCCGGCCCAATACGAATTGCTGGCGCGCTATCTCGAAGCGCTCGGGGCCGCGGGCCGGAAACCGGCGCTCAGCCAATTCTGGCACCCGATCTGGATGCCGAACGGCAAGACCGACATCAACAACAACGGCGGATTTTCGACCGACTTCATCGGCATGAATTACGATTATCCCGAAGCCGATTACGCGACGCGCCACCGAATCGCGAAGGCGCACGAGGATTACACGCGCGGCTTCATCCACTTTCTCGCGACCGACCCGCGCGTGCCGCAAAATATTCGCGACGAGATGCAGCGATGGGGTCCGGCGCAGGACGAGTTTCTCGACACCGGCGGCTGGCCGAATCAGCTCTACGTTCGCGAAGCGCGCCGGATGGTTTCGGATTACGTGATGACCGAGCACAATTGCCGTGGCGCCGTCAAAGCGGAGGACGCGGTCGGGTTGGGCGCTTACAACATGGATTCACACAACTGCCAAAGGATCGCGATGAACGGCCGCGTGCTCAACGAGGGCGACGTGCAAGTGCCGGTGAAGCCGTATCCGATTTCGTATCGGTCGATTGTGCCGAAGCAAAGCCAGTGCGAAAACCTGTTCGTGCCCGTCTGCCTTTCCGCGACGCACATCGCTTACGGATCGATCCGGATGGAACCGGTCTTCATGATTCTTGGCCAGTCCGCGGCGACGGCGGCCGGCATCGCCATCGACGAACGAGTTCCGATTCAAAAGGTGGATTACGAGAAGCTCCGCCGCCGGCTCCTGGCGGACCAACAGGTCCTGGAATGGTCGCCAAAGTAGGTCAGGGATCTTGCCTGACCAGACGGGCTCGAAGCCTGTCCTACTTTGGAAGGAAATCTGCCCCGTGGTCTTCCGGCTGATACCCGGTCAGCTTTTCCGCATTGCTCAGATCCCACAGATTGCCCTCGTTCTTGGAGAGTCCAAAGAAGATGGCGAAAGGCAGATCGGCCTGAATCGACTTCACGATGAGTTGCGTCAGATCGCGCGGACTGCACCAGTACTTCAACATGTCCGGCCGGGTTCGGAGCAACTCGCTATCGTATCCCTGAAACCACGCAATCCGCAGGCAAATCATCGACATCCCGTGGATATCCGAGTAGTGCCGCGCCAGCGCCTCGCCGAAAGCCTTCGTGCAGGCATAGACCGTGACGGGGCGCATGGGCATGTCGGGTGTGACGCGGACGCCGTCTCCGTAATTCACGATGGTCTGGCAGGTGCTCGCGTAAAACGACTTTCTTTACGCCCGCCTGGCGTGCGGCTTCGAAGGCGTTGTACACCCCCAGGAGGTTCATCGGGAGCAGCCGCGTGTGGAAGTCATCCTCGTCCGACACCGCGGCCAGATGCACCATCGTCCTCACGCCGTGGCACGCCTGTCGCACCGCGTCAAAATCACGGATGTCCGCCTGAATCACTTCATCGTCGCCGTCGGCTGGCAATGGTTTCGCGTCCAGCCATGTCTCGGCGCGGATTCCACTTGCCTCGCCAGGCGCGGATGCCGCCTTAACCTTGAGGCCGCAGGAGAGGAGGACGGATGCCAGGACAATTGCGCTCGCTTCCACGAATCGTTGGCGAAGTCGGCTTGGTCGGTTGGGAGGCGTGACGGGTTGGCTCACAGGCGCGATTGGACCAGAGCCCGGGACTTCAATCAAAAGGTTCTTCGCTGTCCTCAGTGGCGACGTACCGGTGGCTTGATCGTCACGTTCCCCTCACCCCGACCCTCTGCCTTGGGGAGAGGGAGAACGGGTTCCAGCGCTCGGCGCAAATGATGCGTCGCGGTTGGCCAACGGTGTGAACCGAGATTCCCTCTCCTTTGGGGAGAGGGCCAGGGTGAAGGGAAAGGGAGCGGACATCGGCCGGTTGTTTCCAAGGTCGCCCTCGGCGCCAGCCACTGAAAACAGCGAAGAGTCAGAAAACGACGGTGGAAATACGGCTCCAGGGCATCTTCTTTGAGGATGGCGATCATCGGAGAATTCGATAGGTTCCACGAATGCAAACGCTGCCAACCACGAAATCCTGCTTTGTCTGCGGGCGGCAAAACGCGCACGGCCTGCGGCTTCGTTTCGAGACTGATGGTGTCCGCGTTCAAACCCGGCTGACCTTCCGAGCCGAGCACGTGGGATTTCAAAACACCATCCACGGCGGATTGATCGCCACCTTGCTGGACGAGGTCATGGTCTGGGCATGTGGCGTGCGGACGAAGCGCTTCGCGTATTGCGCCGAGATGACGGTGCGCTACGCCCATCCGCTCCGGCCTGGAATCGAAGCGCTGGCCATCGGCGAGTTGGTGAGCAATAGGCGCGACAAACTCTTCGAAGCCCGCGGCGAGTTGCGCGACCCGCAAAACGTCGTCCTGGCCGCGGCGACCGGGAAATACCTTGCGATCAAGCCCGGCGAACTTTCCCTGATCGGCGAGGACTTCGACGGAGATATCATGGGCATCCTTGGCTCGATGCCTGGATAGGAGCATTCTTTCGTCGTTTACCGAATTGTAATAGCCACAAAGCTCAACCAGCGGCACCCTCAGAAACCTCGAACGAACAAAACTCTCAGTAAATTGTTGACATGAGAAAACGATCGATCAAGACGGGCGCGAAGGACAAGGCTTTGCTCCGAGAATTGGACGGACTCTGCGAAATGGGTATGCAGGGCGAAATCGTTCGGATGGTGGGGTGTCTCATATCGCAGAAACCCTTGTCTGCCGTGTTGTTCAATGAAGCGATTCGTGCATTGCTCGCTCATGGCGACGACCTCAAGCCATGGACATGTCGAATCGAAAAGGCTTACACATCCATGGGCCTGCGAAGCAGCCGGAGGTGCCGGTATTCCATGCTGTGCTTCTATCATTCCCTCGGCGATTCCCAAAAGGCTCTGGAGTTCATTCCCGCGCGGTTTTCGCCGACCGTGGCGCCACTAGAATTGGCTTTCGCACTCGACACTTTCAAGGCTCTGCGGCTTGTGAAGAAGGCCGATGCGTTGGTGCCGCGCTGCCTGAGAATACTTCACCGAATGGGCCGGTGTAACGAGATCAGCTTACTGCTCCATTCGCTGGCTGACTACTTTGCTTCGCAGCGGAATTGGGAAGGCGCCATAGCGCTTTGGGAAGAGTTGATCTCGGACGATGTGCTCGGTCCCCAGGCCTTCGTCGAGATCGCGGCCGCACGAGCAGCACAGGCCAGGCATACCGTCAAGGAAGGGCTGAACCATATCAACCTTCTGCGCAAGGCGGCCAAAGACGATTTGGCGATCACGCTTCCTGGCAATTTCAAAGCAAGGCTCGACGAAGCAGAAATGGAACTACTTGTAATCAAGGCAAGCTTGAATCAGTGCTTTCCGGAAGAATGAAACCAACACATCAGATTATGGAATGCCAACCAAACTCGCGTGCAAAAGGCTGCGGCTGCTCAGCCCAGGAAATCCACCAACCATTTCCACCGCGTTCGACTAAGCTGGGTAAGAATATGAATCGGAGCCTTGCTCAGTTCAAAAGAATCAGCCTCAAGAAAGACGGTGAAGTGTATGCCTACCTCCTGACGACAATACGACGCACGGCGAAAAACGGGCTACGACAGGAAGGGAGTGCGCCGAATTTCCAGGGTAACTGCATCACTCTGTGCACATGCAAACACCGCATGCGAACATGGCGTGATCAGTCAGATTGGAAGAAAGGCGTCTGGATAGCTGGACTGACAAACCTTGGGACCGTGAAGCCGGAATATGGCCTCTTCTATCTGATGCGTGTCGGCGATGCTTTTGAATCGCATTTCGACCTCTGGAACGCTCGTTACAGCCTCAAGGACGAATACGGCATGACGCTACAAGCGAAGGTGGCGCACAGGCACTTCCTCGGTGATATCTTCTTCCCGAAATCCTCTCCGCTTCTCGGTCGCGACCGGTTTCTACCAGAGAATTACCTTCGGCCAAAGGAAGAAGGACATTCCCATTCCCAAAGGCGCAATCCTAACCAGTGGCACAAGGATGTCCGTCGGGCGTACCTCTTAGTCGGCGATCCTAAATTGAGTTTTATTTGGGACAAACCGGAATTGCGCCTAAAGAAGGATCGGCATGCAAGAACGAAGAAATACCGAAGCGTTGCCGAATTTCTGGAGGCTTTCAAATCTCTCAAATCATAAGAATGAAAATCGCGCTTCTCCGCGTCGGAATCGATACTGGCTGCGGCGGTATCCACGGGCCACTCTTTCAGGATGGCCGATTTGAGTATGTCCCGATTCCGAGTGAGTCCGCCAAGGATGGGAGAACGTATGGCAACGTTCGCGGACGGTACGGAGGTTCTCTGGTGGAGTATTTTTCGGAACACAAGCAAGCGAGGATGAAAGACTCGCATATCCACTTTGATCCTGAGTTTGAGACGTTCACTTATGGCGACCCGACGCGACCCAAGGCGGGGCTGAGGCATCTTCAGAAAGGTGACTTCCTGGTGTTCTACGCCGGGTTGCAAGGATTTGATTTTGCGCGAGCGCCTGCTCTCTACCTCATCGGTTACTTCATCGTCAAGACGGCCGGCCTTGCGAAGGACTTTTCGCGCGACGCGATACGCCGTCTGTTCAGAAGGAACTATCACATCATCACCAAAGATCGCCGCCCTGGCCTCGTTTTGGTGAAGGGCGCCAAAGGAAGTCGTCTGTTGGAGAAGGCGCTGTGCATTAGTGAGGAGGGCGCAGACAGGAACGGCAAACCATTGAAAGTGTTGTCCCGGAAGATGCGGCGAACCTTTGGCGACTTTGCTGGGAAGGTCGGCATCCAGAGATCTCCGCCGCGCTGGATCCGTGAAGAACCTTGGCTCACCAAAACAGTCACCTTCCTGGAGCGGCTCGTATAAGATCTGACACGCCGGAGACATTCCGTGACTGGCTTGTGACTGGCTTGCTTCACCTGTGCGGATCGGATAGGGTCTGAGTGTCATGAAACGGCCTGCTCGCAAGCGGAAGAAACTGGATTACCCGGAAGAAACGAATGGCACGCGATGGGCGGCGGCAGCGCGGAGGCTCGCCAGCAAGCTCTCACCGGAGGAGGAAGCCGAACATTTCCGCCGGGCGATGGCAAAGGTCTATGGCCGCCAGCCCAAAGAAATCACTGGCGCTGGACACTAACGTTCTGCTGGACCTCGCCGAGGAGAAGGATTTCGCGCACGACTTCAGGGAGGAGTTCGCGGCGCGCGGCTACCATTTCCTCGCACCTCCAACAGTGCTTGCGGAACTAGAGATTCTCGCGAATTCAAATCTTGCACCGCAGTTCCATTTCGCAGAGATCGCCCTGAGAAAGCTCGCGCCCTGGAACTGTCAGCCATTTGCGCTGTCCACCACGGAGATTACCGTCTCCTATCGGTTTGCTGAGCGGTTGCTCGATCTGGGCCTCATCCCCGAAAGTGAGCGCAACGACGGCAAAATCCTGGCCCAGACCTCACTCGCAAGTATTGCACTGCTGGTCACGTCGGACAAACATCTGTTGAACATTGACGAAGAAGCATTCCTGCTGGCCTTTGGCGACTCTGACCTGCCGCCAGTGCATCCGGTTCATCCCAGGCGGTTGTTGAGAGCTTTGCGATAAATGAGAACTCAAATGCTCCGCGGGCGGCGAAGCGCGACGTAATCGAATGCGCGAACCGGTTCTCAATCGCTCCTGCCCGTTGTGCAACGAAGACAAGTCGCGTCTGTTTCTGCGGAAGGAAAGCCTCCGGTTGGTCCGGTGCCAGAGCTGTTCGATGGTCTATGCGAAGGCGGTCGGTTCCGAGTTCGCGTCGGGTTCCTTTTACGACCAACGCGGTGAATCCTTCTATCTCGCCTCCGACAAATTGCAGGGCGATCACGCGCCGGTCCGGTTTGAACGGGAGCTGAAGCTGTTTCGCGCTTACTGCCAGCAAGGCTCGGTCCTGGACGTTGGATGTTCGACCGGCGGATTCCTGATTGCGCTGAAATCCAGGCATCCGAAGGACTACTCGGTGTTTGGCACGGATGTCGTCGGATCCGCCCTGGATTACGCCGAGCAGCACGGGGTCGAAGTCATTCGAACTCCGTTTCTTGAGTTAAGCGAAAAGCAGACGTCCTTCGATGCCGTGACATTTTGGGCTGTGATTGAGCACCTCGTCGAGCCCAAACGATTTCTGAGCAAGGCGGCCAGGTTGCTGAAACCGGGCGGGTATTGCTTTGTGCTCGTGCCCAATCTGAAATCGCTCGCGGTCCGCGTCCTGGGCGCGAAATACCGTTACATCATGCCGGAGCATGTGAATTACTTCACGCCGGCCACACTGCGCGCTTTCGCTCGAAGCGGTCCAGAGTTCGAAGTTGTGACGCTGACTTCGACGCACTTCAATCCGGTCGTCATCCTGAAGGATTTCGTCGGCAAAGGGAGAGGCGTGCCGGACGCGGAGCGGGCGGGCTTGCTCAAGCGCACTACGGCCTGGAAACAGAATCGCTGGCTGGGGCCGGTCAAGGTTGTTTATTCCCTCGCCGAACGCATGCTGGCCGCGTTCAACCTGGCGGATAACCTCGTGTTCGTCCTGCGAAAGAAGCGCGCCGACTGAAGGAGCGGTGGACCACGAAGAACACTATTAAACCCACTCTTTTTGGCAGCCGCGGGACAGAACCCTGAACTTTGAACTCTGAGCAACGGGTCGGCCTGTCACCACCAACCTCCTTCCGCAGCAATCGGGCGGACCATTGGCCGGCCATCAAGAATGACCAAGGGGCCATCGATAGCGAGGCGTTCGCCTCGGATCAGCACGCGACCGGGACCACCCGGAACGAACACTCTGTTGCGCGGGATGGCCATGGGAACGGGCGGCATTCGCGGCACGACACTGGCCGTGGGCTTGGGCCGCGCGATCGGGTAGAACTGCACCCGCTCGAACGCAGCCGGATTCATGACGAGCTTGCCCAGGCTTGGGTGAGAACCGACGACTTCCTGTTGATCCCATTTCTCCAGGCGTAACGTCAGACTGCCGCCACGCCGGAACGTTGCGCGCACCGTGGAAGTGTTGTCCGGCGGGCGCTCCATTTTTTGCCCGGCCATTTGCAGGACCTTTATCCGGTCGATCGGAATGTCGAGCGTCGAGCCCTCCGACAAAAGAAACGTGGCCTTGCCCTCCTGCACGCGCTGAAGGTCGCCGGCAACTTTGTCGCCGTTTTGAAGCCGGCCCAAATCGGTTTTGCTTTCCGGCGCGGCGGAAGGTTTCTCATCGAACTGGCCGTCCCATTCCGTGACCCGGATATTGCTGAGTTTCACCGAGCCTTGCCCCTGGTGGACGAAGCGCACGCCCGTGCCTTTTCCGACGAAGTCATCCGTGTCGATCCACTGTTTGACGAGCAACCCGTCCACCATGAGGGCGATCATGCGTTTGGCTTTGTTAGCGCGGATTTCCACGTGGACCTTGTTTTTCTGGTTCAAGGCCGGCACGGAGGTCTGGCCCAGATAACGCAGCGGCTCTTGCTTGCTCACGGGCAGCAAATTGACCGTGTAACTGTTGAGCTGAAGGCTGTAGAAGCCGCCGAAATCAGGGCCGGTTTCTTTGGTCTGGAGATTGATGGGCTGCATGTAATCGGTGTAAAGGGCCACCGCGATGTAAAGCATGCCTTTCCAGTTCAAATCGAATTGAAGGCTGGCAACGTCCGGGAGTTTGAGGTCGCGCGCAATGGAGGCGGATTGCGTGGCGTAAAAAGCGCCGTTCTTGTAACTCCATTGTCCGGCATTCGGGACCGTCTGCACCAACCCCATCGTCCAGCCTTCCAGGCCGGCCGGGCCCTCGAAGACCGGAGGCCGTTCCACAGGCTTCGGTGAGACGGACTGAACGAACTTGCGGGGAATCTCGAGTTTGCCGGCGTACCAGGTTTCCAGGGTCACGCGCTCCGCGTCGATGGACAGCAGGTTTCCTTCGATCTCATCCTGGTTGCTCAGTCGAACTGTGCACGAGTTGGTGGATTCCTTCTGAGGTTGCGGACGGTACCCAAAACGAACTTCCGAGATCTGGTCCGAAATGAACTCGATCACTTCAGCCGCGGAAGGATGGCGCCAGCGGACGCCGATGGTCGGATCGATCAATTCCAAGGTCCCATAAAGCGTGTCGCCGTTATTCAGCAGGATCGCGTCGCGGGCGTCGTTGGCTAACACGGCAGCGCGGGTGGGTGTTGCGGTTTGATTGGCAGCCTCCGCAGCGACAACACGCCAGGACACAAGCGTAATCAGACAAGCCAACGCCAAACCCGGTAGGGCGAAGCGTGGGCTGGTAGGGACGCGTTCCACCGCGTCCCTGACATTGCTCTTTCGACCGCAGAGTAAAGTCAGGGACGGAGTGGAATCCGTCCCTACCCGATTCATGGGAAGCAGCCATGGCCGCGGCGCCATGCACTCGGCCCTTGAACCGATCGCCGGTAGGGCGAGTCCGTCCCGGCGAGCCGCTCCACGCGCTTTGAACACGTCCAGACCGGCTCGCTGGGGACAGGTTCGCCCCACCCAGCGGCTGATGGAAAGCTCCTCAATCATCCAGGTCCCAAATGTCGATGTTTGGCGCGTCGAGTTCATCCGTTTCCTTCATCGGTTGCGATTGGAATTGAATCTGGCGGATGGACGCGAGATTGACGGCCATTTTCCCGAAGTTCCGGCTTGTCCCGGCGATTTGCTCGCCTCCCCATCTCTCCAGTTGGAACGCCACGGACCCGCCGCCCGCGACGTCAAAGCGCAGTTCCCAGGGTTTGCGCGCGATGGTTTCCGAGGCGGATTCCTTCATGAAAATCTGCGTGACTCGCTCGACTGGAATATCCAGCGCCGTTTGCGGAATGGCAAACTGCAGCTTGCCCTCCCGAATGCCGCGCAACTCGCCCGTGACTTTGTCTTTGTTCGCCAAATAAACCAGGTCTTCGTTCACGGGGCCGGTCGGGACGGGGCGCGGTTCGATCACGCCGTTCCATTGCGCGACCCGCATGCGGCTGATCCGGATGGTCGAACCATCCATCTGGGTCGAGAAGACCACGCCCTGGCCCTTGGCCACGAAACCCGCGTGGTCTTTCCACTGGCTCACGGGCGTGCCATCGATCACGAGGGCGATGGTGGCGTCATCGCGGTTGGCGCGGATTTCGACGTGGACCTTGTTTTTCTTGAGCATGTCCGGGATTTGCGCCTGATGCCCCAGGCTCATCACGCCGGTGCCCGTCTGCACGCGCTGAAGGTTCACATAGCCAGGCGCCATGTGGAACATGTAGGAACTGACGCTGTAGTCGAAGCGATCTACGGCGTCGGTAAACAGAATGAAGCTCAAGCTGAAATGCCCGCTCCAAGACAAATCGAACTCCAGGCTGCACGACCCGGAAAGGCCCAGGTTGCGGCCCAGAATGCCGACGCTGTTAGCCACGAACGCGCCGTCCTTGTAACGCCAGCCTTTTGGGCCTTGCGTCATGATCCAGCCATCCGGCCCGCTCGGTCCTTCGTACAGAATCGCGAACCCTTTCGGAAAAAGCGTAATGGATTGGAGCGCATCGCGCGGCGCTTCGAGATCGCCGCCAAACCACGTCTCCAGGCGCAGTTTCTCCGCGTCGAGCGATTTCAAACTTCCAAAGACTTCATCGCCGTTGCCGAAGCGGAACCAGCAAGTCGGTTTCGACTCGGCGCTCACGCGCTGGGCGTTTTCGAATTTGATGGAAGCGATGCCGGCGGGCTGAAACTGGATCACGTTTTTCGCCGCCGGATGTTCCCATTGCACGCCCTGATTCGTATCCATGGAACGCAGACGCCCATGCACCGACGCGCCGTCAAGAAATTGGAGCAAGTGAGAAAAATCTCCGCGCGCTGCGGTCTGGTTCACATTTTTGACCGCCGGGGCCGTGTTTGTAATTTCTGCACGAACGGAAAGACCAAGGAACAGAAAGTGAGCGACGACAAAGATAAGCAAACAGAGCGGGTATGGAGTGAGATCGGGGGAGCACACGCGCCCTCGCGTGTTTCGACCGGCGCCTCGCCGGTCGAAATGAACGGGTCGATCTATGCCATGTTGATGGTTCCCTCGATTGAAACAACGTGGTCGGCGAGGGCGCCAACCACAGCACGCGAGGGCGCGTGCGCTCCCCAACGCGACTGGATACCGCAGATTGAAAATCTGCGCCACTTTGGCAGCGAACCGTTGCGCTTTACCGCTCATAAATCGGGAGAAACCGGTAATTCAAAGCCAGCGAAAGGAGGGATGCCGACGTCGCAAACGTCGGACCGAACTGGCCGTCCCAACTTCCATCAGGATTCTGCGTCGAAGCGAGCGTCTTGATGTTTCTTCGGTTCCAGGTTTGCCACTGCTCCGGCGAAATGTGAAAGAAAGCCTGCGACGCGTAGTAAAGGTAGTAATGGTAATAGCTCGATTCCAACGGGGCGTTCTTCAGGAAATTCGACGCGGCCTGGAACGCTTTCGAATTCTTGTCCTTCGCCAGCGCCAGGATCACGCAGCCAATGGCGGTGCGCGCGGCGTTGGCCGAAGTCCCGGCCGTGTAGCCGTAGCCGCCGTCCGACGTCTGGCAATTCGAGAAGAAGCTCAGCCCCTTTTTGATCGCCGCTTCCGGCACGTTGATCCCGGCGTTGCGCGCCGCGAACAACGCCACCATTTGCGCGCCGCTCACGGTGGTGTCGGCATCGGTGCTTTCCGGAGAATAACGCCAGGCGCCGAACGGATTTTTGGCCTGCGAATTCAGAATCAAGCTGACCGCCTTCTCCAGGGCCGGGCCCAGCCGGGGATCATCCACAGCGCCGTAAGCTTCCGCGAGCGCCAGGCATGCGAAACCGTGATTGTACATCGACCGGCCGATGTATCCGGTCTGCTGGTTCATCTGTTTCAGAATGAAGTCGAGACCTCGGCCGATCGAACTCTGATACGGGCCGAAATTCGGATCGTCGCCGTGGGCCAGCATGCTGAGCACGGCCAGCCCCACGACGGCCGGCTCGCTTCCGTAAGAGCGGTCCGGCCAGTGGCCCTCGGTATTCTGGCTGCGCGCCAGATATTGCATGCCTTTCACGTACATCCGCTCCACTTCCATCGGCGTGTTATCCGATTTCTCGATGAACAGCTCCTGGGCGCACAGTGACGAGGAGAGCAAAACCAACGCGATCGCAAGCGTAGCGCAGATTTGTAATCTGCCGTATCGCGGAATTGCATTCCGCACGGGCTCGACAAGTTCCAGGGCTCTGGAACTCGCCGACGCGCCGCCGATTGCAAATCGGCGATACGGCAGAGTGCAACTCTGCGCTAGAGCGGAAGGCCCGCTAAACCGGGATGGACTCACCCTACCGGGTTCATGGGCCATATCTGGAATTCGACCTTGCAGGAGGCGGGCGAGTTCAATTCGCTTCTTTTTCGAGGGCATTGAAATAGTTCTCCAGCGCTTCACGGAATTCCGTGGGCAGATTCTCCATGAGACTGCTCGTCTTGTTCACGCCTCGGGCATCCGGACTCTTGCCTTGCGCATCGCCTTGGAGCGGGCCGGCCGGTTGCTGCGTGTTGCCCCCCATCGTGCTGCGGCCTGGATTGCGGCTCATGCTCATGCCGGTGGTCTGGCGGCTTTCCGGGGACATCATTTGCAGCAGGAACGCCATCTCCTCACTGGCGTTGCTCTGCGAACTTCCGCCGCGTTGGATTTGTTCGTTGATCAAATTGATGACGTCGGAAAGCGTCTCGACCGTTTTGGTCTCCGATTGCACCGTCAAGGCGTCCGTCTGAGGCACTCCCAGCAGCGCTTCCGCGCCTTGCATCGCATCGAAGATCTCGCTGAGCGGCTCCTCCAGCGGGGGGAACGGATTCTCCAGTTGCATTTGCGTGAGCTTCTTCAGGAGCTGGCGTTGTCCGGCGTACAGCGCCTGGGCGCCGTCCTGATATACCGCCGTGTCCTCCTTCCGGGTTTCAAGCAGTTCGGTCCGCTCGCGGAGGTTGATCTCGCTTTCCCGCATCCGGAGCAAACTCAAGAGCTGCTGAATCAGAAAATTCGCCAGGTCGTTCGCCTGCCCGCCGCCGCCGCCGCCCGCCCCGCCGGCGGAACCGCTCTTGGGTTCGAGCAATTCGGCCCAGGCGTTGAACTGGCTGGACCAGCGGCCAAGCTGCTGAATCGCTTCCATGGAAATGTTCTCGGCGATCAACCCGCGGACTTTGTCCAGCTCATCGGTCGTTTTGGCTTCGGTCATTTCTTTGCTGACCTGGCCGTAATTCGGCTCCCGGGTGCGCTCGAAAAACCGGCTGATCTCGCCCTGCAGCGTTTTCGTCTCTTCCTCCGCGCGCGATTGGAACGTGGCGAGATTCGTGTTCGCGCGCTGATACGGCGCGGGAAGATCTTTCGGCAACAGTCCGATCGTGACCGTGAGATTCTTGTGCAAGCGGCTTTCGATTTCCTTCTGTTCCGTGCCCAGCTTGCGGAGCCGCTGCGCCAGTGTCATGGCTTGAAGGTCGTCGAGTTTCTTATTGACCATTTGCTGCATTTTCTGGAGCGCCTCCAGGATTTCCTCTTCTTTTTCCAGCGCTTTGGCGAGGTTCTCCTCCCGCGATTTTGGATTTTGCTGGGCGGCCTTCATGGACTCCGCCGCCTGCGGCATCTTGTCCTGCGTCAGGCCCTGCATTTGTTGGACGGTGTCCGCCCACTCGCGCAGGGTTTGTTCCGGAAGGAGCGGATTGCGGAAGGCTTCCTGCAACATCTGGGTTCCCTCCCGGGAAAGCTGTTCCAGGTTGGCTTTGTTTTGCGCCTGGTCCTCCAGCGTGTCCGCAATTTGATCCGACGCTTTGTCCTCGGCGAGCTTGTCTTTGGGCAGATCCTTCAGCTCGCGGGTTTCATCGACGATCTTTTCTTCCAGGCGCGTGACTTCTTCGAGCCGTCCGAGCAGGGACTCGAATTTTTGCCGCACCATCTCGGCGTGCTGTTCGTTGCCCACGACATAAATCCGATAGACCGGCGATTCCGTGGGTTCGCGGTCCGGGAAAAAATCCTTCGCATACGCGCGGAGTTCAACCAGCGAGCCGGCCGGGATCTTCAGCAAGGCCGGATTGAATTTGAACGCGCGCTCCAGCTTCTTTTCCTGCGCGGAAGCTGCTACATATTTGAACGGTGTGGCGGAAGGGCTGTTGGTCGGTTGCCAATCTGAAATCAGGTTCCAAGTCAACCCAAGTTCCCGCACCCCGTAATCGTCCTGCGCGACCGCTTTCAACGGGACCACCTCCGTTTCCAGCACCGCCACTTCCCGATTCATTTCCGGCAACTCCGGCAATGGCGGTAAATCTTTTTGGCTTTGCACGGAGAGCCGCCACGGCGCCGCGGTCTCCAAGCCCAGTTCATCCTGCCAGGTGAACGAACAGTGGAACGCGCCGTCGAGGTTCACGGGCTGGCTCGCAAACGCGTCGCCTTGCACGGCGAGACGCTGCGGATCGCTGCTTTCCACGGCCAGCTCCGCGCTTTGGAGGCCGCGCGTGATTTTGCCCTGAAAAGAAACCTGGCTCCCTTCGAGGACGGTGAGCGAACCGCTGCGGATGTTCTCGGTCAGCGCTGGATACTTCAGGTAGGCGGGGAGATCGATGCGCGCGATCAGATCTTTCAAGGACGGCCGATGCGTCGGCTCGACCGGCACTTCGCGCCGCGCGTCGCCAACCCGGACGCTCAGGCGTCCCGGCTGAACCTGGCCAGGGATTTTCAGTTGCACGCGCTCGTCTTGAACCAGCGTCTTGATCGCCGGCTGCCGCTCGTACTGGCCTTGCGCGCGGGCCGGGTGCCAGAACGACCGGTACTCGACGGCGGAAACCACCTCGAACGGCTCGCCGTGCGGCACGATTTGTTTCGCGGGCAACCCGGCGATATTCACGAGCGTGTAGCGCTCGATGGCGGCCCAGGGCGTGGCCCAACGTTGAAAGGCATTCCAACTCGCGCGCGGCACCGCCGCCGCCGGCAACAGCGCCAGCACGAATAGCCCGAGAGCCGTCGCCGCCTGAACCTTCGCGGGCCGAAGGCTGACCGCTTCTTGAAAATCGAACTTCCTCGCGTCCTCGGCGACCTGCTGAATCGCGGCCCGATACAGCGCCGGAGAAAAATGCGGCGGGCGCTCTTTTTCATCCGCCAATTCCACGATGCCGAGCAACCGATCACCCAGACGCCGGTATTTCTGCTGGACCAGAATCGAGAGCGCCTTCAAATCCCGGCGCTTGAAAACCCAGCGGAGGCTCCACCGCGCGATTCCGGCCAGCGCGATGCCCAGGCCGATCAGGCTTACTGCAATTCGCGACGCGATGGCGGTGTCCCAAATGCGATCCGAGAGGAAGAGGAGCAGATAAGAGAACCCCAGCCCGCTCAAAGCGAGGCACACAGCGACGGTCGTTTCCACCTTCCAGAGGCGCTGTTCCAACTCGGAAAACCGGCGGCGCACGTCGTCCGGCAGGCTCACGGAAATCTGGTTCTCGACATCAGCCATGTTTTGTCGCAAGTGCGCTATACCATGCCTGTTAATCGTCCTTCCGTCCAATAAATCCTCTTGGGCCGCAGTGGGAAGAGCGGGAAGGGTGAGCCTTTTCATGGTCGGCTGATACCTTGGATCCTGCTTGGTCACGGCTTGCCGGATGAACGCCGTCGGCTCTTGTGGAATCCAACACGGCATGAAGAAGGCGCGCCGATTTCGTTAGGAGTGGATTGCTTGCAATTCTGAAGGATGCTGGACTGAGATCATGATCAGAATGAATAGAGGCTGGCGCTACGCATTTTGGCTGGTCCTGGTTGTCGCTGTCGTCTGGGCCAGCTTCTGGCTCCTCGCTCCACGCGAACCGCGCTATGAGGGCAACCGATGCGTCGGTGGTTCCGCGAACTCAGGCTAGGCTGTGAAGGACAAAGCCATGAGGTTCGCAAAGCCGCCGCCCAAGCACTGGGGGACATAGGCGTCGAAGCCGCCTCGGCCAAGTCTGCCTTGAGCAAGGCCACGAGAGACGAATTCCCTTCCGTTCGCGAAGCGGCGTTCCGGGCGCTCGGACGAGTAGTCCGCGAAGAAACGCCGGCCAGAGCAAAAACAAAAAACCCCTTCCGCACAGGCGCGGAAGGGGTGTTAGCAGCGGATTCGCGCTTAGAATTTATATACGATGTTTGCCGCCAGCGTGATGGCGTTCTTGTCCGACACGCCAAATGGCCGGGCGCCGCCGAGGCCGTGGTCCCAGCGCAGTTCCGCGCGAGACAGGACGTTCGCCCAGAGCGAATAATCCACCGTGGCCGTGACCGCGAGCAACTCGTTATGAGAGCCCGCCGCCTGGCCAGCGCCGGCTGACGCATACCAGGTTCCGTCGTCGGCATTGGTGTAATCAACCCGCCCGTTCAGCTTCAGTTTTTCCGTGCACTGATAGGAGAGGTAGCCGGCCACGGCATAGGCGCGGTCGCCACCCACGCCGCCGGTCCCGAAGTCCTCACGATAATCATACGCAGCGCCAAGCGAGAGCCCTTCGATGGGCAGCGGCACCGTGGCGCCAGCGTAGTAGAGCGTGGTGTCGTGCGGTCCGCCGGCCAGCCCATCAATGGCGGCGCCATAGATCGAGGCGCCGGAAAGGAATCCAAAACTTTCCGGCAACGTGATCGTGATCGAGCCCATGTAGGTCTTCTCGGTTTCATCCGCGGCAACCCCGGCTCGCGTCGGGCGCGCATTGATCCCGGCAGTCCAGGTGTTCGCGACACATGCCGCCAGGCTCAGCCAGTCCGAAGCTTTGTAACCCGCGTGGATGCCTGTGTGTTGAGTGGGCTCCAGTTGCCACCCGTACGACCGGCTGTAGTTCGGATTGTTCGGGCCTTCGAAGACTTCATAGCCGACGACTGTGGAGAACGTGCCGATCTTGAAGTCGATCCCGTTTCCGACAGGCGCTCGCAAGGCCACGTACGCGTCCTTCACGGTGACGTCATCGCCAAGTTCCAGAGGACTGTTGTTGTAACCGACCGCGTCGGGTCCGAAGAGCAGTCCCACTTGGTAGCCAGCCGACCACTGGCCCTCATCGAGTGGCTTCTCCAACTGCAGCTTGACAACGTTGAGGTTGAAGCCGTCCATCTTGCTCGTGCCATCGAAGGCACGGCCAGGGAACGGCGCGTTGCCGCGGCCGAACTTCCAGATGGCGGAGGTATCGACGTAGCCGCTCAAGGTCGTTTGCGACAGCGCGGTCATGACTTGTTGCGCGGCTTCTTCCGCCTGGACGAGCGTGCCCAAGCTGACCAAGCCGGCACCCGCCAGGGCGAGAGTCCATGGATTCGGTTGAACCCTGGATCTGGCTTGCTTCAACGGACTATTTATTTCTGTGCATTTCTTCATGGTGTTTTTTTGGTTTGTTCTTACGTGTTGTTGGTTCTGAGCTTTTACGCGTTTAAGGTTTGTGGTTGTGACCACCGACTTACCAGCCCGGAGGAAAGGCCGGCAAAGCTAAAGCCCGGCAGCAAGGATCGCATCGTTCATGAGCGCATGAATCTGCAACCCCGGCTGCCGAGGCACGCAACACATCGCATCGTCGCACCGGAACGAGCAGTCCAGGTGCCATGCATTGATCACGGCGGTACATCATAGGGTTCCAGGCATTCTTGCGCCAAAACCGCGTCATTAAATACACCTCGCCACGATTGAAATAGCCACGGTGCGCAAATTTCAACAGCGAGTAGCTGACAAGGTAGGCGCCGCTTCGACTCGGAACGAGGCGAATTTGTAGGCGGAAGCCTGAAAGACTGCAACAACTTTGTTTGCGCCCTGAACCACGGATAACCACGGATACCACGGATAATTTTTCTCAACCACGAGTGGACACCAATGCCAATGAAGGCAAGGGTTTCACGAGATGCCGCGCCACGGCCATATCTCTCAGATTTCTAACCACGGATGAACACGGATAGACACGGATTTAAATTGCTTCCTATCCGTGTGCATCCGTGTGCATCCGTGGTTAAATTTCAAATCTGTTCGGCTAGAATTTTATGACGTGGATTTGGGTGGCGTGGTTTCGGGTTCAATCGCGCGACTTCCCCAACAAAAAACCCCTTCCGATTCTCTCGGAAGGGGTCCACTTGTATGAAGTTGTTCCTTAGAACTTGTAGATGATGTTTGCGGCCAGCGTAAACGCGTTCTTTTGGTTGCCAGCGCCTCGGCCGTAGAGTTTGTCCCCGGTCAGGCTGTGGTCCCAACGGAATTCCGCCCGGCTGATCACATTATCCCAGAGCGAGTAATCCAACGTGACCGTGTTGCTGATGATCTCGGGCTGCCGGTCGCTGCCGGCGCCTCCGAGGTTCAATCCCAGCGTGCCATCGGAGCCGGAGACGTAATCGAAGCGATCGTTAAGTTTCAGTTTCTCCGTCGCTTGATACGACACATATCCGGCGATTGCAGAGGCCCAATTGCTGTTGTTGCCCGCTGCCGGAGTCACACCGTTAACGCCGTCGAACCGGTAATCCCACGCGGCGCCGATCGACAAGCCCTCCAGCGGAGTGGGGATCGTGGCGCCGACATAGACGCTGGTGGTGTTGTTTTGAGCGCCAGCCAGTCCGTCAACGATGCCCGCATACAATGTCGAGCCGCTAAGGAAGCCCAGGCTTTGCGGCGCGGAGAGCGTCAGCCCGCCCAGGTAGGTCTTCTCGGATTCCGCCGTCAGCGAGCCGTTCGGTTTCACGACTGAGCGACCGTTGATCGCTCCCGTGTGGGTATTGGCCACGCCGCCGTAAATGCTCAACGAATCCGCAAGCTGGTAGCTGGCGAGAACTCCGGTGTGCTGTTTTGGCGACAAGATGTAGCCAAACGAACGACTGTAGTTCGGGTTCTTGCCCGAATCGAAGGTTTCGTATCCCAGAGGCGATTCGAATGCGCCAACCTTGAGGTCGATGCCGTTGCCGATGGGTGCCCGCAGTTCGACGAAGGCATTCTGGATCGCGAAGTCGTCTCCGAAGCTGCCAACGCTTCCGCCGGAAGCAAACGCGCCTTGGTAAGTGACCGAATCCGGCCCGAACAGCAGATCGACCCTGTATCCTGCGGCCCACTGGGCTTCGTCCAGGGCCTTTTCGAGGCCGAGTTTTACGACGTTGAGGTTGAATCCATCCAGTTTGCTCGCACCGTCGTAGGCGCGCGTTCCTGCTGCGGAGCCCAGGCCGCCAGTACCCAGCTTCCAGATGGCCGAGGTATCCACGTAACCACTTAGCGTTGTCTGAGAAAGAGCGGTCAGCACCTGGTGCTGCGCCTCCTCAGCCTGAACAACCGAACCGAGGCTTACCACCCCGCCGGCGGCCAAAGCTATCGTCCATTTGTTAACCTTCATTTAGTTCCTCCTGCGATGTATGTTGTTGCGTTTTAATGCGTTCTTTGAGGCAAAAACCATTTGCCTCAAGCACACCGTTGCCGGTGTAATTGGGGCGAACGATAGAAAAAAGCACCCGCCTTGGCAACAAGTTTTTTATGGCCTTGAGGTTGGATAGGTTGGATCAAATGCCACCAGCGAAGCCGAAAGCGGTAGGCCAAAATGTCGCAACACGATTCCGCCATCCGTCAACGGCGGAACAGCCAGAGCAGGAAGGTCAGCACCGCGCTCAAG
>Ga0194132_10002615_pt1 | contig 33316 bp, 20 predicted proteins | sample TA2KigOf80mmetaG_FD_148612 | JGI IMG/M metagenome (GOLD analysis project Ga0194132, IMG submission 148612) | Freshwater microbial communities from Lake Tanganyika, Tanzania - TA2015054 Kigoma Offshore 80m | ecosystem: Environmental > Aquatic > Freshwater > Lake | place: Tanzania: Lake... | reverse complement strand
CGCACAGCTGAGCGAGATGGCCGCGGCCGCGGAAGCGGCGGCGGGTCGGGAGCGGACGCTCGGCGAGCAGGTGGCGCGGCTCACGACCTCGTTGGAGGCGCGCGAGCAGCAGCGGGCCGAGGCCGAGCAGGCGCACACCGCGCAGCTGACCGAGATGACCGCGGCCGCGGAAGCGGCGGCGGATCGGGAGCGGACGCTCAGCGAGCGGGTTCAGGCGCTCACTGCGGAGTGTGACGCGTCGGCAGCGCGCGCCGATCGCGCCGATGCGGCACTCGACGCGTTGCGGACCCAAATCGCGCACGATGCCCAGGAGGCCGCGGCGCAGGCGGCCCACCGCGACCGCGAGCAGCAGGCGCACGTGCGGCAGCAGGTCGAAGCGCGCCGGGCGCTCGAGCAGACCGTGGCTCGTCTGAAGGAGGAGCACGCGCAGTCGCAATCCCAGTCCGCGTCGGCACTGACCGCGGTGATGACGTGGCTCCGGGCGCGTGAGGCTGATATCGAGACCGAGCGAGAAACCGCACAGGCGGCCCAGCGGGCCCTCCGCGAGCAGCTCGCCGAAGCGGACGAGGCGCGACAGGCGGCAGCGGACGCAGCGCAGCACGAGCGTGCGAACGCCGCTCGCGTGACCGCCGATCTCGAAGCAGCCCGTGCGGGAGCGGACGAGGAACGGCACGCGCTGGAAGCGCGATTGGCGTCGTTGGAAGCCGAGTACACGGACGCACGGGTGCGTCACGCTGCGGCGTTGTCTGCCGCGGCATATCAGCTCGCCCAACGCGAGGAGTCGCTCGGCCGGCAGATTGCCGACCTCCGCGCGGGTCGCGATGCCCTCGCCGCACACGCCGCGCAACGGGAGCAGTCGCTCGAGCGCCGCCTACACGTGGAGACAACGACGCGACTCTCATTGGAAGAGGCGCTCGGTCGGGCCGAGGAGGCGCAGCGAGACGAGGAGTCACGGTACGCGGCAGGGCTGAACGCCTTGACAGCTGAGCTCGATGACCGAGAGGCACGGTGGGCCGCCGATCGCGCGGCCTCGCAGACGGCGCATGAGGCGCTTCAGTGCGAGCTCGACGAGACCCAGGACGCCCTGCGCACGTTGAGGGAGCAGGCCGCACACGACCGAAGCGCCGCGGCCGCTCGTGAAGCCGCGTTGACGGTGGATCTCGAAACGGCGTTGAACGACGCGCGCACGGCGCGTGTCGCGAGTGACGCCGCGTTGACACGGGCGGCGGCCGAGGCGCGCGAGGCTCACGTGCGGCACTGCGCAGAGCTCGAGGCGGCCCTGGACCGGCAGGCGCGAACCGAACAGGCGCTGAGCGCTCGGATCGCCGATCTGGCCGCGGCTCGCGACGGGCTCGACAAGCGGTGTCACCAGGTCGCGGCTGACCTCGACGCGCTGCGAGCCCGGGCTGCGCAGGAAGCCAGCGAGGCTGCTGAATGTGCCGCTCAGCGTGAACGAGCCCTTCACGACCGCCTGGAGCATGAGCTGGCCAGGCGTGAGGAGGCCGAGCAGGCCGTCGCCGACGGGGAGCGCGCGCGTGCCGACGCCGAGGGCCGGCACGCGGCGGCGCTCGGCGCGCTCGCCGATCAGGTGCGTGATCGAGACGACAGGCTCGAAGCCGAGCGTCTCCAGGCGCAGACCCACACGCGCGCGCTCGAAGAGCGCCTCGAGGCGCTGCACCACACGGCGCACGCCGCGGCCCTGGATCAGATGCGCGCGCTGACGGTGTTGTCGGCCGCGTGTCAAGCGCGCGATGAACAGCTCGCCCGCCAAGCGCGCGAGACCCAGACCGCGCAGAGCGCCCTGGCACGGCGGCTGTCAGAGGCCGAGCGGGCACATCGCGACACCGTGCAGGCGGCGGCCCAGAATCGCGCCGAGGCGGCCACGCGCCTCCAGGCCCGCGAGCAGGCACTCGGCGCCGAAATCGCCGCGCTCTCCCAGTCGTGTGCGCGGCTCGACGCGCGGCGAGCTGACCTCGAAGCGGCCCTCGAGGCCGCTCGCGCCGAGACCTGCCGTCTCGAGCAGGACGCAGCTGCCCGCGCGGCACAGGAAGCCGAGGAGTTCGGACGACATCTGGCGCTCGAACGGGGCGCGCGGACGAAGGCCGAGGAGGCGTTGGCGCGCTCGGAGCAGGCGAGGCAGGACGCCGAGGCGCTGCACGCCGACGCGCTGACCGCCGCACACGCGCAGATTAAGGAGCGTGACGATCAGCTCGAGACCGAGCGCGCACGGTGGCAGACCGATCGTCTCGCGCTCGAGCAGCAGCTCCAGGCCGAGGCGCGCGCGCGGCACACCGCCGACGCACAACACGTGGACGCACAGGCGGCCCTCTCGGCGGAGCTTCGCGCCTGCGAGGGCCTGCTCGAGGATGAGCGTCGGGCGGCTCGCTCGGCCCAGGAGGCCCTCGAGCGGCGACTCGAAGACGCCGCTCGCGTACGCGCAGAGGCCGACCAGGCGGCGGCCCGCGAGCGAGCCGACGCTGCCGGGCGTCTCGCCGCCCGAGAGCAGGCGCTTGGGGCGCAGATTGCCGCGATCACGGCCGACCGCGACGCGCTCGAGCGTCGATGCGTCGCCGCCGACCAGTCGCTCGAGATGGCCCGAGTCGACGCGCATCGAGTCGAGCAGGAGCTCACCGCGGTCGTCCGGTCGCTCGAAGCACGGCTCGAGACCGAGCACAGTCAGGCCGAAATGGCCCGCCACGCGCTCGAGCAACAGGTGGGGGAGAGAGACGAGGCGCTGTGCGAGGCGACCGAGACGGCGGCACGAGCGCAGCGCGACTTGACCGATCAGCTCGCCGAACGCGAGCGTACGCTCGCGGCCCACATCGCCGAGGTGACGAGCGCACGAGACGCTCTGGCCGAGCAGCTGACGGCGGCCGACGGGGCGCTTCGGGCGGCGCGCGCTCGCGCTGAAGAGGACGTCCGCGCGGCCGCCACGCATGCGGCTCGGCGCGAACGAGAGCTTCACGCCGTGCTTCGGCAGGAAAGCGAAAAACGCCGGACGGTCGAACAGGCCCTGGGGCGTCTCGAGCGTGCGCGGCAGGATGACAAGGCCCGATACGCGCAGGCGCTGGCCCAGTCGGCCGCCGCCTTGGACGAGCGCGAGATGCAGTTCGAGACCGAGCGCCGCACGATGCTCTCGTCGTCTCGGGACCTCGAGCAGCGGCTCGAGGGCGCCCACCGCGCTCGACTCGAGGCCGACGAGGCCGCCACGCGTGACCGACAGGCGGCTGACGCGCTGGCGTCAACGCTCCGCGCCGATCTCGACGCGGCCCGGCGCGAGGCGCAGGAGAGGCAACAGTCGCTCGAGACGCGGCTCGCCGAAGCCCACGCCGCACTCCGAGACGATCGCGAGCGTCACGTCGCGGAGGTCGCGGACGCCGCCGCCCGCCTGGCCGACATGGAGCGGACCCAGGGCGCGCGGTTTGCCGAGGCCGTCGCCGAGCGCGAGCGGGTCGCCGCTGAGGCAGCGGATCGTGAGCGGGACCTCGGGCATCGACTGCAGGCCGAGGCTGAGACGCGTCTGAACGTCGAAGATGCGCTGACGCGATCCGAGCGTGCGCGGGAGGAGGCAAACGCACAGCAGGCAGGCGCGCTGGCTCGGCTGACGGCGCAGCTGCACGAGCGTGACGCGGCCCTGGCGAAGGCCACCGAGCAGGCGAGCGCGCGGCAGGCCGATCTCGAAGCGCGGCTTCGCCAGGCACTCGACGCGAGCCACGATCGCGACGTTCAGCTCGCCGAGGCGCAGGCTGCTCGACGCGCCGCGGAACACCAGCACAGCGAGACGCTGGCCGCCGCGCTGGCCCAGGCCGCTGACCGCCACGCGCAGCTCGAGCGCGAGCTGACTCAAACCGCGGGGGAGCGTGACGCACTCCGTCGGCAGGTCGCGGCGGAGCACGAGGCGCTCGCGCGCGCGCAGAGCGATCTCGTCGCTCGGGCGGCGCAGGTCGACCACCTGCGAGGTCGCGAGACCGAGCTCTCGGCTCACCTCGAGAGCGAACGGGAGACGCGAACATCCCTCGAACGCCAGTGGGAGGAACGAGCCAGGCGGCTCGAGGGCGAACAGATGGCACTCGCGTCCACGCTCCAGGCCCTCCGAGAAGAATCGGACGAACGCCTGCGGCAGCTGAACGCAAGCCGCGGCGCCTTCGAGCAGGAGCGAATGGCGTCCGCGGCCGCGATGGACGAGCGCGTTGCCGCGCATGCGAGCGTCGTCCAGCGACTCGAGACCGAGCTGGTCGATCGAGCGACCGAGCTCGCAGGATTGTCGGCCCGCCTCGTGGCCGCAGAAGAAGCGTCGGAGCGGGCCCTTGGCCAGCTGCACGCCGATCTGCAGGCGAGGATTACCGCCCACGAACGCGAGGTCACACGGCTTCGCTCGGCGCTCACGACCGCCGCTGAGGAAAGCTCGGCGCTCCGCACGGAGGGGGAACGTCTGAACGCGGAGGCCCGCCGTGTGTCTGAGCTTCAACGGCAGCTCGACGATCTGCGCGCGCAGGGCGTGTGGCAGTTCGAACACCATCCGGTACCGCTCGTCCGGTGCGCGCCAGATGGACGACCCATCCACGTCAATCATGCCTTCGCGGCGTTGGCGGGCTTCCCCACCGCGGGACCCGAACGCCGGGCGAGCCTCGCCGCGGAGCTATTCGGCTCGTCGGCCGATCTGCGCTTGCTCGCCGAGCGGGCCCTGACGGCCGGTGCCGCCGCGCTCGCCGAAAGCACGCTTCCCAGAAAGGACGGCCACCCGCTCATCGTCCGGCTCTCGGCGCTGGCGACCCCCGAAGGAATACTGATGGCCGTGCAGGACGTGACGGCGCATCGAGCCCGGCAGAACGCGCTCGATCAGTCGAGACGGTTGGAAGCCGTCGGCCGGCTCGCGACCGAGGTCGCCGTCACGTCCGGGCGTCTGCTGGAGGACGTGTGCCGCGACGGTGAGGGGTGGCTGACGACCCTCGAGGGCACCGCTGAGCGTCGTCGCGGTGACCGTCTGCTCGAGGAGGTGGCGCACGCGGCCGGGTTTCTCCGGCAGTTTGCGGCGTACGGCGAGGAGCAGGCGGGTGCAGGAACCTCTGCCGATCTCTGCCGGGTCCTGCGCGACCTGGCGCCCGCCCTCCAGGAAATCGCCGGAGACGAAATCGAGCTCGTGTTGCCCGATCGACGCCGCCGCGAGTGGCCAGCCTTCGAGGTGGCGCTCAAGCCGGAGCGTGTGGAGCGGCTCCTCGTCAATCTGGCGAGCTACTGCCGCGCGCGGATGCCGGCGGGTGGCACCATGACCTTCGATCTGGAGCCCACCATCGTCGATCAAGCGTTCATCGCCGAGCATCCGAACGTGAGCCCGGGCCCGCATGTGGTGCTGAGCGTGCTGGAAACCGGCGCGGCCACGCGCCTCATGGGGCCAGTCGGTCGGCGCGACGAGATGGCCGAAGCCGACGACCGACCCTCACCGGAGCCCGGCGTGGAGCTCGCAACCCTGCAGTCGCTCGTGCAGAGTGGCGGCGGGCATCTCTGGATGGAGGCAGCGTCAAACGGCGATCTGACCTTCAAGATTCACCTCCCGCTGCAGATCGCCTGAGCGCTCATGCCTGCGGCGCCGCGCGGCCGCGGCGCGCCCCGTGACTATTCGAGCATGAGCGGCTGTCCGCGCTCTTCGACGTCGCCGGCCAGCAGATGGGGATGGCGCTGCGCCATGCGCACACACGCGTTCCATCGCAGGCGGGCGTCATCGTTCCCGGTGGGGCGCAGCTCGTCGGCGCGCTGGAAGGACCGCATGGCGGCATGCAGCCAGTCGGCCGCTGGAAGACTCGCCCCGGGGCTGTCTCGAACGAGGAACGCCCGCGTGCGGCGTTCGGCCAGCAAGCCCGTGTAGTACGCGCGCTCGTACTCGTTCGCGAGCTGCCCGATGAGGCTCTGCGCCCGAGCGACGGTCCTGGAGTCTTCATGCCGCAATTGATCGCTCAGCGCCAGGATGAGCGTGATGAGCGCCTGATGATTGTTCGGGTCGACTGCCAGTACATCCTCACAGATGCTCTCGGCCTGCTCGGGCTCGTTCAGAAACCGGTACCGCTCGGCGCGAGCGAGCGCAGCCGGTATGGCGTCGACGGAGATCGGTTTGAGCGCGAACATGTGACTCCTCCCTCACCCCGTAATGACGCGCAGGAACCGCATGACCGGATCGTAGTGGCGATCCACGACGCGTTCCTTGAGCGGGATGATGCCATTGTCGGTGATGTGGATGTGCTCCGGGCAGACCGACGTGCAGCACTTCGTGATGTTGCAGTAGCCGATGCCGTATTCCTTCTTGAGGGCAGTGACGCGATCGGCGGTATCAAGGGGGTGCATTTCGAGCGCCGCTGTGTAGATGAGATATCGGGGACCCACGAACGCATCGGTCTTCCCGTGGTCTCGGATCACGTGGCACACGTTCTGACAGAGGAAGCACTCGATGCACTTTCGAAATTCCTGGACGCGATCGATGTCTCGCTGCGCCATCCGCCAGGTCCCATCGGCTCCATCGGGCGGTCGTGGCGTGAACCGCGTGATGCGCGGCTTCACCGTGAAGTTCCACGACACGTCGGTGACCAGGTCCTTGATCAGCGGGAACGCCCGCATCGGTTCGACCGTCACGGGCTCCGCGAGATTCAGCTGGCTCAGGCGCGTCATGCACATCAGGCGCGGGTGTCCGTTGATTTCGGCCGAGCACGATCCGCACTTCCCCGCTTTGCAGTTCCAGCGGCAAGCGAGGTCGGGCGCCTCATCGGCCTGAATGCGGTGCACCGCGTCGAGCACGACCATGCCCTCGGACGCCGGGGTGCGATAGTCCTTGAACGCGCCCGCTCCCGTCGTCGGATCGCTGCGCCAGATTCGAAAGACGGCGTCCATGCCCTGCCCTCCGTTGTCAGCCCTTCTGCTCCTCGATGACCTGCTTCAGCGCGTCCGGCAGCGGCGGGATCGGCACGCGGCTCACCTCCATCGAGCCGTCGGCGACCTGACGCACCATGATGTTGACGGCGCCGAATTCGGCCGTCTGGCCGGGGTGGTCCTCGCGAAAGTGTCCGCCGCGGCTTTCCCGCCGCTCGAGCGCCGATCGGGTGATGGCCTCGGAGACGACGAGCAGGTTGTCGAGGTCGAGCGACGCGTGCCACCCGGCGTTGTACTCGCGGTGGCCGTCGACGCCGACGCGCGACGCGCGCTCGCGCAGGGCGCCGATCGCCTGGAGCGCCTCGCTCATCTCGGCGTGACTGCGCACGATGCCGACCTGGTTCTGCATCAGCTCCTGGAGATCCTGCTGCACCAGGTAGGGGTTCTCCGCCGTCGATCCACGCTCGAAGGGGGCGAGCGATTGCTGGATGGCGCCGCTCACCACGCCGTCGTCCAGCGGACGCGCCGGTTGTGTCCGCACCCAGTCGGCCGCGTACTGACCGGCACGCTGGCCAAAGACGAGCAGATCGGACAGTGAGTTGCCGCCGAGCCGATTCGCGCCGTTGATGCCCGACGCGCACTCGCCGGCCGCGAACAGCCCCGGCACCCTCGACATCTGCGTGTCGCCATCGACCCGCACGCCGCCCATCACGTAGTGCGTCGTCGGCCCGACCTCCATCGGCTCCTTCGTGATGTCGATGTCGGCCAGCTCCTTGAACTGGTGGTACATGCTCGGCAGCTTCCGCTTGATGTGCGCCTCGGCATCGGGGAGCTTGCTCTTGATCCACGAGATGTCGAGGAACACGCCGCCGTGCGGGCTGCCGCGGCCCGCCTTGATCTCGCGCACGATGCAGCGCGCGACGTGGTCGCGCGTCAGGAGCTCGGGAGGCCGCCGCGCCGACCGATCGCCCTGCGTGTACCGCCAGCCCTCGTCGGGATCGGAGGCGGTCTGCGGCCGGTAGTTCTCGGGGATGTCGTCGAACATGAAGCGGCGCCCCTCGGTGTTGGTGAGGATGCCGCCCTCGCCGCGGACGCCTTCGGTGACCAGAATGCCCTTGACGCTCGGCGGCCAGATCATCCCGGTGGGATGAAACTGGATGAACTCCATGTCGATGAGCTCGGCCCCCGCCCGATAGGCGAGCGCGTGGCCGTCGCCCGTGCCCTCCCAGCTGTTGCTCGTGATCTTGTACGCGCGCCCGACGCCGCCGGTCGCCAGGATCACCGCCTTCGCCGCGAACACATGGAACCGGCCGCGCTCGCGGTCGTACGCCACCACTCCCGCCACATGCCCCTCGTCGACGAGCAGCGTGACGACGGTGTGCTCCATGTGCACGGTGACGCCGAGGTGGATCGTGTAATCCTGCAGCGTGCGGATGAGCTCGAGGCCCGTGCGGTCGCCGACGTGGGCCAGGCGCGGATAGCGGTGGCCGCCGAAGTTGCGCTGCAGGATGCGGCCGTCCGCCGTGCGATCGAAGACTGCGCCCCAGGCTTCGAGCTCGCGCACCCGGGCCGGCGCCTCCCTCGCGTGAATCTCGGCCATCCGCCAGTTGTTCACGTACTGGCCGCCGCGCATCGTGTCGGCGAAGTGCACCGTCCAGCTGTCGCGTTCGTCGACGTTCGCCAGGGCGGCGGCGATGCCCCCTTCAGCCATCACCGTGTGCGCCTTGCCCAGCAGCGACTTGCACAGCAGACCGACCGACACGCCGGCCTTCGCCGCCTCGATGGCCGCGCGCAGACCCGCACCGCCCGCGCCAACCACCAGAACGTCGTAGGCGTAGGTCGCGTGCGCCGCCATCAGATGATCCTCAGATCGCTCCACACCCCCATGGAACAGAGGCGGATGTACAGATCGGCGAACGCGACCGAGCACAGGCTGCACCAGGCAAAAAGCATGTGCCGGGCATTGAGCGCGCTCACGCAGGTGTAGGCCTTGTCGCACAGCGCATGTTTCGAGAGCTCGTCGAATCGACCGCCGACCACATGGCGCAGCACATGACAGCCCCACGTATAGCTCGCCAGCAGAGCGACGTTCGCGGCCAGCACCAGTGTGCCGATTCCGATGCCGAACTGCGTCTGGCCCGTAGCCGGGTCCGTGAACCAGAGCGCCTTCCACACGTCCCACCCCAGGAGCGCGATAAAGACGATGGCGACCCACATGAAGAACCGGTGGGCGTTCTGGAGGACGAGCGGAAACGAGTTCTCGCCGCGGTACGCCGTCCGCGGCTCACCGACGGCACACGACGGCGGATCAGCCCAGAACGCCTTGTAATACGCGCCGCGGTAGTAGTAGCAGGTCAGCCGGAAGAGGCCCGGGAACGGCAAGATGAGCAGTGCAGGCGAGAACGGCAGCCACGGCGGCCACGCGGGGGGCCTCGGGCCGAACCACGCGTGAGGTGAATCGCCGAACAGCTCCGGCGCGTAGAACGGCGAGAGGTACGGACCGTAGGTGTAGTGTGCGTTTTGGAACGCTGCCCACGTCGCATACACCAGGAACGCGGACAGACCGACAAGGACCGCCAGCGGCGCGACCCACCAGTGATCGCGCCGGGTCGTCTCACCGAAACTGCGTCCCGTCACCCTCAGAGGAATGACGTCCACGAGATGCGCCTCCTCTCACCCACGCGCTCCCGATCGCAGACTCGACCGAACCACGAGGCGCTAGTTATATGCGGCGGCATTGCCGAATTGCAATGAAATTGCGGGGGGCTGTCACCCGACTCGTGCCGGGCCGCTCCGGCCGGAGGCAGGGCACACGGTCCGAGAAGTCAGCTGGCCACCCTGCGGACCGTGGGTGTAGAGTGTCAGGCGACAGGGCCATCTCCAGAGGAGCGTGGCCCACGCGCCCCGGATTCGTGCGCGACCGCGACATGTGAGCAGCCGCCGGCAAGAGTTGCCGCTTGCTACAGGAGGGTCGTCATGGCGAGAGAGCGTTCACCGCGCCTCGTGGGGTTCTTGGCCGGCCTAGCTGCCGCCCTGCTCGTAAGCGGCGGGGGGATCCTCGCGCAGGGGCCTCCACCGTCTTCCAGCGAGGTCACGTTCACCAAAGACATCGCGCCCATTCTCCAGCGGAGCTGCCAGCACTGCCATCGGCCCAACTCCGTGGCGCCGATGTCGCTCGTCACTTACGAGGAGGTCCGGCCCTGGGCTCGGTCCATCAAGACGCGGACCGGCCTTCGCTGGCAGCGGGGCGCCATGCCGCCTTGGTTCGTCGAGAAGAACATCGGCCTTCAGAAGTTCAAGGACGATCCGTCGCTCAGTGACGAGGAAGTCGCGAAGATCGCCACGTGGGCCGACAGCGGCGCACCGCGCGGCAACGCGGCCGACATGCCGCCGCCACGCCGGTTCGATGATACGGGCGGGTGGACGATCGGGCAGCCGGATCTGATCCTGCGCTCGCCGGAAGTGACCATTCCAGCGGTCGGCCCCGACAAGTGGGGGTCGCTCGGCCTCGTGCCGACCGGGCTCAAGGAAGACCGGTACGTGGCCGCCGTCGAGGTTCGGGAGATCAACAACATCCCGAGCGGCGGTGCCGCGAACACGGTGGGCTCTCGCTGGGGGTTCCACCACATGGCGTATTCGACCGTGCTGCTCGACGAACGCCAACCGAGAGATGCGGCGCCGAGCGACGAGAACTCATGGCCCGTGCACGAGGTTGGCCGCAACGCCGACATCTTTCCGCCGGAAGCGGGCCGGCTCCTGCAGGCGAACTCGGCGTTGGATCTCCACAACTATCACCTCCACTCGAATGGCCGCGAGACGACGGCGTATCTCGAGTTCGGGTTCAAATTGCTTCCGAAGGATTACCGGCCGCTCTACCGCCGCGCAAGCTTGCGCCTGGGCAATGGCATCGATATCGACATCAGGCCGAATCAGGCGAACCAGCAGCTGCACGCCTATGCCGTGCTGCAGGAGCACACCAAGATCGTGTCCTTCGAGCCGCACATGCATGCGCCCGGCGTGCGCATGTGCATGGAGGCCATCTGGGGCCAGAACATCCAGACGCTCAACTGCGTGGGCTACGATCACAACTGGGTCAAGCAGTACACGTACGCCGACGATGCCGCCCCGCTCCTGCCGAAGGGGACCATCGTGCACATCATCGGGTTCCTGGACACCACGGCGGCCAACCGCAATATCGCCGACGCCAGAAACTGGGCGGGCGGCGGCCGGCGGTCAGTCGCCAACATGTTCATCAATCTTGGCTATTCGGTGTCGCTCACCGAGGAGCAGTTCCAGGCCGAGATGGCCAGGCGGCGCTCCAACATGAAGAGCCGCAACGACTACGACATCGGCTGTCCGTTGTGCTGGGCGCCGCCGCTCGCGTCTCCGCAGCGGAGCACCGCGCAGGGCAATCAGTGATGCGCCCGTGGCTCCTCGCGGCGCTCGGGGCGCTTGGTGCGCTGCTGGCCGTCCAGTCGGCGCCGGCGCAGACGCGATTCACGTACTCCAAGGGGCAGATTGTCGCCCCGTCCTACGAGGGGTGGCTCCGCAACGAGGACGGCTCGTTCACGCTGTACTTCGGGTACATGAACGCGAACTGGATCGAGGAGTTCGACGTGCCAGTCGGCCCGGACAACGCGATCGAGCCCGGGGGGCCTGATCAGGGGCAGCCGACGCACTTCTATCCACGGCGCAATCCGTTTCTGTTCACGATCCGCGTGCCGAGGGATTTCGGACAGAAGGAACTCGTCTGGACGCTGACGACCAATGGCGTGACCGAGCGCGCGTACGCCTCGCTCAAGACCGACTACGAGATCAACCGCCAGGTGATCTCGCTCGAAGTCGGCGGCGATCTCGGCAGTACGCGCGACGAGCTTCGCGAGAACATTGCTCCCGATCTCGAAGTCCACGGCGCCAAAGAGCGGACGGTGAAGGTCGGCGAGCCGCTGACCCTCGTGGCCGTCGCGGGCGACCCCGACAATCTCCCGCCTCGGCGGGACGGCAAGCCGCAGCCGGGCGGGCGAGTGAAGCCGGTCGGGGGCAAGGTCTACCGGCCGAATACGCGCGCACAGACCGGCGATGGGGCCGTCGCGGAAGTGGTGTACCGACCGCCCGTGGCGACGTCTCCGCAAAGCGGGCCCGGCCTGCGTCTGTCCTGGATCGTCTACCGGGGCAAGGCCTCCGCGGTGACGTTCACGCCCGAACAAATTAAGACGTGGACCGACTCGCGCGCCTACGCGAACTCGCCCTGGTCGCCGCCGTACATCATTCCCGAGCCGCCGACGGACGGACGGTGGGAGGCACGAGCCACCATCCAGGAGCCGGGCGCCTACGTGCTACGCGCGATCGCCAGTGACGGATCGCTGTTCGCGTACGAGAACGTGACCGTCAACGTGACGCGGTGAAGGCGGTCGAAGCCCAGCGGAAGGTGTTTGATGGATCGCCGACATGCGGGGACGCTGGGAAGGGGATACGCTCGTCGTCGAGACCACCAACATCCGGCGCACCGAGGGCGAGGGAGGGGCTCAGGGCAACGACGAGCTCGAAACGCGTGCCTCGAACGGCCGGACCGACGACACGCTGCGTGTCGTCGAGCGCTTCACTCGGGTGAGCGACACCACCATCAGCTATCGCTTCACGGTTGAGGATCCGTCCCATTGGACCAGGCCCTTCTCCGGTGAGTTCCCCTTCGTGAAGACGGACGAGAAGCTGTATGAGTTCGCCTGTCACGAGGGCAACTACAGCGTCCCGAACATGCTCTCAGGAGCGCGTGCCGAAGAAGAGCGCGCGAAGGCGGGCTCGAAGTAGAGGTGGCAGGAGCACGAATCGACGACCGTCAGGGCTTGGACCGCGACACGTCTGCATTCCCACCCAGGGCGAGCCCCGCTCAGCATGTTGGTCATCGCGTCGGTGCCCCAGTGGCACGCGTATTCGAGGATGCGATCTGGAGCGCCCTGCTTCGCCACGTGATGCGGCGATCCCACGGGCTCAGCTCTTCCCATTCACGAGCCATCCGGCGGGTGACGACCAGGAGCGACCCGTGACGCGTCAGCCATCCCACGACCGCATGCCACGTTGGGTCCTGCTCATCGGCCTCCTGACAGCGTCGATTCCGGTCCTCGGCCAGCGGGGTCCACAGCACACGGATTGGCGGACCTACGGCGGCGACCTGGCGGCCACTCGCTACGCGCCGCTCGATCAGATCGACGCCGGCAACTTCAACACGCTGGAGGTTGCGTGGCGGTTCAAGACCGACAACCTTGGGCCACGGCCCGAGTATCGATTGCAGGCGACACCGCTCGTGGTGAACGGCGTGCTGTATTCGACGGCTGGCACGCGAAAGGCGGTTGTCGCGCTCGACGCCGAGACCGGTGAGCTCAAGTGGGTGTACAGCGTCGATGAAGGCCGGCGGGCTGAGCTCGCCCCACGACGGCTCTCCGGACGCGGCGTCGCGTACTGGCGTGACGGGCCTGACGAGCGCGTCGTGTATGTGACGCCCGGCTATGCCCTCGTGGCCCTCGATGCCAAGACAGGGCGGCCGGTGCCCGGGTTCGGCAGAGAGGGGACGGTCGATCTTCGGCAGGAGGCCGACCAGACGATCGATCCGATCGCGGCCGATATCGGTCTGCACACGGCACCGATCATCGCGCGGGACGTGATCGTCGTCGGCTCGGCACATGCCGGTAATGATCCTGGCTCGGGCCTCGTGCCCAAGAGCCGCAGCAACGTCAAGGGCATGGTTCGCGGGTACGACGTGCGGACGGGCAAGCGGCTGTGGCTGTTTCGCACGATCCCGAGGCCCGGCGATTTCGGCAACGACACCTGGCTGAACGACTCGTGGTCGTACACCGGGAACACCGGCGCGTGGGCCCAGATGTCGGCCGACGAGCGGCTCGGGCTCGTCTACGTCCCGACCGAGTCGGCGACCAACGATTTCTACGGGGGGCATCGGCCCGGCTCGAACCTGTTCGCCAACAGCATCGTCGCGCTCGATCTGAAGACCGGCGCCCGCCGTTGGCACTTTCAGACGACGCATCACGAGTTGTGGGACTGGGACCTGCCGTGCGCACCGATTTTGGTGGACCTGGTGGTGGATGGGCGGCCCGTTCAAGCGCTCGCGCAGCTCTCGAAGCAGGGCTTCACGTATGTCTTGGATCGCCGCACCGGCGAGCCCGTGTGGCCCATCGAGGAACGGCCCGTTCCCGCGGGCGACGTTCCCGGCGAATGGTACTCGCCGACGCAGCCATTTCCGACCAGGCCGCCACCCTTCGATCGCCAGGGCCTCGGCATCGATGATCTGATTGACTTCACTCCCGCGCTTCGCGAGGAGGCGGTCAAGCTCGTGGCAAACTACAAGATTGGGCCGATCTTCACGCCACCCGTGGTCAGTCGATGGGAAGGCCCGCGCGCGCTGCTCATGCTGAACGTCGCCGGAGGCGCGAACTGGCGGGGAGGGTCTCTCGATCGCGAGACGAACACGCTCTATGTCTCGTCGAGCACGAGCGTCTTTCCGCTTGGGTTGGCCAGTGATCCCGGGCGGTCGGACATGAGCTACTTCGGGTCGGTCGTGGCCCGCAATCCCAACCTGCCGGCCGGCGGCAGGGCCGAGAACGACGTGCAGGTGCAAGGACTGCCGCTGGTGAAGCCGCCGTGGGGCCGGATCACAGCCCTCGATCTGAACCGAGGGACGCTGGTGTGGCAGGTCTCGCACGGTGAGACGCCGGACTCGGTCCGCAACCACCCAGCGCTGAAGGGTCTGGCGATCCCGCGCACGGGGCAGGGGCAGAGCGGCACGCTCGTCACCAAGACCCTGGTGATCGCGGGTGAGTCGGGCTTCACCACAACCACGTCTGGTCGGCGCGGCGCGATGCTCCGCGCGTACGACAAGGCATCCGGCAAGGAAGTCGGTGCGGTCTACATGCCAGCACCCGAGAGCGGCGCCGCCATGACCTACATGCGCAGTGGGCGCCAGTACATCGTCATCGCGATCGGTGGGGGCAGCTATTCCAGTGAGCTGATCGCGTTTCGTCTTCCCGCTCAAGAGCGATGACGCTCCCCTTCGAGCCCCAGCTTGCCGGTTCGGCGAACAGACGAGAGGGAAGTCAGCCCACAAAAGTCGAGTTTGCGCCCATAAACGGCGGGTTGCCAGGGGCCGAGACTCGTGTCGAGCAGCCGTGTTTAGGGTTGTCCTGGTTTTTGTACTCGTGTAACCTTACTAAGTTAGTCAGGGTGTCAGACGGGCCCGCGGGAGCCTCGCCCGCGCCTTAGGAGGTGTTCGCCGTGCAGATCACAGAAGTGGTGACATCACGCTGCGTACGCGTAGTCGGACTGCTGGGGGCCCTTGTCCTGGCAGGGTCGCCTGCGGTGATGGCTCAGGCGCCGGCGAAAGAGCCGATCACCTTCACCAAGCACGTCGCGCCCATCCTGCATCGGTCGTGCGCGAGCTGTCATCAGCCGGGCTCGATTGCCCCGATGTCGCTCATCACCTATGAGGACGCACGTCCGTGGGCTCGCGCGATCAAGAACAAGACGAATCGTCCGCCGGATGATCCCGACCGCATGCCGCCGTGGTACGTCGAGAAGAACGTCGGCATCCAGCGGTTCAAAGATGATCCGTCGTTGACCGAGAAGGAGATTGCGACCCTTGCGGCGTGGGTGGACGCGGGCGCGCCGAAGGGCAATCCCGCTGACATGCCGACCTTCAAGGTCGCCGATGGCGCGTGGACGATTGGGGAACCCGACCTGATCATTTCGTCGCCGAAGATGACGCTGCCTGCGGTCGCGCCCGACTGGTATGGCCGTATCGGACCCTCGCCGACCGGCCTCACGGAGGATCGCTACATCAAAGCCGTCGAGTTCCGCGAGCGGCGTCACGACAAGAACGTCGCTGCCACTCGCAAGGCTGGCGACCTGAACTACTTCTCGGTGCATCACGCCGTCATTGGCGCGACACCTGGGAAGAGCGAAGCCGGGCAGCGGATCGAGGTCGATCAGGCATCGGGCACCGCCACCACGGCGGACGGCCGTCCGCTCGGGCTCTTCAACGTTGTCTGGGAGCTCGGCCAGAATGCGACCATCTACCCCGATGCGCTCGGCGTGAAGCTCGGAACCGGTTCCGCGCTCAACTTCGACCTCCACACGCATTCGGGCGGGACAGAAGCCACGTTCTCGATTGACGTCGCGTTCAAGTTCCACCCGAAGGGTTACGTACCAAAGTACACAAACGCTGGGTCTTTCAACTCGCTCACCTACGACCTCGACATCGCCGGCAACAAGGAGACCGTGATCGAAGCGATGTATCCGCTCTCGCGTGCGGCGATCGTGCTCGGCTTCGAGCCGCATCTGCATTCGAGCGGGCGCCGGATGTGTTACGAGGCTCTGTATCCGTCGGGGTATCAAGAGACGCTCAACTGCGCCGGCTACAATCACAATTGGGTGAAGGTGTATCACTACGCAGACGATGCCGCGCCGGTCTTGCCGAAAGGCACGGTGATCAAGGTGACGTCCTGGTATGACAACACCTCGAAGAACCCCCGGGTGGCCGACCCGCGGAATTGGAAGGGCTGGGGGAGTCGCTCGATCGACGACATGATGTTCTTGCTGTCCAGGGTCATCTGGTTGACCGACGACGAGTACAAGCAGGAGCTGGCGGCCCGATCGAAAAAGCCGGTGTCGACAGGCACCGCCCAGACGGGCGGCAACTGACGGTTTGATGGCGTCCGGCTCGCGGGCCGGACGCCACTCCCGCTCGAGCAGGCGGGTGGGCCGGTCGCCTCTCCCCCCGATTCGACGGCAACATGCGATTCCAGCCGACGCAAGGAATTCCCAAGCTCATCGACATTGTGAGGACGCAGTTCTCCATGAAGCGAATGCTCGCGCTCAAATGGTCATCGCGCCACATCACCGCCTGCGTGTTCGGCCTGGCGCTGGTCGCCGGCGCCGCCACCGTCGTGCACGGACAGCTACTGGCGCTCTCGAGCGGCCAAACCGTGGCACCTGCCTACGAGGGCTGGGAGAAGAACGCCGACGGCAGCTTCACCCTGGTCTTCGGCTACTTCAATCGCAATCTGGACGAGCACGTGTACGTGCCCGTCGGCCCGAACAACAACATCGAGCCTGGCGGACCCGACCGGGGACAGCCGACCTACTTCTTTCCCCGTCGCAACCGGTTCCACTTCAAGATCCAGGTGCCGGCCGATTTCGGGAAGAAGGAGCTGGTGTGGACGCTGACCACGCAGGGGAAGACCGAGAAGGCGTACGCGACGCTCATTCCCGAGTACATCATCGACGCCCAGCTCCCCATGCTGGATGTCGGCAACTTCGGACGAGACCCGGAAGGTCGGGACATGTTGAACAAGCCGCCCACCGTCCAGATCGAGGGACCGGCCGAGCGGAAGTCCACGGTCGGCAAGCCGCTGGATCTCGTCGCGACGGCGTCGGACGATGGGTTCCCCAAGCCCAAGGCGGCGCCGCGTGGTGGCCCTGGCAGCCCGCGCGGGCGCGCCAACGCGCTCGGCCTGCGCGTGGCCTGGTTCGTCTACCAGGGTGATGGGGCGAACGTGACGTTCAACCCGGCGCAGTTCAAGATCTACCCGGACTATCGCGATGGTGCGAACTCGCCCTGGACGCCGATGTGGATGCCGCCACCGTTGCCACCCGACGGCAAGCATCCCGTCTCGGTCACGTTCAAGGCGCCTGGTACGTACCTGATTCGCGTGATGGCGAACGATGGCGGGCTCATGGATACCAAAGACGTCAAGGTCATCGTCACGCAGTAAGCGACGACAGCGGTCCAGCATTCAGCTATCGGCCATCAGCGAGCCGCTCGTTCGCCATGCGGCAGCCAACGAGCACGTCGTGCTGGATCTGCCGCATACCTGGTGCGCTCAGCGTATCGGCTAAGATTGCCCGCTATGGCACCGATCGACCGACGAGACGTCCTGCGGCTTCTTGCGCTCGGCTCGGGCGCGGTCGCGCTCGGCAGTGCGACCGCGACAGCCGCTCAGGGGACGCGGGCGCCTCGACCTGTCATCCGCACGATCCTCAAAGACCTGACACCCGACGAGCTCGGTCCCGGGGCCGTGCTCTTTCACGAGCATCTTTCGGCGAAGTGGGGGCGTCCGCAGCACTTCAGCGATGATGTGGCGCTCATCGCGGAAGAGGTCAGATCCAGTCGCAGCGATGGCGTCGCGTGCATCGTCGATGCGGGGCACCCGGACATCGGAAGAAGTATCGATGCGCTGAGACGGATTGCCACTGAATCCGGCATGCCCCTCGTGGCAAGCGGCGGCTACTACACGCAGCGGCTTTTCCCGCCCGAGCTCGCCGACAAGAGCGAGGACGCGCTGGTCGACGAGCTCGTGCAGGATGCCGCGCGGCAACGCTTCGGCGCGTTCGGTGAGATCGGGCAGGAGCTCGGCGAGATGACGCCCACCGAGCGCAAGGTGTTCCGCGCGATAGGCCGTGCGCACGGGCGCACGGGCCTGCCGGTCTTCACGCACAGCCCCTACGTGGGCCGGCGCGCCAACGCCGCACCGGTGCCGCGTGAGGCGGCGCTTCGCCAGCTCGATCTGCTCGAATCGATGGGGGTTGCGCCCGCGCACGTCGCGCTCGGGCACATGTGCTGCCTGGACGACCCGAAGGCCGAGATCGCGCAGCAAGTCGCCAAACGCGGCGCGTTCGTCGGCTTCGACCGTGTGACGCTGGAGGGCATCCTCCCCGATACCGTCCGCGTGACGATGGTGCGGTCGCTCGTCGATGCGGGATACGCCGACCTGCTGCTGCTCTCGTCGGACTTCTATGCGGAGACCAACCTGAAGAAGCGCGGCGGCCCCGGCTTCGGCATGACCGTGACGCGGTTCAAGCCAAAGCTCGTCGAAGCGGGTGTGCCGGACGCCACGCTTCAGCGCATCCTCAACGACAACCCCCGCCGGTTCCTCGCGTTCGTCCCACGGGCCTAAGGCCCAAGGACGGCCTAAGGCCCAAAGCCCAACGACAGCCCAAGGCCCAAGGACGGCCTAAGGACCAAGGCCCAAGGACGGCCTAAGGCCCAAGACCGAAGGACAGCCTAAGGCCCAAGGACCAATCTGTTTACTTGTGAGGCCTCGAGTACGTCCCGTCCAGGAGCTCGAGCAATCGGTTCCCTTCGTGGCATGCGTACTCGATCATCTCGAAGCCCTTGGGCGCGCGTTTGAACACGTCGTACTTCATCGTCCACGGCCTCGTGAACACGTTCGGGTCTTCGATCGTGACCTCGTAATCGATGTTGTTCGCGTCGACGATGATGTACTTCTCGGTGACGCGCATCGCCGGACTGTGGAAGGAGCCCGTGGACGGACCTTCGCCACCCTGCTCGCCGGTCACCCACGTCTTGTCGGTCAGATTGCTCACGTCGACGATGAGCGTGTTCCCCTCCCATCGCCCGCGCGAGTCACCCATCCAGAGCTGGTGTTTGGGGCCAAGCGGAGGAGTCTTCCCAACGGGAATGACCCGTGAGATGTGGTTGGCCTCGACGAGCATCATGACGTACCCCGGCGGCTGGAGGATCTGGTATGCGTTGGTGACGCCACCGAGCATTTCTCGCGGTGAGCCACCGGGCAGGCATCGGATCCGCGAGTCGAGGACATCGGGCCGCTCGTACGGATTGTCGCGGATGTGATTGCGCTTGGCGAGCGCCCACGGTTGATACGGGATCTTGCCGTCCGGTGGATCGACGACCAGCACCTGGCCGCGCTTGACGCGTGAACCTTTCGCGCGGAGATCGCCTTCCGTCCATTCCTGCCCATGGGCCGGCACGTCAGGGCCGCGCACCTTCTCCATCTGCCGGTTGTACGCTTCGCGCTCATCCTTCGTGAGATGCTCGATCGGATAGCCGATGTTGCCAGTCACGCTGGGGAGATAGATTCCTTGGATGTCGGGTTGGCCGTCCGGCAAGCGCTTGGGCGTATAACCGCCGGCAGAGGCGCTGGATGCGGTAGACGCCGTGGGCTTCGACGTGGAGCGTTGGGCGTGGCCCGTCTCGCCGGTCCCGATGACGAGCGCGGCGACCGCCGACGCGGCGAGCCCGTGAGCGGCTGTCTTCAAACGAACCGTCGTGATGGATACCTCGTCCGTCAAGTCTAACGCATCGCACTTCTCATGTACTGGTTGCCTTCGTGGCACGCATACTCGAAGAGGCGGTAGCCTGGAGCGCCTCTCTTGAACGGAAACGCGATCTTCCACGGCTTCGTGAACACCGTTGGATCGTCGATGGTGGCCTCGTATCGAATCGTAGTGGCATCCACGATCGTGAAGCGCTCCACGACGTGCAACGCGTCGCTGTGGAAGGTGAGCCAGTCGAACCAGGCCTTACCGTTAAAGTTCTTCACGTCGACCACCAACGTCGACTCTTCCCACCGACCGCGGGCATCGCCGTTCCATGACCGGTGGTTTGCTGGCAGGTGGGGTCGACCGTCGAGCGGAATGATGCGGGCTTCGTGGTTCCATTCGGCGAAGAGCACGACGTAGCCGGGCACTTGGATGAACTGATAGCCGTTGTAGGGCGTGACGTAGTTGAGCCGCGGCACGCCCGCCGCGAGGCAACGCGCGCTGGGATCCATGTAGGAGAGATTGCCTTTGGGGTCGCGGTAGTTGTCGGCGATTTCCTTTCGTCGCGCCGCCGCCCAACTGTGGAGCGGGATGCGCCCATCGGGCGGGTCGACGATGCCGATCGGCCCGACGTCCGGGTGCGCGCTGCCGGCGTCGACGAAGGCCACCAGGTCGGAGTCGAGGAGCGTGAACGGCGTTTCGCTCCAGGCTCACCGTCAAATTGCCGCCTTGGGTCTGCCACATCCCCTGGATGTCGGGCTGGCCATCGGGTGTGCGCGGGGGAGTCCAGCGCGAGTGGGTGCCGGCGGTGGCACCCTGAGCGGCAACCATGACCGGACTGACGAGCCCAGGCGCGAAGAGTGCGGCAGCCAGGTAGCACGCGCGAACGCTGTTGGTTCTCATGTGGCGCCCTCCCTGACGTTTCGGCCCAGCTTGCGGTGCAGACGGTCCCGTCGTTCGAGGACTTGTACTACACCGGTGGCATGAGCTTGGGATTGAACCGCCGGCCTTGTCCGGTGGAGCAGGTCGTTCAAGGCACCATTGTCGTCTGCTGGCCGATACCTGTATGCTCGGCACGGGATGCGCCCGCTCGGCTGTGGCCGCGGGTGTTGCGTTGACCCTCGAGGTGAGAGATGACCGTCCGAATGGCGCGTCACGGGAGGACTGGCGGTGGTCGGATCCGGGCAGTGTTGCTGCTGGCAGGTGCGGTGTCAGCGACCGTGGGACTGACGGCAGACGACTGGCCCGAATATCGCGGCGCCGGCCGCGTCGGTGTGTGGAAGGAAACGGGCATCGTCGAGAAATTTCCGGAGAGCGGGCTCAAGGTCGTGTGGCGCGTGCCGGTGAAGGCCGGGTACTCGGGACCGTCCGTCGCCAACGGCCGGGTGTTCCTGAGCGACTTCGTGCGTGCGACGGGGCCGCGTGGCACTGAGCGCCTGATGGCGTTCGATGAGAAGACTGGAAAGCTGCTCTGGAAGCAGGAGTGGGAGGTCAACTACGGCTCGGCGGGCTTCGAGAACGGTCCGCACGCCACCCCGACCGCAGACGGCGATCGGGTGTACTTCGTCGGCGCCACGGGCGTGCTCGCGGCGGTGAATGCGGCGACGGGCCAGATTCTCTGGAAGAAGGACTTCCTCAAGGACTACGGCGCCGATCAAGGGCAATTCGGCGTGAGCAGCGCGCCCATCGTCGACGGCGAGCGCTTGATTGCACTGGTCGGTGGTCCACCCGATGCGAAGGTTGTGGCCTTCGACAAGATGAGCGGCAAGGAGATGTGGCGGTCGGGGAAGGTCACGGGAGCTGTTGGCGCGAGCCAGCCGATGATCATCCAGGCCGGCGGCACCAAACAGCTCATCATCTGGGACAATGTCGGCATTTCCTCGCTCAATCCAACGACCGGAGCGGTGTACTGGGAGCAACCGTTCACGGGGACGGGCGAGATGAACATCGCCATGACCCACGACGGCGGCTCTCGGCTCCTCATGAGCAACTTCTACGAGGGGCCGCTTATGCTCGAGCTCGACACCACCAAGCCGGCCGCCAAGATGCTCTGGCGAGGGAACAGCCACAGCGAAATCGCCACCGACAAGTTGCACGCGGTGACGACGGCGCCGATCATTCAGGGGGATTACGTCTACGGAATCTGCAGCTACGGCCAGCTGCGTGGGCTCGACGCCAAGACCGGCGAGCGGATCTGGGAATCACAGGCGGTGACGGTCGAGCGGACCCGGTGGGCGTCAGCGCAGTTCGTCCAGCACCAGGATCGCGTCTTCATCACCAACGACCGCGGGGAATTGATGCTGGGGCGGCTCACGCCGACGGGGTACGAAGAGATCAGCCGAACGACCATCATCAAGCCGACGACCGATGGGAGGAGCCGGCGCAAGCTCGGCGCGGTGAATTGGGTGGCCCCGGCCTACGCCAACCGGCACCTGTTCCTGCGCAACGACGAAGAGCTCGTCAGGGTGTCGTTGGCCAAGGACGACTACTGACTCTGGTCAGTCCTTCGGGCTTGGTCCGTCCTGGGGCTGGCCTTGGTCCTTAAGGGTGTTGGGCCGTCCTTTGGTTCGTGCGACAGTCAAACGACTAGGACAGCCCCAGGACCAGGCCCAAAGGCCCAAGGACTGATCCCTATCGCTTGGCGTCCTTGAGTTCCGCATAGACCGCCTCGATCGCCGCTCGAGCGCCGTCGAGCCGATACTCCTTGTACCTCTCCGGTAGCTTGAGCTCAGCGACGGCCTGATCGACCGTCCTGCCGTTCTTGAATGCGGCCTGCGCGGCGTCGACGAAGTCGCGCGTGAAGTCGGCGTACTCCTTGAAGTCGTTCCAGGTCGGCCAGGGCCTGCCGCGACCGGTCGGCGCAGGACCGTGTCCCGTGATGACGCGCTCGACGCCGGTGAGCTCCTTGACCGCCCGCGCGAGCGTCTCCGGCCACGCCAGCGCGCTCCCGCCGTTCGCCCGATCGACGATGGGCACCGCCTTCTCGTTCATGAGATCGCCGACAAACGCCAGCCGCCCGTGCGGGACGACGACCACGGCGTCGCCGTCAGTGTGGCCCTTGCCGAAATGGTAGACGTGCAGGTGGTTCTTACCGATCGGAAAGGACGCGCGGTCCTTGAACGGCTTGAACGTGAGTGCGGCGGCACCCGTGCCGGCTCGCTTCTGGAATCGGCTCTGCGCCTGCTCGTGCATCACGACTTCGACCTTGTCGCCGTACTCGGTGTTGGCGCCGGTGTGATCCTCATCCGCGTTGGTGTGGATGATCCGGAGCACCGGTTCATCGGTCACGTTCTGAACGGCGTCGAGCGCTGCTTTCCCCCAGCCCGCGAGCTTCGCGTCGACGAGCACCAGGCCGTCTCCGGACGAGATGGCCAGGACGTTTGCGCCGCCGTTGCTCAGCACGTACACGTTCGCGAACGCGTAGTCCGGATGGGTGATGGGCACCTGCTGCCCGATCGTATGGATGCCGACGACACGGGACGCGGGCTGTTGCGCGTGGGCGATGCCCAGGGTCGCCGCGGCAAGCAGTGCTCCGAACGGAAGCTGAAGCCTCACAGGATTCCTCCAGGCCAGTCGGGGCTCCGCTCCGAACCCCTCCTCAGTCGCTCGCGGGGCCTCCCCAGAGAGCCCGCTCCGCTCCCTCACGGGCGGGCCTGTGCGCGCCGCCGTTATGCCGTCGTTGGAACGAGTACGAACTGGTCTTCGCGCGCCCGCGCAACGGTCCGAACCATATGGGGGCCGACGGTCGTCTCGGCCGCCGTGGCAAGGCTAGCACGGATAGCGGGGCGCTCGGCTCGTGGCTCCCGGTCGGTCCGTGGGGCTCGGGTGGTCCGCCCATGACGAATGCGCGGGGCGGGTGATCGATTGGATACGCTGCCGAACAGATCCGATGGCGCGTTGTATTGCGATCGGGGGCGACAGCCGTCGAACTTATGATCCCCTTAGTTGACTGGATGAGGAGTCGGAGTGTAGCGTGCGCGCGAGTCTTGACGCGCGGCCGGCTGATTTCTGGTCTCCACCCTAACATCGCCGAGCCTGGTTTTCGGCGGAGGAGCACACGCATGAGGTTGCCTCGGATGACGTTCTTGTTTGGTGTGGGGTTCAGTCTGCTTGCCCCCAGCGTGGCGTCGGCGCAATCGACCGGCACCGGCGGCATTGCCGGGGTCATACGGGATGCGACGGGAGCGGTGCTCCCCGGTGTGACGGTTGAAGCCGCGAGCCCCGCCCTCATCGAGAAGGTCAGGACCGTCGTCAGCGACCACGAAGGCCAGTACAAGATCGTGGACCTCCGGCCTGGTACCTATGGCGTCACCTTCACGCTCCCTGGCTTCAGCACCGTCAAGCGAGAAGGGATCGAACTGACCACCGGGTTCACGGCCACCGTCAACGCAGATCTGAAGGTCGGGTCGATCGAGGAAACGATCACCGTCACCACGGCCAGCCCGGTCGTGGACATTCAGAACGTCCGCACGCAGAACGTGCTGTCGCGCGATGAGCTCGACGCGCTGCCGAGCGCGAAGTCGGTGCCCGCCCTTGGCGCCTTGACCGTGGCCGTGTCACCGACCGGCACCGGCGGATCGGGCCAGGACGTGGGCGGCAACAAGGGCGAGCAGTACGCGGGGCTCGTGGTTCACGGCAGCCGGCAGCAGGATGGGCGCTTCCTGTACGACGGCATGCGGTTCAACATGACGGTGACCGACGGCGGCGGGGCGAGCAAGCACTATTTCGTGAACCAGAACGATGTGCAGGAGATCGTGCTCGAGACCGCGGGTATTGGCGCCGACACGGATGCTGGGGGCGTGGTCGTCAACGTCGTGCCGAAGACCGGCGGGAACGATTTCAGGGGCAACGTGACCGTCACCGGCGTCAACGACAACTTTCAGTCGTCGAACCTGAACGACGATCTCCGGCGGCGGAACTTGACCAATACCGCGAAGGTCAAGCGGATCTATGACGCCGGTGCCGGGTACGGCGGACCGCTTCGCAAGGACAAGCTCTGGTTCTACACGGCGCACCGCTGGTGGGGCAGCCAGGATTCGCGCCGGGGAGTTTCTACAACCTGACGCAAGGGACGCCGGTGTACACGCCCGACCCGAGCCGCCGCGGTTTTACCGACTACTACCAGCGAGACAACACGATCCGCCTGACCTGGCAGGCATCCACGAAGCACAAGATCACGGGGGCCTACAGCAAGCAGCGGAACTGCAACTGCCACCTGTTCGTCGACAACGGGTTCCGGGCGCCTGAAGCAGCCGTCGACTACACCTACTTCGGTATCAGCCTGTCGCAGTTCACCTGGAGCTACCCGGCGACGAACAGGCTCCTCTTCCAGGCCGGCGGGACGATCCTTCAGAACATGACCGCCCCACGCTCGCAGCCGGAGGTCAACGCCAGCAACATCGCGTACATCGAGCTGTCACGCAACTTCAACTACAACGCCGATGCAAGCGGCCTCGCAACGGCCGGCCACGGCGAACGGGTCGACTACGGCCAGCAGAACCAGCGCTTCTCGGTCTCCTACATCACCGGATCCCACGCGTTCAAGACGGGCGTGACGATGCTGCAGGGCCGGCACGATTTGGGCCTCGTCGACGTCAACCAGGAGCTGTACTACAACTTCTTCAATGGTGTGCCGAACTCGATCGTGCAGTGGGCGGGGCCGAATCACTCCGAGAACCGGATCAAGATGGATCTCGGGCTGTACGTACAGGATCAGTGGACGCTCAAACGGTTGACGCTCAACCTCGGCCTTCGATTCGACTACTTCAACGCGTATGTGCCCGCGCAGCGCCGGCCGGCCGGCCGCTTCGTGCAGGCGTTCGATATCGCCCGTATCGACAACGTGCCGAACCTGAAGGATCTCGGTCCGCGGCTGGGGATGGCCTATGACGTGTTCGGCAATGGCAAGACCGCCGTCAAGGCCACCCTCGGCCGATACGTGGCCAGCCTTGGGGGCAACACGCCGTTCCTGCTCAATCCCACCCAGTCGATTGTGCAGAGTACGACGCGGCTCTGGAACGATGCCAATCGCAACTTCGTACCCGATTGCGATCTGAACACCTACACGCCCAACGGCGAGTGTGGCGCAATCGACAACAGCCGGTTCGGCTCGGTCGTGCCCAACACGCGTTACGCAGACGAGGTGCTGCGAGGGTTCGGCAATCGGCTGCATAACTGGCAGACCTCGGTCGCCGTGGAGCAGCAGCTGCGGCCGGGTATGGCCGTGAACGTCGGCTTCTTCCGCACCTCCTTCGGCAACTTCACGGTCATCGACAACCAGCTCGTGACACCGGCTGACTACGACCCGTACTGCCTCACGGCCCCGACGGATGCCCGCCTGCCGGGCGGCGGCGGCTACCAGATCTGCGATTTGTACGACATCAAGCCGGCGAAGTTCGGGCAGGTCGACAATCTGGTCGTGTTCGCCGAGCGCTTCGGCGATCGCAAGGAGGTCTACAGCGGTGTCGACGCCACGTTCACGTCGCGGTTCGCCAAGGGCGGTACGGTCACAGGTGGGATGAGCACCGGCCGGACGTTCAATCGCTGCGTCAGCGCCGATCTGCCAACCGTGCAGTTCTGCGAGAACGCTCCGTCATTCTCGCAATATTTGCAGTTCAAGGTCGCGGTCGTGTATCCGCTGCCCTGGTATGGCGTGCAAGTGGCGGCGAACCTGCAGAACTTGAAGGGCATTCCGATCGGCGCGATCTCGTCTGGTACGCTGGTCAGCCCAGCCACGTGGGCTGCGCCAAACTCCGCGGTGGCCGCCGCGCTCGGACGCGACATGGCGGCTTGCCGAGGTGTGACGCCGTGTGCGGCCACCACCGCGGTCAACACGGTGTTCGTCGGTGCGTCCTTCGTCGGTGGAACGCAGCTCTTCGCGCCGAACGAGCAGTTCGAGGATCGCCTCAACCAGCTCGACGTGCGGTTTTCCAAGGTCTTCAAGCTGGGGCCGACCCGGCTCCAGGCACAGTTCGATATCTACAATCTGCTGAACGCCAACACGATCCTGGTCGTGAATACCCGGCTCGGCCCGAGCTTCCTGCAGCCGTCGAACGTCCTCGGCGCCCGGCTCTTCAAGCTCGGGGCGCAGCTGGATTTCTGAGGGAGGACGCTGCATGGTCCTTGGTTCTTAGGTCTTGGTCCTTGGGCTGGCCTGGGGTACTTGGTCCGTCCCTAGTCCTGGGGCCTTGGGCTGCGCGCTGACGACAGCCCAAGGACGCAGGACAACACAGGATTACGTATGACCACGTACTACCCGAAGGACTGAAGGACGGCCCAAGGACCAGGGACCAAGGCCAGCCCAAGGCCCAAGAACAAAGGACCAAGGACCTGACTGGTGCTTGTCCTCTTCCCCCTACGCACTCCTGAAAGGTCCGAAGAACTTCCGGAGATCCTCCACCAGCAGTTGCGGTTCCTCGATCGCGGGGAAATGGCCGCCGCGGTCGTGATACGACCAGAGCGTCACGTTCTCCGGGACCTTGTCCACCAGTGACTTCGGCGGTCGCGCGCGCGAGGTGATGCCGACGAAGTCGAAGTAGCCCTGAGGCACTTTCTTGCCGCCCGTCGGCTGGATCTGCGGTGGCACGTTCGCCCGCTGGCCAGGGACCCGCGCCAACCCGTTGGCGTGATAGATGCGCACGGCAGTCCCCATCGTCCGGGAATGCCAGTAGAGCGAGACGAGCGTGAGAATCTGGTCTTTGCTGAACCGGCGCTCGACGTCGCCCTGACAGTCGCTCCACCCGCGAAGCTTCTCGACCGCCCAGGCGGCCGCCCCGGCTGGTGAGTCGGTGAGCCCGTACGCCATCGACTGCGGCTTGCTGCCCTGAATGCGCTGGTAGGCCGTCTCCCAGATGTTGTACTCGTCCAGGCTCGCGTAGTACGCGCGCTCCTCGTCGGTCTTCGGCTCGCGAGGCGTCCGCGGCGGTGGACCGGGGATCGCCGTGCCGATGAGCCGATCAGGGAAGCGCTGGCCGAGGCCGGTCGTGATGCCAGCGCCCCAATCGCTGCCGTACGCGCCGAAGCGCTTGTACCCGAGCTTGTCCATGAGCTGTCCCCACAACTCGACGATGCGAGGCGTGCTGTTGTTGGGTGCGCCGCTGCTGCTCAGAATCGGCTCGCCCGAGAACGGGTAGCCGGGCAGTGCGGGCACGACGGCGTGGAAGGCATCGGCGGCCGTGCCTCCGTGCGCCGTCGGATCGATGAGCCGCGGGATGAGCGGCAGCATCTCCCAGATTGACCCGGGATAGCCGTGCGTCACGATGATCGGCATCGCGCCGGCGTGGCGTGATTTCTGGTGGATGAAGTGGATCTTCTGTCCTTCGATCGTCGTCGTGAAGTGGTCGAGTGTGTTGAGCGCCGCTTCGTGCGTGCGCCAGTCGTACTTGTCGTGCCAGTAGGCGACGAGCTGCTTCATGAACGCAAGGTCGGTGCCCATCGACCAGGGCTTGCCGGTCGCGTCCGGCGGCCAGACGGTGTTCGCGAGCCGGCGGCGCAGATCCGCGAGTTCTCTATTGCTGACATGGATCTTGAACGGGCTGAGATCCGATTGCGCGACGCTCGATCTCGGAGCCAGCACCGGTAGGGCGCTCACGGCTCCGAGCAGCTCGAGCGCCTGGCGGCGGTTGATCGTGGGCTTGGGCGTGGCCATGCGTTCCTCCCTGAGCGGTGGGCGCTCCCTATCGGGCGGCGACTGTACACCGAATCGGGACTCGCGTGTTGCCGGTCTTCCCGTCAGCTGCTAGGATCACGCGGCGTTGGGAACGAGGCGCATGGGTTGGGCGATGATCGTCGCCCTAATGGCGGCGGGCGGCCCTGGCCAAGCGGCGCAGGCGCCACGGCCGGCGACTGCCCAGTCTGCGGCCGGCGCGGAGCGCGCCTCGGCGCCGATCCGACCGTTCAAAATCCAGATTCCTGATGCGGTCCTGAAAGATCTGAAAGACCGTCTCGCCCGCACCCGGTATCCGGATGAAATAGAAGGCGCCGGCTGGGACTACGGGACCAACCTCGCCTACCTCAAGGAGCTGATCGCGTACTGGCGCTCGGGCTTCGATTGGCGCGAACAGGAGCGACAGCTCAATCGCTTCGAGCAGTTCAAGACGACCATCGATGGCCTTGACGTGCACTTCGTGCACCGTCGAGCGAAGCGGCCAAATGCGCTGCCGCTGCTCATCGTGCACGGCTGGCCCGGCTCGTTCATGCAGTTCCACAAGGTGATCGAGCCGCTCACGGATCCGGCACGCCATGGCGGACGCGCTGAAGACGCGTTCGACGTGGTCGTTCCGTCATTGCCCGGCTATGGCTTCTCCGACCGGCCGCGGCAACGTGGCTACGATCCGCAGAAGATCGCCACGATGTTCCTGACGCTCATGTCGCGACTCGGCTATACCCGGTATGGCGTGCAGGCCTCCGACTTCGGTGCGCCGGTGATTCGGGCGATGGCGTTGATGGACCCCGTCCACATCGTCGGCTACCACACCGAGAGCTGCCGGGCCGGGGCGCCGCCAGGCGTGGCCGATCCGTTGGCAGGCGTTCCGGCATCCGAGATCGAACGGATGCGCGACCGCCAAGGCTTCTTCTCGGATGAGGAGCAGGCCTACAACCGGCTACAGGGCACCAAGCCTCAGACGATCGGCTACGCGCTCAACGATTCGCCTGCGGGCCTCGCCGCCTGGATCATCGAGAAGTTCCGTTCGTGGAGCGATGTGAGCGGGAACGTCGAGACGAAGTTCACGAAAGACGAGCTGCTCACCAACATCACGATTTACTGGGTGACCGAGACGGCGAATTCCGCTGGCCGGCTGTACTACGAAGCGCGCCATCCGGTCGACGCGCAGGGACGACGTCGAAGCGGCCCGCCGCCCGCACTTGGCAAGGTCGAAGTGCCGTCGGCGTGTGTCTCGTGGCCGAAGGACGTCGGTTTCACGCCGCGTGCGTGGAACGAGCTGCAGTACAACCTGAAGCACTTCGTGATCATGCCTCGAGGCGGCCACTTTGGGGCATTCGAGGAGCCGCAGCTGTACATCGACGACGTCCGCGATTTCTTTCGCAACGTGCGATAAACGCACGCCTTATCTGGTGTTGGTCGCCGCCAAGGGGCGCAGTGACTCGCCTTCGTGGCAGGCGGCGTCACCCTCACTGATCCAATTTCTTGGTTGGTGGGCCCGACTGCGGCCTTGGGGGCTGGTTGGTTGTGACCTTGGCTCGGCGGTTGAGTACTATCTGTAGCTCCACAGGCCCGTTTGGCTCGGCGCGACGTCGTTCTGCGCTCGGTTAAGGGAGGAATCATGAGTCGAGAGGAAAGAAGGCTGCGGCGTGTCGCCGCGCTGGTGGCCGTTGTCGTGCTGTGTGCGGGCGAGGTGAGAGCCCAGCAGTCAGCGAGTATTTCTGGCGTCGCTCGAGACGAGAGCGGGGCAGTGCTGCCCGGCGTGACGGTCGAAGCGGCGAGCCCTGCGCTCATCGAGAAGGTACGCTCGGCCGTGACCGACGGCGAAGGGCAGTACCGCATCGTCGACCTCCGTCCTGGGACCTACACGGTGTCGTTCGCGCTCACCGGGTTCAGCACGTACAAGCGGGAAGGCGTGGAGCTCACGGCCGGCTTCAACGCGGCCATCAACGGCGAGATGAAGGTCGGGTCGCTCGAAGAGACGATCACGGTGACCGGCGCCAGTCCGTTGGTCGACACGCAGAACGTGCGTCAGCAGCTCGCCGTCACCGACGAGACGCTCGATGCGCTTCCCACCGGCACGACAGCGGTCTCCAACCTGGCGGCGTTCACGCCCGGGCTGACGACCACCGCGGGGTCGAACGTCGGCGGGACGGCCGGGACGTATTCCTCCTCGAGCGTCATCGGCTCGACCTTCCACGGGAAGAGCGGCGCGATCACGATGTACGACGGGATGAACGTCAACAACCAGGTCCGGCCTGGTGCCACCGGGTACATCATCAGCCCGGCGACGCTGCAGGAGTGGGTCGTCGAAACCGGCGGTGGGCTCGCCGAAAGCATCGCCGGGACGGCCATTGCGATGAACGTGATTCCCAAAGAGGGCGGGAACTTGTTCCGAGGGCAGGGGAACCTGGTCTTCTCGAACGATGCGATGCAGGGCAGCAACCTCACGGATGCGCTCCGTGCCCGCAATCTGACCACAGTCAGTCAGATTAACTACATCTACGATACCGATTTCAGCCTGGGCGGCCCCATCAAGCAAGACAAGCTGTGGTTCTTCACGTCACACCGCGTTCAGGGCAATGAGAATCAGCGGGCCGGCGTGTTCTTCAATGCCACGCAAAACACGGTGTTTTACACGCCCGACCTGTCGCGGCCGGCGTTCCGAGAAGACCTGCTCAATTCGCACGCCGTCCGGCTGACGTGGCAGATCAATCAGAAGAACAAACTGAACGCACACGCCGAGCCGCAGCGCAACTGCGTGTGCCGCGGCCGCGGCGAGTTCGTGGCGCCGGAGGCGGCCTACCGGTGGAACTTCTGGCCGACGGGCCTGTATCAAGCGACCTGGAACGCGACGATGAGCAACAAGCTGCTCTTCGAGGCAGCCGCTGGGGCCATGGTGTTCGTGTGGCCCAACGAGACTCAGCCCGAAACGGGCAATGCGATCAGCATCTTAGACGTGAACACGCAGTTCATGTATGGGTCGGGGGTAGGGTGGCCGCTGACGACCCCAGGCCCGAGAAACGCGCCGCGGTTCACGCAGCGGGCCTCGATGACGTATGTGACGGGCTCGCACAACTTCAAGACCGGCTTCAACCTTCAGCAGGGTTTCACGGAGGTCGAAGCCACCGCCATCCAGAACCGGTCGTATCAATTCCGCGGGAGCAGCCCGACGACGGCGGTGCCAACCCGAGTCACCCTGTACGCCAACCCCTTCTTCCAGCGGGAAAATCTGAATGCGCTCCTCGGTCTGTTCGTGCAGGATCGCTGGACGCTGAACCGCCTTACGCTCAACCTGGGCGTGCGATTCGAATATGCGAACGCGGAAGTCGCGGCGCACGACGTGGCGGCCGGAGACATCGTCGGGGCGCGGCGCTTCGATGCCATCAAGAACGTGCCGAACTGGACGGATCTGAACCCGCGACTCGGTGCGGCCTACGATCTCTTCGGCAACGGACGGACGGCGATCAGGGCGTCGTTCGGCCGGTACGTCGCCGACACGTCCACGGAGATCGCGCAGGCCATCAATCCGATTTTCGCGAACTCCACCACCAACATCGCGTGGAACGACAGCACGTTCGGACCAGGCGATCCGCGCACGCGCAACTTCGCGCCCGACTGCGACTTCCGCAATCCGCGGGCGAACGGTGAATGCGGCCCGTGGAGCAACCAGAACTTCGGCACGCCGACCATCCGGGCGCGCTTCGCCGACAACGTGGTGACCGGGTTCGGCAATCGCGTGAACCTGTGGGATTTATCGACGGAGGTCCAGCAGGATCTGGGCGGCCGCGCCTCGGTGCGGGTGGGCTACTATCGCAATTGGGACGGCAATCTGACGGTCACCGACAACCTCGAGCTTCAGCCGTCCAACTTCACCTCGTACTGCATCACCGCGCCGCTTGATGCGCGTCTGCCGAACGGCGGCGGCTACGACGTCTGCGGCTTGGCCAACGAATCGCGCGCGGTGTTCGGCCGTGTGAACACGATCGTGGAACAGGCGTCGAAGTTCGGCGAGTACTCGCGCGTCAGCGACTTCTTCGCCGTCAACCTGTCCAGCCGCTTCGGACAGGGCATCCAGTTCGGGGGCGGCATCGATACCGGCCGAACGGTGAGCGACCGGTGCGTTGTCGTCGACAGCCCGGCCCAGGCGACGTTCGACCTCACGGTTGCCGCCACGCCGACGTATTGCCGCGTGGAGACGCCGTTCAAGGCACAGACGCAGATCAAGGTGTTCGGCGCCTATCCGCTGCCGTACAGCTTTTCGGTGAGCGGTGTGCTCCAGAATCTCTCCGGGCCGCAAATCCTCGCGACCTATGCCGCGCCCAACTCGCTCATCGCGCCGAGCTTGGGTCGCAACTTGTCCTCGTGCCCCGCGGACACGGGAGCCTGCGCCGAGACGGTGAACGTGCCGCTGGTCAGACCGATGACGATGTTCGAAGACCGGCGCACGCAGCTGGACGTTCGGGTGTCGAGGCGGTTCAAGCTCGGATCGCAGTCCACAGTCGATGCCAGCTTGGATGTCTACAACCTGACGAACAGCAGCTCGGTTATTTCGCTGAACAACGCGTTCAACCCGGCGACGCCAGCGACCTGGCAACAGCCAACCGCGGTGCTCGACGCCCGCATGTTCCAGCTGAACGTGAGAGTCAACTTCTAGTCATTCCCATGCGGGTTCGGGTCGCGTGCCGAACCCGAACCCGCCGCGTTTCCCAG
>Ga0194132_10002613_pt1 | contig 33331 bp, 29 predicted proteins | sample TA2KigOf80mmetaG_FD_148612 | JGI IMG/M metagenome (GOLD analysis project Ga0194132, IMG submission 148612) | Freshwater microbial communities from Lake Tanganyika, Tanzania - TA2015054 Kigoma Offshore 80m | ecosystem: Environmental > Aquatic > Freshwater > Lake | place: Tanzania: Lake... | reverse complement strand
TGCCGGTGCCAGCCGGTCTCGGCGCCCGGCGCGAAGCGCCATTCGGTGACCAGGGCGCGGTCGGTTTCCTGCAGCAGCTTCGAGGTGGCTGGCGGGCGCCTCATCGATCCGGGTCCTTGAGGTTGTCCTCCTGCGGCCCGCAGGCCACCGGCACCCGGTAGCGCGCCTCGGCCCAGGCCCCCAGGTCGATCGTCTTGCAGCGCTCGCTGCAGAAGGGCCGCCAGGGGTTGTGCGGGGTGAACCAGGCCTTCTTGCCACAGCGCGGGCAGGGGACTTCCTTCACCACTTCCCGCGCCATCAGAAGAACGTAAGATTGAAACTGTCGGCAAAGCCAATGCCGGCGCGGTTCTTCGATTTCCACATATTTTCTAGCTACTCGCGTAGCTGCTCGGCCTGGCCATGCTGGGCTGTCTCTCCAAGACCAGAACATCACCCGCAATCTGCGAGTGAACTGGCGGGAACGATTATACCGGGCGGCACGGACGGCCGCTGCGACCCCTTGGTCGGTTCCGCCTCGCCGCTTGCGATAAACCCCGCCACCGCCGCGCGGCCGCTAAGCCTGCGCGTGTCCCGCCCCGGCGCGGCGGCCGGTCGAGGCCGACACCGCCGCCAAGGAATACCTCTAGGCGGCGCTAGCCGCGCAGGTGGCAGGCAACCTGCCGCCCGCCGCCGAGGTCCCTGAGCGGCGGCAGCTCGCTGCTGCAGACCGGGTCCTTGCGATACGGGCAGCGGGTGTGGAACGCGCAGCCCGAAGGCGGGTGGATCGGGCTCGGCACGTCGCCTTGCAGCACGATGCGCTTTCGCCGCACGCTCGGGTCCGGGATCGGCACCGCCGAGAGCAGGGCCTCCGAATACGGGTGCTGCGGCGAGGTGTAGAGCTCGCGCGCCGGCGCCACCTCGACGATGCGCCCGAGGTACATCACCGCGATGCGGTCGCTGATGTGCTCGACCACCGACAGGTCGTGCGCCACGAACAGGTAGGTGAGCCCGAAGCGCTCCTGCAGATCCTCCAGCAGGTTGATCACCTGCGCCTGGATGGAGACGTCGAGCGCGGACACCGGCTCGTCGCAGACGATGAGCCTGGGGGACACCGCGAGCGCGCGCGCGATGCCGATGCGCTGGCGCTGGCCCCCGGAGAACTCGTGCGGGTAGCGCCGCGCATGGTCTGGATGCAGGCCCACGGTGCGCAGCAGCTCCACCACCCGCGCCTCGTGCTCGGCCGGCGTCTGCGCCAGCTCGTGGATCACCAGCGCCTCGCCGATGATCGCCCCCACCGTCATGCGCGGGTTGAGCGACGCGTACGGGTCCTGGAAGATGATCTGCATGTCGCGCGCCGCGGCGCGCAGCTCCGCGCGCCCCATCGCCGTGACGCTGCGTCCCTCGAGGCGCACTTCGCCCGAGGTGGGCTCGATGAGGCGCAGCACGCAGCGCCCGGTGGTGGACTTCCCGCAGCCGGATTCGCCGACCAGCCCCAGCGTCTCGCCCTGCGCGAGGCTGAACGAGACGCCGTTCACCGCGTGCACCCGGTCCACCTCGCGCCCAAACAGCCCGCCCTTCACCGGGAAGTGCTTGACGAGGTCCTCGACCTCAAGCAGCGGCTGCGGCGCGCTCATGCCAGCACGCAGGCGGCGCGATGCCGCTCGCCCACGGCGCGCAGCGCCGGCGTGGCGGCGGTGCATTGGGCCTTGGCGTGCGCGCAACGCGGCGCGAAGCGGCAGCCTTCGGGCGGGTTGATCAGGGCGGGCACCACCCCGGGGATCGCCGCCAGGCGCCGCCGCTCGCCCGCGCCCACGTCCACGCGCGGGATGGAGCGGATCAGCCCCTGGGTGTAGGGGTGGCGCGGCGCGCGGAACAGCTCCGCCACCGGCGCCTCCTCCACCACCTTGCCGGCGTACATCACCGCCACGCGCTGGGCGTTCTCGGCGATGACGCCCATCGCGTGCGTGATCAGCATCACCGCCATGCCGAGGCGTCCTTTGAGCTCGGCGAGCAGCTCGAGGATCTGCGCCTGGATGGTCACGTCCAGCGCCGTGGTGGGCTCGTCGGCGATCAGCAGCTTGGGGTTGCACGCGAGCGCCATGGCGATCATCACGCGCTGGCGCATGCCGCCGGAGAACTGGTGCGGGTAGTCGCCCGCGCGCCGCTGCGGGTTGGGAATCTTCACCAGGTCGAGCATCTCGACGGTGCGCGCGAGCGCCGCCTTGCGCGACAGGTTCTGGTGCAGCCGCAGCACCTCGGCGATCTGCTCGCCGATGGTGAACACCGGGTTGAGCGAGGTCATCGGCTCCTGGAAGATCACCGCGATCTCCCTGGCGCGGATCGGGCGCAGTTCCTCGCTCGAGAGCGGCGCCAGGTCCCGCCCCTGCCAGAGGATGCGGCCGGCGACGATGCGCCCCGGCGGCATCGCGATGAGCTTCACCACCGTGAGCGCGGTCACCGTCTTGCCGGAGCCCGACTCGCCGACGACGCCCAGCGTCTCGCCGCGGTCCACCTCGAGGTCCACGCCGTCCACCGCGTGCACCATGCCGTCGTCGGTGGCGAAGTGGGTCTTCAGTCCCTCGATGCGCAGCAGCGGCTCGGCCATCGCCCCGGTTCCCTAGAGCACCTTGCGCGGGTCGAGGGCATCGCGCAACCCGTCGCCCATGTAGCTGATGGACAGCACCGTGAAGAAGATCGCGCTGCCGGGAATCAGCGCCCAGTGCGGCGCGACGTCGAGGTAGTCCTTGGCGTCGTACAGCAGCCGCCCCCAGCTCGGGATGTCCGGAGGGAAGCCGAGCCCGAGGAACGACAGCGTGGACTCGAAGATGATCGCCGCGGCGACGTCGATGGTCGCGGCGACGATCACCGGCCCGAGGGCGTTGGGCAGGATGTGGCGCACCACCTGGCGCGAGGGCGAGGCGCCCAGGGCACGCGCGGCCTCGACGAACTCCTTCTCGCGCAAGCTGAGGAACTGGGCGCGCACCAGGCGCGCCGCGGGCATCCAGCGGAAGGCGCCGATCACGGCGACGATGAGGATGAAGATCCCCGCCTCGGGGCCCACCCAGTTCTTCAGCACGTCGCGGAACAGGTAGATGATCAGCAGCAGCAGCGGCAGCTGCGGCAGCGACAGGAACAGGTCCGTCAGCCACATCAGCGCCGCGTCCACGCTGCCGCGCGAGATCCCCGCCACCGCGCCGATCACCACGCCGACCAGGATCGCGATCAGCATCGAGGCGAGCCCCACCGCGAGCGAGATGCGCCCGCCGTAGAGCATCCTCGCCAGCAGGTCCTGCCCCAGGTCGTCGGTGCCGAGCGGGTGCTTGAGCGACGGCCCCTGCAGCTTGGCGGAGAAGTCGATCTCGTTGATCGGCACCGTCCAGAGCCAGGGCCCCAGCAGCACCGCCAGCGCCATGAGCGCGAGCAGCGCCGTGCCGGCGAGCGCGAGGCGGTGGCGCTTGAAGCGCCGCCACGCCTCGGCCCAGGGCGAGGCGCTCGCGCGCCGCGGCGCCGCCGCGCTAACGGTAGGCGATGCGGGGATCGAGCCAGCCATAGAGGATGTCGGCGAGCAGGTTGCACAGAATCACCAGGATCGAGAGCACGAAGGTCACCGCCATGATCACCGGCGTGTCGTTGGCGAGGATCGCCGAGATCAGCAGCGAGCCGATGCCCGGCACGCGGAAGATCTGCTCGGTGACGATCGCGCCGCCGAACACCGCCGGCATCTGGATCGCCACCAGGGTCACCACCGGAATCAGCGCGTTCCTCACCACGTGCTTCACGATCACCACGCGCTCGGCCAGGCCCTTGGAGCGCGCGGTGGTGACGTAGTCCAGGCGGATCACGTCGAGCACCGACGAGCGCACGTAGCGCGTCCAGGCCGCGCCCTGGAACAGGCCCAGCACCGCCACCGGCATGATCGACTGCTTGACGTGCGCCCAGATCCAGGGCCAGCCCGAGCCCGGCAGGTCCGCGCGGTACACGAACGGCAGCCAGTCGAGGTGGATGCTGAATACGAGGATGAGCAGCAGCCCGGTGAAGAACGTGGGCAGGGCATAGCCGGCGAAGGCGATGGTGCTCGCGATCTGGTCGAAGATCGAGTAGGGCCGCGTCGCCGCATACACCCCGACCGGCAGCGCCACGAGCAGCGCCAGCACCTGCGAGGCGCCGATCACCACCAGCGTGACCGGCAGCCGCTGCAGGATCAGCGTGTCGACGTCGACCCGGCTGGCGAAGGAATATCCCCAGTCGCCCACCAGCATCGAGCCGAACCAGCGCAGGTAGCGCGTGGCGATCGGGTCGTCCAGCCCGAACTGCGCGCGCAGGTTGGCGCGAATCTCGGGCGGCACGTTCGGGTTGGCCGCCAGCTCCTCGAACGGGTCCCCCGGCGCGAGCGCGAGGATGGTGAACAGCACCACGCTGATGCCGATGATGCTCGGCACCGCGATGGCGAGGCGCCGCAGCAGGTACTGCCACATGGCGGGGCTCGCGCCGGCCTAGCGCCTCAAGCGTCCTTGTACCAGTCGCGCAGGTTCCACAGGTCGTTGTCCCAGCCCGAGAGCGGCGCCTGCAGCCGGTGCACCGCCGCCGAGACGCGCGGGCGGTACGCCACCGGGATCACCACCTGGTTCTCGATCACGAGCTCGTTCAGGCGCACGAACATCGCGGCGCGCTTGACCGGGTCGAGCTCGCCCTCGGCGGCGCGGAACACGCGGTCGTACAAGTCGCTCTTCCAGCGCGTGATGTTGCGGCCCTGCCACTTGTTGTCCCTGCTCGCCGCCTCCCAGGAGCAGAACTGGTTCATGAACCGCTCCGGGTCGGGCTGCGGCATGGTGGTGGTGTACATCTGCAGGTCGGTGTAGAACTTGGTGTAGGTGTCCGGGTTGGCGACATCCGACGAGAAGTACACCGACGCGGTCACCGCCTTCACCTCGATGTCGATGCCTGCCTTCTGGCAGGCCTGCTTGACGATCGCCTGGCACTTCTGCCGCGGCTGGTTGATCGAGGTCTGGAAGACAAATTTCAGCTTCTTGCCGTCCTTGGCGCGGATGCCGTCGGCGCCGCGCTTCCAGCCCGCGGACTCGAGCAGCGCGTTCGCCTTGTCCACGTTGAACTCCCACTTCGTGCTCTTGGAGCGGAAGCGCTCGGGGTTGTTGAGAAAATTGGCGGTCGCCAGCCCGGTGCGGCCGTAGATGTTGTCCTCGATGCCCTTGCGGTCCACCAGCAGGTTGAGCGCCTGGCGCACCGCCGCCTCGGCGAGGATCGGGTGGGCGGTCTTGAGGCTGGAGCGCTCGCCGTCCACCTCCTTCCACGGGTCGGTGAAATTGAGCTGCATGTGCTCGATGTTGGCGCCGTGCGTGATCGTGGCGCGGCCCTTGCCCCCCGCCTCCAGGCGCTTGAGGATCTCGTCCTCGACCTGCAGGTTCCAGGCATAGTCGTATTCGCCCGTCTGCAGCACCGCGCGCGCCGCCGACACCGCGTCGCCGCCGCCCTTGAACTCGATGGAATCGAAATGCGGGCGGGTGGGCAGGTGGTAATTCGGATTCAGCTGGCCGCGCACGATGTCGCCGGGCTTGAAGTCGGCGAACCGGTAGGCGCCCGTGCCGACCGGCCTGAGGTTCGTCGGCGCCTCGCGCGACTTGGCGCCGCGGAAGCCCTCGTACAGGTGCTTCGGGATGATCATCCCCACCGTGCCGACGAACGGGTCGGCCCAGTACGGCGTCGGCTTGGGAAACAGCACCCGCACCGTGTGGCTGTCCACCTTCTCGACCTTGATGTCCTTGTAGCTACCGCTGCTGGTGGCGGCAGTGGCGGGATCGGCGGCGAACTCCCAGTTGAAGACCACGTCGTCCGCCGTGAAGGGCCGGCCGTCGTGCCATTGCACGTCGCGCTTCAGGCGCCAGGTGACCGAGCGGCCGTCGCTCGACAGGCCCCCGTTTTGCACGCTCGGCACCTCAGCGGCCAGCATCGGCACGAGGTTGCCGTCGGGGTCCCAGCCCGCGAGCGGCTCGTAGAAGATGCGCGAGGCCTCCTGGTCCTTGGTGCCGACCGCGAAATGCGGGTTGATGAGCGTCGCGGCCTGCCACCACAGCACCTTGAGCGCGCCGCCGCCGCCGCGGCGCGCGGGCTTGTAGGCCGACGCCGGCTGCGCGTGGGCGATCCCCGACAGCGCGAGCAGCTGGGTGGCGAGCGGGGCGGTAATGCCCACCGTGGCGAGCATGCGCACGAACCGGCGGCGCGAGAGCTTGCCACCGCGCACCTCAGCGATGAGTTCCTTCAGGTCCTTGTCGTTCACCGGCAATCCTCCTCCATGAAGTCGCGGATGACAGCGCAGCATCTTACTCAGAAAATATCGGCCTTCCTACCATCGGCTTCTGAAGCGCGTCTTCGACCTGGACCTGGAACACTGGCCGCGGTGCGGGGACGACCTGAGAATCATCGCCGCCACCGAGCAGCCGGCGCTGATGGCGAAGATCCTCACCCACCCGGGCCTGCCCGCCAGGGCGCCGCCGCGCTCGCCGGCGCGGCCAGAACGGCTCTGCAACCGGGCCGAGCATCCCGCACGGCCTGGGCTCCCGCGGCGGGGGGCAGGGTGCACCGAAGGGCGGCAATTCGGGTCGATACGGGGGGTTAATCCTCATCGAGGGCGGGGAGTCTTCGCCAAACAGCGCCCGATCACCCGCGATCGACTCCCTCTCGGGATGCCGGTAGCGTTGTCCAGCAGGGAAAAGGTGGTTTGCATTCCCTTCTATACCGATCCGCTTGTCAGCCAGCCCGCATTCACCTAGGATAAGTTCAACTAAGAAAGCGATAGGAGACCGACGATGGCGCCGACACCCCCGGCGAACAACCCGCTGCTCGGCACCTGGCATCTGGTGCGCTGGGAGATCAGCCATGGCGACGGGCGCGCGCCCACGCTGCCCTTCGGCGCAGACGCCACCGGCTTGATCTGCTACACCCACGACGGCACGATGAACGCCTGCATCGCCCGCAGCGGCCGCACGCGCCTGTCCAGTGAGAGCGCGCGCAGCGCGCCCGAGGCCGAGCGGCTGGCCGCGTTCGAGAGCTTCTTCCAGTATGCCGGCCCCTACCACCTGCGCACCGAGGGCGGCAAGCGCCAGGTGGTGCACAGCGTCACACACTCGCTGAACCCGAACTTCGTCGGGACCGAGCAGGTGCGCAATCTGGAGATCGACACCACCGGCGAGCTCACGCTGTCGGCCTCGGACACGCTGCCGGGCACGTCGGTGGCGCGCCACCACCGCCTGCGCTGGCGCCGGGGAGGTGCGGCATAAGCGCGCCGGGCCGCTCCCAGGCGCGAATCCCGCAGCGCGCAGCGCGAAGGGTTGTTCCGTGACCGCGCTGCTCGAGCGCCACCGCGCCCGCTTCGAAGGGGCGCGGGAGGCCTGCCGTACGCGCGCCTCCTGGAGCCCATTCCCCGAAATGCCCGGCAAGTACCCGGATGCCGCGGCCGCCCAGGTGCGCGGTCTGGCGGCCTTCCAGGCCCACCTGGGCGACAACGCGCGCGCGCGCGATTTTGAGCTCGACCAGCCGGGCACGATCGGCTGGCTGGGCGACGAGGTCTCGCCCTACACCCGCTCGCCACTGGGGGCGCGCTATCCGCAGGCCGACGTCGATCGGCTGTTCGATGCCGCCGGCCGGGCCATGCCGGACTGGGGTGCCGCCACGCCCGAAACCCGGCTGGGCGTGCTGATGGAAGTGGTTGACGTGATTTACCGCGAGCAGCTCTTCGAGATCGCCCAGTCGGTCATGCACACCGCCGGGCAGAGCTTCAACATGGCCTACGCCGGCTCGGGCGTGAACGCGCTCGACCGGGCCATCGAGGCCCTGGTCTACGCCGAGCAGGCCATGGCGGCCGTGACCCCCTCCGCCCGCTGGGAGCGCAGCTTCGGCCCGAGCCAGATCGTGCTCGAAAAGACCTACCGCCTGGTGCCGCGGGGCGTGGCGGTGTGCTTCACCTGCGCCAGTTTCCCCACATGGAATGCCTGGCCCTCGATGATGGCGAGCCTGGCCACCGGCAACCCGGTGATCGTGAAGCCACATCCGGCCACGATCCTGCCGATGGCGATCACCGTGCGGGTGTTCCGCCGCGTGCTGGCCGATGCGGGCTTCGACCCGAACCTGGTGACGATGGCCATCGACAACGTCGAGCAGCCGCTGGGCAAGGTGCTGGTCAAGCACCCGAAGACGGCGATCGTCGACTTCACCGGCAGCGCGCGCTTCGGCCAATGGGTGGAGCAGAACGCGCACCCGGCGCTGTGCTTCACCGAGACAGCCGGCTGCAACACGGTGGTGCTGGAGTCGGCCGAGGACCTGGAGGCCGTGCTGCGCGGCCTGGCCACCACCCTGTGCATGTTCAGCGCGCAGATGTGCACCAGCCCGCAGAACATCTACATCGGTGCCCAGGGCGTGCGCACGCCGCAGGGACGGGTGAGCAGGGACGAGGTCGCACGCCGGCTGGCCGGGGCCGTGGCCGCTCTCACCTCGGACCCGAAGAAGGCCTCGATGATCCTGGCCACGATCCAGGCCGACAGCACGCTGGCGCTGATGCGACAGCTCCAGGCCGAGGGCAAAGGGCGCGGCCGCGTGCTGCTGGCCCCGCAGGCCTATGCGCACCCGGAGTTCGCTCAGGCGCGCACGAGCACACCGCTGATGCTTCAGGTGGGCACCGATGCCCGCGACCTGTACGGGGAGGAGCGCTTCGGGCCGATCAGCTTCGTGATCGGCTGCGCCGATGCCGACGACGCGCTCGCGCAGGCCACGCGCGACGTGCACGAGCGCGGCGGCCTGACCGCCTTCCTGTACTCCACCGACGAGTCCTACATCGTGCGCGCCGAGCAGGCCTACGCCCGTGCCGGCGCGCAGCTCACGACCAACCTGACCGGCGCGATGCCGCTGAACTTCGCCGCCGCCTACAGCGATTACCACGTCACCGGGCTGAATGCGGCTGGCAACGCCGCGCTCACCAGCCTGGCCTTCGTGGCCAGCCGCTTCTGCATCAGCCAGTCGCGCCGTCCGAGGCGAGATGCCGCCTCGCCCACCCGCCAACCTGGAGCCACGCCATGAACGATCGCACCGACCCGCAACACCTGGACGCCCCGTTCGGCGACGAATACGGTCCGCTGCTCACTGGCGTGTACGCACCGCTCACCGAGGAGTACGCGCTCGAGGACCCGAAGCTCACCAAGGGCCGCATCCCGAGCGACCTCAACGGCGTGTACCTGCGCGCCGGCCCGAACGCGCGCTACGCGCCCAACGGCCGCTACCACCCCTTTGACGGCGATGGCATGGTGCACGCCGCGCACTTCCGGAGCGGCCGCCTGACCTACCGCAACCGCTGGGTGCAGACCGACGGATTCAAGGAGGAAGTGGCTGCCGGCAAGTCCACCCACTACGGCATCCGCGAAACCCTCAAGGGCCGCAGCGACCGGCGCCTGAAGGACACCGCCAACACCGACCTGGTCGGCCACCGCGGCCGCGCGCTGGCGCTCTGGTACATGTCGGGCGACGCCTACGAGATCGACCCGATCACGCTCGAGACGCTGGGCAAGTCGCAGGCCATCTGCCAGAGCGGCGGCAAGATCTCGGCCCATGCCAAGGTGGACGAGATCACCGAGGAAGTGCTGTTCTTCGACTATGGCAACGACGCGCCCTACATGCACTACGGCGTCGTCGGAGCGGATGGCGCGCTCAGGCACCACGTGCCGATCGACCTGCCCGGGCCGCGCCTGCCGCACGACATGGCAGTGACCGAGCACTGGTCGATCCTGCACGACCTGCCCTTGTTCCACGACCACGAGGCGATGGTGCTGGGCCGGCACAAGATCGACTTCCACCCCGAACTCAAGAGCCGCTTCGGCGTGATCGGCCGCTACGCCCCTGGCGAGAGCATCCGCTGGTTCGACTTCAGCCCGTGCTACCTCTACCACGTGGTCAACGCCTGGGAAGACGGCGACTGGGTGGTGATGGTCGGCTGCCGCTACATGCCCGCGCTCGACGCGCAGGGTGGCATCGATGCCCACCGCACGGCCAAGGACGTGGCCGAGCTGGTGATGCGTGCCCGCCTGTGGGAGTGGAAGATGAACCTGCGCACCGGCGAGACGGCCGAGCGCATGCTCAACGGGCAGCACAACGCCGAGTTCCCCACCTGCAACGGGCGCCTGACCGGCCGCAAGACGCGCTACGGCTACCTGATCGACCACTCCGAGACCGTCACCCTGAAGTGGTCGGCGGTGCGCAAGTACAACCTGTTCACCGGCGAGGACCTCGGCGGCTGGTCCGACGACCCGCAGCACAGCTGGTACTCCGAGCCTTGCTTCGCCCAGGCCGACCACCCCAGCGCCGAGGACCACGGCTACGTGGTCGCCTTCCAGTGGAACGATGCGCTCAAGCGCCAGACGCTGGACGTGTTCGACGCGCGCAACCTCGCGCGTGGCCCGATCGCGCAGGTGGAACTGCCGCACCGCCTGCCCGCCGGCTTCCACGCCTGCTGGATCAAGGCCGACCGCCTGGCCCGCCGCTGACGCCAACCGAGCGCAGGCGCAGGCATGATCCTGGTGGCCCCGGAGCGCATCGCCGAGTACACCCGCGCGGGCTGGTGGGGCACGCTCACGCTGTGGGATCTGTTTCGCCGCAAGGTGGCGGAGCACCCCGAGCGCGAGGCCGTGGTCGACGCGCCCAACCGGGGCGAATTCGCCCACGGGCAGCCGCAGCGCTGGACCTGGGCGCAGCTGGCGCGCGAGGTGGACCGCCTGGGCCTGGTGCTGGCCGAGCACGGCATCGGCCGCGATGCCATCGTGGTGACGATGCTGCCCAACGGCGTGGAGCAGTTCGCGCTCTACCTGGCCTGCCTGCGGGTGGGCGCCGTCCTCACGCCGGTGCCGGTGCAGTACCGCGAGCACGAGCTCGACCACGTCCTGCAGCTCACCCGCGCCGGCGTGGCGTTCAGCTTCACCCGCATCGGCCGGCCCGGGCACGCGCACGCCGCCGCGGCGATGTTCGCCGACCTGCGCGCGCACCACCCCTCGCTCAGCCACCTCTTCGCCTGGGGCGACGGCACGGTCGAAGGGGTGCTGCCGCTGCCGCAGGCGCCGGCAGGCGAGGCGAGCCCACAGCAGCTCGAGCGCCTGGCGCGGGCCGAGCGCGAAGCCGCCATCACGGCCAACGACGTGGTCACGATCTGCTGGACCTCGGGCACCGAGGCGGCACCCAAGGGCGTGCCGCGCAGCCACAACGAATGGCTGATCGTGCCCCCGATCATCATCGAGGCGGGCCAGATCCCTGCTGGCGCGCGCCTGCTCAACCCGTTCCCATTGGTGAACATGTCGGGCTTCTCCGCCGCCTTCGCCACCTGGCTGGTGCTCGGGGCGACCGTGGTGCAGCACCACCCGTTCACCCTGCCGGTGTTCCTGCAACAGCTGCGCGAGGAGCGCATCGACTACACCGTGTCGCCTCCCGCGGTCTTGAACATGCTGCTGCAGGATGAGCGGCTGCTCGAGGGTATCGACTTCAAGCGCCTGTCGCGCATCGGCTCGGGATCGGCGCCGCTGGCCGATTGGATGGTGCGCGGCTACGCCGAACGCTACGGCGTGCAGATCATCAACTACTTCGGCTCGAACGAGGGCGCGGCGCTGGCCGGCAGCGACATCGACATTGCCGATCCGGCCCTGCGCGCGGCCTTCTTCCCGCGCGCCGGCGTGGACGGCTACCAGTGGCGCATCTCGATCAGCCGCAAGATCCGCACCCGCCTGGTGGATCTCGACAGCGGCGAGGACATTCGCGAGCCGGGCCGGCCGGGGGAACTGCGATTCCGCGGACCGACCGTGTTCAGCGGCTACTACCGCGCACCTGAGATGACGCAACGCGCGTTCGACGACCAGGGCTACTACTGCACCGGCGACCTGTTCGAGATCGCCGGCGATCGACAGCAGTTCTACCGCTACGTCGGCCGCTTCAAGGATCTGGTGATCCGGGGTGGCATGAACATCTCCAGCGAGGAGGTGGAGAACCTGCTCACGGCCTGTCCGCTCGTGCGCGAGGCGGCCGTGGTCGGCGTGCCCGACCCGGTGATGGGCGAGAAGCTCTGCGCCTGCGTGGTCCCGGCCGAGGGCCCTGCGCCCACGCTGCAGGCGCTGTGCGACTACCTGCGCCACCAGCAGCAGGTGGCGGTGTTCAAGCTACCCGAGTACCTGATGCTGATCGACGCGCTGCCGCGCAATCCGGTTGGCAAGATCCTCAAGCGCGATCTGCGCCTGCAGGCGCGCGCACTCGCGCCCGGGGAGAGGTGCGCATGAGGGCGCCCGTACCCGGCGAACTGCGCGGGGGTGAGCGATGACGCGCCCGCTGCTGCTGCTCGTGCCGGGCATGTTCAACACGCCCGCGATCTGGGACGCAGTGTGCGCGGCGCTCGCGCGCCGGGCCGACTCTCCCGAGCTGTGCCTCGCCGACCTGCTGACGCAGGACAGCATCGGCGCCATGGCCGACGACGCCTGGGCTCTGGTGGCAGGCCGCTTGGCGGCCGGTCGGCCGCTCTGCGTCGCCGGCTTCTCCATGGGCGGCTATGTGGCGCTCGAGCTCATGGCGCGCCATCCCGGCCGCGTGCAGGGCCTGGGAATGCTCGACAGCGCCGCCGGCATCGAGACCGCGGACAGCCTTGTCGTGCGCGAGAAGACCATCGGCGCCCTGCAGCGCAACTTCGAACGCACGGTCGAGGGCATCATCCCGTTCAGCCTTCATCCGGACCACGCCGGCGACTCAGGCCTGGTCGAAGGCATGCGCCGCATGATGCACGCCGTGGGGGCCGAAGCCGCCATCCGCCAGACCCGTGCGCTGATGCAGCGCGGCGATCACCGCCCCTGGCTGGCCCGGTGGCGCGGCGCGGCGCTGGTGCTGTGCGGCCGCGCCGACAAGGTCACGCCCCCGGCGTGCTCCGAAGAGCTGCTTCGATTGTTGCCGCAGGCGAGTGCCTGCTGGATCGAACAGGCCGGCCACCAGACCCCGCTGGAGGCCCCTCGGGTGGTGGCCGACGCCCTGCTGGCGCTCTGCCAGGATGCTTGCCGCCCTGCCCCCGAGCCCAGCCGATGACCGACCGCACCGCCCGGTTCGCACTGCGCCTGCCCGTTTTCGCGGCGCCGATGTTCCTGATCTCCGGCCCCGAGTTGGTGCTGGCCGCGTGCCGGGCCGGCATCGTGGGTGCCTTTCCTACGCCGAACGCGCGCCCGATCGAACAGCTCGATGTCTGGATGCGCCAGATCACCGAGGGTCTGGCGCGGGCCCGCGATGAGCAGCCGGCCGCCACGATCGGCCCCTGGTGCGCAAACCTGGTCACGCATTCGTCCAACACTCGCCTTGCCGAGGACCTGGCCCTGGTGGCGCGCTACAAGCCGCCGATCGTGGTGACCGCCCTGGGCAGTCCCAGGCCGGCGATCGAGGTCGTGCACGGCTACGGCGGCGAGGTGTTCGCCGACGTCATCAACCCGCCGCTGGCGCGCAAGGCCGTGGCCGCGGGCGCCGACGGACTGGCCTGCGTGTCGGCCGGGGCCGGGGGACACACCGGCTTCCTGTCGCCGTTCGCCTTCGTGGCCGCCGTGCGCGAATTCTTCGACGGCGCGGTCATCGTCGGCGGCGGCATCAGCGACGGCGCGGGCGTCGCCGGCGCCATCGCCAGCGGCGCCGACTACGTCTACATGGGCACGCGATTCATCCCCACGATGGAGAGCCAGGCACCGCAGGCCTACAAGCAGATGATCGTGGACTGCACCGTGGACGACCTGATCGTCAGCGCCGGGATCACCGGCACGCCGGCCAGCTGGCTCAAGCCCTCGCTCGTGGCCAATGGCATCGATCCGGCCAACATGCCCAGCGCCCCGGACCGGCACTACGACAGCAACCAGTCCTTCGCCGGCAAGAACTGGCTCGACCTCTGGGCCGCCGGCCAGGGCCTGGGCGCGGTCAAGGCAATCGAGCCGGTGGCCGAGGTGGTGGACCGGCTGGTGCAGGAGTACGGACTGGCGCTGGCCCGGATCAATGGGCTGCGTCATGCGACCCGGTTGGCCGCGAGCGGCGCAACACCACCTGCCAAGCCCTGCTAGACCTGATGAAGAGTCCTTTTCATCCATCGACCGTCGACCGACCCCATTGCGGAGCAAGACCATGAGCGAACCCGTTTACATCCTCGGCGGCCACCAGACCGACTTCTCCAAGGTCTGGTCGCGCCAGGGCCAGGACATCGCCGACATGACGCGCGAGGCCACGCTCGGTGCGCTCGCGCACGCGGGCGCCGATGCATCGCAGGTGCAGAGCATCCATGTCGGCAATGCCTTCGGCGAGTTGCAGCGGCAGCAAGCCCATCTGGGCGCAATGGTGGCGCAGGTGGTGCCCGAACTGTGGGGCGTGCCGGCCATGCGCCACGAGGGCGCCTGCGCCTCGTCGTCGCTGGGCGTCCTGAGTGCGATGGCCGAGATCGAGGCCGGGCGCTACGACTGCGTGCTGGTGCTGGGCGTGGAAGAGTTCAAGAACCTGCCGGGCGACCAGGCCTCGCAGAACCAGAACGCGGCCGCCTGGCAGGGGCATGAAGGCATCGAGTGCCGCTTCATGTGGCCGGCCGCCTTCGGCCTGCTGGCGCAGGAGTATGGGAGGCGCTACGGGCTGGACCGGCGCCACCTGAACCGCATCGCCGAGCTGAACTACGGCAATGCGAAACGCAACCCGCTGGCGCAGACGCGCAAGTGGCAGTTCGACGCGCTCAGCTTCACCGACGACGACGAGGCCAACCCGGTGATCGAGCCCGGCACCCGGCGCCAGGACTGCGGCCAGATCACCGACGGCGCCTGTGCCGTGGTGCTGGCCTCGGCCCGCTTCGCCGAGGCGCATCGCCGCGCCGGCGGCCCGGCCATGGCGCGCATCGCCGGCTGGGGCCACCGCAACGCCGGGCTGCGGCTGAAGGACAAGTTCGAGCGCAGCGCCGAGCAACCCTATGTCTTCCCGCACCTGCGCCAGACCCTCGAGGACGCCTGGCGCCGGGCCGGCGTGCCGGGCATCGAGGCGGTGCACGGGGTGGAGACGCACGACTGCTTCACCACCACCGAGTACATGGCCATCGACCACCTCGGTCTGACCGCGCCCGGGCAGAGCTGGCAGGCGGTGGAGGACGGCCGCATCGAGCGCGGCGGCAGCTGCCCGGTGAACATGAGCGGCGGCCTGATCGGCTGCGGCCATCCGGTGGGCGCCACCGGCACGCGCATGCTGTTGGACGCGGCGCGCCAGGTGGCCGGCCAGGCCGGCGAATGCCAGATCGAAGGCGCCCGGCGCATGCAGACGCTCAACATTGGCGGCTCCTGCGCCACGGTCGTGAGCTTCGTCGTCGAGGCGCAGGCCTGAGAGGCTGAGCGTCTTTTCCATGCCCGCCTGAAACGCGCCATGCCCACCACGCTGTCACCGAGCTTCGCTCCCGACCTCGCGCTCACGCGCGATGCGATCGCGAGCAGCGCGCTCAGCCACGGCCTGTTGGCGGTGGGTGATCGCTGGACATCGCTCCTGCTGCGCGGGGCGTTCACCGGCGTGCGCCGCTTCGAAGACTGGCAGTCGCGCCTGGGCATTCCGCGCCCGACCCTCTCCGACCGGCTGCGCAAGCTGGTGGCGCTCGGCCTGCTGCGCCAGCGCCCCCACCAGGAGCGTCCGCGGCGCAACGCCTACCATCTGACGCGCCGCGGGTTGGGCCTTTATGGGCATGTGCTGATGATCTGGGCCTGGGAGCGCCGCTGGGGCTCGCGTCGCGACCACCTGCCCACGCGCCTGGTGCATCGCGCCTGCGGCCAGGCGTTCGAACCCGTCTTGAGCTGCCAGGCCTGCGGCAGCAAGACCGGCCTGGCCGACTTGCGCCTTGGGCTGGAGGTGAACGCCACCCTGCTGGTGGCCGCGCAAGCGGCGCCGCGCTCCGGTCGCATGCCGGCCGACCCGGGCGGCGAACTGGTGCTCGGGCAGCGCCTGGACCGCTGGACGCTGCTGATCGTGAGCGCGCTGATCCTGGGCTGCCACCACTTCGACCAATTGCGCGCCGTGCTGGGGATCGCCAGCAGCGTGCTCTCGCGCCGGCTGGCGTCGATGGCCGACAGCGGCCTGCTGCAGAGCCATATCGACCTGCGCGACGGCCGGCGCACGGTCTACCGGCTTACCCCGGCCAGCCGTGACCTGTTCGCCTACATGGCCTGCTTCTCCACCTGGGCCAGCCGGGAGCTGCTGCGCCAGCCCAGTTCCATCCGCCCGGTGCACAAGGACTGCGGCCGGCCGTTCGCCGCCGTGGCCACCTGCAGTGCCTGCGGCGAGCCCTTGCAGCCCTGGGACGTGAGCTACGACCCGGCGCCCAACCCCTGAGCGGTGGATCGACATGCCAAGGACCGAAGTGATCCGGCGCCTCAGCAGCGACATCGTCAGGAGCCCACAGTGAAGACCGTGCTCGCTTCCGCCGCCGGAGTGCTCTGGGTCGTCTGGGTGGCGGCGCTGCTCCACTTTCGCCGCCAGCCCGATCTTCGCGTGGGTACGCCGCGCGAATTCCTGTTTCCGGCGGCGGCCCTGGCCGTCGGCCTGGCCTGGTTCTTCAGTACCTCCCCCCCGGCGGGCACCGGGTTGCTGACGCTCCACATGCGCTGCGCGGTGATCACCGGCGTGTTGCTGACCGCGGTCTGGCTGCTGAGCCTGCTGCGGCGCGACTGCGGCATCATGGACGTGGCCTACGCGCCGGCCGCGGCGCTGCCCACGCTGACGCTGCTCGCCCTGCGCGGCAGCTGGTCGGCGCACGAGATCATCGTCGCTGCGCTGCTGCTGCTTTGGTCGGTGCGCATGGCGCTGCACATCGGCATCCGCAATGCCGCCCATCCCGGCGAGGATGGACGCTATGCGGCATGGCGGCGGCGCTTCGGAGGCCAGTGGTGGTGGTGGAGCTTCTTCCAGATCTTCGTGATGCAGGGCGTCATGGTCTGGCTGTGGTCGTTGCCGATGGTGGCCGCCATGGCCGCACCCGACACCGCGCTGGGTTGGCCGCATGCGCTCGCCATCCTGCTGTTCGCGGCGGGCTTCGTGTTCCAGGTCGGGGGCGACCTGCAGCTGGAGCGCTTCAAGCGAGCGCGCACCGATCGCAGCCAGGTGCTCGACACCGGCTTGTGGGCGCTCAGCCGCCATCCCAACTACTTCGGTGAGACCATGATCTGGTGGAGCTTCGGCGCGCTGGCGCTGGCGCATCCCATGGGATGGGTCACCCTGGTCTGCCCGGCTTACGTCACCTGGTTCATGAGCGCGGGCTCGGCCGCGCCGATGCAGGAGCGCTACCTGGCCAAGACCAAGCCGGCCTACGCCGACTACATGCGCCGTGTTCCCGCCTTCTTTCCCTGGGGCCGGCCGTGACCGACCTGCGCGGGCGCGTGGCCATCGTCACCGGCGCCGGCAAGGGCCTGGGCCGCGCCTATGCGCTGCACCTGGCTGCGCGCGGCGCTCAGGTGCTGGTCAACAACCGCCGCCACCCGGGCGAGGCGGACGCGGATACCTCGGCCGCCCGGGTGGCCGAGGCAATCCGCGCCGCCGGTCACCAGGCCGAGCCAGACTGGAGCGAGGTCGCCGACCCCGCCAGCGGCCTGGCCATGGTGGAGCACGCGCGCGCACGCTTGGGGCGGCTGGACATCGTCGTGGCCAACGCCGGCATCGACGCGCCCACCAGCTTCCTGAAGCAGGGCATGGCCGATTTCCGCCGCATCTTCGACACCAGCTTCTTCGGCAACCTGCACCTGGCGCATGCCGCCTGGCCGGTGCTGACCGGCCAGGGCTACGGGCGCATGGTGCTCACCGCCTCCAGCGCCGGGTTGCACGCCAACCACGGGCAGTCGGCCTACTCGGCGGCCAAGGCGGCGGTCATCGGCCTGGCCCGGTCGCTGGCGATCGAGGGCGCGCACCGGAACGTGCGGGTGAACGTGATCGCGCCCTACGGCTTCTCGCAGATGACCGCGCCGTACATGCAGCCCGGCATGGCCGCTGCCTTCGACCCGGCCCGGGTGGCCCCGCTGGTGGGCTGGCTGTGCAGCGAGGCCTGCGACGTCAGCGGCGAGGTGCTGGTCGGCGGTGCCGGCGTGGTGCGCCGCGCCGCCACCGGCGAAACCGCCGCGCTCGCGCTCGACGCGGCCGACCCCGCCGCCACCGTGCACGCGCTGGCCGGCCTGCCGGTGCGCAGCTATCCCAGCGCCAACGATTCGTTCGCCGAACTGCTGCGCGAGATCGACGCCGCCGTCCCGGGAGTCTCACCCTGAACCACGCCGTCATCGCCGAGGCGCTGCGCACGCCGCGCGGCCGCGGCAACGACAAGGGCAGCCTGCGCGGCGTCAAGCCTGCCCGCCTGCTGGCCCAGGTGCTGCAGGAACTGGCGCGCCGCTCCGGCGTCGACACCGGGCAGGTGAACGACGCGGTATTCGGCTGCGTCACCCAGACCGGCGACCAGGGCGCCAGCGTCGGCACGCTGGCGCTGCCGCTGGCCGGCTGGAGCGACCGGGTATCGGCGGTCACGATCAACCGCTACTGTGCCTCGGGCCTGTCGGCCACGAACTTCGCTGCGCTGCAGGCGCTGCAGGGCGACACGCTGGCCGTGGGCGGTGGCATCGAGATGATGTCGCGCGTCCCCATGGGCAGCGATGAGGGACCGCTGACGCACGACGCGGAGCTGCAGGGGCTGGCGCGGCTGGTGCCGATCGGCATCGCGGCCGATGCCATCGCCACCCAGCGCGGCTACAGCCGCGAGCAGCTCGACGCCTATGCGGCCGGCTCGCAGCAGCGCGCGGCGGCCGCGGCGGCGCGCGGCATGCCGGCCTCGATGGTGGCGGTGACCGGCGAGGACGGCCAGGCGCTGCTGGCGCGCGACGAGAACATCCGCCCCACGACCACCGTCGGGACGCTGGCGGCGATGAAACCGGCGTTCGAGGCTTGGGGCGCCAAGGACGGTGACGCCGGCTTCGACGCGCAGCTGTGCCGCCGCTACGGGCTCTCGGCCATCCGCCACCTGCACCACGCCGGCAACTCGCCGGCGATGGCCGACGCCGCCGCCGCCGTGCTGCTGGGCAGCAGCGGCGCGGTGGCCCGCGCCGGGCTGCGCGCCCGTGCCCGCATCCTCGCCATGGCCGACACCGGCTCGGACCGCACGCTGGCGCTCACCGGCACCGTCGACGCTGCGCGCCTGGCACTGCGTCGCGCCGGCCTTCAGGCCGGGGACGTCGACCTGTACGAGATCAACGAGGGCTTCGCCGCCATGGCCCTGCATTTCGTCGACGAGATGGGCGTGGACGCGGCGCGCGTGAACGTGAACGGCGGCGCCATCGCCATCGGCCATGCCATGGGCTGTACCGGCGCGGCCCTGGTGAGCGTGCTGCTCGATGAGCTCGAGCGCCGCGGCGCGCGCACCGGCTGCATCGCCATCTGCGGCGCGGCCGGCTTGGCCAGCGCCATGGTCGTGGAGCGGCTGGCATGAAGAACCGCGCTATCGGGAAAGACCGGCGCCCATGACTACCGTCATCCAGCTCACCATCAATGGCATGGCCATCGGCGCGATCTACGCGCTGGTGGCACTCGGACTGGTGCTCACCTACAAGGCCACCGAGGTACTGAACTTCATCCACGGCGACCTGCTGATGGCCTCCAGCTTCATCGGCTGGGGCCTGATCGTGGTGCTTAAGTGGCCGTTCTGGCTGGCCGTGCTGGCCACGGTCGCGATCGCGATGGTGTTCAGCTGGGTGCTGGACGCGCGCGTGATGCGCCTGATCGTCGGCCAGCCGCAGTTCGCCGGCGTCATGCTCACGATCGGCATCGCGTTCACGCTGCGCGGCCTGGTGAGCATGTCCTTCGGCCCGGAGTCGCGCAACTACCCCACGCCCTGGACCAACCAGAAGACCCAGCTCGGCGGGGTCGTGATCGCCGACCTGAGCCTGGTCATCGTGGCCACGGCGCTGCTGGTCACGCTCGCGCTGTTCTGGTTCCTGCGCCGCACCACCCTGGGCGTGGCCATCCAGGCGGCATCGCAAAACCAGCTCGCGGCCTTCCTCAGTGGCATCCGGGTTAAGCGCCTGACTTCTCTGGTCTGGGCCCTCACCGGCGGTATTGCCGCCCTGTGCGGCCTGCTGCTGGCGCCCACCGCACTGGTCGACATCAGCCTGTGGTTCGTGATGATCAAGGCGCTGGCGGCCGTGGTGCTGGGCGGCTTCGGCAGCATCCCGGGCGCGATCCTCGGCGGCCTGCTGCTGGGCGTGATCGAGCAGTTCGCCGGCGTCTACCTGCCCGACGGCTACAAGGACGCCGTCGCCTACCTGGTCCTGATCGGCGTGCTCGTCCTCTGGCCCCGCGGCCTGCTGGGCGATGCCCACGGCCGGCGCGTCTGAACAGCGGGCGCCTCACCATGCGATTCGACTACGACACCTCCTACCGCGACGGCCAGGCCTTGCTGCGTTACGGCAGCGGGCGCGCCGCCTATGCCGTGCTGGCCCTGCTGCTGCTCGCCGCGCCCTGGGCGCTGGGCAAGTACTACGTGGGCGAGATGACCTATCTCTTCATCATGTGCATCGGCAGCCTGGGGCTGATGGTGCTGAAGGGCTACACCGGCCAGGTCTCGCTCGGGCACTCGGCCTTTCTGGCGCTGGGTGCCTACGCGCACGCCTGGATGCTGGGCAAGGGGCTGCCCTTCGCACTGTCGATCCCGATGGCCATGGGGTTCACGGCCCTGATCGGCCTGGTGATCGGCTTGCCCGCGATCCGGGTCTCGGGCCTGTACCTGGCGATGGTGACGCTCGCCTTCGCGATCCTGACCGAGCACGTCATCGGACATTGGGACGCGGTCACCGGCGGGTTCAACGGCATGAGCGTGGCCAACCCGGTGGTGTTCGGCTTCGACCTCTCCGGCCTGCGGCCCTTCTACTACCTGTGCCTGGGCCTGCTCACGCTGGTGCTGCTGGGCCTGGTGAACCTGATGCGCTCGCAGACCGGGCGCGCCTTTCGCGGCGTGCGCGATTCCGAGGCGGCGGCCTACGGCCTGGGCATCTGGGTCTCGGGTTACAAGGTGCTGGCCTTCGTGATCTCGGCCGGGGTCAGCGGGCTGGCCGGCGCCCTGCTGGCGCACCACGTGCGCTTCCTCACCCCCGAGGGCTTTGGCCTGTTCCTTGCGCTGGAGCTGGTGCTGATGGTCACCATCGGCGGCCTGGGCTCGCTGCGTGGTGCCATCTTCGGCGCGGTGCTGATCGGCATGCTGCCCGTGTTCATCTCGCGCATCAAGCCCATGCTGCCCGAGCAGGTGTCCAAGCAGTTCGGGCTGGAGATCTTCGTCTTCGGCCTGATCCTGGTGCTGTTCGTGCTGTTCGAGCCCAAGGGCATCAACGGGCGCTGGATCAAGCTCAAGACCTTCTTCCAGACCTTCCCGCTCTACCGCAAGGACCTGTTCAAGCGCGGCAAGACCTACATGAAGTCGGAGCGCTACAAATGACGATGTTCAGCGTGCGCAATCTGTCGCTGCGTTTCGGCGGCGTGCAGGCGATCGCCGACCTGAGCTTCGAGGTCGCGCAGGGCGAGGTGTTCGCCATCATCGGCCCCAATGGCGCCGGCAAGACATCGGTGCTCAACGTCATCACGCGCGTGTTCGACCCGAGTGCCGGCAGCGTGCACTTCGAAGGCCGGGACATCACCCAGCTTGCGCGCCACCGCGTGGTGAATGCCGGCATCGCGCGCACCTTCCAGAACATCGAACTGTTCGAGGGCGGCACCGTGCTGGAGAACCTGCTGCTCGGTCGGCACCGCTTCGGCCATGGCAACTTTTTCGCGCAGTGGCTCTGGACCCCCGGCGTGCGCGCAGCCGAGGCCGCCTCGCAGGCCGCGGTGGAGCAGGTGATCGAACTGCTCGACCTGGCGCCCCACCGCAAGTCACCGGTTGCCGGACTGCCCTATGGCGTGCGCAAGGTGGTGGAACTGGCCCGGGCGCTCGCCGCGCGGCCGCGCCTGCTGCTGCTGGACGAGCCGTCATCCGGCCTCAACCCGGAGGAGACCCGCGACCTCGCCTTCTGGATCGACGACATCCAGAACGACCTGGGCGTGACCGTGATCATGGTCGAGCACGACATGTCGCTGGTCTCGGAGGCCGCCGACCGCGTGCTGTGCATGAACCTGGGCCAGCGGCTGGCGCTGGGCACGCCGGCCGAAGTGCAGTCCAACCCGGCCGTGATCGCGGCCTACCTGGGAGCTTGAGATGAGTCCGCAAGCGCCGCCCGTCTTGAGCGTGCGCAACCTGGAGACCTGGTACGGCCCGGTGAGCGCCATCAAAGGGGTGAACATCGACCTGCATGAGGGACGCATCGTCACCGTGCTGGGTGCCAACGGCGCCGGCAAGAGCACGTTGCTCAACACCATCGCCGGCGTGATCAACCCGTTCAAGGGCAGCGTCGAGTTCCGCGGCCGCCCGATCCAGGGGCTGGACGCCGATGTCGTGGCGCTTGACGGACTGGTGCTGGTACCCGAGGGACGCCAAGTGTTCCCCTTCCTGACCGTGCGCGAGAACCTGATGATGGGCAGCTTCGCGCGCGCCACGCCTGAGGGCCTGGAGGATGACCTGGCACGCATCTACGGCTGGTTCCCGCAACTGAAGGGGCGCGAGCAGCAGCATGGCGGGCTGCTCTCGGGCGGCGAGCAGCAGATGCTCGCGATCGGGCGCGCGTTGATGGCGCGACCCAGCGTGCTGCTGCTCGACGAACCCTCGCTCGGCCTCTCGCCGCTGCTCACACGCGAGATCTTCGCCATCGTGCGGCGCATCAACGCCGAACTGCGGACCTCGATCCTGGTGGTGGAGCAGAACGCGGCCATCGCGCTGGCCACCGCGGACGACGGCTACATCATGGAGCTGGGGCGCATCGTCGCCGCCGGCACCTGTGCCGAACTGATGGTCAAAGACGACGTCAAGGAGTTCTACCTGGGCGGCGCGGGCGGCGCACCACGCGCCGACGGCCGCAAGCAGCGCTGGAAGCGGCGCAAGACCTGGAGATGACCGCGATGCAGGCGAGCCCCCATCCGCCCGTGCCGGCCTTCGGCCACGACACGCCGCACAAGCTGCTGCGCCAGCGCTGCCGGGAGTGGGCCGCGCAGCCGGCGCTGCGGCACAAGCGCAGAGGCATCTGGTCCTCGGTGAGCTGGGCGCAGTACTACGAGCGCGCCCGTGCTGTCGGCCTGGCACTGGACGCGCTTGGCCTGCGCCGCGGCGATGCCGTGGCCGTGCTGTCGGAGAACCGCCCCGAATGGCTGTATGCCGACATGGGCGTGCAGTGCATGGGGCTGCTGAGCGTGGGCATCTACCCCACCTCGTCGCCGCAACAGGTGCTGTTCATCCTGCGCGATGCGCGCGTGCGCGTGCTGTTCGTGGAGAACCAGGAGCAGTACGACAAGGCGCTCGCAGTGCGCGATCAGTGCCCCGCGCTGGAGCGCATCGTGGTGACCGACCTCGGCGGCCTGCGCGGGCTCGACGATGCAATGACGATCGACTTCGCCGGCCTCATGGCCCAGGGCGAGGCGCGCGCAGCGCGGGAAGCCGATGTGTTCGAGCGCGCGATCGACGCCGGGCGAGCCGAGGAGATCGCCTTCCTCGTCTACACCTCCGGCACCACGGGCGCGCCCAAGGGGGCGATGATCGCCAACCGCAACCTCACCTTTCAGATCTCCAGCGTACGTCAGTACCTGAACCTCGATCCGGGCGACCGCACGCTGTCCTTCCTTCCGCTGTGCCACATCGCCGAGCGCATGTCCACCGTGTTCAACCCGCTTGCGCAGGGGCAGATCGTGCACTTCCCCGAGAACGCGGGCACCGTGTTCAACGACGTGCGCGAGGTCGCTCCGCACGTCATCTTCGGCCCGCCGCGCTTCTGGGAGAAGCTGTACTCGCAGGTCACGCTCTACCTGCAAGATGCCATCCCGCTGGCCCGACGTGTCTATGCGCACGTGCTGGCTGAAGGTTCGGCGCTGGCCCAGGCGCGGCTGGACGGGGCGCCCGTCACCGGGTGGCGCGCGCAGCGCTACCGCATGCTCCAGGCCCTGGCGCTGTCCAACCTGCGCAGCTTCCTCGGTCTGCAGAACCTCAAGACCGCGATGACCGGCGCGGCGCCGGTGCCGCCCGACCTGTTGCGCTGGTACATGGCCATCGGCATCGACCTGCTGGAGGCCTTCGGCATGACCGAAACCTGCGGCTTCTGCACCTCGATGCCACCCCAGCGCATCCGCATCGGCACCGCAGGTGTGCGCTGCGAGGGCACCGAGGTGCGCCTGGGCGAGCAGGACGAGATCCTGGTGCGCGGGCCGAACGTGTTCGCCGGCTACTGGGGCCTGCCCGAGAAGACGCGCGAGACCCTGGACGCCGAGGGCTGGCTGCACACCGGCGACTGCGGCAGCATCGATGCCGAGGGCTATGTCGCCATCCGCGACCGCATCAAGGACATCATCATCACCTCGGGCGGCAAGAACATCACGCCCAGCAACATCGAGAACCTGATCAAGTTCAGCCCCTACCTGTCCGACGCCGTCGTGATCGGCGAAGGCCACCACTACCTCACCTGCCTGGTCATGCTCGATCTGGACAACGTGGCCAAGTTCGCGCAGGATCGGCAGGTGCCCTACACCGACTTCGCCAGCATGACGCGCGCACCCGAGGTGGTGGCGCTGGTGCGCCAGGAGCTCGAGCGGGTGAACGCCAAGCTCGCGCGGGCCGAGCAGATCAAGGATTTCCGCATCATCGACCAGCTCCTGACCGCCGAGGACGAAGAGCTGACACCGACCATGAAGCTCAAGCGCAAGGTGATCGCCAGCAAGTACGCCGAAGTGATCGCCAACATGTACCCGAGCTGAGAGGCAGCCGTTTCAACCACCGGGCGAGAGCCCATCTTGTGAAGAGGAGACCACCACCATGCTGATTCGACAACTCAAGCGCGGCCTGCTGGCCGTCGCACTCGCGCTCGGCGCGGCCACCGGCGCCTCGGCGGCCGGCGTGTCGGCGACCGAGATCGTGCTGGGCACGCACCTGGACCTGTCCGGGCCGGTCGCCGCGGGCATGCCCAGCATCCGCAACGGCATGCAGATGCGCCTGGACGAGGCCAACGACGCCGGCGGCGTCAACGGGCGCAAGTTCCGCATCGTCGTCGAAGACAACGGCAGCCAGCCGCAGATGGCGGTACGCGCCATCGACAAGCTCATCCGCAAGGACGAGGTGTTTGCCATCGTCAACCCCTTCGGCTCCGGCCCGAACGCGGCTGTGGTCAAGCGCGCCGTGGACGAGGGGGTGATCTACTTCGCGCCCTGGGCTGCGTCGTCGATCATCCGCCGCACCGCCAACGACAGCCCGCTGCTGTTCACGGTCACGCCTAATTACGACACGACCATGTTCAAGGGCGTGACCTGGATGCTGGAGCAGTTCAAGCCGCGCAAGGTCGGCTTCATCTACCAGGAGGGCCCGCTGGGCGCGTTGATGGGCGCCGGCGTGAAGAAGGCGCTGGAGGCCAAGGGCATGAACTACGCGGCCCAGGCGGGGTACAAGGCGGGCGACATCGACTTCTCGTCGCAGGTGGCGCGCATGAAGGCGGCCGACGTCGACCTGATCGTGCTCGCCACCATCACACGCGAGACGATCGCGGTGATGGCCGAGGTGAAGAAGCTGGGCTGGAACAACGTGCGCGTGATCACCGGCAACCCCGGGCGCACCAGCATCGTGCTGCAGCTGGGCAAGGACACGGTCGAAGGCCTGTACGGCGTCGGCACCTGGAAGCTGTACACCCCCACCGTCGGTCCGGACAACGTGAAGAAGTGGTTCGCCGACTACAAGAAGAAGTTCCCGCATGAGCCCGACGAGAACGCGTTGCTGGCCTATGCCTACGCCGACATCTTCGTCAAGGCCGTGCAGGCGGCCGGTCGCGACCTGACCGCCGACAAGGTCCTCCGGGCCCTGCAGACCATGAGCTTCGAGCACCCGATCTTCTACGACAAGCAGGTGTTCAAGGGCGGGCACTTCGAGCCCGAGTACACCCAGATCGACCAGGTCAAGGACGGCGCCTGGACCGCGCTCACCAAGCCGATGCAGTGATTCGGTCCGGCCGCCTGCGGGCGGCCGGCGCCGCTGCGCGGCGACGCGCCGACATCCGGGGCCAGACATGAGTACAAGCTTCGACCCAGCCCGCCTCGGGCCACCACCGGGCGCGCGCGTGGCGGTGATGGGTGGCTGCGGCGGCATGGGCCGCGTGCTGGTGCACGCGCTGCTCGACACCGGCGTGCAGGTGGCCGTGCTCGATCTGCCGGCATCGATCGCCCAGCACCCGCCGCCGAGCGAAGCGCTGGCACTGGCGCTGGACGGCAGCGATGCCGCGAGTGTGGCGCACGCGTTCGACACCCTGCGTGCGCGCTGGCCGGCCCTGGACGGTTTCGTCAACCTGGCTGGCTTCTTCAAAGGCTTCCACTCCATTACCGAGCTGCCGGTGGAGGTGTTCGACGAGGTCATCGCCGGCAACCTGCGCAGCCACTTCCTGTGCGCACGCTCTGCTCTGCCCCTGCTGCACGCATCCGGCGCGGGCGCCATGGTGCAGGTCGCCTCCACGCTCGGCCTGGACGTGGTGAAGCACTACACTCATTACGGCGCCGCCAAGGCCGGCGTGATCGCCATGGTCAAGGGCCTGGCGCGCGAGAACGCGCCGACGGTGCGGGTCAACGGCGTCGCACCCGGCCTCACCAACACCGCCTTCCTCACCGGTGGTACCGGGCGCGAGAAGATCTTCGAAGGCATTCCGGAAGCGGTCTACGCCAAGCGCGTGCCGATGAAGCGCGTGGCCCACCCGCAGGACATGGCCGGCCCGATCCTGTTCCTGCTCGGGGGGGCCTCGTCGTTCGTCAACGGCGAGACGCTGATCGTGGACGGCGGGGTGTATACGCAGTAGCCCGTGCCCGGGTCCACCGACCGGCAGCGATAAACTGTCAATTGTCTTGGTTCGTTTAGGGGATCGTTGATGCCGCCTGCCAACCCCGCCGTGGTCATCGGCGCCCTGCGCACGCCGCGCGGCGCCGCCAAGGAAAGCGGGGCCCTGCACCCGGTCGCGCCGGTGGAACTGCTGGCCGGCGTGCTGCGCGCCCTGCACGCGCGCACCGGCGTGGACACGGCCCAGGTCGACGATGGCGTGTTCGGCTGCGTCACCCAGACCGGGGAGCAGGGCGGCAACATCGGCAAGGCCGCCAGCCTGCTGGCCGACTGGAGCCCGCACCTGAGTGCGGTCACCATCAACCGCTACTGCGCCTCGGGCCTGAGCGCCGTGAACTGGGCCGCGCAGCAGGCGCGCGATGCCGACGGACTGGCCGTGGCAGGGGGCGTGGAGATGATGTCGCGCGTGCCCATGTTCGGTGACCAGCCCACCTACACCATCGACAAGGCGCTCGCCGCGCGCATCGGCTTCGTACCGCCGCCCTGGTCCTCCGATTTGGTGGCCACGCGCGAAGGCACCTCGCGCGAAGACTGCGACCGCTATGCCGCGCTGTCGCAGTCCCGCGCGCTCGCGGCGCGCCAGCGGGGCCTGGCGCCCTCGATGGTGCCCGTCACCGACGCCGACAGACGGATGCTGCTGGATCACGACGAGAACATCCGCGCGGCCAACACGATCGAGAAGCTGGCCAGCCTGCGCACCGTGTACGAGCCAGGCGCCAATGGCCTGGATGCCTGGGGCCTGGCGCGCGAGCCGGGCCTGGGCGAGATTCGCCACGTGCACACCGCCGGCAACGCGCCCTGCATGGCCGATGGCGCCGCCGCGGTGCTGCTGGGCACCGAAGCGGCGGCCCGCCGGCACGGCCTGCCGATGCGCGCGCGCATCCTGGCCCAGGCCGAGGCCTGCGTGCCGCTGACGCAGACCGGCGCGGTGGAGGCCACACGCAAGGCCCTGGCCCGCGCCGGCCTTGGCGTGGCCGACATCGACCTGTGGGAGGTGCGCGACTCCTTTGCCGCGATCACGCTGCACTACATCAAGAGCCTGGGCATCGAGCTGCAACGCTTCAACGTGAACGGCAGCTCGATCGCGCTCGGCCACCCCATGGGCGCCACCGGTGCGATGCTGGTGAGCTGCCTGCTCGACGAGATGGAACGCCGGGGCCTGCGCCATGGCGTGGCTGCGCTGCCAGGCGCCTTCGGCGTCGCCACTGCCACCGTGTTCGAACGCGTGCATTGAAGCCCACGATCGGCCACACCCGCGCCTGCCAACGGCCAACACAACTGGAGTGAATGGATGAAAACCCTCGAACACCACTACACGCTTGACTGCTTGCCCAGCGACAACCCTTACCTCAGCGACAACTGGCGCCCCTGCGATGAGGAGTGGACGGCGAGCACGCCCCAACTCGAGGTGATCGGCGAGGTGCCGCGCGACCTGAATGGTGTCTACTTGCGCAACGGCCACAATCAGGTCCACGCGCCGATCGGCAAGTACCACCCCTTCGACGGCGACGGCATGATCCACAGCACGCACTTCGACGGCGGCAAGGTCACCTACCGCAACCGATTCATCCGCACCACCGGCTTCCTGGCCGAGGCCGCCGCCGGGCGCTCGCTCTGGCCGGGCATCATCGAGCCGCGCAAGGCCGTGCTGCGCGGCTGGGGCTCGATCGGCGCAATGAAGGACAACGCCGGGACCGACGTCAAGGTGCACGCCGGGCGCGCGCTGGCCGCGATGAGCCAGTGCAGCGAACCCTACCGGCTCGATCCGGTCACGCTCGAGACGCTGGGGCCGGACCCGTCTTGGGCGCGCGCGCTGGGCACGCGCGGCATCTGCTCGCACTTCCAGGTGGACGCGCACAGCGGCGAGATGATGTTCTTCAACTACGGCCAGACCGCGCCCTACTTCAACTACGGCGTGGTCAGCGCCGACAACAAGCTGGTGCACTACGAGCCCATCGAACTGCCGCACGCCCCCTGGCCGCACGACCTGGGCATGAGCGCGCACTATTGCGTGCTGCATGACCTGTCGATGTTCTTCGACCCCGAGGGCCTGAGGAAAGGCCAGCATCGGCTGCACTTCCACCGCGACGTGCCGGCTCGCTTCGGCGTGATCCCGCGCATGGGCCGCAATCGGGACGTGAAGTGGTTCGAGGGCCTGCCCTGCTACATCCTGCACCTGGCCAACACCTACGAGGTGGGCGACCAGATCGTGATGGACGGCGCCATCCAGACCAACCCGGTGCCCGACCTCAGCGGCCTGCCCAAGGAGGGCTACGCGCGCATGCACGCGCTGCTGTCCATGGACCTGCAGGAGACGCGCATGCACCGCTGGCGCTTCAACCTCAGGACCGGCCAGACGCAAGAGGAGGACCTGGACGACGAGGTGACCGAGTTCTCGATGATCGACACCCGCGTCAAGGGCCGGCCGAACCGTTACGTGTACAACGCGCTCGCCAAGCCCGAGTGGAAGCTCGATGGCCTGAAGAAGTACGACTGGCGGGCCGGCCGCAGCCAGCGCTGGGAGGCGCCCAAGGGCTGCTACGTGAGCGAGTCGCCTTTCGCTGCGCGCGAAGGCTCGACCGCCGAGGACGATGGCTACGTGATCACCTACATCACCAACCTGAACACGGGCAAGGGCGAGTGCGCGGTGTTCGACGCCAGCGACATCGCGCAAGGCCCGCTGTGCCGCGTCATCCTGCCGCACCACATCCCCATGGGGGCGCATGCCTGCTGGGCGCCGGCCAGTGCGCTGAAGGTGCCCCAATGAGCGTGCCCCCCAGCCTGCCCGACTACGCCGTGCACCACCCGAGCGGGGCCGCGCACGGTGGCACGGTGTTCCTGCTGCACGGCGCCTTCGGCGCCAAGGAGTACTGGCGCCACCAGATCCAGGCGTTGATCGCCGCCGGCTGGCGCGTGGTCGGCTGGGACGCACCCGGCTATGGCGTGTCCAAGCTGCCCGTGCCGCTGACCATCGACCACTGCGCCCGCGCGCTGGGGCTGCTGCTGCACAAGGAAGGCGGCGCGTGCAACGTCGTCATGGGCCACAGCATGGGCGGCATGATCGCCCAGCAGGCCTGGCGCCATGCGCGCGCGCGCATCCACGGCTACGTGCTGTCGGCCACCAGCGCCGCCTTCGGCAGCCCCGATGGCGACTGGCAGCGCGAGTTCGTGCGCGCACGCGTGGCGCCGCTGGACGCCGGATGCAGCATTTCCAACTACGCCCCCGAGATGCTGCGCGCCATGATGGCCCCCGGGGCCGGCGGGCCGGCCGTCGACCTGGTGGTCTCCACCGTGAGCCAGATGCGCGAAGAGACCTTCCGCGCGGCCGTGGCCGCGGTGGTCGGCTTCGAAGGCCGCGACCTGCTGCCCACGCTCGACGTGCCGGTGCTGGGCATCGCCGGCGAACTGGACCAGACCGCGCCGGCCGTCGTGATGCAGAAGATGGCGACCAAGATCGCCGGCGCCGAGTTCGTGAATCTCTCCGGGCTCGGCCACTTCGGCTGGGCGGAGGATCCGCAGCGCTTCAACACCGCCGTGCTGGACTTCCTGGCGCGGCGCCTGACCCGCCCGGCCTGAGCCATGCGCGCCCTGTCCCACGTCAAGGTGCTCGACCTGACCCGCGTCGTCGCCGGTCCCTGGTGCACGCAGACCCTGGCGGACCTGGGCGCCGACGTGATCAAGATCGAGCGCCCCGGCGTGGGCGACGACACGCGCCGCGTCGGACCCTACGTGAGCACCGCGGACGGACTCCGCACCCAGGACTCGGCCTTCTTCCTCGGCTGCAACCGCAACAAACGCTCGGTGACCGTCGATATCACGACCGCGCGCGGAGCAGCCCTGGTGCGCGAACTGGCGCTCTCCAGCGACGTGCTGGTCGAAAACTACAAGGTCGGGGCGCTGCAACAGCACGGCCTGGACGGCGCGACCCTGTGCGCAGCACATCCCGGCCTGGTGTACTGCAGCGTGACCGGCTTCGGCCAGGACGGCCCGTACGCGCCGCGACCAGCCTACGACTCGGTGCTGCAGGCCATGGGGGGCCTGATGAGCACCTGTGGTGTGCCCGATGGCGAACCAGGAGCCGGGCCGATGCGTGCGGCGGTTCCGATCACCGACATCTTCACCGGGCTGTACGCCACGATCGCGATCCTGGCGGCGCTCACGCAACGCGCGGCCAGCGGGCGCGGCCAGAGGATCGACATGGCCATGATTGACGTCACCACGGCGCTCAACGCCCACCTGGCGCTCGGCTACCTGATGACCGGCGAGGTGCCGCAACGCCAGGGCAACCTGAACCCGATCACCGCGCCCAGCGAGGTGTTCCGCGCCAGCGACGGGTACTTCTTGATGTCCGCCGGCAACGACGGCCAGTTCGCCGCCATGCTGCAGGTGCTGGGGCTGGACCTTTCCCTCGCCGCCGAGCCGCGCTTTGCCGGCAACGCCGCCCGGATCCGCAGCCGGGCCGAACTGCACGACATCCTGCAGGCGCAGGCCCTGGCCGCGCCCATGGCGCATTGGATCGAACGCCTGTCGGCCCGGGGCGTACCCTGCGCAGCGATCAACGACATGCGCCAGCTGTTCGAGGACCCCCAGGTGCAGCACCGCGGCCTGGCCTTGCGCGTGCCGCACGCCAGCGGCGTGGACGTGCCTACCCTGCGCAGCCCGTTGCGCCTGCCCCTCTCGCCGGTCGAGCACCGCGCGCCCCCGATGCTCGGGCAGCACACGCGCCAGGTGCTGCAGGAGCGCCTGGGCCTGGACCTTGCAGCCATCGAGGCGCTGCAGCGCGATGGCATCGTCTGAGCCCCAGCGACCGATCCCCTTCCCCGCCCCTCCACCCCTCCACCCCTCCGAGGAGAACCCCATGCAACCTCGCCAAATCATCCGCCAGGCCGGCCACCTCGCGCTGGCGTCGCTGGCCGCTTACTGGCTGGCTGGCTCCGCCCGTGCGCAGGCCTTCCCGTCGAAGCCGATCACGATCGTGGTCGCCTTTGCGCCCGGAGGCCCGGCCGACACGATGTCGCGCGCCGTCGCGCAGGAGCTCTCCCCGCTGCTGGGCCAACCGGTCGTGGTGGACAATAAGGCGGGCGCCGGCGGCAAGATCGCGATGCAGGCCGTGCTGCGCGCGCCGCGCGATGGCCACACCCTGGCCTACATCTCGTCGTCGATCCTCTCGGTGGCGCCGTTGCTGGACAAGGAGATCGGCTACGACCCGCTCAAGGACATCCAGCCGCTGACCACCGGGCTGAGCAGTTCCAACGCGATCGTCGTCCATCCCTCGATTCCAGCGCGCAACCTGCGCGAACTGGTGACCTGGGCGCGCGCCAATCCGGACAAGCTCAACTACGGCAGCATCGGCATCGGCAGCTGGTACCACCTGGCCACGGAAAAGTTGCTCTCCGGCTTGGGCATCGAGGCCACCCATGTGCCGTACCGCGGCGAGGCGCCTGCGCTGGTGGAGCTGGCGGCCGGCCAGATCCAGCTCATGATCGTGTCCGGCGCCGGTAAGGCTTTACTGGACGACGGGCGCCTGGTGGCGATCGCGTCCACCGGCAGCCGTCCCGCCGTGCATGCGCCACGCGCTCAGCCGGCGCGCGAGTCGGGCATCCCTGCCCTGGCCGACTACGACGAGGTGCCCTGGGTCGGCTTCGGGCTGGCAGCGGGGGCGCCGCCCGACGTGGTCACGCGGTTGCACCAGGCCCTGGTGCGCGCGCTGCAATCCAACGAGGTGCGCACGCGGCTGGCCGCCTTCGGCGATACCGTCACCAGCACGCCGGCGGAGTTGCAGCGCATCATCCAGCGCGAACTGCAGACCAACCGCCAGCTAATCCTGAGCGGGCGCGTGAAGCTCAACTGAAGCCGGCGTGGAGGCCGACCTGCAGGGCCGCACGGCCATCGTCAGGTGGACTATAAAGAGCGGTATAGGACAGAATCTTTTTATTCAATAGGGACTTGCAGGGAAAGGCGGGACGCCGTTGGACGGCAAAAAACGGATCTACAGGTTACAGAACGTGAGCTCGAAGGCCACGTCCCAGTCCGCAGTCTTGGCGCGCGCCTCCTCGCCGTTCTGCGCCAGGAAGCGGATGTTGAGGACGTACTTGTTGGCGCTGATCTCGGGCACGCAGGCGAGGCCGGACTCCAGACGCACCCGCAGCATCTGCGCGGTCTTGCCGCCCAGAATCTGCTGGAAGGTGCCCAGGGGCGCCGCCAGCGTTTGCGGCTTGCCCGATTCGCGCAGGATGCGCAGGATGATCGCGGTGCCGTCGCGCAACGGGTACAGCGGGCTGGTCCACGCCGCCAGCTGGCCGATGCGCTCCTCGGCGGGGCGGTGCAGCCAGTAGT